>Ga0126377_10001923_pt1 | contig 13961 bp, 13 predicted proteins | sample PanSoiMetPlot_22_FD_92647 | JGI IMG/M metagenome (GOLD analysis project Ga0126377, IMG submission 92647) | Tropical forest soil microbial communities from Panama - MetaG Plot_22 | ecosystem: Environmental > Terrestrial > Soil > Tropical forest > Bulk soil | place: Panama | collected 2016-02-17
ACGAGCATCGCCGCGTCGCCGATCGTCTTCACGAGGCGAACGTCGCCGCGCAGCTGCTCGCCGGCGAGCTCCATGAGGCGCTCGGCGACCGGGCCCAGCTCGTCGGGCGCGACCTCTTCGCCGAGGCGGGTGAAGCCGACGAGGTCGGCGAATGCGACCGTCACCTCGCGCGCCCCCGGCAGCGCGCCCTCGGCTCGCTCGGCCGCGCTGATCGCCTCGGTGCGGACCATGTGGCGCAGGTGCAGGCGCAGGAGCTGCTCGAGCGTCGGCCCGACCATCGGCATGAACGCCTCGACGCGCTCGGCGTAGCCGCGCGCCAGCTCCGCCTCGCTCGTGCCCGGCTCGAGCACGAGCTCGAGGACGGTCGATCGGAGCACCTCGGCCGCCTGCGCGAGGCCCCGGCCGAGCACGCGGACGACCGCGAGCTGCTGCTCCTCGCTGACGCCCGCGTCGAGGAACCTGCGGGCCATCGTTGCGCCGTCGATGTCGGCCTGGGAGCAGATGACCGCGTCGAGGCTCGGCACCGGCAGGCCGTTGGCGCGCCGGAGGGCCATGATGAACTCCGGCCGCACCCCGGCGCGCTCGGCGACCTCGCGCACCGAGTAGCGCGGGATGCCGCCGACCACCCGCTCGGCGGCCACGAAGACAAGGCGCCCGTCGCGGGTCGCCGCGCGCAGGTCCGCCAGCGGCACGCCCTCGGCCGCGAGCTGCTCGAGCAGCTCCAAGCGCGCTGCGCGTGCGTCACCTTCGAGCCCGTCGAGCAGGCCCTCGGCGGCGAAGTCGATCCCCACGGCGGTTAGCTTACGCGGGTGCCACAGCGCCGCCGCATGCCCGCACCGCAACGCCGGCAGGTGATTCTCGCCGCCGCCGAGGAGGTCTTCGCGCGCAGCGGGTACCACGGCGCCTCGCTCGACGACATCGCGCAGGCGGCGGGGATCTCGAAGGCGCTGATCTACGAGCACTTTTCGTCGAAGCGCGACCTCCATGCGTCGCTCGTGAGCGCGCAGGTGGAGGAGATCTTCCGGCGGCTGCAGGCCAGCGCCGGGGCCGGGCTGCCGGGGGAGGAGCGGCTGCGCGCGGGCATCGACGCGTTCCTGTCGTTCGTCGAGGAGCATCGGGAGGCGTGGCGGGCGCTGTTCCGCGACGCCGCCGATCCGGAGGTCGGCGACGTCATCGAGCGGGTGCAGGCGCAGGCCACGGTGGTCATCGCCGCGTTGATCGCGGAGGACCCCGAGGCGCCGCGCGCGAGCGAGCGGGCGATCGAGATGCATGCCGCGCTGCTGTCGGGGGCGGTGCAGTCGCTGGCGAACTGGTGGCACGAACACCAGGACGTGCCGCGGGCCGCGCTGGTGGACCGGGCGATGGAGTTCTGCTGGGTCGGCCTGGACCGCCTCCGCGTGGGCGCGGCGTCGTGAAGGCATCCGGTCGCGCACGCAGAATGCCGACCGGATGGTCGTTCTCGGCATCGATCCCGGCTTGGCGAACTGCGGCTACGGCGTGGTGGCGCGCCGCGGCCACCGGCTGATCGCGACCGACGGCGGCGTGATCGAGACCTCGGCGCGGCTCGCGCCGGAGCGGCGGCTCGCGGCCCTGCACGAGCGCCTCGCGACGCTGCTCGACGAGCACCGGCCCGACGCGCTCGCGCTCGAGGCCCTGTACTTCGGCCAGAACGTGCGCACGGCGTTCGCGGTGGGCCAGGCGCGCGGGGTCGTGCTCCTCACCGCGGGCCAGCGCGGCGTGCCGTGTCAGGACTACACGCCCCAGCAGGTCAAGGGCGCCGTCTGCGGCGCCGGCCGCGCCGACAAGGGCCAGGTCGCGCGGATGGTGCAGGCGCTGCTGTCGCTGCCCGAGCCGCCACGTCCCGACCATGCTGCCGACGCCCTCGCCGTCGCCATCTGCCACGCGAACCACGCGCCGCTCGCGGCGCTCGCCGGATGATCGCGCTCGTCGCCGGCGAGGTCGCCGTGCGCCGTCCAGACCACGTGGTCATCGAGACGTCCGGCGGCGTCGGCTATCGCCTGGCGGTGTCGAGCGAGACGCTGCGCCAGGTGCCCGGCGTCGGGCGCTCGGTCTCGCTGCACACCCATCTCGTCGTGCGCGACGACGCGCTCGCGCTGTACGGCTTTGCCACCGAGGAGGAGCGCGACCTGTTCCTCGCACTGATCGGGGTGCAGTCGGTGGGGCCGAAGGTCGCTTTGGCCGTCCTCAGCGGCGGCTCGCCGCGCGACCTGGTGGCGGCGGTCGTCGCCGGGGATGTGGCGCGGCTGCAGGCGGTGCCGGGGATCGGCAAGCGCACGGCGGAGCGCATCGTGGTCGAGCTGCGCGAGAAGGTCGGGGTGGAGAACGAGCTCGCCGACGAGCCGATCACGGTCACGCGCGGCGACGATCCGCGCAACGTCGCCCGCGACGGGCTGCTCGAGCTCGGGTTCGCCGCGGCCGAGGCGCAGGCGCTGCTCGACGGCGCCGAGGGCGACACGGCCGAGGAGCTCCTGGCGAGCGCGCTGCGAGGTGCCCGTTCGTGACCGTCGACCGCATCCACACGCCCGGCGTCCTCGACGGCGACGACGACGAGCTCGACCGCTCGCTGCGGCCACGGACGCTCGACGAGTTCGTCGGCCAGGACGCGCTGCGCGAGCAGCTCACGGTCTCGATCGAGGCGGCTGCCGCGCGCGGCGAGGCGCTCGACCACGTCCTGCTCGCCGGTCCGCCGGGGCTTGGCAAGACGTCGCTGGCCCAGATCGTGGCGTCCGAGCTCGACGTCCCGTTCGTCCAGACGGCGGGCCCGGCGCTCGAGCGCAAGGGCGACATCGCGGCGCTGCTGACCGCTCTCGAGCCGCGGTCGGTGTTCTTCGTCGACGAGGTCCACCGCCTCAACCGGGCGCTGGAGGAGACCTTCTACCCGGCGATGGAGGACCGTCGCCTCCCGATCACGATCGGGCAGGGGGCGGGGGCGAAGGTCGTCACCCTCGACCTGCCGCCCTTCACCCTCATCGGCGCCACGACGCGCGCCGGTCTGTTGACGACTCCGCTCCGCGACCGTTTCGGCATTCACCACCGCTTCGAGCCCTACGCCGCCGAGGACCTCGCGCGGATCGTCCGCCGCTCGGCGGCGATCCTCGACGTCACCCTCGACGACGGGGGCGCGTGGGCGATCGCGACCCGCTCGCGCGGAACCCCGCGGGTGGCGAACCGGCTGCTCAAGCGCGTGCGCGACTGGGCGGAGGTCCGCGGCTCCGGCGTCGTCGACGACGCGGCCGCCGACAGCGCACTTGCCTTGCTGGAGGTCGACGAACTCGGCCTCGACCGCCTCGACCGGGAGATCCTCGGCTCGATCTGCCGGCAGTTCGCCGGCGGCCCGGTCGGGCTGTCGACGCTGGCGATCGCGGTCAACGAGGAGCCCGACACCCTCGAGGACGTCTACGAGCCGTATCTGTTGCAGCAGGGGCTGCTGCAGCGGACGCCGCGGGGGCGGGCGGCGACCCGGCGGGCGTACGAGCACCTGGGGTTGGAGCCGCCGGGCGCGCTGTTCTGATCGGGCAATGAGGGTGTGAGAGTGGCAGTGCTGCCCGCGCGAGCGGCTCCGCCGAAGATCGTGCTGGATTAGGTGGACATAGTGCACACTGCGTAGCACACTAGAAAGCGGAGCGACTCCGCGGGGGCCGCCACCAGCGGCAGCACCCCCTCCCTCATTGCCAAAACGCGACTACCGCGCGGCGCGGACGACCGCAAAGCCGCCGGCGCGGACGCCAAACGCGCCCTACGCGCAAGGCCGCGCACCCAGCGGCAGAAACCCCCGGCCCCGCGGCGTGATCTGCACCCCCGTAGGGCTCGCCGTCAGCGGCACCGCCCGACCGTTGGCCGTCACCCGCGTCGTCGGCCCCAGCCCAACGTTCATCCGCACCACCCGCGCGCGAAAGGTCCGCGACCCGCTCAGGGTCCCGTCGAACAACCGCCGCCCGTCCCCGTCGACACACAAGAAGGTCGCGGCGGTCGCCGTGACCCGGACCGTCACCCCCCGGCGGGCGGCCGCGCGGGCGCGGGCCTGGCGCTCGCGGGCGCGGGCCTGGCGCTCGCGGGCGCGGCGCTCGCGGGCGCGGCGCTCGCGGGTCCGGCGCGTGCGGCGGCGCTCGGCCGCGGTCGGCTTCGGCTCGGCGGTAGTGGTGGTCGCGGGGGGCGGGGGAGGGGCCGCCAAGGTCGTCCCCGCCGGGAGGTCGCTCGCGCTGTTGTCGCCATCCCCGACCTGGCTGGCCAGCGCCGCCGCCGCGGCGAACAGAGCGGCCAGCGCCAGCAGTCCCACCAGCAGCGCCCGGCGCTTGCGCGGACGGCGGACCTCGAGCGAAACGCGCTCCCCAGGCGCGGCCTCGAGCAGGTCCGGGACGGCCGCGACGCCCGCCAGCGCCAGCGCCCGCGCCGCGCGCCGCCGCGCGGCCGGTGTCGGCTCCGTCTCGCCGAACGCCGCGACCAGTTGCTCGACCGTCGGCCGCCGGTCGGCAGCGCGCCCCCGCCGAACCGCGCGAGCAATCCGGTCGGCGACCTCGAGGTCGCCAAGCGGGACGGGTTCGGGAGCGCCGCCTGACACGGCGCATGTACTACCAGCGCACCCGGTCGGCGACCGCGTACCCTAGGGGAGCGCATGCCCCACCTGTTCATCTGCCCGAACTGCGGCCACCGCACGACCGAGTCCGATCGCACCGCCGGCTTTCGCCGCCAGGCAAAGGGCTGCGCGCGGTGCGGATTCGGCTTCCTGTTCGAGCTGCTCGACGACTACTACCCGGCGCCCGACGCCGCGTTCTTCGTCTGCGATGCGGAGGGGCGCGTGATCGGCTGCGGGCGGGGCTCGTTCGAGCTGACCGGGCTCGACGACGAGCGCGTGATCGGCCGCCCGGTCCGCGACGTCCTCGGCCTGCGCTTCGAGAACTCCAACGACCCGGTGGGGACCGTCCTTGAGTGGGGCGTCCGCTCGCTCAACCAGCCGGTCGAGGTGAATGCGGAGGGAGATCTGCCCGCTCGGGCAACCGCTGACCTGTTTCCGGCGTACGATGAGGACGGCGGCATGCTGCTCGTCCTGACCCCGACGAAGTAGCACTCCGCCCGCGTCCCCATGACCGACCGTCGTCGCAATCTGTTCGTCCTGCTGCTGGTCGCGGCACTGCTCCTCGCCTCCTTCGCCGTCATCCTGGCCAAGCCGACGCGTCTCGGCCTGGACCTCAAGGGCGGCGTCTCGCTGATCTACCAGGCCAAGCCGACCAAGCAGTCGAAGGTCACCAGCGACGCGATCAACCGCTCGATCGACGTCATGCGCAAGCGCGTCGACCAGCTCGGCGTCGCCGAACCGCAGATCCAGCGCTCGGGGCCCGACCAGATCGACGTCTCGCTGCCGGACGTCAAGAACGCCGACGAGGCCGCGTCGCAGGTCGGCACCACCGCCCAGCTGTGGTTCTACGACTGGGAGGGCAGCGTCTACGGGCCGGATTGCAAGCTCCACCCGCAGGACCAGAACGTCACCGGCGGCCAGGCCGCGGGAACGGACTCGATCCCGCCGGCGCTCTCGCAGTACGACGCCGTCACGCGCGGCGCCAAGTGCCCGCGCACGGACACCGGCAAGGAGTCCTCGGGCGACAAGCTCTACCTGGTCGACAAGAAGAGCAAGCGCGTGCTCGTCGGCCCCGACGAGAGCCGCGCCGACCTCGAGCGCGACGCCGCGGCCAAGCGGCTCACGGTCAACGACTCCGACGTCATCACCGTCCCGCAGGGCGTGACGATCGTCCGCGCCGAGCAGCCCGATGCCAACGCCAAGCCGCCGAACAGCTGGTACGTGCTCAAGGACCAGACGGTCCTGGGCGGCAAGGACATCAAGAACCCCGAGCAGGGCTTCGATAACGGGCCGGGGGAGAGCGGCGCCCCGAACGTCACCTTCGACTTCACCGGCCACGGGAAGAGCGTCTGGGAGACGTTCACGAAGAAGCTGGCCCAGCGCGGCCAGGAGTCCTCGCTCGGCGCCGCCGGCGATGCCTCCAACCAGCACTTCGCGATCGTGCTGGACAACGAGCTGATCTCGGTCCCGCAGATCGATTGGCACCAGTACCCGAACGGCATCGACGCCAGCGGCGGCTCGCGCATCTCGGGCGGCTTCACCATCGACTCCGCCCAGCGTCTCGCCAACCTGCTGAAGACCGGCGCGCTGCCGATCAAGCTGCAGCTGATCTCCTCGTCGCAGGTCTCGGCGACCCTCGGCAAGCAGGCGCTGCACCAGGGCCTCATCGCGGGCGCCGCGGGCTTCATCATCGTCGCCCTCTTCCTGCTGATCTTCTACCGCGTCCTCGGGCTCATTGCGGTCGGCGCCCTCGTCGTCTACGCGATCTTCCTGTTCGCGCTGATCAAGCTGATACCGATCACGATGACGCTGCCCGGCATAGCGGGCCTGATCCTCACGATCGGCGTCGCGGCAGACGCGAACATCGTCATATTCGAACGCGTCAAGGAGGAGTTGCGCAACGGGAGATCCATCCCGGCTGCCATCTCCGCGGGCTACAAGCGTGGCCTCTCGGCGATCGTCGACGCGAACGTCGTGACCTTCATGGTCGCGTTCATCCTCTTCCTGCTCGCGACGGCGGGCGTGAAGGGCTTCGCGTTCGTCTTGGGCGTCGGCACCCTGGTCTCGTTCTTCACCGCGGTGCTGCTCACCCAGGCCGTCCTGGGCGTCATGGGCCGCTCGAAGCTCATCCACAGCCCCTCCGCGCTAGGCGTGAGCCAGAAGCGCGAGCGGCGCCACTTCGACTTCATGGGCGCGTCGAAGTGGTTCTTCTCGATGTCCGGCGTGATCCTGCTCATCGGCGCGCTGGCGATCGGCGGCAAGGGTCTGAACTTCGGCATCGACTTCGAGTCCGGCACCCGCATCAAGACCGAGCTCGCGCGCAACGCCGACGAGAACGCCGTGCGCGACGCGATCGCGCCCAGCGGCTTCGCCGATGCCGAGATCCAGCGCCTGAGCGGCTCGGGCGCCGGCAACAACGCGTTCCAGATCTCGACCTCGACGCTCAACGAGCGCCAGCGCACCTCCATCCAGACGGACCTGCAGCGGCAGTTCGGCGTCAAGTCCTTCGACTACGACACGATCGGGCCGACGTTCGGCCGAACGGTGGCGAAGGGCGCCGTGATCGCGATCATCGCCTCGCTGCTGGTGATCTCGGTCTACATCTCGCTGCGCTTCGAGTGGAAATACGCGGTACCAGTGCTCATCGCGTTGATGCACGACCTGCTGATCACCAGCGGCGTGTACTCGCTCACCGGCCGGGAGGTGACGACGTCGACGGTCGCGGCGCTGCTCACCATCTTGGGTTACTCGCTCTACGACACGATCATCGTGTTCGACCGTGTGCGCGAGAACGTGCCGCGCATGCCTCGAGCCGCGTTCTCCCAGATCGTCAACCGCTCGATGAGCGAGGTGCTGACGCGATCGCTGGCCACCTCGTTCTGCACGGCGCTGCCGATCCTCGCGCTGTTGCTGTTCGGCGGCGACACCCTCAAGGACTTCGCGTTCGCGCTGCTCGTCGGCGTCATCTCGGGTGCCTACTCGTCGATCTTCATCGCCTCGCCGGTGCTCACGCACTGGAAGGAGCGCGAGCCCGTGTACATGCGCCGTCGCCGTCGCATCGCCGAGGAGAACGGCGGCGTCGTGCCCCCCTATGCGGTGGCGACCGCGGGCGCGCCGGTCGACGTGGCGCCGCCCGAGAAGGTCGGCCGGTCGCGCCGGATCACCGAGCCCGAGGACCCGCAGCGCGGCGTCTCGCAGGCCGAGTTCCAGGAGATGGTGCGCGACCTGCACGTCGATGCGCCGCCGACCGCGACCGCCGAGCGCGAGCGCGATCCGGCTGCGGACCTCGACCCCGAGGACCTCGTGCTCAAGGACGACAAGGCCAAGCGCGCGCCGAAGCCCAAGCGCCCGCGCAACCGCCGCCACGGGAGGAGCCGCTAGCCATGGCACTGCTCGCGTGGGCCATGATGGGTCTCGCCCTCTGGCACTTCACGATCTTCCTGCCCGACCGCTTCTGGGGCGGCATTGTCGGCGCCTTCCTCGGCGCCCTGATCGGGGCGATCATCTTCGGCCTCATCGTCAACGGCTTCACGATCCCGGGCCAGAACGAGACGCACGTCCTGCAGGCGCTCGAGGCGATCCCAGGAGCTCTGCTCGGGATCGGCCTCGTGTACTTCGAGGGCGTGCGCCGCGGGTATCCGGCGCTCGAGCTGTAGCGCGCGGCCGTGGCGAGCCACGCGGTGCCGAACGCGCTCGTCGGCGCCGTCCTGCGCTCGCCCGCCCATCGCCTGCTGAGTGGCAACCTGATGCTCCTGACCGTCCGCGGGCGGCGCACCGGGCGCGAGTACACGTTCCCGGTGCAGTACGCGCGCGACGGCGACACCGTCTACGTCGTGCCCGGCGGCTACCGGACCAAGACCTGGTGGCGCAACCTCCTTGAGCCCGCGCCCGTCCAGGTGCGCATCGGCGCTGACGAGTACGCCGGGACCGGGCAGGCGTTCGTCGGCGAGCGCGACCCGGAGCGCACCGCCGACGCGTTCCGCGCCTACCTCGCGCACCATCCCGACTCCGCGAAGCGGCGCGGCCTGACGACCGATGACGACGCGCGGCTGCGCGAGGCCGCCGCCCGCGAGGCGATCGTGCGGATCGACCTCGCGCGCTAAGTCAGACCCGTGTGAGCTCCGCGAGGACGCGCGACGGGTCGGCCGCGCGCGGCCAGCGCGATGGGCGGTTGCCGAGCGCGACGAGCTCGTCGACCAGCGCCAGCGCCTCCTCGTGGACGCCGGCCTGGAGCGCCACCCGCGCCGCCCAGGCGCCCGCGGCTCCCGGCGACGCGAGCCCCAGCGCGGCCCGCCGCCCGGGCAGCGCACCGCCGTGGCGGCGAGCGAACTCCAGGCACTGGCTGACACGCTCGCGCTCGACCGAACGCCGCCCCGCCGTGTGCACGATCGCGGAAGCGACCGGATAGAGGTCCTGCCGGCGCCCGTCGTCGATCCCGTCGTTGTAGGTGCGCAGGAACGCGCCGATCGCCGGCGAGATGCAGCGCGCGCGGTCGCTGAACGGCTCGTCGGCGAGCATCGACGCGAGCTCCATCACGCACACTCCGGCATGCCGCGACGCGTGCCGTCCGCGCGTGAGGCGGACGGTCTGAAACGAGCGGTCGGTCATGTCCTCGACCTTACGCCGCGGCCGGCGCCTCGCGCAATCGCCGGGAACGGGCGCGCCCGGCGATGCGCTCGCCCGCGGTCACGAGCGCCGCGGTCGCCAGCAGGACGAGGAACGGGTCGATGGGCGTGCGGTAGCGGGGCGTCTCGACGACGAGGAAGACCACGCTCAGGAACATGAGCACCGGGACCGCCCACACGAACCACGGCGCGCGGCGCGCCATGCCCGTGAACGCGCCGGCGAGGGCGAGCGCCGCGACGATCCAGAAGCAGACCACGCCGCGATCGGCCGACTTGTGCGAGATCGTGAGCGTGGCGGCGGTCGCCCGGGAGCGGCGCTCGCCGGCGAGGTCGAGCATCCGGCGGCTGTTCCACCACGCCACCTTCGCCACGTACGTCGGGTGCGCGCGGATGTAGCGCAGCGACGCGGCGCGCAGCTCCTTCTCGAGCGTCGGCTCGGGGATCTCGCGCACGCGGTCGTACAGGTAGGCGTAGTCGGGGATGTGCTTGAGCGCCTGCCACGCCGCGGGGTTCTGCTTGTCGGCGCGGACGACGTCGTTGTACGTGCCGGCCATCGCCGACCCCAGCTGCGTCGAGACCGGCACGAACGCGTGCAGCTCGACCGCGTTGCGGATCGTCCATGGCGTGACGGTGAGCAGCGCGGCGACGACGAGCACGGCCGGCGGTCCGAGCGCCGCGCGCGAGCGCCACGGCCGCACGTCCCACACCGCCGCGGCATACGGGATGAGCAGGATCATCGCGTTGGCGCGCGTGAGGATCGCGAGCCCCGCGAGGATGCCGCCGAGCAGCGCCCATCGGTAGCGGTGCGACGAGCGCCGGTGCTGCAGTGCGGCGACGAGCGCGGCCACCATGAACGCGTCGAACAGCGGCTCGGACATGACCGATCCGCCGACGGTGATGAGCGGGACGTAGACAGCCGTCAGCGCAAGCGCGACCAGCGCCGCAACCGCGCCCCACAACTGCGCCGCGAGCACGCCGACGAGCACCACGATCGCCGTCCCCACGAACGCCTGCGCGATGCGCGCGACGTGCAGTCGCCGCTTGTCTCCGGCGTGCTCGACGCCGAACAACTTGTAGACGCCGCCGAGGAAGTACGGATAGCCCGGCGGGCGGAACGCCGTCGGCCGGCCGTGCGCCAGCGTCTTCGAGAAGCCCTGGCCGTCGGCGATCGAGCGGGCGTGCACGTCGTAGTCGACGGCGTCGTGGCGCAGCGTGTAGCCCGGCGTCGACTGGACGTAGGCGATGCGGATCGCGAGCGCGCCGATGACGATCGCGACGGCCGCGATCCAGAACCAGCGGACGCTCACGGGTGCAGGTCGCCGGCCGACTGGCGCAGCAGCGGCCAGCGGCCGCGGCGGCGGTCGGCCGCGAAGCGCGCGAGCACCGCAAGCGTCTGCACCCCGTAGCGCACGCTCGTGACGAAGTCGACGCTCGACGCCTCGCCGAAGTAGCGCGTCGGGATCGGCACCTCGACGATGCGCGCGCCACGCGCCAGCACCTGGGCGAAGATCTGCTGGTCGAAGACGAAGTCGTCGGAGTTGCGCAGGAACGGGATCGAGCGCAGGAGGTCTGCCGAGAAGGCGCGGTAGCCGGTGTGGTACTCGGACAGGTGCTCGCCGAACACGCGGTTCTCGATGCCGGTGAGCAGGCGGTTGCCGACCCACTTCCACCGCGGCATCCCGCCGGCGATCGCCCGGTCGCGCAGCAGCCGTGAGCCGATGACCATGTCCGCTTGCCCTTCGACGATCGGCTGCACCATGTCGGGCACGAGTGCGGGGTCGTACTGGTCGTCGGCGTGGACCATGACGATGACGTCGGCGCCGTCGAGCAGGGCGCGGGTGTAGCCGGTCTTCTGGCCGGCGCCGTAGCCGCGGTTGCGCGGGTGGCGCACGACGTCGATGCCGTGCTCGAGGGCGACCCGGGCGCTGGCGTCGTGGCTGGCGTCGTCGACGAGCAGCGCGCGGTCGGCGGCGTCGACCGGGATCTCCGCGGCTACGGTCGGGATGGTGCGCTCGGCCTCGTAGGCGGGCAGCACCAGCATGACCTTGGCCGGGCCGCCGCGGTCCTGCACGAGCGGCCGCGGCGCGCGGTGCACCTCGACGCGCTGGGCGATGACGACGCGCTCGTCGTGCAGCGCGAGGCTCAGCGAGGCGTCCTCGGGGAGCCGTCGCGCGGCTGCGTCGAGCGGCGCATGCAACGGCCCGAGCCGCTCGGCGAGGCCCTCGGTCCACCGGCGCGCCGAGAACGAGCGAACGAGCGGCACGTCGGCGGAGATCACGAGGCCGCTCGCGCTGAGCAGCTCGCGCAGCGTGGCGCGCGGCAGCAGGCACGCGTGGGCGGGCACGTAGCCCCACCAGCGCTTGCCCGCGATCCGCGCGGTGAACGAGGACGGGTCGGGCGTGACGACGCACAGCGCGCCGTCGGGCCGCAGGAGCCGCGCGCAGCGCTCGACCGCGGCGACCGGGTCGTCGAGGTGCTCGAGCACGTCGGCGAGCACGACGACGTCGAAGCCATCGGCGTCCTCGAAGTCCTCGAGCGCGACCTCGCGCACATCGAGGCCGAGGGCATCGCGGGCGTGGCGCGCGGCGGCCCGCGACAGCTCGAGCCCGACGACCTCGAAGCCGCGCTGGCGCGCCTCGTCCAGGAGCAGGCCATGGCCGCAGCCGACGTCGAGCAGCCGGCCGCCGGGGACGTCGGCGCCGATGAGGTCGAGCAGGTGCGCGGCGGTCGCGCGCCGGCCGCTCTCCTCGGCGAGGTAGGCCTCGTCCTCGACGCCGCGGTACAGCTCGTGCAGCTCGTCGCCGCCGGGCAGCAGCGGTTGCTGGACAGTGCCGCACTCGATGCACTCGAGCAGGTCGCCGTGGCGGCCGATCTCGTGCAGCGACGGCGCGAAGGATGCCGCGTCGTGAGCGTGGCCGTTCCCGCTGACGCGCAGGCTCAGCTCACCGGCGCACACGCGGCAGGCTGCCTGCGTTGCCATGGCGGTAGCTTCCCCCACGAGCGGGCGACCCTACACGTCGCCCGCGTCCGACAGCGCTGCCATCCACGGGCGCTGCGCCAGTTCGCGCGCCTCTCTCTGGCGCGGATCGTCGGGGCTTTCGCTGAGGTTCAGGGCCACGAGCTGGAGCGCGGCGCGGCACGCGCCGTCGGCGAGCAGGCCCCCGGCGAGCGCGTCGCCGCGCAGGTGCAGATTGCCGAGGACCGCGATCTCGGCGGCCAGCGCGGCGATCTCGCCCGCTGCTCGCGCGATGGCGAGCGGGCTGTCGGTGGCGTCGGACAGCGCCGCGTCGACGCGCTCGGCGCGTCCCGGCGTGTCCCTCGGCAGGCGCATCGCCTCGAGCACGGCGGCGTAGACGCTGAGCTCCTCCTCGGCCAGCGCGAGGGCGTCGGCGCGCAGCTGCGCCGCGCGCGCGTGGATCTCCGCCGCGCGCGCGTCGTCCGGGTCGCGCGCGACCGCGAACGCGGCCGCCATCTCCACGAGGCCGGCGCCCAGTGCGCACACGGTGGCCGAGCACGAGCCGCCTCCGGGCGCCGGCGTCCGCTCGGCGACGTCGTCGAGCAACTGCCCGACCGTGCGATCGGCGAGCGCGGCCATGCCCGCAGTATCGAGCACGGCGCGCGCGCGGCGTCAGGCGCCGTCGGACAGGCCCGGGATCCAGTTCGTCCCCGCGAGGGGCACGCGCGCCATCGCCGCGGCCTCGACCGTGAGGGCGACGAGGTCCTCGGGCTCGAGGTTCTGGACGTGCGACTTGCCGCACGCGCGCGCGAGCGTCTGCGTCTCGAGGACCATGGTGCGCAGGTAGTTGGCCAGGCGGCGCCCGCCCAGCTCGGGGTCGAAGCGGGCGGCGAGATCGTCGTCCTGCGTGGAAATGCCGACCGGGTCTTCGCCGGCCTGCCAGTCGTCGTAGTAGCCGGGCGCGGTGCCGATGTGCGCGTACTCCTCCGCGAACGCCGGCGAGTTGTCGCCCAGGGCGATGAGCGCGGCGACGCCGATCGAGACCGCGTCGGCGCCGAGCGCGAGCGCCTTGGCGACGTCGGCGCCGGTGCGGATGCCGCCCGAGACGACGAGCTGGACGCGCCGGTGCATCCCGAGCTCCTGGAGCGCGTCGACCGCGAGGCGCACGGCTGGGAGGGTGGGGATCCCGACGTGCTCGATGAACACCTCCTGCGTGGCCGCGGTGCCGCCCTGCATGCCGTCGAGCACGATGACGTCCGCGCCCGCCTTGACCGCGAGCGCGACGTCGTAGTAGGTCCGCGATGCGCCGATCTTGATGAAGATCGGCTTCTCCCAGTCGGTGATCTCGCGCAGCTCCTCGATCTTGATCTCGAGGTCGTCGGGCCCGGTCCAGTCGGGGTGGCGGCAGGCGCTGCGCTGGTCGATACCGGGCGGCAGGTCGCGCATCTCGGCCACGCGGTCGGAGATCTTCTGGCCGAGCAGGATGCCGCCGCCGCCCGGCTTGGCGCCCTGTCCGACGACGATCTCAATCGCGTCGGCACGGCGCAGGTCGTCGGGGTTCATGCCGTAGCGCGAGGGCAGCAACTGGTACACGAGCGTCTTGGACGCCGCGCGCTCCTCCGCCGTCATGCCGCCGTCGCCCGTCGTCGTCGAGGTGCCCATCGCCGAGGCGCCGCGGCCGAGCGCCTCCTTTGCGGGCGCCGAGAGCGCGCCGAACGACATACCCGCGATGGTGATCGGGATGTCGAGGTGCAGCGGCCGCTTCGCGTGGCGCGTGCCGAGCACG
>Ga0126377_10001924_pt1 | contig 13961 bp, 14 predicted proteins | sample PanSoiMetPlot_22_FD_92647 | JGI IMG/M metagenome (GOLD analysis project Ga0126377, IMG submission 92647) | Tropical forest soil microbial communities from Panama - MetaG Plot_22 | ecosystem: Environmental > Terrestrial > Soil > Tropical forest > Bulk soil | place: Panama | collected 2016-02-17
AGGATTCTAGTCTGATGCGCTGCTTCCCTCAACGCTGACGGACTCGGTGTTCGTACGGTGTCCCAGAGTCTCGTGAAGAACACCGGGCTCAGGCCATAGTGGAGGTGGGGAGACTCGAACTCCCGTCCCGCGATGTCGCCCCAGGGCTTCTCCGAGCGCAGCCACCGGGTCAGTCTCGGACCGGGGCGTCCGGTGGCGACACTCCCCGATCCCAGTCCACGAAGGTGTCCCACCGGTGGCCGCGGACACACCACCGGAGGTGAGCCTGCTCTCGACGCCCGGCCCGTCCCCGCAGGCGGAGGGACGGCGGACGGCTGCTAAGGGTTACTTAGGCAGCAAGCGCCAGCTCAGGCTTCTGGTCGGCACTTATCGTTGTCGCGGTTTGATGACGGAGGCCCCGCGGACTCCGGCTCGCTTCCCCTGCGTCGATCCATCACGGTCGAACCCAGGCACCCCCATGTTCACTTGTCCCGCCGGCGGCTTCGCGACCGGCGGAGATCGACCCGGACGGCCGCCGAGGCGGGCGCCGAGCACCTGCGGCACGGGTCCCGGCTGACGGCGACCCGGCCACGACAGTGTAGCGCGGCCAGGGCCGGGTCACGTCACTCCCGGGAGCGGGTCTTGCGGATCCTGGCCATCTCGCGGTCGGCGTCGCGCTTGGCGATCGCCTGCCGCTTGTCGTACGCGCGCTTGCCACGCGCGAGCCCCAGCTCGACCTTGACCAGCTGCGACTTGAAGTACAGCCGCAGCGGCACCAGGGTCAGACCCCGCTCGCGCACCCGCTGGCCGAGCCGTTCGATCTGGTCGTGGTGCAGCAGGAGCTTGCGCGGCCGCTCGGGGTCGTGCTGCTCGTACCCGGCGTGGGAGTACTCGGGGATCTGCATGTGCAGCACCACGTCCCCGCCCTCGACCACCGCGTAGGCGTCCTGCAGCGACGCCCTGCCCTGCCGCAGGGTCTTGACCTCGGTCCCGCGCAGCACGATGCCGGCCTCGACGGTCTCGAGGATCTCGTAGTCGCGGCGAGCCCGGCGGTTGGTCGCGATGGTGCCCTGCGGCTCGCGGCGCGGCAACGACTAGACCCGGACGTACTTGCGCAGCGCGATCAGGCTGGCCATGCCGGAGACGGCCACGCCGAGGATCAGCAGGACCGTCCAGGTCGACCAGAAGTCGCGCATCCCGATCAGCGGGAGCTGCTCGAAGATCACGACCTCGCTGCGGACCCTGCCGATGTAGTACATCCCCGCCCGCAGGAAGGCGAACGCCACCATCGCCCCGAGGATCCCGGCGAACACGCCCTCGGCCAGGAACGGCAGGCGGATGTAGGTGTTGCTCGCGCCCACCAGCTTCATGATCTGCGTCTCTTTCCGGCGCGCGAACGCCGCCACCCGCACGGTCACCGCGATCAGCACGACCGCCGCGAGCCCGAGCACCGCGGCCAGCACCAGGAACGAGTTCTTGAGCAGGTTGACCACCGCGAAGAACCGCTCCACGAGCTTGCGCTGGTCGACGACGAGGTCGATGCCGGTGGTGCAGACCTCGCGGCCGTTCTCGTCCCGGCGGCCGCTGCAGAACTTGTCGTGGACCTGGTCGAACTGCCCGGGGTCCTTGAGCTTGATCCGGTAGCTCTCGGGCATGGCGCTCTCCTGGACGTTGCGCACCATGTCCGGGGAGTCCTTGAACTGGTCCTTGAAGCGCCCGAAGGCGTCGTGCTTGGACTCGTAGAAGATGCGCTCGACGACCGGGATCGCGTCCAGCTGCCGGTAGATCTCCTCCTTCTGACCCTGCTGCACGTCGGTGGAGAGGAAGACCGAGACCTCGATCTTGTCCGCCCAGTAGCCGCCGTACAACGACACCTGGCGCCCCGCGAGCAGAGCCACGCCCAGCAGCGTCAGGCTGATCGCCACGATGATCACCATCGACGTCGCCAGCAGCGCGTTGCGACGGAAACCGCGGTACGCCTCCAGCGCGATGTACGAGAGCCTAAATCCCACGGTAGTTCATCCTGTAGCTGCCGGTGTTGTAGCCCCACAGCTCGTCGTCGCGGACCGGGGGCTGCTCCACGTAGGCGCCCTGCTGCTCGTCGCGGACGACCTTGCCGCGCTCGAACTCGACCACCCGCTTGCGCGACTGGTCGACGATCGCGTGGTCGTGGGTGGCCATCACGATCGTCGTGCCGGTACGGTTGATCCGCTCGAGCAGCCGCATGATCCCCTGCGAGGTCTGCGGGTCGAGGTTGCCGGTCGGCTCGTCGCAGAGCAGGACCAGCGGCCGGTTCACGAACGCGCGCGCGATCGACACCCGCTGCTGCTCCCCGCCGGACAGCTCGTGCGGGAACCGCACGGCCTTGTCCTGCAGCCCGACCAGCTTGAGGACCTCGGGCACGGTGCGCTGGATGATGTGCCGCCGCTGGCCGATGACCTCCAGCGCGAACGCGACGTTCTCGTACACGGTCTTGTTGGACAGCAGCTTGAAGTCCTGGAAGACGCTGCCGATCGTGCGCCGCAGCGCCGGGACCTTCCAGTTGGCCAGCCGGTTCAGCTCCTTGCCGGCGACCCACAGCCCACCCGAGGTGGGGCGCTCCTCCTTGGTGAGCAGGCGCAGGAAGGTCGACTTCCCGGAGCCCGACTGGCCGACGATGAAGACGAACTCGCCCTTCTTCACCTCGACCGAGACGTCCTCCAGCGCGGCGATGTCGGGAGGGTACCGCTTGTAGACGTGCTCGACCTTGATCACAGCGGCGACGGACCCTTTCCTCTTCCTCGGCTGGCATCGGGGGATGTCAGTGACCGGCCCGAGCAGCGAACGACCTTACCACCCGCTGGGGTGCCGGAGGGAACGCTCACTCAGCGGCGTCCGTGAAAGGATAACCGAACTCGCCTGGATGCTGAATTGCGGCGCCATCGGCGCCGAACGTCGCGAACGCCGAGCGCCAGCAGCGCGATCACCGCGAGCGCGCTCAGCAGCCGCCCGCCCGAGTCGACCGGCGTGTCGCGGTACACCAGGCGGACCTCCGGCTGGGTCGGCACGACGACCATCAGCCCGGGCGAGAGCATCCATGGCCCGTCGGCACCCTCGGCGCGCCAGTTGGGGAACCAGGAGACCTTGACCACGTGCGGCTCGCCCACGCGGTCGGTCCTGAAGCGGATCTCCTCGTTGCCGACCTGCTGCACGTCGGGGACGGTGCCCGGACGCGCGAGCTTCTGGTGCGGCAGGGCCGTCACCGGCAGCGGCCCCGGGTCGGCGAACGCGCGGCGCGCCCTGGCGTCGTCCCGCGACGCGAACGCCAGCGGTGTGGCCAGCCAGGACGGGTTGTGGTACCACTCCAGCGCGTTGTTACGCCAGTCCGGGTGGTCGAACAGGACCGGCCGGTACTGCGGGACCTCCACCAGATGACCGTCGCCGATCTCGTAGATGACGAAGCGCCCACTGACCGCCACCTGGGCGAGCTTCGCCTGCCGCGCGGCGGCCTTGACCTTGTCGGTGTAGGCGACGAAGTAGCGCACCCCGAACAGCCGCAGGTGCGTCAGCCCGGCCTGGAAGTCGAACCCCGGATAGTCGATCCCCGGCACCGCCTGCGTGGAGGTCTCGGAGGTCTCCGCCTGGTTGATGAAATGGAACGGCGCGTTGATCGACGACTCGATCAGCAGCCCCTCCATCGTCGGCTGCTTGGTGAAGACCGGGATGTTCTCCAGCGTCCGGGTCGTCCCGAAGCTCTCGTAGTCCCGGTTGAACTCCCACATCACCCGCCCGGGCGGCAGCCGGTCCAGGGTCTTGAACAGCGCGGTCGCCTGCGGCCATCCGGGCTTCACCTCGAAGCCCTCGTAGTTGTACTGGGCCCAGAACGGCAGGAAGTCGCGCTTGGCCCAGGCGACGCCGACCGAGACCACCACCATCAGCGCGACCACGCCGAGGTAGGCCCCGCGCAGCGACAGCCCGCTGGACCGGTGCAGCCGCCAGGTGAGCCCGCCGACCGCGGCCGCTGCCCCGTAGGCGGCCAGGAGCAGCCCGAACAGGTACAGGAACGGCAGCATGCGCGCGTTCCACAGGGACGCCTCCGGCGCGAACCGCGCCAGCGCCGTGTACGCCAGCGCCGCGACCGCGACCGGCCAGGCGAGCAGCAGCGCCCGGCGTTCCCGCCGGCGGATCGCGATGCCGAGCCCCACGACCGCCAGGACCAGGTACGGGCGGATCTCGGCCGGGAACAGCACCCCGAAGCCGGTCAGCTGGGTCCAGCGGAAGTGCGCGGTGTACTGCACCCGCAGCACGAACGGCAGCGCCCAGAACGCGACCAGGCAGAACGCCACCCCGAACACCCGCGCCAGCCGCAGCAGGGCGCGCCTGGCCTCGGCCAGGCTGGGCTGCGCGAGCAGGATCGGCAGGCTCAGGCACAGCACGATCGTCGTCAGGATGTGGCTCAGCACGAGCACGGCGACCAGCAGCGTGGCACGCTTCCACCAGATCCCGTCCTCGACGACCCGCCACAGCACCGCCAGCGTCAGCGGCAACAGCGCGAACGACAGCGCGAACGGGAACTCGCCCGCGAGCGTGCTGGCGATGTTGCCGCCGTAGATGGTGTAGGACGTCATCATCAGGAACGGCAGCGTGGCGGTCGCCGCCAGCACGGGGGCGGGCTCGGGCAGCCGCAGCACCCGGAACGCGCCCCACGCCGAGACGGGCAGCAGCAGCAGCCCGAGCGCGGACACCAGCTTGAAGGCGATCTGGGCGCCGAAGACCGGGGAGAGCAGTGCGATCAGCGCGTACGGCAGCGGGAAGTAGAACGTGAGCATGGGGACGCCCGCGTACCATCCCGGTGCCCAGCCGGTGACCCTCCCCCGCGGCAGCAGCTCGGTCCGCAGGAAGTTGGCGACGTAGTGGTGGGAGCCCATGTCCCCGCCGGCCGCGGTGGTCCGGGAGAAGATGAGATCGGGGTGCAGCACGTGCAGCAGCGCCAGGTAGATGCTCGCGAAGGTCACCAGCGTGAGCGTGCGGCGCAGGCGGCGGGCACGGGCCTGCGCCGCCTCGGCGCGGAGCACCGGCACATCCAGGACGCTCGTCGTCACGTGGTCCTCTCCTGGGGCGCGTTCGGCCTGCGAGCGGGGACGGACGCGGACAAAGGGCGGCGGGCGGCATGGTAGCGCGGCCGGGCGAGCAGGACACAGGCTGGGCCGGAGTCTGGGACGGCCACTGGCTGCCCGCTGGAACGCTACACCTGGACCACGGCCACAGCGCCACGGTGGCGTTCAACCGCGACGGTGAGGCGCGGCTGTCGATCACGCTCGACCGGCCGCTGCGCTGGACGGACCTGGAGGCCCTCGAACGCGTCGCCGAGCTGCTGCCCCACCTGCGCCTGTCGGACCTGGCCGACCCGGAAGGCTACCGCGAGCGGCACGCGGTCGCGTTCGAGCTGTCGGTGCCGCTGCCGCGTGCCCGCTTCAACCTCGCCAGCCAGATCCGGCTGGTCGCGCCCGCCGGCGGAGCCTCCCTGCCGCCGCACCTCAGCTCCCTGGGCGTCCCCGCCCACCAGGTCGAGCAGCACCCCGATGCCACCCACGAGCCCCTGGACGGACCGGACCCCGGCGAGCCCGACCGCCCGGGGGAGCCGGACGCCGGCGGCCACCGCGAGCCGGGCTTCCTGGACCAGCTCGAGCGCGCCGGGACCGCCCTCACCGGCTGGCTCGGCGCCCTGGAGCGCGCGCTGCTGCGCGCCACCAGGCTGCGCGCCGGCACCCTCTGGTCGCTGACGCTCGGGCTCGCGCTCGCGGGCTTCGTGGGCGTGTTCGTCCGGCAGGCCTGGTCGATCCACGCGCGCTTCGGCAGCTACGGCTTCGACCTCGGCATCTTCGACCAGGGCGTGTGGCTGCTCAGCCGCGGCCTGCGCCCGTTCGTCACCATCCGCGGCCTGGCCCTGTTCGGCGACCACGCCTCCTACATCCTCCTGCTGCTGGCGCCCCTGTACCGGCTCTGGGCCGACCCCCGGCTGCTGCTCACACTCCAGGTCCTCGCCCTGGCCTTCCCCGCCGTCGTCGTCTACCGGATCGGTGCCAGGCGGCTGCGCCATCCCGCCGCCGGCCTGGCCGTGGCGCTCGCCTACCTGCTGTATCCCGGGATGCAGTGGGCCGCGACCTGGCAGTTCCACCCCGAGACGCTGGCCGCGGCGTTCCTCGCCGGCGCGGCGCTGGCCGCCGACGCGGAGCGGCCCCGCACCATGGGGGCGCTGCTCGCCCTCGCCGTCCTGTGCAAGGAGGACATCGGGCTGGTCGTCGCCGGCTTCGGGGTGCTGCTGTGGCTCACCGGGCGCCCACGCTGGGGCCGGGCCGCGATCGTCGGCGGGATCGCCTGGTTCCTGCTCGCCGCGTTCGTGCTGGTCCCGCTCGCCAACGGCAAGGGCAGCAGCCCCCACGTCGAGCTCAACTACGCCGTCGGCGGCGGACCGCTCGCCGTCCTCGGCGCCGCCCCCGACCTCGCCCGGCGCGTCCTGGTGACCGCGTTCGCCAACAGCGGCATGTCCTACCTGGCGCTGGTCTTCGTCCCGCTCGCGCTGCTCCCGCTGGCCGCCTGGCGCCACCTCGCCCCGGTGGCGCCGCCGATCCTGCTCAACCTCGCGGCGGTCCACGGCTACCAGCAGAAGATCACCTACCAGTACCTCGCGACCTCCGCGCCGTTCCTCGCGCTGGCCGCCGCCGCCGGCCTCGCCACCCTCACGGCCAGGCGGCGCGGGCTGCTCGCGCCGCTCGCGATCCTGCTCGTCACCGTCGCGGTCGCGATGGACGTGCAGTTCGGGCCGGCACCCTGGTCCACCTCACCCGCGCTCGGACCGCCGCCCAGACAGGCCGCCGCGCGCGAGGCCGCGCTCGCCCTGATCCCACCGGACGCGCCCGTGAGCGCCCAGTACCACCTCGTCACCCACCTTGCGCACCGCCGGCTGGTGTACGAGTTCCCCAACCCCTTCCGCGCCGTCAACTGGGGACTGGAAGGCGACGAGCACGACGAGGCCGAGGCCGAGGCGATTCGCTACGTACTGGTCGAACCGTCGCTGATGGGCGAGGCTGACGTGGCAACCCTCGACGACGTGCGCCGCAGCGGCGCGTGGAGGACCGCCTTCGACCGCGACGGCGTCCTGCTGCTGGAGCGCACAGGGAGACCGCCGTGATCAGGCTGACCGTCCTGCTGCCCTGCTTCAACGAGGCCGACCGGCTGCCCCGAGCCCTGCGGGCGTTCCTGGACCACCTGCCGGCCGACCCCCGCGACGTCGAGGTGCTGATCGTCGACGACGGCTCGGAGGACGCGACCGGCGAGGCCGCGGTCGCCATCGCCGGCAGGGACCCGCGCGTCCAGGTCATGCGCCGGGCGACCAACCGCGGCAAGGGGTCCGCCGTGCGGCTGGGGATGCTCGCCGCCCGCGGCGAGCGGATCGTCTTCACCGACGGCGACGGCTCCTACGGGCCCGAGCAGGTCGACCAGATCGTCCGGGCGCTGGACGACGCGCCGGTCGCGATCGGCGTCCGCAAGGTCGGCGCGGCCGGCGAGCCGCTCGCCCGGCGCCTGGCCAGCCGCGCGTTCAACGCCACCACCCGCGCCATCCTGTCGCTGCCCTACGACGACACGCAGTGCGGGCTCAAAGGGTTCCGCCGCGACGCCGCAGCCGCCGTGTTCGCCCGCACGCGCGTCGACGGGTTCGCGTTCGACGCCGAGGCGCTGCTGCTCGCCGAGCGGCTCGGCCTGCGGGTCGCCGAGGTCCCCGTCGCCGCGGAGGTCCGAGACGGCAGCAAGGTCCGCCTGGCCGCGGACGCGCTGCGGATGCTGCGCAACATGTGGCAGGTGCGCCACGCGGCGGCCGCGGGCGTCTACGACCGGCCGCCGTTGCGCCAGCCCGGCGGCGCCCACCCGATCTGAGCAGCCGGCGGGCGCGGGCCGCACCCACCGGTCACCCGCGGGATCACCGGATCAGTTGGGCGAACTCGCCTCGGGGATCGCCTCGCGGAGCCCGGGCAACCTGACACCCGGCTGGTCCCCGTCGCGGTCCGCGACCACCACGGCGGCGTCCGGCGCGGGCGCGCGGGCGGCGGCCGGCGGCTCGACGGGCAGGAACACCCAGCGCTTGTAGGTGGCGAACCGGAACACCATCCCGATCGCCACACCGACGACGAGCGCGGCGTTGAACGCCAGCGCGCTGGTCTGGTCGAGCACGTACTCCGTGAACCCCACGCACGCCTGGGAGATCACCATCCCCACGCCGTTCAGCACGAAGAACAGCGAGTACTCCCGCCCGACGCCGGTGCGCGCCCGGTGCCGGAACGTCCAGTGGCGGTTCATCACGTACGAGCTCGTCGTCGCCACCGCGATCGCGATGCCGTTGGAGGTCAGCGGGCCCAGCCCGACCCTGAAGTGCAACAGGTTGGACAGCCCGAAGTGCAGCAGGGTGTTGAACACCCCGACGATCCCGAACTTGGCGATCTCGTGCACCAGGCCCCGCCAGCGCCCGTACAGCGTCCTCATCAGCGTCATCCGCACATCCCAGCCATCGAAGGAGCGGCGGCCACCGCGACCCCACGAGCCACCCGCAGCACCAGCGCGTCCCAGCCCGCCGCCGGACCCTCCAGCAGCTCGCCGCACACGTACGCGGGCCGCGGCGCCGCGGCCCGCGCGGCCGACTCGAGCTCGAGCCCGCCCAGCACCAGCACCGCGTCCGCGTCCGCGAGCCGGTCCAGATCGCCCACCCCGACCACGGTGATCTCGTGCCCGTCGGCACGCAGGATCGCAGCCGCCCGCTCCGCGGCGTCGAACGCCTCCGGGCCGGCGACCACGCACACCCGCGCCGGCCGGACCTCCGGCGGCGCGCACCCGGCGTCGGTGATGAGGGGGATCGTCGTCATGAGTCCAGGCTCCAGGCTCACAAGAGCCGCCATGATAACGGCCCGGGCCCCACTCGCCGAATCGGCAACCCCCGCTGCGCGGTCACCGCGGCACCGCCCGCCGGCGAAGCTCCCCGGCGACGAACTCGTCCAGCTCGCCGTCCAGCACCGCTTGGACATTCCCGGTCTCCACGCCAGTTCGATGGTCCTTGACCAGCTGGTACGGGTGCAGGACGTACGACCGGATCTGACTGCCGAAGGCGATGTCGCCACGCTCGCCACGCAACGCGGCAAGCTCCGCCTCCCGCTCCCGCCGGGCCCGCTCGGCCAGTCTCGCCGCCAGGATCTTCAACGCGATCGTCTTGTTCGCAAGTTGTGACCGTTCGTTCTGGACCGCCACCACGATCCCCGTCGGCAGGTGGGTGATCCGAACGGCCGAGTCGGTCGTGTTGACACCCTGGCCCCCCGGCCCCGACGACCGGTAGATGTCGATCCGCAGGTCCTTCTCGTCGATCTCCGGCGCGTCGTCCTCCTCCAGCACCGGGATCACGTCCATGGCCGCGAACGACGTGTGCCGCCGCCTGGCCTGGTCGAACGGGGAGATCCGCACCAGGCGGTGGGTGCCCGCCTCCGCCGACGCCAGCCCGAACGCCCGCGGGCCCTCGATGGTCAACGTCACCGACTTGATGCCGGCCTCGTCACCCTCCTGGTAGTCGTTGACGGTCACCTTGAAGCCGCGCCGCTCCGCCCAGCGGGTCAGCATCCGCCACAGCATCTCGGCCCAGTCCTGCGACTCCGTCCCCCCCGCCCCCGGATGGATCGTCACGATCGCGTCGTGATCGTCGTACTCCCCCCCCAGCAGCGCGACCACCTCGAGCCCGTCCATCTCCCGGGCCAGGTCGGCGGTCCCCTGCGCCAGCTCGCCCCCCACCGACTCGTCACGCTCCCGCAACGCCAGCTCGTTCAGCGTCTCCAGGTCCTCCAGCTGCGACGCCAACCGCTCCACCAGCGCCAGGTCGCCCTCCACCGCGCTCAGGCGGCGCATCACCCCCCGCGCGCGCTCGGGATCGTTCCACAGCTCCGGCGCGGCAGCCTCCCGCCGCAGCTGCGCCCGCTCGCGCTCCTTGGCCTCCAGGTCAAAGGAACTCCTTCGCGTCGGCCAGGCGCTTGCCCAGGGCCACCAGCTCCGGCGAGTAGTCGGTGGGCATGCTCTCCACCACTCCGTGTCCGATCGGGGACGGTCCCCGCGATGGTACCGGCCGGCGCCACCACCCCAGACCCACGCCGCAACCGCCGAGGCAGAAGGACCGGCCATTGACACCAAACTGGGCACAGGTTAGAAGTCGCGCAGGTTGCGGACGCCCGAGCGGCCAGCGGACCGCCGACCGCAGCCCACCGGTCGCACGCCGCCAGCGCAGGCGCGCCCAGGGCAACCGGCCGGCCCGACGGGATGTGAGGTGGGAGTGGGGACACGCCGCGTGGTCTGGACCGGCATCGTCGTGCTCCTCCTGGCGTTCGCGGCCGCCGGGCCCGTCAAGATGATCGCCAGGAACCTCCCCGAAGACGACGGCGGCGCCGCCACGGAGCAGCAGACCGCCGGCAGCGTCGCCATGGCCGGGCTCCGCTTCTCCCCACCGACCCTCACCGTCCGCACCGGCACCGAGGTGCTGTTCGACAACGACGACGTCGCGCCGCACACCGTCACCGCCGACGACGACAGCGTCGACTCCGGCACGCTCAACCCCGGCCAGTCGTTCACGCTCACGGTCGACAAGCCGTTCACGTACCACTGCGCGATCCACCCGAGCATGACAGCCGAGATCGAGCTCACAGGCTGAAGGAGCGGCATGGACATCGTCGGTCTGCTCAACGACCTCACCGGCGGCAACCTGCTGCTGTGGAAGGTCATCGCCACGACGGTCGTGTTCGCCCTGGCAGGATTCCAGGTGCTGCTGGCCGCCCGCCTCTGGGAGGTCACGCCCTTCCCGCCCCTGGCCACCACCACCGCCGCACGGCTGCACCGCATCAGCGGCCGCACCGCCGTGATCCTGGCCGTCCTGGTCGCCGTGTCCTGCCTCGCCGGACCGGCCGGACCGGTGTCACCCGTCAGGGTCCTGCTCCACTCGGTCTTCGGGACCCTGGTGCTGCTGACCCTGGCGGCCAAGTTCGCCGTCCTGCGCGTGCTCCGCGGCGGCGGGCGGGCGCTGCCCTGGCTCGGCGCGTCACTGTTCGTGGCCTTCGGAGCGATCTGGGCGACCAGCGTCGCCGACTACGTAGCGAGGTAGAGGAATGCGGCCAATGGCAAGGGTGACGCTCGCGCTGCTCGGCGGCATGATCGGCCTGGCGTTCGCCACGCCGTTCGCAACCGCCCAGGACACCCGGCGCCAGAGCGCCGAGATCGTCGACTTCTCCTTCCAGCCCGGCGAACGCACCGTCGACCTCGGCACCACCATCACCTGGACCAACCACGGACAGCGGCCGCACACCGTCACCGACCGCGGCGGCACCTTCGACACCGACCCCATCCAACCCGGCGCCTCCAAATCCGTCACCTTCACCGTCCCCGGCCGCTACTTCTACTTCTGCCGCATCAACCCCGCCAAGATGAACGGCGTCGTCATCGTCCGGCCCGGCACCGACCCACCCAAAGCCAGCCGCATCCAGGCACTCGACCCCGACCGCGAAGGCGCCAAGCTCTCCTTCGACCCCGCCGACCTCCAGGTCCCCGCCGGCTCCACGGTCATCCTCGCCAACGTCGGCGGCAAACCCCACACCCTCACCGCCGACGACGGCTCCTTCGACACCGGCGTGGTCACCCCCGGCGCCGAAGCCGGCCGCTTCGCCGGCACCAACGCCACCGTCACCCTGCGCACCCCCGGCCGCTACCCGTTCCACTGCGAGATCCACCCCGCCGCCATGAAGGGAGTCCTCACCGTCACCGGCCAGGCCGGCCAGGCACCCACCGCAGCCTCCAGCGCACCCAGACAGGCCGCCGTGACCATGAAGGACTTCGAGTTCGACAAAGCCGAGACCTCCGTCGCACCAGGCGGCAAAGTCACCTTCACCAACACCGGCAAAGCACCCCACACCGCCACCCTGGACGACCTTCCACTGGACACCGGCACCATCCAGCCCGGCGCCAAAGACGACCTCACCGCACCCGACAGACCCGGCAGCTACAGCTACCGCTGCATCATCCACCCCGCCAAGATGCGCGGCGTCCTCGCCGTCGTCGGCGCCGCCACCGCCGACCCCACCAGGACCGCCGCGCAGGCCGCATCCACCGCCCCCACCGCCACCACCGGCGGCGGACCCGGCGGAGGGGTCACCGCGTTCGTCCTGGCCGCCAGCGTGCTCGCCGCCTTCCTCGGCGGCTTCGGGATCTCCGCGTTCCTACGCCCACGCGCCACCCCACCACCCGGCTGAGCCCGCCGGACACCGACGGACACCGCGAGCCACGCCAGACACGGCGGGTCACGCCAGCGGAAGGACCCGCCGGACCCAGGGCAGCAGCCCGCGTCCGCGACGGCTGGCCGGCCACCTGTCGTGACGCAGGCCACCGGGACGTGCCGGGCCGGCAACACCCCGTTCGGCGCCCGGAAGACGCTGACGCCGCGCTCGGCTACCCGTCCGCGCCCGACCAGCCCAGCCAACGCTCCACCGTGATCTCGATCACCGGCCCCGCCGGCCGCGCGTCACGGTACTGCCGGTAGCGGGCCGCCAGCAGGTCCAGCGGCCCCGCCAGCAGCTCCGGCGCGTCCAGCACCCGCGCGGTCCCGTCCGCCCGCACCCACCACAACCGCGACCAGTCCTCCGGGTCGAAGACGTCCGCCAGCACCGCCACCCGCGGGTTCTCCCGGATGTTCCGCAGCCGCCGCAGCCGCCGGGTCCGCTTGGGCTTGCCGTCCACCGCCACCAGCACCCGGTCGCCCTCGACCGCGAACGTCACCGGGACCACGTGCGGCCGGCCCGTCGCGTCCGCGGTCGCCAGGCGCGCCACCGGCACCGACCCGAACCGGGCACGCGCCTCCGCCTCCTCCAGCTCCATCCCCCCACCATCCACCAGCACGCCCGCCCGCACCACCCACCAACCTCAGCTCGCCGGCCTCGGGACGGCCGTCGCCACCGCCTCCGCCTCCATCACCGGCGCCACCACCCCCAGATACTGCAGGAACACGCTGGTCACCGGCGCCCGTACCCGGACCCTCACCCAGGCCCGACCCCGCGCGTCCACCCCCACCTCCGCGGTCGCCCTGAGCCCCCGGACCCCCGACGCGGCCGACACCTCCGCCACCGTCGCGCGCGCCGCCGCCGGAGCCAGCCGCGTCACCCGTCCCCCCGACCCCAGATACCCCGCCTCGTCCAGGTCGCCCGCCGCCGCCACCGCCGCGCCGTCGGCCACGTCGTTCAGCACCCGCCGCCCGATCAGCCAGTTGGACGTGTCCCAACCCAGCGCCAGCACCATCAGAATCACCACGACCAGACCGACCAGCAGGACCAGCAGCTGACCCTCCTGCCCCCGGCGCAACCGGCGCGCACCCGCCACCACCGGCCGCGCCGCCCCCGACGGCCACCCCCTCATCCGGCCAGACCCCGGTAGCGGTCCACCCGCGTCCGGTGGGTCGCGTCCACCGGCAGCTCGGCACCCACCAGCGGCTGCAGGAACCCCGCCACCGGCACCCGGTACCGAACCGTCACCTCCACCGTCGCCCCGCGACCGAAACCGTCCCGGCAGCCACCCCCCACACCCGGGCACCACGACGAGATCCGCAGCTCCCGCCGGCCCGCGTCATCCAGACCGAAGTTGGCCAGCACCTCCGCCGCCGCCCGCTCCGCACGCTCACGCGCCTGGGCCGGCGAGTCCGCGGTCGCCCACACCCGCCCCGCCTCCCGCGCCGCGCCGGAGGTACCCAGCATCGCTCGCTGCACCCCCGCCATGGTCACGATCGCGTACAGCAGCGGCAGCACCAGCGCGACGAACACCACCGAGAACTCCACCACGCCCGCGCCCTCCTCCGACGCCGCCCGCAGCCGCCCCCAGCCCCCCCCCCCCCCCCCCCCCCCCCCCCCCCCCCCCCCCCCCCCCCCCCCACCCCCCCCCCCCCCCCC
>Ga0126377_10001926_pt1 | contig 13951 bp, 10 predicted proteins | sample PanSoiMetPlot_22_FD_92647 | JGI IMG/M metagenome (GOLD analysis project Ga0126377, IMG submission 92647) | Tropical forest soil microbial communities from Panama - MetaG Plot_22 | ecosystem: Environmental > Terrestrial > Soil > Tropical forest > Bulk soil | place: Panama | collected 2016-02-17
CCAGCGGTCTCTAAAGAACAAAACAACAATGTCGGAGTCGGGAGCATTGGCCGCCACGACACAAAGAGCCGTCACCCCAGGCGACAACCTTTCCACACCCGCCTTTGCCGCAGCCAGGCCAACGAGGGAATGGGTCAGGTTGTCCATTTAGTTGGGAGCGACAGGCGGCTCGTTAGCTGGGAGCGGTGGCTCGTCTGCAATGGTCCGCTCGAGCAACTAACCGAGCATTGGGGCTTCCGGAGGTAATTGAGCGTAACGTGCGGGGTCCAGCTTCTGTAACTCGTCAGCTGCTTCCCGTGCGGCAGACGATGGGGGCAGAGGCAATTCGTCCTTGCCCTTTGCCTTGCGAGACGCATCAACGATGCTGAAAAGGAGATCAGCTGCTTCCTTCGTCTTCCCTTGTTTCTGGTAGAGCTTGGCAAGGCGCAGGTTGGCTGTTTCCGCGGATACCGCAACACTGTTGAGCTTGGCCAAATCCGAATAGAGCTGGGCCGCTTCATCGAGTTTCCCATCGCCTTCCTTGGCCTGGGCCAAGGCGAATTTTGCCAGCGCCACTACCTCACCGGATTTGCCGCCTGCCAATTCGCTAAGCTCGGTCTCAGCTTTCGGCCGATCAAACACCAGACGATTCGTGGCGGCAAAGTAACGCGCCTCGCTGTGATAAGGCTCACCATACTTTTGGGCAACCTTGTCAAACTCCGCGGCAGCTCGTTGGGCCCGTTCCTGTTCACTGGCGAAGCTGGGTCCAGTAGCGGTGGGGGCCGGAGGGGTGGTAGAAGTGATGGGGGCCGTCGCCAGGGTAATCGCCCGTCCCATTGCCTGGCGGGCCTCGTCGTTCTTACGGCCGTTCCATTTGACGAAGAAAATGACCAAAATCGCAACCAGGAGGAGGCCGCCCAGGCCGTAAAGGATATTCCGCCCCTGACCCTCGAGCTTGTCGCCCAGGCGGTCAAAAAAGCTCATCGTGCTGTCACGAAAACGGTCGTGTTGGAGTTCGCGGGCGCGCTTCTTGTTATACTTTGCCACTTAAATCCCTCTCGCAAGACTACATAGTGAACTACGTTCTATTGGGTGTATGATTAACGAAATTGTCACTCTAATTGCCCCTACGAAAAGTTGTCAAGCAGCTGTATCAGGCGTCTTTGGTGACTGTTGGGTAAAAACGAACTCGGCAGAAAGAACTCCAGCCAACGACGTGCATCTAAAAATTTGGGAATGAATTTTTTTTGGGAACAATGTGCCTGTCTGCGGTGTCCAAGTAGGTGCCTGTCCGGGAATGGGCAAAGGCTAGATGCTCCGATTCCCAACCCAGGGGGTTATCAGTGAGCTACGGAGAGCCAATTGCCCTCCGCGGGCAAATCGAACTAGAGCAAGCTGCACCGGCGGCCGCAGCGGATGCGCGGCCTAAGGCAGAGGCACAGTTCATTGAAAGATTGAAGCTGGGGGATGCGGCCGCGTTCGACGCGCTCGTAAGCGAACGGTCAGGGGAGATTTATGGCTTGCTTTACCGCCTGACCGAGAACAGCGAAGAGGCGCGCGACCTAACCCAGGAGACCTTTCTGCGGGCCTTCCAGAACATCAAGAGTTTCCGCGGAGACGCCGACCTACGAACCTGGATCTACCGGATAGCCATAAATCAGGCGCGCAATCGTTGGCGCTGGTGGCGGCGGCGGCGGCGAGACGCAACTGTCTCACTCGACGCCACTAGTATCACCGGGCGGCCGACGCTGGTGACGACACTCAAAGCCGTTGCCAACGATCCGGAACAAGATGCGCTGGCTCGTGAACGAGAACGCGCTTTAAGAGAAGCCCTGGGAAGTTTGCGCCAGGTTTATCGCGAAGCAGTTATCCTCCGCGACATTGAAGGTTTTGCCTACGAGGAGATAGCGATGACGTTGGACATCAGCGTAGGCACGGTGAAATCGCGCTTAGCGCGTGGGCGACAAGAGTTGAAACGCAAGTTGGAAGGTTCTTTGTAAAAACAGACTGTGCCCCGAACACAGTCAGAAATATCTGGATGGCTGACCCGCCCCGGCTCACCAAACTCGGTGCCAAATGGGTCGAAGTGAGGAAACGGCGGGCAGAAGGCTTCCGAAGGGTTCGTTGAGTTGGTATTGAAAACGGCCAGCAACACCCGTTGAAGGATCGCTCGACATTCTTGCGGGACTTGCCTTCAAACTTGTCGAAGTTGCTTTCTCTTTTACAGCAGGGAGCAGCCGGGGCGGGCCAGCCATCCAGCAACTGGAGGGTTGTCAATCGTTAATTGACAATCGAAAAAGCTCTTATGTTGTGCGAAGAAACTAAAGAGGCGCTTTCATCTTACCTCGACGATTGCTTATCGCTGCCGGCTCGGGTCGCAGTTGATGAGCATCTTGATCGTTGTCCAGTGTGTCGCGCTGAACTAGCTGACCTTCGTTCGCTAACCAGACGGTTGAGTAACATGGCGCGCCCGGTGCCGCCGCCTGAGTTGAATGAATGGATCTCCGATGCGCTGATGATCGAGGCAGCAGCACAACGGCAGGCTCCCAAACCGTCATGGACTTATCGCGTCGCGCGTTTTCTTGAACCTCGCTTGATGCCTTACACGGTGGGTTCGTTTGCTTCAGTTATCCTCTTCTCAATGATGTTCGCGGCGCTGCGACCGCACTTTGTTGCATTGCGCGAAGCGTCTCGCCACAGCATTCTCGACCTAAACAGACCAGTGACGCCGGAAGTCTTCGCCGCCAGTCGGGCTCCCTTTGCCGAGCAATCCCCGAGTCTGAATCCTGGTGGCGCGCTAGCCGCCCTGACTCGTGCTTATGCGCGTCCGAGCGTTGATGCTGATGCCGAAGATGGCGACGATATGATCGTTGTCACTGACGTCTTCAGCAATGGCGCCGCCTCCCTTGCAGATGTGGTGCAAGCACCCCGGGACAAGCGCATGCTTGACGAATTCGAAAGTGCATTGCGACAAGATGCGGCGTTCGTACCCGCCTCACTAGATCGCCGGCCCGACACAATGCGTGTTGTCTTCGCAGTACAAAAGGTCGCAGTCGACGATCGCAACTTCTAGCTAATTCCATCCACAGATTACGCAGATTCCACAGAGCTGCTTAAGAGTTAGGATTGGGTGTTTTCCTTCGCTTATAAAACTCGAGCCCAACCGGCTTATGGAAAACGCTCAACTCAACTGTCTCGAATGATCTGTGTAATCTGCGTAATCTGTGGATAACGTCGCTTGACGCACCGCACGTCGCATGCTAGTTTCCGATTTTCGCACTTTTATCTGTGATTAAAGCAACGTGAGACTCACTCAACTGAGCCTTCACCGGTAAACTAGCGTGACTGCCACTGCACCTCAATTGAAGAAGACCCCGCTCAATACTCTCCACCGGCAAATGGGTGGACGCATGGTCGACTTCGGTGGCTGGGACATGCCTGTCCAGTACCCCGCAGGGACCATCGAAGAACATCTACGCACGCGGACGCACGCCGGACTCTTTGATGTATCTCACATGGGCGAGATTGACGTTGCTGGACCAGACGCAATCACCTTTGTCAATCGCGTAACTTCCAACGACGTCACGAAATTAATAGACGGCCAGGCACAGTACTCCGCCTTAACAACTCCTGCGGGTACGGTCATCGACGACCTATTGGTCTACCGTATCGCACACGACCATTTGCTACTTGTCGTCAACGCCGGCACCACCACTAAAGATTGGGAATGGATCTCCACCCAACATCGCGGTGAGTCGGTCAAACTTCTTAATGTCAGCGAAGACTATTGTCAGTTGGCCATCCAGGGACCGGACGCTTTGTCGATCTTGCAGCAACTCACACCTGTTCCGCTGGCCGCAATGAAGTATTACCACTTTGGTTTTGGCAACGTGGATGGGGTCTCAGCAATCATCTCCCGCACTGGCTATACCGGTGAAGACGGCTTCGAAGTCTATGCCGCGCCAGACAAAGCGGAACAGCTCTGGAACAAGTTACTCGCGGCGGGAAACTTTGGCTCAGACACTGGTGTACTGCCTTGTGGTCTGGCAGCGCGGAATACGTTGCGACTCGAGGCCGGAATGGCCCTCTACGGCAACGATATCGACGAGACTACGACGTTGTACGAAGCAAATCTCGGGTGGATCTGTAAATTAGACAAAGGTGAGTTCATTGGTCGCGAAAAATTGGCCCAACAGAAGGAAGCAGGACTTAAGCGGAAGCTGGTGGGCTTTGAAGTTACCGACCGCGGTATCGCTCGCGACCACCAGGACGTGGTCATCGGCGACCAACGTGTCGGGCAGGTGACATCAGGTAGTCCGGCACCTTATCTTAAGAAGAACATCGGGCTGGCGTACGTACCGACGGAATTCTCCGGCGTAGGTCAGGAAATCAAGATCGACGTGCGTGGGCGTTTGGTGGCGGCCCAGATAGTTAAGGCACCTTTTTACAAACGGCCCAAGTAAAAAACTGGCTTTTGCTTTGCGATGGTGATCGGCGCGGATTCAAAGCGGCGATCCTGATCAGAAAGCAAAATTCCCTAGCAGCATAATCTTGGAGGAACTATGGCAAACGTTCCAGAGGACCTACACTACAGTAAGGACCATGAGTGGGTCAGGGTCGAGGGTGATCAAGGCGTCATTGGCATCACTGACTACGCCCAGAATTCCCTGGGAGATGTGGTGTATGTCGAACTGCCGAAAATTGGTGATGAGTTTGCGGCCAACGAATCGTTCGGCTCAGTAGAGTCAGTAAAAGCGGTTTCCGAAGTCTTCACGCCAATCGCTGGAAAAGTGGTCAAGATCAATGAGAGCCTGGCCGACGCGCCGGAAAAAGTAAACTCCGATCCCTACGGCGCAGGTTGGATGGTCTATCTCAAAATGGCTAACCCTGGCGAAGTTGACAGCATGCTGACAGCCGCCGAGTACGAAGATTTCACGAAAGCTGAGACAGAATAATCTTGCGCTACATTCCTAATTCCCCGGAAGAGCGAGTAGAGATGCTCGACTCGCTCGGGATCAAGTCGGTTGATGAACTATTCGCCTCCATCCCTGAAGATTTAAGGTTACCCAGGCCACTAAACACTCCGGCAGCACTTTCCGAAATCGAACTGCTGACAAAATTTGAGCGGTTGGGTTCGCGGAATGCGGCTGCGGGTCGACCAAGTTTTCTGGGCGGTGGTGCCTATTCGCACTACATCCCGACCATCGTCGATCACATCATCTCACGCTCGGAGTTTTTTACTGCCTACACTCCCTATCAACCGGAAATCTCGCAGGGTACGCTGCAAACCATCTTCGAGTTCCAAACACTCGTTTGCCAGTTGACCGGAATGGAAGTGGCAAACGCTTCGATGTACGACGGCTCAACTGGCTTGGCGGAGGCTGTGCTGATGGCGGAACGGGTCACGCGAAGGTCTAAGGTTGTGGCCTCGACTACGGTCCATCCACAGTATCTCGAAGTGGTAAAGACTTATGTGCAGCACGCCGGCATTGATCTGGAACTGACAAACTTCGACGAACAAAGCGGCCTTGCCGGATCGTCACTCGCGGCTGCCGTTGACGATCAGACAGCGGCGCTGGTCGTGCAGTCGCCCAACTTCTTTGGTTGTATCGAAGATCTCAAAGCGCTCGCAACTGCGGCCCACGCGAAGGGAGCACTGCTGATCGTAGCGATCACGGAGGCGATTTCACTCGGGCTACTTAAATCGCCTGGTGCCTGCGGCGCCGATATTGTCGTGGCTGAAGGTCAGTCGTTTGGTGTGCCGTTGTCGTTCGGCGGTCCCTATGTCGGCCTCTTTGCCACCCTGGAAAAGTATGCGCGCCAGATTCCCGGCAGGTTGGTGGGCGAGGCATTTGATAAAAAGGGACGACGCGGTTTCGTGCTTACCCTGGCAACTCGCGAACAGCACATTCGTCGGGAGAAGGCCACTTCAAATATTTGCACCAACGAGGGTCTGATCGCACTGGCAGCTACCGTCTATCTCGAAACTATGGGACGTCAGGGAATTCAGGAAGTTGCACACCAGTGTGTGCAGAAGGCTGCGTATGCTGCTAAAGAGATCGGCAAGCTCGCAGGTTTTTCACTTCCCTTCTCCGGACCGCGCTTCAACGAGTTTGTAGTGCGTGGGCCCTCTGCCGCAGCCCACCTCCTGTCGCGACTTGCTGACGAGAAAAGTATTGAAGGCGGGCTAGCCTTGTCGCGTTTTGTTCCCGGTAGGGCCAATGATTTTCTTGTCTGCGTAACTGAAACCAATACTCGCGAAGAGATTGATGCCCTCGTTGCCGGACTAAGTTCAATCGCGAAGCATGCCTAGTTCCTATGACCACAGAAATAACCAAGGTAACCACCCATCTCAGTCACAACGAGCAGCTGATATTTGAACGCTCCCACAAGGGTCGCATCGGCTATCGCTTACCTGGTCTCGACGTTGAAGAGACGCCGCTGGACCAATTGGTCCCGGCTGAACTTCGGCGGGACGATGATCTTGAAGGCATGCCCGAGGTTAGCGAGGTGGACGTCATCCGTCATTTCGTACGCATGTCCACTTGGAACTACTCGATTGACCTGGGCATGTATCCGCTGGGCTCCTGCACGATGAAGTACAACTCGCGACTGAATGAACGAGTGGCGCGGATTCCAGGATTCGCTAATCTTCATCCACTAACCGAAGAACACGATGCCCAGGGTGCCCTCGAAGTAATCTACGAACTCCAGGAACATCTCGCAGAAATCACTGGCCTGCCAGGAATTTCCTTGCAACCGGCAGCCGGCGCGCACGGCGAGATGACCGGGATCATGATCATCCGCGCGTTCTTGGATGCCCGCGATGGAGCGACAGCTTCAACCAGGCGCACGATGCTGATTCCCGATTCCGCTCACGGTACCAATCCCGCGTCCGCACACCTGTCAGGGTTTTCAGTTAAGACAATCCGCTCGACCGCTTCGGGACTCACGGATCTCGATCACTTGCGCGAGTTGTGCGCGCAGGGAGATGTTGCCGGGTTGATGCTGACGAACCCGAACACCCTCGGACTGTTCGAAAGAAACATCAAACAGATCTGCAACATTGTCCACGAAGCGGGTGGGTTGGTTTACATGGACGGCGCGAACATGAACGCCCTTGTTGGCGTCGCCAGGCCCGGTGATATGGGCGTCGACGTGATTCACCTCAATCTGCACAAGACGTTTTCAACTCCACACGGTGGTGGTGGACCGGGTTGCGGTCCATGTTGCTGTACTAAAGAACTCGAACCATTTTTGCCGGTACCGCGAATAGTTAAGAACGGTGCCGACTCTTTTAAGCTTGACTACGACCAACCGCGATCAATCGGACGCGTAAAGGCATTCTTCGGTAACTACGGAATGATGTTGCGAGCGCTTTCCTATACCTTGACGCACGGCAATGACGGACTGCGGGAAGCGACCGAAGCGGCGGTACTAAATGCGCGCTATATCGCCAACGGGCTTACCTCCGATTACGATAAGCCATTCGACGATCCGCCGATGCACGAGGTGGTGTTCACCGATAAACGACAAACGCGCAAAGGGGTGCACACTCTCGACATTGCCAAGCGGCTGATCGACTATGGTTTTCATCCAATGACGATCTATTTTCCTCTGATTGTCCAGGGTGCGATGTTGATTGAACCGACGGAGTCAGTGGGACGGCAGGAGTTGGACCAGTTTATCGCGGCGATGAAGTCAATCGCTGCGGAAGCGTTGGCAGATCCCGAGTTAGTGCTCAACGCACCGCACAACACTCGCATCGGCAGACTGGATGAGGCAGCCGCGGCCCGCAAGCCTGTACTTCGTTGGAAGCCGAAGCAAGCAGCCAGTGCGGGTTAATCGAGAACCGCGAGCGGTAGCGAGCGGTATTGCCGGGTCAAACTAAGGGCTGTGGTTTAAGTTGACTCCGTAATACCGCTCGCTACCGCTCGCGGTTCCCTATTAGGCTTCCCACTCGGTGGGTTCTTTTACTTCCACCTCTGATAGCTGGCCGGTAGCCGGCACCTTCATCAGCGCCAAGCGATCCACCACGCGCCCGTTCAGCAAATGTTCTTCGATGATCTCATGCACATCCGTTGCTCGTACTTGTGCATACCAGATACCGTCCGGATAGACCAACACCGCCGCTCCGATAGCACAGAAGCCAACTGAAGAACATTCAGTGAGCACTACACTGCCGCGTGGGTTCTTTCCCTTCTCCTTACGACCGAACAGTAGCCCTCGTTCGTGCAACTCGCGCTCGAACTCTGCTTTCACTGCGGCACTATCAACGGCTGAACACGACTTGCCTGTACAGACAAAAACGTGGTGTTGAATGGGCGCCGTAGTAATCGGCGCGAGTTCGGTCAAACGTTCACAATCTTCAATGAATTTGGGCATGATGAGAAGAACCCATGCTAACACGTCTCAACGGTCAAATGGATCGGGTTCGGTGTCATTAACCGTTTCCCTGTAGTTCATTGTAGAATGCACGTGAAGGCGACCGAGGGCATGACCGCGAAGGAACTCGAGGCGGTCTGCTGCGGGCGCCTGATTTACTGTAGAGATAGAGCTAAGAATCAAGTATGGCTACCGGCCTCGTCGTCCATATCTCCTCAGGAGAAGACCGGCACACCGAAATACTAACCGACGAACGCGTGCGGATAGGCAGTTCAGAGGACTGCGACGTCCGCCTGCGCGCTTCCAGCTTACCCAGGGGCGTCAATTCCAGCCTGGTTCTGGAGTTGGTACGCGAGGGATCTTCCTACCACATCAGCCGGGTCGATCCGGCCTTGAGTCTCCTTAAGAATGGACATCCAATCCGGGATGGGGCTGAACTCAATGACGGCGATGAGATTCGCATTGACGACTCCGATCTATTGCTGCAGTTCTTCCCGATTCGTTCGCTTCCTGCCGTCATCCCGCAATCGACGCGCGAGACGCACGTCGCGCCCTTCATCGAGGCTGCGGCCATTGAATCGGCTGCGACCGCCCGCCGCGACGACGCAAAAGTCTTTCTGCGAGAGTTCACGCGCGAGTTGGTGCGTGAAATAAATCCCAGCACCAAGCTGATTGCCCTGGCGATTTCAATTGCCCTCGTTGGTGGCGTTCTCTATCTCGGTTTCGCGATGTACAAGGAAATGCAACGCAGCCGGCGTTTGATCGATGACCAACGGGCCCAACTGGGATCGATGAAAGAGCAGGTGTCGAAGACGAATGACCAATTGTCTGACCTGGGCCGATCAAACAAGGAGATTCGCGACAGTCTTTCCCTGGCAGTAAAACTCCGGAGTGACTACGGTCGAGGCGTTTGCCTGATCGCTGGATCGTTCTATTTCGTCGAGTCGGGGACCGGAAAGCCACTGCGCTATCCAGAGGCGCAGGCAAACGAAAGCGGCGCACCCGTGCAGAGCGGTGAGACGGAAACCCTAACTCCCGAAGGTAAAGCGGCTATTGCGGAGTTTGAATTTGTCGGGACCGGGTTTTATGTCGGTAGTGGCTTCGTGGTCACCAATCGTCATATTGTCCAACCCTGGCTCGCCGATGATAAGGCACAAAGTTTGGGAAATAGTGTGCACGGACAACCGCGACTAAAAAAACTGACTGCCTATTTTCCCGATCACACGCAACCAATACCCTTAAAATTCAAAGCCGCTGCCAGCCGAGAAGATTTAGCTGTTTGCCTGCTTGATATTCCCGAAATTCCTGAAAGCATTCCCCTGATTCCTTTGGAGACAGATCCGGATGCGGTTGCCGTAGGCAAGACGGTCGTGATGATGGGTTATCCCTCTGGTCCAGACCGACTACTCGCGCTGCTCGACGATGCGGAATCGAGAGGTATTCAACAGCGTTATGGCTCTCTTGATGCACTGCTGGGTTACCTCGCGGAAACAAGAAGAATTCAACCACTGACCACCCAGGGCAGCATTACTGACCTCGACGTCCGGCGTATCGCTTACGACGCGCGAACGGCTGAGGGTGGTTCTGGAGCGCCGCTATTTGGACCATCAGGTCGAGTCATAGGTGTGAATTTTGCGGTGTTCACAGAGAACCAAGCCTCCAACTTTGCAGTACCTGTCCGATTTGGCTTCACCCTGCTGCAACGAGCTGGTTGGCAGCCCCCACCGCCAAAAGAAACCAAGGAACTCGAAACCGCAACCCAGGCTGGAAGAACTCCCGCTACGACAAACTAGTCATCACCGAGCGCGGCACCCTCGTTGCAACGTTAACGTTGTTTACTCCGTTCCCGTCTAAAGAGAGAGCCCTTGGGCGGCAACTGCGTCCTCTGAGAAGGCATCGGAACTCGAGTATTACAGTGACAACCCCTGTCACAACTGACAGGACTAAAGTGGCCCAAAAGTGTTTAGACTGATGTTATATTGATGGGAGCCCGAGGCACGATTCTTGCTGAAGGTTAGTAAGATTTTCTAAGCAATTCAGAATTGTTAGGTCTTAACAAGGTTTGGAATGCAGCGAAACCGCCCCATGTGCAGCATCTCTATTCAGCGACTTGGCTTGTTAGCTTTCGTACTCTTAGTCGGCTCGTGCATTTATGCCCCATCGGTCAACGCCCAAGCTGCAGCCCCACCTGTAGAAAAACCGTCGCAACTTTCTGACATTCTCCGGTTCGAGCGTATTCCGATTGATGGTGGGGCGGAGCTGATTACAGTTCATGCGCGTCTCGACGGCCTCGCCGAGAAGTCTAATGACAATTGGGTGCCGCTGGTTTCAATCCTGCGCGACACGTTGAATGACCAGAATGTAGAGAACGATCGGCTGCGTTATGTATGGCCCTTGACCTACACCCGGCCCACGGTAAAACAACGTCTCGCCGCCGCTATCCCCTTCTTCTACACCCGCGTCGGCAACAAGGAAAAGTTCTCAGATAAACCACCACCGGCACTCTTTGATTTGGCGGCCCCTGAAAATGAGGTCTGGGACAAGATTTTCTGGACCGCACTGCAAAACCTGCTATTCGATCCCTACGGTTTTGCGATCAAAGCCTCGACCAGCTCCTATCGACAAAACACCGGTGACTACAAGAAGGCGCACATCATTCGGGCCCTCTCGGTGCTTGCTCTGTATCAGGCTGTCAAAGGGGAGTCGGCCTTCACAGACGCGGAAATGAATGAGATCCAGGCCAGACTCCTGCTCACTGACAAGACGTTCGGCGGCCTGGTTGACGACGTCAATCTGCAAGGCTACTACGCCAGGAAGACAGCCACCATTCGCGACGAGCGTGGTCACAACTGGGAGCTTCTAAGACAAAGAGCGGAGGCAGAGCAACTTTATTTTGAGCCGTTGCTAATGCCCGATGGCAGCGCGACCCATGCGCTCCTGTGGATCGCCAAAAGAGACCTGGCGCAGCGGCAAAACGCTCGTTACCACGGTCGCTTCCTGAACATCGCGGATCCGTGGTCAGATAAGCGCTTGCTCAATTGGCAAGGCTACACTGAAGTGCGCTACCTCGATCGCGAAGGACGCGAGGTCACTAAGGACACGCCAGGCGCCGCAGCGGTCGAAATGATCCCACTCGCTCTGTACGGCCTTGATTACCCAAAAATTCCAATGCTGCTGGTAGATTTTCGGGATGGCTACAATCCCAAGACGCGCGAAATGTCGCGTCGTGTATTACACGACCTGACGCGAAATGTTTTGTCGGTTTCAAAATTCGGCAACCTGCCCTACTTCCTGGGTCGCACCGTGTACGACTTCGTAACCGGACGTCGCGGTATCGATCTCAACCAGCCGACACGCCTGCAAACTTATTCACAACTCAAACTGTTGCTGTCGCTGAACGATTCACTGGAGCCAAAATTGCGCGACGAGATCAACGTGCGGTTGGAAAAGGTCTCGTTGAACCCATTCGAGAACGACTTTGAAGCAGAAGCAAAAGTCGCGAAGGCACAGTACGCCGCCCTCGTGAAGTTTGCTAAGGAACCTAATGGTCTCGCCGCCAAACTTGAGCGGGACCGGCGCGCAGAAATGCTGCCTCTCGAGCATGGACGTGCAGCCCAGATCGCCTTCAGCGTAGCGAACGTGATCTCGTTCGGCAAATACGTTCATCGCGAGCAGTTGACAGACAACATGGAAGAGCGACTCGACACTGCGCGACGGTTGCAATATCACACGCGATTCCTCGAGCAGGTCGCCAGGGCCAAGGGTGAAATCGACATGGCCTGGGACCTGGCCGAGATCAAGCGGTCGCTGCGGTTCGTCGCCGACCATGGTGAGGGCGCCAGTGGCCAGGCTGTGTCGGCGGCAGCAAAGATTTTTGCGCGCACGAGAGACGATGAAACTCGCCGCGCGTGTCTTGATAGTCTTTCTCGTATCAGTAATCCTAAGGCGAAGTCTGAACTCCTCCGCATCTCTCAGAACCGGGAGCTTAACCAAACGTGGCGGGAAATTGCTCAAAGTTATCTGACAGACAAAGACGATCGGGTGCAACCAATCGCTGTCACGATCTCGAACTCCCCACTTAAGGCCGGCCAGCCCTAGTACTCGGAGATGAAATCACTTCACAATCTTAAACAGATCAGATCTGCTTCGTACGTTGCTGCTCGGTCCCTTAGGCGTACATTGCTGCTGACATTGTTGCTTGGCTTGGTCCTGGCCCTGTCGCCGCTGGACGCTTTTGCCCAGGCCAAGCGTTTGGTAATCGTAAAGGTCGATGGGCTTCCCTACGATTTGCTGGATCGCCTGGTGAAAGAACGCGATCAACGCACCACCAAGAGCATTCTTCCCTGGATCGACTTTGTCTTCTACCAACACGGTACCCGTCTTTCCAGTTTCTATGTGCGCGGCATGAGTCTTTCAGCCCCATCATGGTCACTGCTCGATACGGGTCAACACCTGCAGATCAAGGGAAATGTAGAGTTTGATCGTTACACGCTGCATTCCTACGACTATCTCAATTTCATCCCGTTCTATCTCGGCGGAGCGTTGGGCGACCGCATTGATATGCCGGCAGTCGAGGTGCTTGATTCACTCGGTGTGCCGCTCCTAATCGATGCGTATCCCAACAGCGAGCGTTACATCACCTTCTCTCTTTACCAACGCGGCCCACGGTATCTCACTCTGTCAAACGGCCTGCAAAATCGTTTTAAGAAAGCACCGAAGGAACTGTTCGACGAGTGGACCATGGGACTCGAGATGCGCAGCAGCGTGGGCGACCAGTTGCTAAGAGAACTCCTGGACGGACTCAACAACCCCAAGGTCCGGTATCTCGATATCTACCTAACCGATTTTGATCACGTCGCTCATCACAACAACGATCTACAATCTCAACTCTTTGTCCTCAAACAGATCGATTCCATAATCGGTCAGGTGTGGTCCACTATCCAAAAAAGTCCCAACGCTGACGAAACCGCCATGGTGTTGGTTTCAGATCACGGCTTCAATACCGATGAGAAGGTTTACAGCCAGGGCTTCAACCTGGTGAAGCTGTTAGGTAGCCCCCAAGGTGGCGGCCACCACGTGATCACCAAACGACGTTTGATGCTCGACTACTCAATCAAAGGCGTCAATCCCCTGGTTCCTCTGATCACTACCACCACCCAGGACACGTATTACCTGAAAGGACAAAGCACTGATTATCCAACAGCGATGCTCGACTTCGACGGTAACGAGCGGGCCTCTGTGCAATTACGTGACTGCGACCTCAATCTCTTGCATATGTTGTTGCAGCAACTGCAGCGTGAAGACCTGCCCGCTAAGTTGCGTGAACCTGTAACCAAAACCTTCTTCACTACGATCGACCGTCGGCGTCCTCAATGGCAGTCAGATGTGGCAGATTTGCAGGCGGAGATGGGCGCCTTGCACCGCTCGATAGAACAACAACGTAAGCTGGTTGAGGCGCTACCGAAGAAGTTCACCCGGGAAGAAGTGGAGGCCGGACGCGACGACGCTGCCAAACGCGTGAGCGTACAATTAGACCGTTGGCTGCGAGAAGAGCGCGAGTACACCGACTACATTACAACTCTGCAGA
>Ga0126377_10001927_pt1 | contig 13950 bp, 12 predicted proteins | sample PanSoiMetPlot_22_FD_92647 | JGI IMG/M metagenome (GOLD analysis project Ga0126377, IMG submission 92647) | Tropical forest soil microbial communities from Panama - MetaG Plot_22 | ecosystem: Environmental > Terrestrial > Soil > Tropical forest > Bulk soil | place: Panama | collected 2016-02-17
CGAGGATCTACTCGAAACGTCCACAGCGCTCCCACCCGTTCATCCAGGGCCCTCTTAAGCCAACCTAAAGCTTCATAATATTCGCCTAGCCCCGTCATGATCTCGGCCCTGATCGTGGAGGCCACATACCGCGTTTGCGCAATATCGTCCAACTTACGCCGGACCTCCTTGGCGGCGTCCTTATTTCCAGTGCAAGCAAGAATGTATCCCAGGGCACCCAGGGCGTAGGGACCATTGCCGGTTAATTGGTGCGCTTCTTTGAAGTGCCGAATCGCTTCTACACTTGCACCTTTTGCCTGGTAAGCAAGTCCCAGGCGGTAATGAGTCGGGGGAAACGATGCATCAATCTCCATTGTTTTCTTCAGATGAGCGACAGCTGCGTCATATTCACGCGAAATGTACAGCAGGTAACCTTTGTTTGCGTTGAAGATAAGTGAGAGCGGCTCAATCTCCAGGGCGGAGTCAATCCAAAGCAGTGCCTCATCGTATCGGCCACTAAAACCCGCCACCAAGGCTTGACCGTGGTGCGCGATGGCATAGCGGGGTTGTAGCGTGAGTGCCTGGTTGAACGAGTCTTGCGCCCTGGCGGCGTCCCAGTCATAGAAGAATTGGATGAAACCGAGTGATGCGTAAGCGTCCGCCAGACGAGTGTTTAGATTGATTGCTGCCAGCGCAGCCCTCTTTGCCTTGGGATAGAGATCGCCGGCGAGCAATCCTCCCGTCAATGCACCGGATAGTCCGATCAGAACGTAAGCATCGGCAACTCCCGCCCAGGCGCGGGCATAATCCGGATCCAGATCCAGTGCTTGCTGGAAATACGAGATTGCCTTATCGGCTGAGGCGTGGGTGTGTTTGCTCCAAAAATAACGGCCCCGAAGATAGAGTTGATACGCCTCGTTGTTCTGTGTGTCACGCCTGACCAGGGATTCTTGTTCGGCACTCGAAAGCTTCAAGGCCAGGGCGGCGGCAATCCGAGCTGAGATGGAATCCTCCAGCAGAAAGATATTAGTTAAGGTCTCTTCAAAATGATCCGCCCAAACCAAACGCTGCTCCTTCGGATTCACCATCTGTACGGTCACTCTGACTTCATCGCCAGCTTGCTGCAGGCCACCGCTTACGACGAAGTCGACATTCAGTTCGGCGGCGATCGCCACCGGATCGCGGATTCCGTCTGAATATCTGAGGATCGAACTGGTTGGCCTGACGACAATCTGCGTCAAGTTGCTTAGGCGAGTAATCAGGGCGTCTGCTAATCCCACCGCCAGTGAGCCATCAGCCTCACCGCGCGTCAGCCAGTCGAACGGCAACACTGCCAGGGTGCGAACTCCGCTCAGTGAGTCCACCGGGGCCTCGACTGTCGCATCTGGGGGCGTCAGTGAACTAGTGACTTGGGCAACAAAGCGATAGCCACGTCGCGCGACAGTGGCAATGAAGCGGTTTTCCCGTGGGCCTTCTCCTAAGGCGCGGCGAATATCGGCGATGGCCCTTGTGAGGCTGGTTTCGGCCACGGTTGTATCAGGCCAAACCGTGCTTAGGAGTAACTCCTTATCGAGCAGCCTGCCGGAGTTTTCCACCAGGACAAAGAGAACATCGAACGATTTTGGAACCAGGGGTACGAGTGCACCGTCGCGGAGTAGCGTTCTTTCGCCGCCGTGGATACGAAACGACCCGAACTCGAAATGGGGGAAGTCACGCTTGGCCGGGGCTTTCACAACTTTCACAAACAATTCAACCTGACGCGCAGGACTTTTAGTTCACGCTCGACAATCATGCAACCCAACCAACTGAGGGCGAAAAGAGTCCTCCGCGTTATCCCGGAATTATTGCACGAGCGAGCGGGAAGAAAAAAGTTGGTCCGTAAAAATCAAACGCGGCCGGACAGGTCAAGGGCCAAGCAGGAAAGGGATTGTCGAAATGACGAGATACAACGGAATCAAATACGTACCGGATAGAACTGTGAAGCGACGCTCCTGGGCGCGTGTAATTGTTATTGGTGGCGGGCAGGCTGGGTTAGCAATCGGTCACTTCCTGAAAAAGGCAGGTGTCGATTTTCTAATTCTGGAGAGTGGGCATCGGATCGGTGACTCGTGGCGGAAGCGTTGGGATTCACTGCGGCTGTTTTCTTCGGTCCTGCACGATGGGCTGCCAGGAATTCCTTTCCCGGGCGACCCAAGATCATTTCCGACCAAGGATGAAGTGGCGAATTATCTTGAAGACTATGCCCTGAAACAAGAACTGCCGATTCGCTTCAACACCCGCGTTAAGTCGCTACACCGTCAGGGCGACGGATTTGTGGTTATGACGAACGGTCGCGAGTATTTTGAGGCTGAGCAGGTGGTTGTAGCCACGGGTCCCTATCAGAAGTTGCGAGTACCTTCGTGGGCTGCTGAGCTCGATCCCGCGATAGTGCAGATTCATGCCGGTCAGTATAAGAATCCGGCCCAGTTACCCGAAGGCGATGTCTTGGTGGTGGGTGCGGGTAACACCGGCGCGGAGTTGGCAATGGAGGCTGCCGCCGGGCACAAGGTCTGGTTGTCTGGTCGAGACGTAGGTCAGGTGCCGTCGTTTGCCAGATTCGGAAACCAACGGCTGTTCTGGTTTCTTGGAAGGCGTGTCTTCACTTTGAAAACTCCAGTAGGACGCATGATTCACGCGTCTGTCAGGTCTGGACATGGCCAACCACTAGTGCGAATCAGGCGAAAGGAACTGCTGAAGGCGGGAATCAGGCGAGTAGGGCGCACGGTTGGTGCTAGCAGCAACGGCAAACCAAGACTCGCTGACGGTCGCGTCCTTGATGTTACCAGCATCTTGTGGTGCACAGGCTTTCGCCTGGACTTCAGTTGGATACACCTACCCATCCTCGCTGACGATGGTTATCCCTTACACGAGTTCGGGCGGGTCAAGTCGCAGCCCGGTCTCTATTTTTTGGCGCTCCCTTTTCAACGCGATATGACTTCAACATTGTTGGGCGGTGTCGGTCGAGACGCGGCACTCGTTGCGAAGTGGATTTTGGAGCGGAGGGCAATGAGTTCCCGGGGCCGAAGAATTGAGACTGATGAGGCTCAGTCTGTACGTGAGACTCGAATGACTGGCACTTAGCCACATCAGCAAAGTTCTTGAGTAACCAAATGCAACATAATAGTATCGGGCCGCTCTTAGTCGTTCACTCGGTAAGGACGATTACGTGGAAGACCCATCAAGGTTACCTCCCGATACCTCCGGACACGAATCAACCGGAAAAATAGAACTCCGAAGCAGGCTGTTGCGCTGGGGAATGGTATTGCTGGTCGTGTTTGGGATCCTGGCTTTTCCAGTTCCCAGCGGCATTACTCCTCAGTCGTGGCGCCTGCTCGCGATTTTTGCGGCCACCATTACGGGCTCGATCGTCAGGCCGTTGCCAGGCGAGGCCATGGTGTTGCTGGGAGTTACTGCCGTAGCAATTTTCAACGTGCTTCCGATCGAGGCAGCCCTGGCTGGTTATGCTGATCCGATCGTCTGGATGGTCCTGGCTGCTTTTTTCATTTCTCGAGGAATGATCAAGACCGGCCTGGGCCGGCGGATCGCCTTTCTCTTCATCAAGGCTATCGGGCGCCATTCCCTTGGCCTGAGCTACGCACTGGTCTCCACCGACCTCGTTTTGGCGAGCGTGATCCCCTCCACCGGAGCGCGTGCAGGCGGAATAGTTTTTCCGATCACGAAGAGCCTGGCGGAAGCGTACGAATCGCGACCAGGCATTTCGGCCCGTCGCCTGGGTGCCTTTCTCATGGCTGCTGTTTACCAATGTGACGTCATCGTTTGCGCGACCTGGCTCACGGGGCAGGCATCGAATCCACTAATTGCGAAGTTTGCAAAAGAGGCCACTGGAATCGAGCTTACCTACGCACGCTGGGCATTGGCCGCCATCGTTCCGGCGCTAGCGAGTTTGCTCGCAGTTCCGTTCGTCGTTTATCGAGTTTTCCCGCCCCAGATAAAGCACACGCCCGCGGCTGCGGAGTTTGCTCGCGCCGAGTTGAAAAAAATGGGCCCGATGCAATGGTCGGAAAAGTTGATGTTGCTGGTCTTTCTGATCGTGGCTGGACTCTGGCTGACGACACAACTGCACCAGATCAACTACGCCGTCGTGGCGATGTTGGGCATCTGCGTGCTGTTGTTAAGTGGTGTACTTGATTGGGATGACATTCTGAACGAACGAGCCGCTTGGGGGGTGTTCATCTGGTACGGCGGCCTGGTTCGCATGGCTGAAGCACTCGGGCAAACTGGAATAACAAAGAAGTTTGCCGAGGCCGCGGCTGGCCTCACGGTTGGTTGGAAGTGGTGGCTGGCGCTGGCAGTGCTGCTGTTGATCTATTTTTACGCGCACTACGGGTTCGCCAGTATCACCGCTCATGCGACGGCAATGTATACGCCATTCCTCGTCGTGATCCTGGTCGCCGGCGCGCCCGCGCAACTGGCAGTGCTCTCGCTGGCTTACTTCTCGAACCTGAGTGCCTCTTTGACCCATTTTGGCACGACGCCGGCGCCAATCTATTTCGGTGCCGGTTACGTCAAGCAACGCACGTGGTGGTGGATCGGCTTGATTGCTTCGGTGGTTACCATTTTCATTTGGTCATTGCTGGGCTTTACCTGGTGGAAGGTGCTGGGATTTTGGTAGAGGCAATTCAGTCACCTAAGGATCGACGCGTGAGGACTCAAGAACTAGAGGAGTTGGAATCCCAGATCCGACAACGGTTAGATTCACTCCAGTCGCTAAACACTGCAGCGATTCGCGGTGTGCGACGCGAGTTCTCTAAACAACTCAAAGCGATGCCGGGGGAGTTTGTGGTCCGACTCGCGTTGCACTTGCTAAACCACGAACAACACATACCTCGGTTCCTCGCGTATGAATTAGTGCAACATCACCACGGCGCAGCACGAAGTCTGAATTCTGGAACACTAAAGTCCCTGGGGGCGGGAATAGACAGCTGGGGCGCAGTCGACTCCTTCGCGTGCTATCTCGCCGGACCGGCGTGGCGCGAAGGCCAGGTCCCAGATTCTCTGCTGGCTAGCTGGGCACATAGCAAAGATCGTTGGTGGCGACGCACAGCAGTGGTGAGTACGGTTGCGCTCAACAACAAAGCGCGGGGCGGCAGTGGGGATGTTGATCGCACGCTTCGGATTTGTCAGTTGCTGGTGGCGGACAGAGATCCGATGGTTGTAAAGGCGTTGTCGTGGGCACTTCGAGAGCTCTCCAAACGAGACAGCGCCGCAGTCAAAAAGTTTCTGGCCGAGAACCGAAGTGTTGTGGCGCCTTTGGTGGTAAGAGAAGTCAACAACAAGCTTAAGACTGGTTTGAAGAATCCGAGGTCTCGATAAGATGGCTGGCTATTCCGGAACTCCACTCTCGCAGAAACTTGGGATCAAAGAAAACCATCGCCTCGCATTGGTCAATGCGCCGAAGAATTTTCTGGCGCAGTTGGGAACGCTACCCGCGACGACTAAGATTGTCGAACAACTCACCAAACCACTTGACCTGGTCCTGCTCTTTGTTGACCGCGAGAAGTTGCTCGCGAAAGAGTTCCCTCAGCTTGCAAAGAAACTTGCGAGCAATGGGATGATCTGGATCGCGTGGCCTAAGAAGTCTTCCGGCGTGGCAACTGATCTTTCATTTGATCGGGTACAAAAGATCGGATTGGAGTGTGGCCTGGTTGATGTGAAGATTTGCGCTGTCGACGAGATCTGGTCGGGCCTAAAGTTTGTCTATCGTTTAAAAGATCGTCCGAAGAAGTAAGGTAAAAAAGTTTTCCACAGATTCTGAGGAAATCTATGTGGAAATCACGCCTTCTGTTTTTACAAAGCTGTTGCAAGCGCACATTTACGGCACTTTGCACATGTCAGCGGCGTCAGCAAAAAGCCTCTCAGATGAATGAGTTGACGCTTTCACCTGAACAAATACTGCGAGCAATTTTAATGACAGCCAGTACCGTCTCGCGTTAGCGGATGGGTCAAAGTGATTGCCAATTGCAGATTTTTGATTTGCGATTTGTGCTACGGGAAAGACAATCAAGAATCGGCAATCGAAAATCGGCAATGTCACGGTAAATACTGTTGTTCGCTCCGCGCTAAATTCCGTTCGCAAACTTCGCCACGCAGCATCTCTTTATTGCGATAACGTTGTGGTCCAACTCAGCCTTGAGTTTGTTCGGCCAAACAACCAATCAAAACAAGCGAAGTCAAACCCGATCACCGAAGTGGATCAGTAAATGAGTGAGTTTTGATACTACAAAAATGTTGTCGTCAACTTTCACTGTACTCTGCAGTGTTTGCTCGCCAAACATACGGCGAACGGTTTTTTGATTCCGGCTAAGCAGCAAATTTGCTAACAAATTTCCTAGCAACGTTGCGGTATCAATGCTTATCAGAGCTGTCGCTGGTCCTACTTTGCGCGAGTGATGCGATCATCTATCTTCTCAAATCAGAGTTGTTTGCATGACGAGATTGAGGTGAAATCACGGTGTGTAAGTGACTATTCATAGCAGTTGATTTTGCATTGAAGGAAACGTGAAAAAGGTATTGCAAAAAAATCTTCGATCACTATAATGCGATTCCCTCGCTGAGCGATTGATTGCCGTAATTAAGTTTGGAAGTTTGGTCAGCGGACCTGGTATTTGATTTCGTAGGAAGGTTTACTCGCTCTCATTCTTTTCTCGCAATTGCCCGGAACCATCCTACGATGCTTGACTCAGGTGAGTGTTGGGGCGCGACAGCGGTGACGCGTAGGCAATCTAGGCGATCGCCCCTCGAGTAGGGCATCTTCGCCAAACAATAAACTCAAAACAGATCACCAGACCGGAAGCGTTTTTCTTAGCCGGACTGAGGAGAAGTGTTTTCTGTTGACGAATCGCGCGAGAGTCTGATGCAGCGGAGTGTCGAGATGAGAGAAGAGTTGATGTCGGTGCCGGAGTCGAAGCACTGCCCGATTTGTGCGCAGGAACTGCCGCTTGGTGAATTTGGAATTTGTCGGGCACGAAAGGATGGTCGGAATCTTTATTGCAAGAGTTGCATTCGTACCAAAGTTACCGAGAGTCGCCGGGCGCTGAAGGAATATAAAACTGCGCGGAAGAGATACATGACTCAGCAAGTCGAGCTCCCGGATTTTGTAACTGCCGAGTCTTCCTCCACGGGACATTACTCAGTCAAACCGGCCAGCAAGCTTTCTCCCGTCGAGCGAGTGCGAGACGCGATTCGCAAAGGCGCGCGAACGCAACGAGAAATTGCACAGGAAACCAAGTTGGGCAAGGACGAAATTGGCGACGCGCTCGCCAACCTTCTGCTTTGGACACGCGAGATTCGGACGCAAGTTGTTGACAGCACGAGACTGTACTTTTTGAACGAATCAGCTGACAGCTCAGTTATTGACGACGGTCCTCAACTGCCGGCGCGCAAACGCGATGTGCCAAGCTCATTCAGTTGTTTACAGGGACTGATGCCTGGGAAGAATCCTGAGGGGGAGCCGGAGAAGATTGGGGGCTGGGTGGCAGCCTAGCCCCGCAAAATGTTGACGAGCCTCGTCACTCGGCGAAAGCCTCAAGAACCTCACTAGCGTGCTCTTCCGGCTTTACCTTCTCGAAGATCTTTTTGATCTTGCCTTTTTCATCGATTAGAAAAGTGGTTCGATGAACGCCCATGTACGTCCGTCCCATGAATTTCTTCTCGCCCCAAACGTTGTAAGCTTCTGCGATCGAGCGATCAGTATCGGCTAACAGAGTGAACGGCAGTTTGTATTTCGCGGCGAACTTTTTGTGCGAAGCTTCACTGTCCGGCGAAACCCCCAGGACTGCGATGCCGCGCTTCTTGAATTTCGCAAAGGCGTCACGAAAAGCGCAGGCCTCTTTTGTGCAACCTGGCGTATCGTCTTTAGGATAGAAATAAAGCACAACCTTTTGACCGCGAAAATCTTTTAGACTGACGTCTTCACCGTCGCCATTTTTCGTGCGAAAGGCCGGAGCCGTGGTTCCTTCTTTCAGCATCTATTGTCTCCACTAATCTTAAGATGTAGAGCATTCTAAGCTTGTGCTCTTAACCCGAACAAGATGAAAAAAAATACCAAGAGCAACTACTGGATGGTCAAACAGGAACCGGAAACCTATTCCTGGGATGATTTCGTGAAAGATGGACGTACTGATTGGTCCGGGGTGAGAAACTATCAGGCTCGCAATAACCTGCGGAACATGAAAGTCGGCGACCGCGTGCTCTTCTATCACTCCGGCAAAGACAAGGCGGTTGTCGGGCTGGCTGAAGTGGCTAAGAGCGCTTATGCCGATCCCACCTCCGATGATCCACAATGGGTCGCCGTAGATCTCAAACCCACCAAGCCATTGGCCAACCCGGTACAGTTAGCCGCCATCCGTTACGACAAGCGATTGAGTCAATTGCCGTTGATTCGCCAGTCGCAGTTGTCGGTGATGCCGCTGACCAAAGACGAGTTTGATGTGATTGTTTCCATGGGGACGGCCAAGGCGCGCGCCAGGAAGTAGCTGAGTACCCTGAATGGATTCTGGAAAAGGGAAGATCAAATGTTCAAACAAATTGACTATACAATGATCGTAGTTTCCAACATGGATCGTTCAGTGGAGTTCTATCGCGACAAGTTGGGAATTCCCCTGAAGTTTCAGTCGCCGGAATGGACGGAGTTCGACACCGGAGCGACTACCCTTGCTCTGCACGGCGGCGGCGTTCCCAGCGAAACCCATGGCGACCAATCGAAAGCCGCGGGCACTTGCTCAATTGGCTTCAACGTTGCCAATGTTGATCAGACCTACGAGGAGTTGAAAGCTAAGGGGATTCGTTTTGTAATGCCGCCGACGCAGCGGGAAGGCGAGGGAATCAAACTTACGGTCTGTCTTGACCCTGACGGATTGCCTGTTTCCTTCGCCCAAATGATGGAGTAAGACCTTAGCCAAAGAGACGCGAGTCACCTTGGTCTGCGGCAGGTTCCGCTTTGGCTGACTCAGCGAGCTGCGGGTAATGGGCGAATAAAGGTGCGGGAGCGGACACCCGCTTTTCGGCAAAGGTCGACTTCAGCTCGATTGCATTGACAATCGCCTGGCCACGAAAGTGATTGTTGGTGACCACATAAGTTTCGCGCGTCTCCTTCGCCACTTCCTTGATGCGCGTGATCCAGGGCTCTAATTCATCTTGCGAATACAGGTAGTTGTACCGTTCATCTCGCGGCGCCTTCTCGCGAAACCAGTTTTGATAGTTCCTGCCATGCAAACGTATGTAGCCCACCGGCGATGTAGTCAAAGCGGCCGGCCGGATTGATTTGGCGAACAAGGGCTGGTCGATGTTGCAAATTCCCACGCCGCGTTCCTCCAACCACTCATAGATCTGCGGGTTATTCCATGAGGTGTGCCTGACTTCGAGTACGAGCGGATAGTCGCGGAAACGATCCAGCAGTTTGGCCAGGTACGGTCGTTCCTCATCGGTGTTCTTGAAAGACCAGGGAAACTGCAACAGGACGGCGCCGAGTTTTCCGGCCTTCATCAAGGGTTTCACCCCTTCGTCAAATGCCTTCTCATCGGCTTTCGTCGCCTTGCCGCGTTCGTGGGTGAAAACGCGATAGAGTTTGGCAGTGAACTGGAAATTGGGATTGTGTTTCACACGGTTGGCCCAGGCTTTGGTAGTCGAGGCTGTCGGGGAACGGTAAAAGCTACTGTTAATTTCGATGGTATCGAAGAAACGGGCCAGGTATTCGAGCGGATCGAAACGTGGACCAGGTTTCTGGGGATAGACGATGCCTTCCCAGTCTTTGTAGGACCATCCCGCTGGCCCGACGCGAATGAGATGTTTGGGTTTCATAGGTTCAGTTGGGACTCGGGGGCTGATACAGATCCGGGATCTTCGCAACTACCTCCGGGGGCAACGGTGTTAGCTTCAGCTGCTCGGTCAAGAAGGCGATGCGGTCACGTCGCGCCGCGGCATTCAAAGCATGGGGCGCGTCGTAAATCTCCAACTTTTTTGGCGAGCTGACGACCTTCAAATACTCCCGCGCTCGGTCCGGATTCAAAAAACTCTCCTGCGAGGCGTATTGCAAAAAGACATAAGCAGGCGCCGCGTTGGCGACATACTTTCCTTCGTTCAGCCAGGGATGGTTGGTCACAAACGCATCAAACTTTTCCGGCCCCATTTTTTGCCGAAAGTCCTCGTACTCTTTGCCCTTGAAATCAACCTCATCACTAAGCAGCCCCGCCATCAGCACGAAAGCCTTGAAACGCTTGTCCACCCCGCTGAGGAACGCTCCTGTAGTGGCATTGTAGCTGTGGCCTACATAGGCTAATCGCTTGGGATCGACGTCCTTTCGCGCCAGTAGCAAATCGACGCCCCGACGAAAGTCAATTACCTGTTGTACCTGGTCGGCCACTTTTTTCTCACTGAGCGGTGTCTTATCTTCCACATGATCGGGCCGGGCAACAGGCCCGTCAGTCAATAACGACACCACGCCTGCCTGGGCCAGGGCGACAGCCTCATCGAGAAACTCGGTGCGATTGCGCTGGGGAGAGTTTTCCCAGTACCAATGTCCCCAGATTATTCCGGCAAATGGTCCGTTGCCTTTTGGTACGACCAGATAAGCAGGCACGACGCCACCCTTCGGACTGACGTAGGTGAGGTCGTGGATACTGACGTCGCCACGCTGTTCGACTTTGAGTTCTTTGATTCCTAAGGGTGCTTTCTGGTCGTAGGCAAAGTGCTTGAGCCAGTCAGCCGGTTGGGCAGCTGCTGGCACGAATATGCCAACCAGCAAAATGAGGGCGCAAAGAAGGATTCGCATGGACAACCTCCCGGACGTAATGGTCGTTGGTGCATTTTACGTTCAATGACGAAAACAATGCCACGGCCTTGCGCCGTGGTGCTTACGTTTGCTGCTCGGTAGCGAAGCGGGATCTAGTAGCACTAAGCGTTACAGACCACGGCGCAAGGCCGTGGCATAGTGTGAGTGGGGTAGTGCGCTTTAGTAGTAGTGAGCGTTACAGACCACGGCGCAAGGCCGTGGCATAGTGCACAAATCCTGAAATCTACGCTTGAATTGACAACTACGTTCATCGGGTGCGAGGCTGTTCCCATATTTTGCGAAAGGAGGTAATCAATCGATGCGTCTGACTGAGATGGTTTCCTGCTCCGGTTGAGCGGCGAAACTTAGCCCAAGCTTGCTCGCTCAAGTGTTGAGCGGGTTACCCAAACAACCAAACGACCCCAACTTGATTGTCGGTTTTGATACGGCCGACGACGCGGGAGTATACCGTCTGCGCGACGACCTCGCGCTGGTCCAAACGCTCGATTTCTTCACCCCCATCGTCGACGACCCGTACGACTACGGGCGCATCGCTGGTTTGAACTCCATCAACGACGTCTGGGCCATGGCCGGCACACCGATCACGGCAATGGCCATCACCTGCTTTCCCAAGAAGGGTGTCGACCCGGCGATCCTCGGCGAGATCATGCGTGGCGGCCTGGAAACGCTGAACCGTTATGGCGTCACTTTGGTGGGCGGCCATAGCGTCGATAACGAGCAGATCATGTTTGGCTATTCCGTCACTGGCGTTATCCATCCGGACAAAGTGGCCCGCAACTCGGGCGCGCAGACCGGCGATGTGATTATCCTTACTAAGCCACTGGGAACAGGTGTGATCTCGACCGGAATCAAGCGCGGCAGCGCAACAGAAGCGGTGGTTAAGGGTTCTATCGAGACTATGTTGACCCCGGGTAAGTTTGCGGCCGAGGCAATGCAGGAGTTTGCCGTGAAAGGGGCCACGGACGTCACCGGGTTTTCGCTGCTGGGCCATGCGTGGGAAATGGCGCGGGCCAGCAGTGTCACGATTGAGATAGAGGCCTCTGCCGTTCCCCTGCTTGATGGCGCATTGGAACTGGCCAGGGAGGGAATGTTGACCAGTGGTGATAAGACGAACCGCGAATACGTCGGCTCGGATGTCCGGATTGACAAGACAGTTGATCAGGATCTGGTGAAGTTGCTTTTTGACCCGCAGACCGCTGGAGGGATGTTGATCTCTGTTTCCCAGGATGCTGCGAACTCACTACTGCAAACGCTACAAGCCAACTACCCAGTCGCCCAGAAAATTGGTCGCGTGACAGACGAATCCTCCCATAGCATCGTTGTTCACTGATTCCACTTCCGATCAAAGCGCAGTCAGGAAGGGTGCTAAGCGACTTGCCGATTCAACTGACAACCCGGCCAATTGAGCGCACCCCCGCCAATCTCTCTCAATAATCAAAGACTCAGTTGGAGATGCAACCTTCCACCTGCAACAGAGATCGCATTTCTTGTGAGTTGAGTCGGTCTGCTGGTTGACTAGGGGTCGAGAGGTTATTATTGCTCCCATAAATCGGAGCAAGCCAATGGTTTCAACTTCCCGGGATCTTTCCCGCACAGCAGCAACGTCTCTCACAGAACTCTACCAGCAAGTGCGCGCGCAGACGATGGCCATCGTGGCGCCACTGGAGATTGAAGATTACGTGATTCAAACGGCGGAGTTTATGAGTCCGCCGCGCTGGCACATCGGTCACACCTCCTGGTTTTTTGAAACTGTTCTGCAGGCCCACCAGCCCGGTTACCGGGTCTACTCCGAGGATTTTCTCTTCTACTTCAACTCCTACTATGAAGGCTTCGGCGTGCGCATTGAGCGTCCCAGGCGTGGCACCAGGTCGCGCCCGACGGTGAAGGAGACGGTCGCGTATCGACAGCACATTGATGAAGAGATGGCGCGGTTTTTGGAGTCGCTGGAAGACCCGGCAGTTCTCTCATTGGTCCGTTTGGGTCTTGAGCACGAGATGCAGCATCAGGAGTTGTTGGTGTACGACATCAAGCACTTGCTCTCGGATCAGTTTGACGCGCCGCTGCGAGCGGCGCCGGTAGCACAGAGAACGGTTGCGGGAATGGCGGAGATCGAAGGCGGACTGTTTTGGTTGGGGGCTCATCAGGGCAGTAGCCCGACTGTGGAGGAGGGCTCAGTTGGCGACGGTATTCGATCACAAAGCGGTGACGAGTCACCTCACTCCATATTTGCCTTCGACAACGAGAAGCCGGCGCACCAGGTGTTTCTCCAGGACTTCAAGCTCGATCGGGCGCTCGTGACGAATGGAGAGTTCTTAGAGTTTATTCGTGACGGCGGTTATCAGAACTTTCGCTGGTGGTTCTCGGAAGGATGGGAAGCAGTTAATCGAGAACAGTGGCGCGCCCCACTCTACTGGGAAGAGAGTGATGGCGAGTGGCTGATTCGAGATTTTGGCGGCTTGCGAGCTGTTGCCAGTCGCGCCGCTGACCCCGTCTGTCACGTCAGTTACTTCGAAGCCTCGGCCTTTGCCAAGTGGGCAGGCAAACGATTGCCCACGGAGGCTGAGTGGGAGAAGGCGGCGTGTTATCATGTCGCGCACGGCAGGCAGGCTTTTCCCTGGGGCAATGGCAGCCCCGACATCGATAACGCAAATCTTTTCGAGAATGGTCTTTGGACAGTAGCTCCAGTGGGCGCCTTTCCGCGCGGCGCAAGCGCTTACGGTTGTGAGCAAATGATCGGCGATGTCTGGGAGTGGACCACTTCAGACTATGTTCCTTATCCCGGATTCAAGTCTGAGTTTGATGAGTACAACGACAAATGGTTTGTAAACCAGAAGGTCTTGCGAGGTGGTTCATTTGCGACGCCTCAGCTACACATCAGGTCGACTTACAGAAATTTCTTTCACGCCCACGAACGCTGGATGACGTCGGGCTTTAGGTGTGCGAGAGATTTTTGAGGCTGGCTGCAACTACTTTAACAGCTTAGTTATCATTCAACTCTCTGCGTAAACCTCAGCGTGCTCTGCGTCTCTGCGGTGATGAGCTTTCGTGAGGTTTGACCACCACCGCAGAGACGCAGAGCACGCTGAGGTTTACGCAGAGAACAGATCCTTAATGATCTGAAA
>Ga0126377_10001928_pt1 | contig 13949 bp, 10 predicted proteins | sample PanSoiMetPlot_22_FD_92647 | JGI IMG/M metagenome (GOLD analysis project Ga0126377, IMG submission 92647) | Tropical forest soil microbial communities from Panama - MetaG Plot_22 | ecosystem: Environmental > Terrestrial > Soil > Tropical forest > Bulk soil | place: Panama | collected 2016-02-17
CATGTCGAGGTCGTTCAGCTTGATCACGCGGTTCAGGTGCGTGTAGATGAAATTCAGCCCCGGCGACGTTCCCCAGTGCCCGAGCAGGCGCGGCTTGATGTGCTCGCGCGCCAGCGGCTTGCGCAGCAGCGGATTGTCGTACAGGTATATCTGTCCGACGGACAGGTAGTTGGCCGCGCGCCAGTGCGCGTCGACCTTGTGCAGGACTTCGGGAGTGAGCGGTCGGGCGACGGTGTCCTTCATGTCGATTCTCCGCTGGGTGTGACGCAGCAGGCGTCATGGAACTGCAACGCGGCGCGCAGGCGCCATGATGCAGGTCAATTCTGGCTGCCGGGGTTCGACCGCGGAAATCTGCAAAAGGTCCGATGGAGGCCCGTAGTTTCCCGGATTGCGCGCGGCACTCGCGGCGCGGCGGGCTCCGGCGATGTAGTTAGGCCGGCGGGCCGCCGGCGTGCGGCGCGGCAGCGTCCGGGTTCCGCCCGCCGCGCAGGAAGCGGCGCACCAGCCGCACAACGGTCCAGCAGATCGCGATCACCAGCGCCAGCGCGGCCAGCGGCGCGAGCAGCGCCAGCGCCGCGACGGCCACGGCCGTGAGCATCTCTACCGTGGACAGCACCGGGTTGCCGAGGCCGGCGGTCAACGCCGTGGACTTGGCACGCACCAGCGTGGTGACACCCTGCGTGATGGCGGCGACGCCGCCACCGGCGATGATCGCGGTACTCCATTTAATGAGTGGCGGCAGGTCGGTAATCACCGCAGCCGAGACCACGGTGCCGGCCACGAGCGCCATGGGCGTGGTGATCGCATCGAGCAGGTTGTCGACGGTGGGGATGTAGTAGGCCAGCACTTCGACCACGGCGGCCACGCCCAGCATGGTCATGGCCATGGGTGTGCCCAGCCAGGCGAAGCTCTGGTCGAGATGCAGGTGGCCGGTGTATGCCGCGATACTCGCGATCAGCAGCGGCAGGAACACGCGGAAGCCCACGGCCGCGGCCAGCCCGATGCCGAGGGCGATGGAAAACGCGATGGATGCAACGGTGCCGGGCTCCGACATGCATCGGAGCATACGCGCCGCGCAGGTCGACCGGAATCTCGTCAGCGCGGCGCGCGATCGTCGATCTGGATGAACGACGTGGGTGCGAGCGCGCTGCCCTCGGCTTCGACCAGCGAGGCGATCTCGAGCAGCAGTTCCTCGCGGCGCGTGCGGAATTCCTCGCTGTCCGCGGTGAGCACGTAGGCGAACAGCTCCAGCTCGATGGCGGCAGCGCCGAAATTCACCAGCCGGATGTAGGAGTCTCCCTTGCCGATGATCTCGTCGTGGTCGAGCAGCCCGCGGATCCCTGCGAGGATGGCCTTGAGCTGCGCCGCATTCGTGCCGTAGCGCAGCCGCAGGGTAGTTAGTATGAGGTGCTTGCCGCGCGTGGCGAAGTTCTCGATGCCGGTCTGGGCCAGCGATCCCGCCGGCAGCGATACCAGCGACTGCTGCTGCGTGCGGATGCGCACCGAGCGCAGCGTGACGTCCTCGACCGTGCCCGAGGTGCTGCCGATGGTGCAGTAGTCGCCTACTGCCAGCGCCTTGTCGCTCAGCAGGAAAATGCCGCCGAGCAGGTTTTCGACGGTCTTCTGCGCGCCGAGCGCCAGCGCCACACCCACCACGCCGAGCCCGGCCAGCGCCGTCTTGCTGTCCACGCCGAGCAGGATGAGGATGGCGATGCCCGCCACGATGAACATCAGCGCCTTGACCATGCGCTCGGCCAGCAGCATCAGCGACTGCGTGCTGGCGCGGTCCTTGCCGCGCACCAGCGCGCGTGCGTGCGCGAACGCCAGCGTGAGCACGCGCTTCAGCAGCCAGGTGAACGCCACGACGAGGATGACCAGGCCGATGCGCGCGTAGACCACGCGGAAGGTCAGCGGGTAGCCGAGCGGCGGAATGGCGACGTACTGCAGGACCAGCGTCACCACCACGATGGCCGGCCAGCGCGTCGCGTCGAACCAGGCGTCCCAGTCGTGGCGCCGTGCCGCATCGCGTACCAGCACCAGGCGCGTGACGCGGGCGACCAGGACGCTGATCAGCCACAGCAGGCCGAACGCACCACCGAGAAGCGCTATCAGCACGCACCAGTGCGCCAGCGTCAGTCCCATTAAATCGTGCTCCAGCAACATCTGGGGCATGTGCTGCTCGATCCAGGTCTTGCCGGCGGCGCCGGCGATCGCGGGGACTTCCGCGAGGGTCTCGGCAGACACCAACCAGATGGGGCCCTCGGTGGTGCCGGGTACCCGCACGAGCGTGATGAAGTAGGACGCGCCGTCGATGACCAGCGGTCCGACGTGCTCGCGGTCCACCGGCAGGCCGTCTTCCACGTCCCCGTCCGGCGCATCGCTGATGTGCCCCAGGGTTTCGTGCAGCTGGCGGTCGATCAGGCCGTTGAGAGCCTGCGCGAGCGCATCCGGGTTGCGCTTCTGGTCGCCCTTGAGCTGTAGATAGAGGGTGGCGGTGGCGAGATCGCCGCGATCCACCGCGCGCGAGAACCCGACGATCGCGCCGCGGGGTGTGCTGCGGCCCAGCGGATCGACGCGGGCTTCGGGTGCCGCGGGTTCGCTGGACTTGCCGAGACCGGGAATCTGCGCGATTCCGAGCGGCGAGATGATGAGCAGCAGCGCGACGATCCGGAGGCGGACAGACATGACGCAAACCTCACATGGTCCGTGGCTGCGTGGCATCGGACCATGGGCGGATTCCGCCGTCGACACCAGCCTCAGCCGTTGGTCTTGATCTCCCGGCCGTTGAGCGGCTGGGTCGGGCGCGCGTTCATCGGGTAGCGCCTGGCGAACTGCGCGATCTGGCTGGCGGAGATGGCGCTGGGCTCACGCAGTACGTACCAGTGCACGTCCTCGGAGCAAGGCGGAGTAGTCAGGGATCCTGTGAACGCGTAGTAGGCGTGGTCCTTCGGCAGCAGGTCCGCGATGTTGATGTTCACGCCCGCGGGCGCGGCTTCCTGTTCCTTCGCCGTGGGCCAGTGGGTCCACAGCGTGCTCATCAGGGCGTTCGCATTGCCGGGCTTCAGCAGCACGGCGACCACCGCCAGTTTGCCCGCGGCGTTCTTGTGCACCAGGTGCGCCACCATGGCAGATGCCTGGCCGTTGATCTTTTCTTCCGACGGACGGTGGAAATGGAACTGCACCAGCTCGTAGCGTTCGCCGCCGATGGTGATGTAGCTGCCGGACGCGTAGTTGACCTGCACCGTGTGGCCGTTGTCGATGATGTGCAACGCCGAGGGTAGATAGTTGAACGTGATATCCGGCAGGTGCGCCTTCTGCACCGCCTCGTCACGGATGTCGATGGGCGACTGGGTCTTGCCGGCGGCGCAGCTCTTGTAGTCGGCTTCGAGCTCGCTCCAGTGCGAGGGAGCGGTAGCGCCGGCGTAACTCCAGTGGGGATGTGCGTGTTCGGAGGCGGGACAGCTGCCGCCGGCAAGAGCCAGCAGCAGGAAGGACGGGAACATCGGGCTTCGCGGCTTCACGGCTCGCTCCGGCTGACCAAAGGTGCCGCGCGATGCTCGGCGCGCTGCAGCGAGCGCTCAATCGGACGAAGGCATTAGCCGCCTAAGCCATTGTTTAATATGGTGCCCGGGAGAGGACTCGAACCTCCACGATGTTACTCGCTAGTACCTGAAACTAGTGCGTCTACCAATTCCGCCACCCGGGCAGGGCTGCGAAGAGCGGCGCAATGTACGGACCGCGCCCCGGGCTGTCAATTTTTCGGGGCACGCTCCTTCCGGTGAGGTTCCTCGGCCGAGCGGCGTGCCGACGACACGCCGTGCATCAGCCCGACGGCCTCCAGCGAAGGGTATTTTCCGGGGCCCAGCGTGACGCATTGCCCCCGGAAATACGTGTTGTCGCACAACTCCCACTGACCGCTCGCGATGACCATGGAAGTCGCCGCGCCTTGCAGTGCGTCGGCGCGTACGTCCGGCTGCGACCGGTCGAGGCCGTGCGAGGCGCCTTGATAGTTCTTGGCCGCATACAGGACCAGTTGGTCGGCGCCGTGGGTTTCATTCTTCACGACCTCGTCGGCGCCTGCAAAATTACCGATGCTCACCGCGTCCCTGCGCCGCACGGAAGTGATGGCGTTGTCGAGGCCGAGTGCCTGCAACGAGGCGTAGCGTCCGGGCTCGAGCGTCACGCACTGGCCGGAATAGTCCTCGCCGGTGCAAAGCAGCCAGGCGCCGCGTTCGACCACGACCGACGAGGCGCGCTTGTCGAAGTTGAGGACGCTGAGCTCGCGCTCGTCGATGACCACGCCGAGGGACCGGCCCTGGTAGTCATCGTCGGTGTACAGCGTGAGATCGGCAGCGCCGGCCGTGGAGGCGATCAGCAGGCCCGCGAGCGGGCAGGCTGTCCGCCATTTTCCCGAGACTCCGCCCATGGTGCACCTCCGTGCGGCGATGCTGGGCGCAACCGGAGAGTCCTGTCTATCGGACCAAACCGCGAGTAGCATCCCTTCGAAACGGGCGGGGGCACGTTGTTAGGAATGAGTGACATCATCGCCTGGATCGATTCCGCGGTCGGTGCCATTCCACTCACCCTGCTCGAGGTCTGGGGCCGGTTCAGTTACCTGGTCGGCGCCGCGCTGGCGATTTGCGCCTTCGGCGGCTTCACGTTCCGCATCGGCGCGCGCTGGGGCCTCGGCCGCGAACGGTACGCCTGGAACATCAAGGCCTTCCTGTCCGTGCCCATCACCTTCGTGCTGGTCATCGTCAGCGGGTTCCTGGGCTCGTTCATCGTGCTGGTGCCGGGCGCGCAGACATTCGAGTCTCTGAAGGACCTGATGGTCCTGTTGTGCATCGTCTACTTCGGCTATCCGGCGCTGCTGGCCGTGCCGCCGGCGTACATGCTGTCCGATCTCATCGAGGGCGTGCCGCCATCGTTCGTATGGGACTGGGCGGAAGGGTATTTCTTCTGGACCGCGTTCGTCTGGATGGCATCGCAGCTCATCGGCCGCAACCCGGATTTTCGACGGCCGCGCACCTGGGGCCACTACGCCGGCTTCGTCGCGCTGATCATGCTCCTCGACCCCGTGATGTGGGGCTACATCTGCTCTGCAAAATTCACGGCGCTCATTTCCTATCACAGCATCACGTCTGCGCTGTTCTTCACGCTTTCGATCACCTGGCTGATCGCGCCGGCGGGGTTCCTGCTCACGTTGCCGCTGGTCAGGCGCCTCGGTTGGTTCTGGGCGGAAATCCCCGGCCACGTCCGGGCGCGCTGGATGCGCAGCCCGGACTGGATCTGGGAATCCGGGCGCGGCGATCGGCAGGTCGACGCCGGCTTGATGGAGAGCGGTCTGCCCATCCGCGTCTTCATCTTCCTGCCGTTCGTGCTGCTGGTCCTGTTGATGGTGGGCGTGACCGCGACGGTGGCGTTGCGCGCGGCGGATGATGACGCCGATCGCCTGGCCGCCGAGCTGCACCAGGAAACCGCCGAAAACCTGCGCATGCGTCTCGATGACTACCTGGCGCGCAACCAGGGCGTGAATCACGCCGAGCTCGACGCCTTGCTGCGCAGCCGTACCGCCAGCACGAACGGACGGGCATTCATCCTCGATGCCAACGACACACTCGTGGCCACTTCGGCGGAGCGCGGCGACGGAGTCGTCGCCACCGCCACAGCCGCGCTGGCGCGCAGGCGCGCGGTGGATCCCCTGGCCGGCACCGTGGAATTCCGCTTCGATCACGTCATCGAAAAGCCGTTGTCGCGCGACACCTGGCTGACACACGCCACGCGCTACGACCATGGACCGGTACACGGCTGGATGCTGATCACGGCAATGCCGGAGTCCTTCTATCTATCGGGCTTGCGCGCCGGCCATGGCCACAGCGCCATCGTGTTCGCACTGGCGCTGGTGATTTCGCTGATCCTGGCCGCGGTGCTCGCCTCGGCGGTCACCGCGCCACTGCGACGCATCGCGCACGCGACGCATGCGATGGCGCACGGCGACCTGGGGACACGAGTTTCCGGCGGCAACCTCGACGAACTCGGCCAGCTGGCGACCTCATTCAACGACATGACGGAGAAGCTCAAGCGCTCGTTCGACGACCTCAGCGCCAGCGAGGCGCGTGCGCGCGAAAGCGAGGACCGCCTGCAGCTCGCCGTCGATTCGGCCGGGCTGGGCATCTGGGACTGGTACGTGGAACAGGACCGGCTGGTGTGGGACGACTCGATGTACCCGCTGTACGGCGTGCGCCGGGAAAATTTCGGTGGCGCCTACGAAGCCTGGGTCGCGAGCGTCCTGCCGGAGGATCGCGCGCGTGCCGGCGACGAGGTCATGTCGGCATTGCGCGGTGAACGCCAGTTCCAGACCACCTTTCGCGTACGCCGCAGCGATGGCGCGGTGCGCAACATCCGCGGTGTGGCCCAGGTCATCCGCGACGCGACGGGTCGCGCGGTGCGCATGGTCGGCGTGAACTGGGATGTCACGGACCTCGTCACGGTGGAACGACAACGCGAGGAACTGCTCGCCGAGCTGCGCGAGCACCAGGAGCATCTCGAGGCACTGGTCGCCAGCCGCACCGCCGAACTTCAGAAGACCAACCGGGAGTTGGGCGAGAGCTACCAATCGCTGCGTTCGCTCGAGAAACTGCGTGACGACCTGGTGCACATGATCGTTCACGACATGGGCTCGCCGCTCACCGCGGTGGTTGCGCGGCTGGATGCGATCCGCTTCGTGCCGGGTTCCATCACGGCAGACGCCAGCGAGGACCTCGAGGCGGCGCTGGCGTCGGTCATGGCGGTCACGTCGATGACGCACGATCTCCTCGACGTCAGCCGGCTGGAATCGGGTCGCATGCCCATCACCCGCTCGCACACCAACCTGACCCGACTGGCGGCCGAAGTCTGTGGCGAGCTCGGCGTCGCAGATGTGACCCGGAACATCGAGATCGACGCGCTCGCACCCGTGGACATCGACTGTGATCCGGCGCTCATCCGGCGCGTCGTCGAAAATCTCGTGAGCAATGGGATCAAGCACACGCCGCCGGGCAGCCCGATGCGCGTGGTCGTCAAACGCCTGGCCAAGGGTGCGCGCGTGGAAGTGCGCGACAACGGCACCGGCGTTGCGCCCGCCGATCGCGCCAGGATCTTCGACAAGTTCGGCATGGTCGAAACCCGCCGGCGGCGCGGCTATCACTCGGCGGGCCTTGGATTGACCTTCTGCAAGCTCGCTGTCGAGGCGCACGGTGGAACCATCGGCGTGGACGCCGGCGAGGCCGGCGGCAGTACCTTCTGGTTCGAACTGCCGGATTGAAATCGTCGGTCCAATGTCCCATGGCGCGGGCCGCCGCCGCTCGCAAGACTCGGCTTCATGAAAAAGTGGCGCGACGTCCTGGTCGACGGACTGCTGCTGGCGGTGCCGCTGATCGTGCTCGGCGTGATCCTGGCGCGCACCGTGCGCGCCATCGCGAAGGTGTCCGCGCCCATCAGCGCCTGGCTGCCCGACATCCGGTGGTTAGGCGTCACGATGATCGATCTCGTCGCGGTGGTGATCCTGGTGCTGCTGCTCATGATGCTCGGCGCCTTCGCCAATTCGGCGCCGGGACGCAGGATCAGCGACTGGCTGGAGCGCGTCGTGCTGCGCAAGATCCCTGGATTCCTGCTGTTCAAATCCATGGCCGGCACGCTGCAGACAGGAGACGGCGGCGACCAGCTCGTGCCCGTGCTGGTCAACTTCGACGACAACACCGTGCTGGGTTTCATGGTCGAGCGCGCTGCGGATGAGCAGGAGCAGGTCACTGTGTTCGTGCCGAGCGCGCCGACCCCGGCGGCCGGCACCGTGTTCCTCGTAGCGCGCGAGCGCATCCGGGTCCTCGACGTGCCGCTGCCGCGCGCCATGGGTACCGTGACGCGGCTGGGCGTTGGCCTCAAGGACCTGCTGAAGGCTGACGCCGGCAGGCAATCCGGCGCCAAGTCCGCGTAGAATCCGCGGCTTGAAACGACACCACGGCAAACAAGGCGCCCGCCAGTTCGGCGGGGGCCGCGACAAGGGCGGCGCGCACCGCAATCACACCGGCAAGAGCGCCGCATCGATCTCGGGAACCGCCGACGGCATCGTCAGCGCCAATCGAGCCGGCTTCGGATTCGTGCGCGTCGAGGGCCAGGAAGAGGCGGTGTTCCTGCCGCCCCGCGAAATGATCGGCGTGATGCACGGCGATCGAGTGCGCGTGTCGGTGGAGCGGGGCCGGGACGGGCGCTACTCCGGCAAGCTGCAGCAGGTGCTGGAACACGCCACCAAGGCGTTCGTGGGGACCATGGAAATCCACGGGCGTTCGGCGTTCGTGACGGCGGCCGACCGGCGCATCGGCATGCGCTGCATGGTTCCACCCGCGGAGCTGAACGGTGCGCGCCACGGTGACTGGGTCATCGCCGCGGTCACGCGCTATCCGGGCCCGGGCGCGACGCCGCAGGCCCGAATCACCCGGCGCCTGGATCCCGAGCAGCCGGTGGACCTGGCCAGCGAGGCGGCCATCGCGCGCTTCGATCTGCCGCGGGATTTTTCGCCCGAGGCGGTGCGCGAAGCGCAGGCATACGGCAGGGAAGTCGATCACGCGGAAGTCTCGCTGCGTCCCGACCTGCGTGGCCTGCCGCTGGTCACCATCGATGGCGAGGATGCCAAGGACTTCGACGATGCGGTGTATGCGGAGCCGCATCCCAAGGGCTTCCGCCTGATCGTGGCGATTGCCGACGTGAGCTACTACGTGCGCCGCGGAACGGCGCTGGACGCCAGCGCGCGCGAACGCGGCACCTCGGTGTATTTCCCGACGCGCGTGATTCCGATGCTGCCGTTCGACCTCTCGAACGTGCTGTGCTCGCTGCAACCCAACGTCGATCGACTGTGTTTCGCCGCCGACATGATCGTGTCGCGCACGGGACAGCTGGTCGATGCCCACTTCTATCCGGCCGTGATGCGCTCGGCATACCGGCTGACCTACGACCTGGCGTTCAACGCGCTGTTCGAGGGCAGGCCCGAGGCGCGTGCGGCGCTGGGGCCGCTGACCGACAAACTACTGCCGCTGCTCGACGTCTACCGCGCGTTGCAGAAGGCGCGCCACAAGCGCGGCGCGCTCGAGTTCGATGCCGCGGAAGCCGAGTTCGACATCGACGCGGCCGGCCGCATCCAGCGCGTGTACCTCTACGAGCGCAACGAGGCGCACAAGCTCATCGAGGAATGCATGATCCTCGCCAACGTGGCCGTGGCGCAGGAACTGGGCAAGCGCGGCGTGGGCACGCTGTACCGCGTGCACGGCGCGCCCGAGGAAAAGAAGATCAACCAACTGCTCGAGACGCTGACGGCGCTGGGCATCGCCGCCGAGTTGCCGCAGGACGTGCAGCCGCGGGACTTCCGCGCCATCACCGACCGGCTCGAGTTTGATTCACGCCCGTTCATCGAATCGCTGATCGTGCGCTCCATGCAACAGGCCATCTACCAGCCGCAGAACATCGGGCACTTCGGTCTGGCACTGAAGCACTACGCCCATTTCACTTCGCCGATCCGCCGCTACCCGGACCTGGTGGTGCACCGCACCTTGCGGGCGCTGCTCTCGAATACGGATCCCTACGGTGCGCGCTACGACGGCGGCCAGCTGGCGGTGTCGGGCGCGGAGCTCACCGGCCTCGAAAAGCGCGCGGACGAGTCAGATAGATATGTGTCGGCCTGGCTCAAGTGCGTGTACCTGCGGGACCGCATCGGCCAGACCTTCGAGGGCCTGATCACCACGGTGGTGGAATTCGGCGCCTTCGTGCAGCTCACGGCCGTCGGCACCGACGGCCTGCTGCACATCGACAACCTGCGCGACGACGACTACGTCATGGAGGCCGGCGGCCGCGCGTGGGTGGGGAAGGCCAGCAAGCGCCGGCTCGGCATGGGCACGCGCGTGCACGTGATCGTGACCAGCGTGAATCCCATCGAGGGTCTCGTCGATCTGGCGCTGGTCGAAGTGGAGAAGGGCGCCGAGCGGCGGCCGCAGAAGTCGCCCAGCCGGTCGTCGGGCCGGCCCAAGGGCACGCGAGGAACGCTACGCGGTCGGGAGAAGTAGTTTGACGGAGAAGGTCTACGGCGTGCACGCGGTACGCGCGTTGCTGCTGCGCCACGGGGCGCGCGTCGGCGCGGTGACCATCGTCGAAGGCCGCACGGACCCGCGCGTGGCCGAGATCCAGTCGCTGGCGCAGAAGTCCGGCAAGTCCGTGAAGCGCGCACCGGCGGCATCGTTCAAACAACTCTTCGGCGACGCCGTACACCAGGGCGTCTATGTCGACGTGCAGCCGCTGCCGGCCTGGCACGAAGAGGAACTGGTCGCCGGCATCACCCGGGCGCTGGAGGCCGGCGAGAAACCCTGCGTGCTGGTGCTCGACGGCGTGCAGGATCCGCACAACCTCGGCGCCTGCCTGCGGACCGCGGATGCCTGTGGCGCGCTGGCCGTGGTGATTCCGAAAGATCGTGCCGTGCAGATGAACGCCACGGTGCGCAAGGTGGCCGCGGGCGCGGCCGAGACTACGCCGCTGGCGGTGATCACCAATCTCTCGCGCACGCTCAAGCTGCTCAAGGAAGCCGGGCTGTGGATCGTCGGCGCGGACGCCGAAGCGCCGAAGCTGGCGCACGAAACCGACCTGGCGGGTCCGATTGCACTGGTCATGGGTGCAGAGGGCAGCGGTCTTCGACAACTCACCCGCGACAACTGCGATTTTCTCGTCCGGCTGCCTCAGCGGGGCAGCGTCGAGAGCCTCAACGTCTCGGTGGCCACCGGTATGCTTCTATATGAGGCAGTCCGGCAGCGTGGGATTGGTGGTTAGCGGGTTCGGGCGATGGCACTGCGGCGCATTACGACCAATCGGAGCGTGGATTACAGTTGACTTCCCCTCCGAAAGGGCCAAGCTACCGCGGCTCGACACAAAGTCACCGCAAACCTTTGGACCGTTTGGATACTTTGCGTAAATTCCTGGCCTTCGTGGGATCTGGAAAAAGCAAAAACAAGAATGGCAATCGAGTCTGAACTGGACACGCTGGCGAAGCCTCTCGCCGGGGAAAATCCCTGCGGCGCAAGCCTCGAAGATACTCAGCTGCTGGCATCCTTCGATGCCTACCATCTGTTTGGCCAGACTGTGCCCCTGCAGGAAACGGACTGGCGGGAGCTCAAGGGCAAGGTGCTCGAGGCGCTGGAGCAGAGCAAGGACCTGCGGCTGCTGGCCCATTTTGCCGCGGCCGCCCTGCGGCTCGATGGCTGGCGCGGCTTTCTGGGCAGCCTGCATGTGACGGCGCTGTGGCTCGAACAGCACTGGGACAAGGTCTATCCGCTCGTCGACGAGGACGCCATCCTGCGCAAGAACGCGCTGAGCTGCCTCTCCGACCGCATGGCCATCATCGATGGTGTGCGCCGCACACCCATCATCGAAAACAAGCAGCTCGGCCGGTTTGCGCTGCGCGACATCGAGCTGGCTACCGGCAAGCTCACGCCGACCGAGGCGGACACCGCTCCGCCCACGGAATCCGAGGTAACCGCGGCGCTCACTGCCTTCCCGATCGAGGAATTGCAGCCTCTGGAGCAGCAGTTCGCGAGCGCGATCTCCGATTTGCAGAAAATCGATGCGGCAATGCGCGAGTTCGGTGGCGCAGCCGCCTCCCCGGACTTCGATGCACTGTCGGATGCGCTCGGAGCCGTACGCAAGCTCCTGCGCGAACAGGTGGATTTGCGCGGCGCAGCGACCGCGGACGAGCAGGCGGCCGAATCGGCCGGCGGTGGAGAAGGTGGCGGCGCCAAGGCCATCGGTGGCATTAAGTCACGGCAGGACGCGATCCGCGCCATCGATACCGTGTCGGCGTTCTTTCGCCAGAACGAGCCGTCCAGCCCGGTCCCGATCCTGCTGGATCGCGCCAAAAATCTGATCGGCAAAAGCTTTCTGGATATCCTCCAGGACGTCGCGCCTGAGGGTGTCGCAAGCGCCAAGCTTGCAGGCGGTATAAAGGATGAGTGATGTGCCGCCGGGCACGTGCTCATGTAGTAGATTCCGTACAAAGGGTCCTGTTAGGGAGTCATTCCATGGCCAAGCCGAGTAGCCAGAAATTCATTGCGCGCAACCGGGCACCACGCGTCCAGATCGAGTACGACGTCGAGGTCTACGGTGCACAAAAGAAGGTGCAGGTGCCGTTCGTCATGGGCGTCATGGCTGACCTTTCCGGGGACGTCAAAGATCCGCTTCCCGGGGTCGACGATCGCAAGTTTGTAAACATCGACATCGACAATTTCGATGAACGCATGAAGTCGATGAAACCGCGCGTGGCATTCACGGTTCCGAACACGCTGACGGGCGAGGGAAACCTGGCTGTCGACATCACGTTCGAGAGCATGGACGACTTTTCGCCCGCGGCGGTGGCGCGCAAGGTGGATGCGCTGAACAAGCTGCTCGAAGCGCGGCAACAGCTATCCAATCTCATCACCTACATGGACGGCAAGGCCGGGGCCGAGGACCTCATCGCCAAGGTTCTCAATGACCCCGCGCTGTTGAAATCACTGGCCGACAAGGCCAAGCCGGCCGACGACTCCGGCGAAGCGAAGTAATCGAGGGGATCGAAAATGGCAGAAGCGAAACAACAGGCAGACGTCGCAGCAACCAACCTCGAAGATCAATTTGCCGCGCTGCTGCAGAAGGAGTTCAAGCCGAAAACTCCGGGCGCGCGCGCCGAGGTCGAAAATGCCGTGCGCACGCTGGCCGAGCAGGCCCTGCGCGAGAGCACGGTGGTTTCGGACGACGTCGTCGGCACGATCAAGGCCATCATTGCCGAGATCGACCAGAAACTGACCGAGCAGATCAATCTCATCCTGCACCACGAGCGCTTCCAGCAGGTCGAGAGCGCCTGGCGCGGCCTCAACTATCTCATCAGCAACACCGAAACCGATGAGCAGCTGAAGATCCGCGTGATGAACATCTCGAAGAAGGATCTCTCGAAGACGCTCAAGAAGTACAAGGGCGCCGCCTGGGACCAGAGCCCGATGTTCAAGAAGCTGTACGAGCAGGAATACGGCCAGCTCGGCGGCGAACCCTACGGCTGCCTGGTCGGCGACTACCAGTTCGATCACACGCCGGGCGATGTCGAATTGTTGGGGCAGGTCGCACAGATCGCGGCCGCCTCGCATGCCCCGTTCATCGCCGGCGCGTCACCGACGCTCATGGCCATGGACTCCTGGCAGGAGCTCGCGAATCCGCGCGATCTCGCCAAGATCTTCTCGGCGCCCGACTACGCCGCGTGGCGCAGCCTGCGGGAGGCCGACGACTCCAAGTACATCGGCCTCGCCATGCCGCGCTTCCTGGCGCGACTGCCCTATGGCGCCAAGACCAACCCCGTCGAGGAATTCGATTTCGAGGAAGAGACGGGTGTCGGCGATCACTCGAAGTACACCTGGGCCAACGCGGCCTACGCGATGGCCGTGAACGTCAATCGCTCGTTCAAGATGTACGGCTGGTGCTCGTCGATCCGCGGCGTCGAATCCGGCGGCGCGGTCGAAGGACTGCCCGTGCACACCTTCCCGAGCGACGACGGCGGCGTGGACATGAAGTGTCCCACCGAGATCGCCATCAGCGACCGGCGCGAGAAGGAGCTTGCCGATTGCGGTTTCATGCCGCTGATCCACCGCAAGAACACCGACGTCGCGGCCTTCATCGGCGCGCAGTCGTTGCAGAAGCCCGCCGAGTACACCGATCCCGACGCCACGGCGAACGCGCGCATCTCGGCGCGCCTGCCCTACCTGTTCGCGAGCTGCCGGTTCGCGCACTACCTGAAGTGCATGGTGCGCGACAAGGTCGGCTCGACGAAGGAGAAGGAGCAGCTGCGCAAGTGGCTGCAGGACTGGATCACCCGCTACGTCGACGGCGACCCGAAGAATTCTTCCGAGCAGGTCAAGGCC
>Ga0126377_10001929_pt1 | contig 13942 bp, 10 predicted proteins | sample PanSoiMetPlot_22_FD_92647 | JGI IMG/M metagenome (GOLD analysis project Ga0126377, IMG submission 92647) | Tropical forest soil microbial communities from Panama - MetaG Plot_22 | ecosystem: Environmental > Terrestrial > Soil > Tropical forest > Bulk soil | place: Panama | collected 2016-02-17
CCTTGATCGCCTTCATGGCGCCGGTCGGGCACGCCTGCGCACCGCGCGTCTGCTGCCAGCCCTGGTCGATCAGGTGGGCGTCGAACGGCCACGCCTGCGGCAGGTTCAGCTCCTCGTTCCACCAGATGTGGCCGTACGGGCAGGCGTCGACGAGCTGCCTCTGTCCCTTCGCCTTGACGGGGTCGATCAGCACGATGCCGTCGTCGCGCTTGGCGATCGCGCCGTCCTTCGCTGCCTTGATGCACGGCGCGTCGTCACAGTGATTGCACAGCGTCGGCACATAGGCGATGTCGATCATCGGCGCCTGGCCGCGCTCGTTCTGCAGGATGTTGATCCACCGGTGCCCGTGCCGCGGCATCGCGGCCGCATAACCCGGCCAGTCGTTGCCGACATATTCGTCCATGGTCGCGAGCGTGCACAGATTGCAGTTGGTGCACTCGGCCACGTCGATGATGAGGTTCCATTTGGACATGCGCTGGGCTCTTGCTTCGTGGGGTGGGTCAGCGGCGAAGCCGCGTAACCCACCAACACCCTTTCAACTTGCGACTCAGCCGGTGGTTTACGGCGCTGCGCGCCTAACCCACCCTACTAGGCTCCGTCATTTGGCCGGCACCAGGCTCGCGGCCTTGAGCGTCTCCTCGATCTCGCGATCCTTCGCCATCGCGGCGAACGTCGCCGACATGTGCTCGATGCGCCGATCCCATGGCTCGATCTGCACCAGCGAATTGGCTCCGGCGAGCGAGTGGGTGGACTTCGTCTGGGTGCGCTCGGGCGTGAGCAGATTGAGGCAGCCGCCGCGGTCGACCGACTTGCCGGGCTCGCCCATCGGATCGTACAGCGCGGACGACTCGTAGCCGTGGCAGACGCCCCGCGGCAGGCGCTGGGTCGGCAGCGCCGCGCAGATCACCGCGCCGCGGTCGTTGTAGACCTTCACCAGGTCATGTTTCTTGATGCCGCGCTCGGCCGCGTCCTCGGCGTTCATGCGGATGATCCAGTAGTAGTAGCCCTCGACGTTCACCCGGTGATCCGGGATGTTGTTGAGGAACGAGCTCTTGCCGTCGCCCTGGGTGTGGAAGCTGTACTTGGAATGCGGCGTGAGCATCTGCAGCGGATAGCGTTGGAACAGCTCGCCCGAGTGCGGGCCTTCCCATGACGGCTCGTACTTGACGATCGGCGGCCGCTCCGGATCGTGGAAGCGCTTGAGGCTCGAGCACTCGAACTCGAGCTTGCCCGACTGCGTCTGCAGGCCGCGCAGGTACTCGCCGCTGTAGTCGGATGGCAGCGGCTGCGCCTCTGGTACGTCCTTCTTGCGGTTCTCGAAAAACCAGCGGAACGACACCGGCGCACGCAGCGTCTCCTTCTCGGCCGGCACCACGTAGTAGCCGCGGCGGATGAACGTCTTCCACGACATGCGCTTGGGCAGGTCGGAGGCGTCAAAGAGGCGCTTCACCCAGTCGATTTCGTTGACGCCCTCGGAGAAGTAGTTGGCGAGGCCGAGCCGCTTGCAGATCTCGTTGAAGATCCAGAAGTCGGACTTCGACTCGCCGAGCGGCGCGATCGCCGGCGCCTGGAAGACGATCACGCGGTGATTGAGCTGCTGCTGGCCGTGGTGGCCGTAGCCGCCGAGGCCGGCCCATTCCGAGATGTCGACGCGCTCGAAATTGGTGCAGGCCGGGAGGATCACGTCGGCGAATTTCGCCTCGCCCTCGAACCAGATCGACTGGTTGACCACGAACTCGAGCGCGTCGGACTGGTACATCCGGACGTGCCGGCTGGTGTTGTTCATGGTCGACAGGATCGAGCCGCCGTACTTGTAGAACATCTTCACCGGCGAATGGCCCGGCGCCGGATAGCCGAACTTGGCGAACTGGTGCTCGATCGACTTGCCGACCCAGGGATATCCCTCGGCCTTGCCGTCGGCGATCGCCTCCGGCATCCAGATGCGCGGGATGCGCTGGAAGCTCGAATTCATGGTCGGCAGCTGCGGCATGCGCTGATAGAGCTCGACCGGCATCGAGGTGTTTTCCAGATCGCCCGACATGCCGCCGTCGGCGTAACCCGGGAAATAGAAATTGAAATCGAGCGGGCAGCCCCATTGCAGGTTGCCCATGTTGATGCCGGGCTTGCCCAGGCCCTGCATCGCGGTGAGGCACACCATCACGCGCGCCCACTGGATGCCGGTCTGGTTGCGGCAGGCGCCGCCGTGGCCGTTGCCCCAGCCGCCGGGCGCGAGATAGACGCGCTTCCTGCCCCACTCCCGCGCGAGCGCGCGCACGTCCTTCGCGGGAACGCCGGTCTCTTTCTCCTGCCACTCGGGCGTCTTCGGCGTCCCGTCCTCCTCGCCGAGCAGATACGCCTTCCATTTGTCGAAGCCGACCGTATGCGTACGGACATAATCCTTGTCGTAGAGGTCTTCCTTGATCCACACATAGGCGATCGCCATCGCCATCGCGACCGAGGTGGTGGGCTTGGGCGCGAACCACTTGCCGGGCAGGAACTGCGCCGACGCGTTGTAGTACGGGTCGACGTGCACGACCTTGATGCCGAGCTTCGGATTCTTCAGCCACTGGCGGCGCACGGTGCCTTCCTGCGCACCGTACGAGCCGCTCGTCGTCTCCGGATCGGCCGCCCAGAACACGATCATGTCGCAGTTCTGCAGGCAGTCCTCGACCGTGCCGTAGGTCTCCGACTGGCCCACGCGCAGCGTGTGGCCCCAGTGATGCACCGCGCCCCAGTACCAGCCTTCCCAGCTGTCGGGATTGTGGTGCACGCGGGTCATGCCGACCGCGTTGGCGAAGCGAAACAGCGCCGACAGGTAGTAGCCGATATTGCCCCAGGTGTGATGCGAGCCGTGCGAGACCGCGATCGCGCCCGGGCCGTGCTCGCGCTTGCAGCGCTTGATCTCGCCGGCGACGAGATCCAGCGCCTCGTCCCACGAGATGCGCACATAGCCGGACTTGCCGCGGTTCTGCGGATTGCGGGCGCCGTTCGGATCGAAATCGACGCGCTTCATCGGATGGAGCAGCCGGTCGGGCGAATAGACGATCGACTTGGCGTTCTGGCCGTGCGGCGCGAGCGTGGTCCGGCGCGGCGGCGTGAGGTCGATGCCGCGCGCGCGGATGGTCCACGGCGGCGGGTCGCTCGCATCGAAGTCGATCGGCGTCATGCGCACGATCTTTCCGTGCTTCACGTAGACGAAGACCGGCCCGCCATTGGTCATGTTGCAGTAGCGCATCGTGCCGTCGGCCAGCCGCGTGCCGAACGTCCAGCCGGCCGTCTGGCTCATCATGATGGTCTGCGCCCACCAGTTCGCCAGGTCCTCCGGCCCCTCGACCGTCAGCTTGAAATCCTTCTGCGCGTTGATCTGGTCGAGCCAGTTGATCGGCGGCGTGAGCAACGCGGCGCCGAGCGCGGCGTTCTTGAAGAAGATCGTGACGTCCGCCTTGCGGTGCGGGCCCGCGCCCGACGTGATGCAGCCGTCGCAGACCTGGTACCAGCGCGCCGTCCCCTCGTCGCGCGCCGTGATCTGGGCAATCAGGTTGCGCTCCTTGAGGCGGGCGCGAAACGCCGGATGGCGCCGGGCCGCGCGCCTGAGAACCAGCGCGAGTCCCCACAGGATGACCGAGAATTTCGCGGTGGCGATGCTCATGGCGCCTCCTCGTCGCTTCTTGTCGTGAGCGTCCGGCGGCGCGACTTTGCGCACCACGGCGCCAGCGCCCCTGGCCCGACAGGCCAATCTCGTTTGGCCCTCAATATCTTATCGTGCGAAACCTGTCGACGCGGCCGGACGCCCATTGATTCGTCTGAGATTTCGTCCGCATGATGCGCCCAAGTTTCATCCGTATACCGCCGCTCCGCGCGATTCTTGTTCCCCGCATGGAACCAGAGCCTGCGTGGGGCGTTCATCGGCGTACGTGACGGGTTGAGTTCAAGCGTCGGCATCTGTGTGGTCTGCGCTGCATGTGCGTTTCCGCCGGTATCGGGCGGGCGATGCGTGCGCGAAGGGCCGTGCGGGCGTTTTTTTGTGTGACGGGTGCGGCCCATGAGTTATCAGGCGGAAATCAGCCGGGCATCGCCGACCGCGATCCTGATGGTGGTCGACCAGTCGACGTCGATGAGCCAGCGGCTCAGCGGCGGGCAGAGCAAGGCCGCATTCCTCGCCGACGTGCTCAACAAGACGCTTTATACGATCATCGCCAGCTGCTCGAAGGCGGACGGCGTGCGCGACTACTTCCACGTCGGCGTCATCGCGTATAGCGGCGAGGACGCGCGCAACGGATTCCAGGGCGCGCTCGGCGAGGAACCGTTGCACGTCGTTTCCCGCCTCGCCGAAACCCCGCTGCGTGTCGAGACTCGGACCAAGAAGGTCGCGGGTCCGAATGGCGACGTTGCCGAGCAGTCGGTGCGGTTTCCGATCTGGTTCGAACCGCACAGTCGGGGGAAGACCGCCATGTGCGCCGGGTTTGACGCCGCGATCGAAATTCTCCAGCAATGGTGTGCGGCGCATCCGTCGGCCTTCCCGCCGACGGTGCTGCACGTCACCGACGGCCACCCGTCCGACGGCAATCCGGAGCCGATGGCGGACCGGCTCAAGAGCCTCGCGACCCGCGACGGCGCCTGTCTCCTGTTCAATCTCCACGTCGATACCGGCGACGGCGAGCCTCTGATCTTTCCCAATGACGAGCGCGTCATCAAGGACCGCTTCGGCAAGGCGCTGTTTCGGATGTCGAGCCTGTTGCCACCGCACGCCGTCGAGGCTGCGGCGCGCAAAGGCTACGACGTGCGTCCCGGCGCCCGCGGCTTCGTCTACAACGCCGGCATCGAAGCGATCGCCGACTTCTTCGACATCGGCACGCGGCCGGCCGTCGCGGCCGACCGCTGACCCTGATTCACTGGATCGAGAGGCAAGCCATGCCATATCAAGCCGAGATCAGCCGGGACAATCCGACCTGCTTTCTGTTCGTCATCGATCAGTCCGGATCGATGGACGAGATCACCGAGGCCGGCCGCTCGAAGGCGAATTTCGTCGCCGACGTCCTCAACAAGACCCTCTATACGCTGGTCACCAGCTGCTCGAAGTCCGACGGCGTGCGCAACTATTTCGACGTCGGCGTGCTCGCCTATGGCGGGTCTGACGTCACGAGCGGCTTCGGCGGCGTTCTCTCCGACGGCATCGTGCACCCGATCCACGCCATCAGCGAGCACACGCTGCGGGTCGAGGAGCGCAAGAAGAAGGTGGACGATGGCGCCGGCGGCATCATCGAGCTGACCACCAAGTTTCCGATCTGGTTCGACCCGAAAAGCGCCGGCGGCACGCCGATGCGCGCGGCGCTCAACAAGACCAAGGAGACGGTGGCCGAATGGTGCGAGGCGCATCCCGGCTCCTATCCGCCCACCATCCTGCACGTGACCGACGGGCAATCGACCGACGGCGCGCCCGAGGAGATGGCCGAGGGTCTGCGCCAGATCTCCACCAAGGACGGCCCGGTGCTGCTGTTCAATCTCCACGTGACCACCGCCGGCGGCGGCGAAAGGGTCTTTCCGACCACGGAAAGCGACCTCGGCGACGACTACTCGCGGATGCTGTTCCGCATGTCGAGCCCATTGCCGGGGCATCTTGCGAAGTTCGCGAGCGACAAGGGCTATGCCATCGCGGAGGGCTCGCGCGGATTCATCTTCAACGGCGATCCGCAGTGCGTCGTCGACTTCTTCGAGATCGGCACCCGGCCCAAGCTTGTCGCCGATCGGTGAGCCCTGCGACGTGCGGCCGGAGGTGCGATCCGATGTGCAGGCAAAGCCGCGCCTGCCGCTCGCCTTCAGCATCGCCAAGGCGGACGACAAGCATAACGAGGACCGTTTCCAACGTTCGACCAAGGGCGTCTACGCGCTGAGCGACGGCGCCTCGGTCTCGTTCGATTCCGCCTCCTGGGCGCGCATCCTGGTGCGCCGATACGCGCACAACCCCGACTTCAATCGCGCGTGGCTGTCCGCCGCGATCGCCGAGTTCGCCCGGCTGTACGACCGCGAAAGCCTGCCGTGGATGAAGCAGGCATCGTTCGACAAGGGCAGCTTCGCGTCGCTGCTCGGCGTGCGCGTCATCGATGGCGGCCGGCTGATCCAGGTCCTCTCGATCGGCGACAGCATCGCGGTGCTGTGCGACGGCGACCGCATCAAGGCGACGTTCCCGATCTCCGCTCCGTCGGAATTCACCCGCTCGCCACAGCTCCTCTGCACCAATCCGGTGCAGAACGCGTTCCTCGACAAGATCGACGTCGGCTTCGACCTGGTCGCCGACTGGACCTTCCGCGGCCTGGAACAGCCGGCGCTGCTGTGCATGACCGACGCGCTCGGCCACTGGCTGCTGTCCCAGCGCGATCAGGATCCGTCGCCGATCAGCGTGCTGCGCAAGGTGCGCACCACCAACGCGTTCGCGCGCTTCGTCAGGGAGGAACGCGCGGCCGGGCGCATGAAGCGCGACGACACCACGCTGATCGCCCTGTGGTAGGCGACCATGGCGTATCCGCAGATCACCGAATATCAGGAAGCGGTGCAGCATCCGCTGCAGGCGTTCGTCGATCCGGAGCTCAAGCAGGGCACCGTGGCGGAGAACAATCTCGGCCTGCCGCTGGTGATGTCGGGCGGATTTGCGCTCACCTATGCGGTCACCACGCCGCGCCGGAAATGCGCCGTGCGCTGCTTCCACCGGGAGATCCCCGCGATCCAGCAGAAATACGACGCCATCTCCAAGGTCCTGCGCTCGCTCGCCAACGGGTTTTTCGTCGACTTCGATTTCCAGCAGTCGGGCATCAACGTCCGACAGAAGGTCTTCCCGATCGTGCGCATGGACTGGGTCGAGGGCGATACGCTCGGCGTCTGGCTCGACAAGTACTTCGACAATCCGCGCGCGCTCGAAAAGGCGCGCACGGATTTCGTCGACATTGCGCGGCTGCTGGCCAAGAAGGGCATCGCCCACGGCGACATCCAGAACGGCAACGTGATGGTGACGAAGGGCGCCGTCAGGCTGATCGATTACGACGGCATGTTCGTGCCCGGCATGCGTCAGGGAAACGGCAGCGAGACCGGGCACAAGCATTTCCAGCATCCGGACCGCCGGGTCGCCAGTTTCGGTCCCGACATGGACCGGTTCAGCTTCATCGCGCTCGATCTCAGCCTGAAGGCCATCATCGCCGACAAGTCGCTCTATCCGAAATTCCGCGAGGGCGGCGAGACGATCGTGTTCAAGGCGAACGACTTCGCCGATCCGCCGAACAGCGAGATCTTCAATCGCCTGTTCGGCATGCCGAAGCTGAAGGATCAGGCGCAGAATTTCGCGGCGATCTGCGGGGCGCCGATCGCGGCAATCCCGACGCTCGACGAATACCTCGCCGGCCGCAAGGTGCCGACCGCGCAGCGGCCGCTGACGGCGTCGCCCACTCCGACCGCAAAGCCACGCCCCGCCTATATCCCGGCCTACCCGGTGGTCGACGCGCTGAATTTCTCCGCCGCGCTGCAACGGGTCGGCGACCGGGTCGAACTGATCGGCCGCATCGTCGAGGTCACGCGCGGATCGCGCAAGCGTGGCAAGGCCCCGGCCAAGCATTACGCGTTCATCAACTTCGGCTCGTGGCGGGGCAACGTCGTGAAGATCTCGATCTGGTCCGAGGGCCTCGCCAAGCTCAAGGAGCAGCCATCGAACGCCTGGGTCGGGCGCTGGGTGAGCGTCACCGGCCTCATGGATGTGCCGTTCGAAAGCAAGCGTCAGCGCTACAAGCACCTCAGCATCACGGTGCAGGAAGAGGGACAGATCCAGCAGATCGACGAGGCGGAAGCCGGGTTTCGGCTGGCCAGCATCGCGGCGACGCCGGTGTCCGCAGGCCAGGCAGCACTGCGCCCGAGCCGCAAGGGCGCGAAGTCGCGCAGCCGCAAGCTCGCGTCAGGCGCCCCGCGCGCCCCTCGGCCGCAGGCGGTGGCGTCTGCCGGGCGACAGGCGCAGCAGCCGCCGCGGCAAGCCGCTCGCTGGATCAAGGTGATCGGCACGCTCGCCGTCCTGACGATACTGGTCGCGCTGCTTCTGGCTTTCTGATGCGCGCTGAATGATCGCCGCCGTGCCGTCGAACCTTTGCCGCGCATGCGCGGGCGTGCGTCAGCCCTTCCCGACGCCGATCAACCGGTGCAGCCTCTCGGGATCGCGCCGCAATTCCTCGCTCGGACCGTCATAGACGATGCGGCCGCGATCCATCACGGCGGCGCGCGGCGAGATGTCGAGGGCGAGGCGGGTGTTCTGCTCTACCAGGATCAGGGTCAGCCCTTCGGTCGCCGCCAGGCGCTTCACGGCGCGCGCGAGCTCCTCGACGATGACGGGCGCAAGGCCTTCCGACGGCTCGTCCATCAGCACGACCGACGGATTGCCGATCAGCGCACGCGCGATCGCGAGCATCTGCTGCTCGCCGCCGGAGAGCTGATTGCCGCGGTTGCGCTGGCGCTCGCCGAGGCGCGGAAACAAGGCGAACACCTTCTCGATCGTCCAGGCGCCCGGGCGCGCCGCGACCTCGAGGTTTTCGCGCACCGTGAGCGAGGGAAACACCTCGCGCTCCTGCGGCACGTAGCCGAGGCCGGCGATGTTGCGCCGGTGCACCGCGAGCCGCGCGATCGATCCGCCGTGCAGCCGCACGTCGCCGCCGTGCAAGGTATTGTGGCCCATCACGGTCGCGAGCAGCGTGGTCTTGCCGACGCCGTTGCGGCCGATGATCGACAGCGTCTCGCCCGGCTTGAGCGCCAGCTGGATGTCCTCGATCACCACGGTCTCGCCGTAGCCGGCCGACACGGCGTCGAGCTCGAGCGCCACATCAGCCATGGTGGGCCTCCTCGCCGAGATAGACCGCGCGCACGCGCTCGTCGGCGCGGATCTCCTGCGGGCTGCCTTCGGTCAGCACCGCACCGGCGACCAGCACCGTGATGCGGGAGGCGAAGCGGAAGACCACGTCCATGTCGTGCTCGATGATGAGGATCGCGATGTCGGGGTCGAGCGCGCCGATCACGTCGAGGATGAGATGGCTTTCCGACGACGGCACGCCCGCCGCCGGCTCGTCGAGCAGCAGCACGCGCGGATGCTGGGCGAGCGCGATCGCGATCTCGACCAGGCGCTGGCGGCCGTAAGGCAGTTCGCGCACCAGCTTCAACGCATCGTCGGCGAGCCGCAGCGCCTCGAGCTGGGCGAGCGCCTGGTCGATCACGGCGCGCTCGGCGCCCGCCGGCCGCCACAGCCGGCCGGAGGCGTGCATGCGCTCCGCGACCGCGAGATAGACGTTTTCCAGCACCGTAAGACCGCGAAAGAGCTGGTTGATCTGGAACGTGCGCGCGATCCCGCGGCGCGTGCGCGCGGCCTGCGGCAGCGAGGTGATGTCCTCGCCGTCGAGCAGGATCGCGCCGGCCGACGGCCGCAGCACGCCGGTGATCAGGTTCACCAGCGTCGTCTTGCCGGCGCCGTTCGGCCCGATCAGGGCGTGGCGCGCGCCCTTGGGGAGCGCGAGCGCGATGTCGCGCGCGACCGCGAGCGCACCGAAGCTGCGGTTGAGGTTCCTGATCTCGAGCGCGGGCGTCATGGCTTGCGCTCCCGGGTGAACAGCCTGCCGGTGTCCTCGAGCAGGCCGAGCAGGCCGCGCCGCGCGAACAGCACCGTGAGCACCAGCATGAGGCCGACGGCGAACTGCCAGTATTGCGGACTGATCTTCGACAGCGTGTCCTGCAGCACCATGTAGATCACGGCGCCCACGAACGCACCGTACAGCCGGCCGGCGCCGCCCAGAATCAGCATCACCATCACGCCGGCCGAATTGTCGAAATCGAACACGCCGAGCGTCACGTACTGGTTGGTCTGGGTGAACAGCGCGCCGGCGACGCCCGCGATCGCGGCCGAGATCGTGTAGACGACGAGAAGACGCAGGTGCACGGGCGACCCGATCGCGTGCATGCGCGCGACGTTCTCGCGGATGCCGGCGAGCGTCTGGCCGAACGGCGAGTAGACGATCACCCGCACCGCCATGAACAGAACGAACAGCACGGCGAGCGCGTAGAGATAGTTCACGTGGCCATAAAGGTCGTAATCGAAGACGCCGAGCAGCGGCGTGTAGACGAGCCCGGGCAGGCCGTCATAGCCGCCGGTGATGTCGCGCAGCAGGTTGCCGAGCTCCTGCAACATGATGGTGGTGGCAAGCGTGAGCACCAGAAGCGTCAGGCCGCGGTAGCGCAGCAGCACCCAGCCCGACGCCGCGCCCGCGAAGGCCGCGACCGCCGCCGCGATCAGCAGGCCGGAGATCGGCTCCTCCCAGCCGCCGCGCAGTGTGACGAGCGCCGCCGTATAGGCGCCGATGCCGAAGAACGCCGCGTGGCCGAGCGACACGATACCGGCAAAGCCGAGGATCAGGTCGAGCGACAGCGCGAACAGCACCATCAGCAGCACCTGGCTGCCGAACACCATGCGGTCGGGAAACACGAAGAAAGCGGCGAGCGCGAGCAGCCAGGGCAGGAGCTCCCATGGCTTGAAGCGATGCCGGCGCCCGAGATACGCGGCCGCGCGGGCGCGCGCGCCCGGCGCCGCCGCGGTCGCCGCCGTGATGGTCGTGTCAGTCGCGGCCATAGAGGCCCGCCGGCTTGATAAGCAGGACCAGCATCGCGACCGCATAGATGATGAAGCCGCCGGCCCCCGCATAGACGTATTTGCCGGCGGTGTCGCTGACGCCGAGCAGGATCGCGGCGAGCAACGTGCCCTTGAGGCTGCCGAGCCCGCCGACCGCGACGACGAGCAGGAAGAACACGAGGTAGAGCACCGCGAAGCTCGGTGTGAGCCCGAACAGATCGATCGCGAGCCCGCCGCCCAGCGCCGCGAGCCCGCTGCCGACCGCGAAGGTCAGCGTGAACAACCGGTCGACATTGATGCCGATCGACTGCGCCATGCGCCGATTGTCGACCGCGGCCCGGATTTTTGCGCCGACGTTGGTGCGGTCGAACGCATACCACAGCACCGCGATCAAGGCGGCGCCGACCGCGATGACGAACACCCGGTAGGCCGGAAAGTCGCGCGACAGGATGTCGACCTGGCCCGTGAGGTAGTCGGGCAGCACGATGGTCTGCGGGCGCGGGCCGTACAGATACGTGTAGGTCGCGATCGCCATGAAGGCGAGGCCGATGGTGAGCAGCACCTGGTCGAGCTCGGTCGCCTTGTAGAGCCGCGCGTAGAAGACCCGCTCGAACACCACGCTGGCGGCGCCGACGATGACGAAGGTGAGCGCGAGCGCCGCGAAGAACGGCACGTCGTAGCTGCGCATGGCGGTGAGCACCAGGTAGCCGCCCGCCATCGCGAAGGCGCCGTGCGCCAGGTTGACGAAGCCCATCAGCCCCATCGTCACCGACAGCCCGACCGAGACGATGAACAGGAACATGGCGTAGGCCAGTCCCTCGAACAGAATGCTGACGATAATGTTCGTCGTCGCCGACACGTTTTCAGGTCCCACAACGCGTCATTCCGGGGCGCGGGCGAAGCCCGCGAGCCCGGAATCCATCTCGCCGAACGGGGTTATGGATTCCGGGCTCCGTCGCTGCGCGACGGCCCCGGAACGACAGTAATGAAATTCGACAGGATCAGCTACTGCGACTGGCCGCAGCGCCCGATCTTGCGTTCCTTGCACTCGTCCTTCACCTGCGGGACGGTGCCGAGCACCTTGAGGCCGAGCTTCTTGTCCGGCTTGCGGTAGACCTCCATGGCGCGCTCGTCCTGGACCACGTCCCGCGTCGCGGGGTCGATCGAGACGTGGCCGCGCGGCCCGTTGGTCGACCAGCCCTTGAGCGCGGCGATCACCTTCTCGCCGTCATCGAGCTTGCCATCGAGCTTCTTGATGGTGTCGAAAATCGCGTGCATCGAGTCCCAGGCGGCGGCCGACATGAAGTCCGGATAGCTGTTCGGCCCGTAGGCCTCGTGCCACGCCTGGACGAACTCCTTGTTCGCCGCGTTGTCGAGGTCCGCCGCGTAGTGGCCCATCACGATGGTGCCGACGGCGGCATCGCCCATGTCCTGCAGCTTGGTGTCGGGCACCACGTCCATCGGGCCGATCAGCTTGATGCCGGCCTGCTTCATGCCGAGATCGCCGTAGGTCTTGACGACGCCCGCCGCATGATTGCCGGACGGGATGAACACGTAGAAGCAATCGGGCTTCTCGTCCTTGACCCGCTGGAAGAACGGCGTGAAGTCCGGCACCTGGGCCGGATTGCCCATCGGGATCGAGTCGACGACCTTGCCGCCGGCCGCCTCGAAGCCGAGCTTGAACGCCTCGGTCGAGTCCTTGCCGGGCGGGAAGTCGGTGTAGCCGATGGCGGCGGTCTTGCAGCCGAGATTCTTGGCCGCGTAGGTCCCCATCGGGAAGGCCGGGTGCCACATGCTGAACGACAGTCGCGCGATATAGGGCGACAGGTTGGTGATCCAGGCGGTGCCCGCATTGGAGATGAGCAGCGGCGTCTTCCCCTGCGTCAACACCGGCGCCATGGCGATCGCCGACGGCGAAAAGACGACGCCGGTGATGATGTTAACCTTGTCGCGGGTGATCAATTCGGTCGCGACCGTCTTGGCATTGGCTCCCGAGGGCGGCCCCTCGTCGCGCTCGACGATCTCGACCTTGTGGGGCGCGATGTCCTTGGCGTGCAGCTTGACGTAAAGGTCGAACGCCTTCTTGTTCGCATCGCCGAGGTCCGCATTGACGCCCGCGAAGGGCAGAATAATGCCGACCTTGACGGTCTCGGCCTGCGCCGGGGCGCCGAGCCCGAGCGCGAGCCCAGCTAGCGCAACTGACGTGAGCAGTCTCATCTCATCCTCCGAATAGACACTGCGCCCCAACATTGGTCCGGTACGGTCATGCGGCAGCAGGTCGGCTGCGCAACCATCCGTATGATAGCGGATGGTTGGTACTCCAACCGGATGCGGCGTGCCATCCCACATGCCGTCACGGGAGGGGCAAAAGCCGCAGAAACGTTAATTGCCGCCGCCGCAATGCCGCGCGGCATAGCATATAACAGTTGAGCAGGTGGCGAGGCAGGCTCGGCCGAGGGAACGCAATGTCGCAGGCGCTGCAGAAGACCTATGACGGAATCATCATCGGCGCCGGCCACCACGGGCTGGTGCTCGGCTGCTATCTCGCCCGGGCAGGCCTCGACGTTCTGCTGGTCGACCGGCGGCTCACCTACGGGGGCGGGCTCAATACGACGGAGGCGACGGTCCCCGGCTTCTACCACAACCTGCATTCGATCAATCATTTCCATATCACCGACACGCCCTGGTTCCAGGACCTCGGCCTCGCGGCTCGCGTCGGCTACATCACGCCGCGCTACGAATTCGGCCAGGCGCATCGCGACGGCACCGCGCTCGTGCTCGGTCGCGACCTCGACGAGACGGTCGCCAACATCGCCCGCTTTTCGGCGCGCGATGCCGCGACCTTCCGCGACTGGAACCGCAAGGCCGAGGAGATGACGGCCCGGATCCTCATCCCCGAGCGCTATGCCGAGCCGCTGCCGCAGGCCGAGCGCGACGCCCTCTTGTCGCGCACCGCGCTCGGCCGCGACTTTCTCGCGATCACGCGCCGCCAGCCGCTCGACGTGGTGCGCGAGCTGTTCGAGAACGAGCACGTGCAGCTGCTGTTTCTGTTCAAGGTGTCGCTGTTCGGCACCTGGCTGGTCGACACCCTGTCGAAGACCAGCCCGATGGGCTCGGTGATCCGCGCCTTCGACCTGCAGACCGGCTATCAGCTCTGCCAGGGCGGCTCGTTCAACCTGGCGCGCGGCCTGATGGAGACGTTCATCGCGGCCGGCGGCGCTTTTCAGCCGCAGGTCGCGCTCGACCGCATCGTGATCGAAGGCGGCCGCGCGACCGGCGTCGCGCTCGCCGATGGTCACACCGTGC
>Ga0126377_10001930_pt1 | contig 13942 bp, 11 predicted proteins | sample PanSoiMetPlot_22_FD_92647 | JGI IMG/M metagenome (GOLD analysis project Ga0126377, IMG submission 92647) | Tropical forest soil microbial communities from Panama - MetaG Plot_22 | ecosystem: Environmental > Terrestrial > Soil > Tropical forest > Bulk soil | place: Panama | collected 2016-02-17
GCCAACCTACGTCATCCTGAAGCCGACGGACTGACGCTTACTCGCCGACCGCGGTTTTCCGCGACTCCGGACCCAGCGCGCCGTTGACGCTCCGGACGTCCGAAACCGGCACGTACGATTGGAATTTTCGGAGGAAGTTGAGCACGCGCTTGTAGTCTGCCGGAGGCAGATTGAAGATCGACAGCAGCTCTTTGTAGCTGTCGTTCGCCAGGCCAAGCCCGCGCCGCACGACTTCGCGCACGTCCTCGCGGGTGATGTCGTGCATCATGAACGGCTTCTGCACGACGGTCCAGAAATCATCGCCGGCCATCAAGCGCTCGAACAGGATGTCTGCCCGCTGCAGCGGCTCCGGCGTGATCGGCGTGGCGCCGGATCGTCTCGAAAACAGCTCGCGCGGCAGATCCGCCAGCGTGACCGCCCGCCCGCGCACGCGGACGACGAGCCGCTCGGCCACGTTCCTCAGCTGGCGCACGTTCCCGGGCCACGGCATCGTGGTGAGACGAGCCAGCACCTCGTCGCTCACGTGCGGCACGTCCACGCCGTGCCGCGCACTGAACTGACGGATGAAGTGGTTCAGCAGAACGGGAATGTCGTCGGGCCGATCCCGGAGCGGCGGCAGATCGATGTGGATCACGTTCAGCCGATAGTAGAGATCTTCCCGGAACTCCCTGGCTTCGACGCTGTCGATCAGCGTCCGATTCGTGGCCGTGATCACGCGGACGTCAATAACCGTGCGGCGGCGCTCCGATCCCACCGGCTGAATCTCGCCGTTCTCGAGGAATCGCAGCAGCAGGCCCTGCATCTGTGAGCTCATTTCGCCCACTTCGTCCATGAAGATCGTTCCGCGATCGGCCTGCTCGAGCCAGCCGCGCCGGTCGGTGTAGGCGTCCGTGAAGCTGCCGCGCGTGTGGCCGAAGAGCTCCGACGCGAGCAGCGTGTCGGGTACGCCCGCGCAGTTGATCGCGACGAACGGACCGCCGTTGCGGCTGCTGCGATGATGAATGAGCCGCGCGACGACTTCCTTGCCGACACCGCTCTCGCCCGTCAGCAGCACTTTCGCGTCGGAGCGCGCGGCAACCATCAGGTCTTCTTCGATCTGTTTGTGCGCTGCACTCACTCCCAAGAGGACGGGAGCTTTCTCCATGATGGGCACCACCGAGGGACAACAGCCAGCGATCCCGCGTTCTGGCAAAAACTATTTGTAGGTCTACCGCGGAATCAAGTCAATGCAATTGTTCGTTAATTGCAGCAAAAGTTCGTTAATTGCATCAGCTCATCTGGTCATTGGCACTCGTTGGCGCAGCGAAATCTCAGTCGGCTTGAGCCGTTCTCACTCGTGTGTAGCGTCCACGGGCTTCGAATCACCGCTTGCCCTTCAAGCTGATCACGGCGGCGATCGAGTTCGTCGCCCCGTTCGGATTCGACACGCGGACCCAGAAGCTCGTGCCGCTGGTCAGCGGCGGCGTCACGAACACGGCGGCCGTGGCGCCAGGCATCGGATCGGTCATCACGCCGGCGGCGCCGAGGTACCACTGGTACGCGAGCGGGGCAGCGCCCGTCGCCTGCACGCTCAGTTGCAGCGTCTGGCCCACGAAAACCTTGCCGCCTCGCGGCTGGACGGTGATCGTCGGCGCCGCCACGCACGAGAGCGTCGAGAATGTCGCGTCGGCACCCGTCGCGGGGGTGCCGTTGGCGACGCCCAGCGCACGGTAGTGGTAGAGCGTGCCGCAGGACAGCGGGGTTGCCGGGATGGCGACGCTGCCGACACCGGAGCCGATCGTTGAATTTGCGGTCGTCGAGCCGTACTGCGTCGTCTTTCCATACTGAAACGACGCGATAGTCTCGGTTCCGAGTGTATCGATTGTGGCCGTCAGCGTTGCGGCGGTGGCGGAAATGGAGATGGCGCTGCCCGTCGTGACGACAGGCGGCGGACACGCCGACGTGGTGAGCGCGGCATTCGCGCCGAGCGCGCTGCCGGCATTGTTCAGCGCAACGGCTCGAAAGCTATAAGTGGTGTTACAGCTCAAGTTAGTGATGGCGCCATTGGGTATCGCCACCGGCTGCGAGCCTGACCCGAGGCTCACGAGGGGAGTCTTCAGGCCGTATGCCGCGGTCGACCCGTAATCGAAGTACCCGCTGGTTGGCGTGCCGCTCGGATCCGCGACCCCGTTCAACGTCGCCCCGTTCACGCTCACCGCTGAGGCCGCTCCAGTCGTGACCGTGGGCAGCGCGACGAGGGGCGTCGAGCGCACTTCGGTCGAATACTGGCCGATCATGCCCGACGAATTGTAGGCGCGGACCGCGAAGTAGTACGCAACGGAGCTGTCAGGCTCGGCGAATTGGTAGGAGGTCTGCCTGCCGACGTCGATGGTGCTCGTGTACTGACCGGGAAGCGTGCCAATCGATAGCAGGTATCCGGCGAGGTCCGGCTCGGTATTCGCATCCCACGTCACCGTCAGCGTCCCGCCTTCCGCCGCTCCCACAGAAACGCATGCCCACACTACAGCCAGACAGATAGATCTCGCGCTGACCATCGGGTCGATCTCCAGCGAAAAGTTGTCGGGGTGTGGCGGCCAGGATGCGCCCGCCGCCGCGCGGGCGCATAACGCAAGAGCTTTGCCGTGAACTCTGCCGGTGTGGTGGCGGATCGACGGCCGAAATGTTGTGTGTTTAGCCTATCAGCGCGTGCGTAGAACTGACGACCGACGACCAAACGATCACAAAATCGTCCATCACTTTACGGAGCTGTTAACACCGATGCTTGAGGACCTGTAGCGCAATCGGGCGATCGCGGAGCGAAAACTACACGGGTGGATGACACAATTCGCTACGTACCGCCGTCTCGCAGGCATCTGCCTTAAGACCGCTCATCGCGCACGCAGCTTTGCGTCGCTCAAGATCTGTACGTCCATCAGCCTCCACTCGGCGCCCTCACGGATCCAGATCATCGAAATCCACGAGACGTGCTGGGGCGCGCCGCCGCCGACGGTGCCCTGCTCGATCATCCGTGCGGTCATGATGGCCGTCTCGCCGACGAACTGGAACGAGACGCCCTCGAGCGTGCGCCGAACTCCCTCGGCTGAAGCGGGGAGCCGTTCGGTGGTCGTCCGCTGATCCGTGACCTTCATGTCGTGCGTCGCCACCGCCTGCATGGCCCCCGCGTCCTGCCGATAGTAGGCGTCGAACCAGCGCTGCGCCGCGTTGGTGAGCTCCGGCGCGCTCGCCGATGACTTGGGCGGCGCTTGCGCTTGCGCCGGCGGCTGCGGTGTTCCCGGCTGCGAACCGCGAGGCGCGGGCGCCGCAGGGGGAGGCGGCGATGGCGCGGTCGCAGGCGGAGGCGGCGATGGCGGGGCGGCGGAGTTCCTGCCCCCGGTCGTTGGTGTCGCGCCGGCGCCCGGTGCACCCGCTCCGGCGGCGGGTGGACTCGCGCCGGCGGCCGGCGTCGGCGGGCGATTGGCTGACTGCTGAGTTTGAGCGTCGAAACGCCGCGTCGTCGCGACGCCGTCCGGCCCGAGAGGCTCCGACCTCGAACCATTGACGGACACGAGCACAGCGCCGGCATCGCCGGAGCGGATCGACACCTCGCGATCGGCGACGACCTGAGAACGCTCGCCGGCGCCCATCTGCCGTCCTGCATCCACTTGCCCGTCGATGGTTCTGCGCACCCAGACCGGGCGCCGGGCTTCGACCACGACCGTCAATGCGTGTGCTGAAGGTGCCGACCGGGCGTTTGACGGCGACAGCGTGATGTCGCGGCCAGGGGCAGGTGACACGGGAGCGGCCGATCGAACGGCGGCTGGCTGTTGAGCTTGCTCGCGCGCCGTCGGCCGGCGCATCCACCAGAGCGCGAGGGCGGCGAGCACGGCGGCTGCGGCCACGACGCCGACGAGCCACACCTGGCGCGACCGGAACTGCGGCCACGCAGGCTGCAGCGTGAACGGCCGCTCGAACTGCCGCTCAAACTGCGGCATCGGCGGCTCCGGGCGCCACCTGGAAACGGGCGAAGGCGGCTCATCGGTCTGGCCGACGCCTGCCGGCGGTACGCGCGGCCGCTCTCCGCGCGGCGGCGCTTCGCGTGGCGGCGCTTCGCGATGTGGCGGCTCTTGGCGCGGCGGCTCGTGGCGGCGTGGCGGCTCTTGGCGCAGCGGCTCTCGGCGCGGCGGCTCCTCGCGGCGCGGCGGCGGATCTTCGCGGCGCGGCGGCGGCTCCTGGCGGCGCGGCGGCTCTTGGCGACCCGGCGCCGGCGCGGCCAGCGTGAGCGCATCGCGGCGCAGCGCTTCGATCTCCGGCTTCGCCTCGTCGACCAGGCGGCCTATGTCGCGACGCGCCTGCTGCAGCGCCTGCCGCTGGTCGTCAATTTCCGGAACGCCCTCCAGCCGCTTGGAAAGGTCCAGCAGGTCGCGGCGAGCTTCGGCGACAACACGCGCGACCCGGGCGCGCGCGTCTGCCACGATCGCGGCGCCCTCGCGCCCGGTGGCGCTGAGGACTTCCCGGTGCAGGTCGGCGAGCTCGCGCGCCTGCGTCTCGAACGCGTCGCGCCGTCGCCGATAGTCGTCGAGCATTTCGGGGACGGAAACCCGCGATGGCGTCGGAGATAGGCGATCATCCTCGATCATGATTACCTTCGAGGCGATGGAGTTTAGTCACCGCCGGCGGTGACTGCTCTCCAACGGCAGTCCAGTGCCCGAGAGCGTGTGCGGCTCGTGATTGGGCTCGAGCATATGGCGTACCTCCTGCATCTGCCCGCTGCGCACGGAGGGCTCCGCAATGTTGTGCTTGACCGGAGGCGACCCTCGACCGTCGATTCTGCTCGTCCAACCACTGAAGAAGCGCGACCTCCTGTCGGCGCGATCGCTGTTCGAGTCCAGCGGCTTTCGCGTGGTGTCGGCATCGACCTTCGACGAGGCGCGGCGGTTGATCGCGACCGACCCGCCCGATGTGCTGGTAACTGAGCTGAAGCTCGGACCGCACAACGGTCTCCATCTGGTGCTGCGCAGCCGCCTTGATCATCCGCAGATGCCGGCGATCGTGATGTCGCACTTCGCGGATACCGGTCTGGCCGCGGAAGCCGCTCGGCAGAACGCCACGTTCCTCGTACGGCCGTTCGGCAACAGCGCGCTGCTGAAGGCGGTGAACCGCGGGCTCAATGCTGCTGCGGTTGGGCCTGCGCGCGCGCAAAGAAACGCACCGTCCCTCTCACCTAAAGTTCGCTGATCGTCCGACAAGTACGTCCGCGGGCACAAAATCGCGGCCGCCGACAGCTTCTAACCTACGACAAATCAGTGACTTAGCTGCGCCCGGCGCCGCCGCCGTTCGCGGACGGAACTTTGCTCCGTCGCGGGGTGGCGGGTCGGGGTCGTGCTGGGATTTCCCCCCGGTCGCCGCGGTTTCGAACCAGCCGTTTTGGCTTCGATGTAAGTGAGAGGGCGAAGCTACGTCCAGGCGGTCGCCGGTCCGGGCTCCAGCCCATCTCGAGCCGACGGTTCGTTTACAGAGTACTTCCGCTGCGGCGATTGCGTGTTCCAGGACGATTCCGGCGCCGCCACCACCACGGCCGATGAAGGCTTCTTCACATATGACGGCGATGCGGTCTGCTATGGCCGGCCGTTTCGTGGCAACACGGCCAAATACCTCAACGGCGATCCGCTGCCTGACCTCGCGATGGAGCCGCACTCGGGTCCGCGTCTGCCGCTCGACCTGTCGGAGGTGGTTACGAACCTCAGGCGCGAGCGGTATCGGCGCATTCGACCGCGCGCGGAATTCGTCGCAGGCTCGAGCTCGGTGCGCAACCTCTACTACGCGGTGCGCCCCGTACTCGGTGTCGCCATCCGCAAACATCTGCAGCGTCTGCGGCTGGCGGGATGGAACGCGATCCCGTTTCCCCGGTGGCCCGTCGATGCGAGCGTCGACACGCTGATGCGCAGCGCCATGAAGCTCGCCCTGCGAGCGGGCGACGCCCCCCGCATTCCGTTCATCTGGTTCTGGCCCGATGGCGCCGATGCCGGCGTGATGATGACGCACGACGTCGAGGGCGAGCGCGGGTTGAAGTATTGCGATGCCCTGATGACTCTGGACGAGTCATTCGGCATCCCCTCATCGTTCCAGATCGTGCCGACGTCCGGCGCGGCCGATGTCTGCGCCGCAATCCAACGGCGCGGCTTCGAGGTCAACCTCCACGACTGGAACCACGACGGTCGGCTGTTCCGCGACAAGCGGCTCTTTCTGAAGCGCGCCGAGCTCATCAATGCGCAAGCCCGCCGGCTGGGGTGTCGTGGTTTTCGATCGGCAGTGATGTACCGGGAGCAGGACTGGTTCGACGCGCTCGAGTTCGACTATGACATGTCGGTGCCGAACGTGGCGCACCTCGACCCGCAACGCGGCGGCTGCTGCACCGTCATGCCGTATTTCGTGGGAGACATCCTGGAACTGCCGCTCACGACCATTCAGGACTATTCGCTCCTCCACGTGATCGGCGACTACTCGATCGCCCTGTGGCGGCGGCAGATCGAGCTCATCCTCGCCGAGCACGGCCTCATCAGCTTCATCGTGCATCCCGACTACGTAAACACGAAGCGCGAAAACGCCGTGTACGTAGAGCTGCTCGCGCATCTCGATCGCGTGCGCGCGCAGCGAAAGCTATGGATAGCGGCGCCCGGCGACATCGAGCAATGGTGGCGGCAGCGCGATGCGATGCGCCTCGTACCCGACGATCGAGGCTGGCGCGTCGTCGGTGACGAATTGTGCCGGGCGTGCGTGGCCTACGCGGCGCTCGACGGCGACCGGGTCGTCTACGAGATTGAGGGCGCGCGCGAAGCGCCTCTCGCATCGCGATGCTGAATCAGATCGACCCGCTGACCGACGCGCGCTGGGCCGCGCTCATCGACAATCACGCCAGCGCGTCGATTTTTCACACGCGCGGATGGCTGGACGCGCTGCGACGGACCTACGGATATCGCCCGCTCGCGTTCACGACCTCGCCGCCCGATCAGCCGCTCCGCGACGCGATCGTCTGCTGCGACGTGCGCAGCTGGCTCACCGGCCGGCGGCTGGTATCGCTGCCGTTTTCGGACCACTGCGACCCGTTGATCGAGGCAGGGCAACTGGCCGCCGCCTGCAAGGCGCTCGACGACGAGCGTCGCCGCGGCCGATGGCGGTACGTGGAGCTGCGGCCGCGAACGGCCGTCGTGCGGCGCGCCTCGCATTTCGACGCCTGCGGCGACTACTGCCTCCACCTTCTCGACCTGCGTCCCGCAGAGGAGAAGCTGTTCGCCGCGCTCCACCGCACGGCGACTCAGCAGATGATTCGCCGGGCGGAACGCGAGCGGCTGATCTGCGAAGAGGGGCTCAGCGAGCGGCTCCTGCGAGCGTTCCACGCTCTGGCGGCCCTCACGCGGCGCCGCCATCGCCTGCCGCCGCAGCCGTTCGCATGGTTCCAGCATCTCGTCACCACGCTCGGCGACGCGATGACCGTCCGCGTCGCATTGCTCGGTGACTCGCCGATCGCCGGCATCGTCACGCTTCGACACCGGCGGACGATGACGTTCAAGTACGGGGCATCGGATGCGCGGTTCCATCGGCTCGGAGGCATGCAGCTGCTCCTGTGGCGGGCCATACAGGACGCGAAGGCGCTCGGTTGCGAGACGATGGATTTTGGACGATCGGATCGCGCGCACACCGGCCTGGCGGTGTTCAAGGATCGCTGGGGCGCCGTCCGATCGGACCTGGCCTATTGGCGCTCGCCGCCGAGCCGCCCGCGCCCGGGCTGGGTGACGCGATCCGCTGCGCAGGCGCTGCGACTGGTCCCCGCCCCACTGTTGTCCACCGCCGGAAGGTTGCTGTACCGGCACGTCGCCTGACATCCGATCTCATGTCCACCGTTGTTCAGCCGACCACCATCATCCAGCCGACAATCGGATGGGGATCGCCGAACATCGGCGAGCTCTGGGCGCATCGCGATCTCGTCTACTTCCTGATCTGGCGCGACATCAAGGTCCGCTACAAGCAGACCGTGCTCGGCGCCGGATGGGCCGTCATGCAGCCGGTCCTGACGATGGCGGTCTTCTCGCTCTTCTTCGGCAAGCTCGTCAAGGTGCCGTCCGACGGCCTCCCCTATGCGCTCTTCACCTACGTCGGACTCGTGCCGTGGACCTTCGTCGCCAACGGGCTCATGCAGGCGTCGAACAGCCTCGTCGGCAGCTCGAATCTGCTGACGAAGGTGTATTTCCCGCGTCTGGCGATTCCAGTCGCGGCCGTCATCGCCGGCGCGCTCGACTTCGTGTTCGCGTTTTCACTCGTGTTCGGGATGATGCTCTACTACCACGTCGCGCCCGGCGCCTACATCGTGTTCGTGCCGGTGTTCGTGCTGCTGTCGGTCCTGGTCGCCCTCGGTGTGAGCCTGTGGCTCTCGGCGCTGCACGTCCAGTACCGCGATGTGAAGTACATCCTGCCGTTCTTCCTCCAGTTCTGGATGTTCGCAACGCCGATCGCCTACCCGAGCAGCCTGCTTCACGAGCCGTGGCGCACGCTCTACGCGATCAATCCGATGGTGGGCGCCGTGGAGGGCCTGCGCTGGTCGCTCCTCGGCACGAACACGGCGCCGGGGGCCATGGTGCTGGTCTCGGCCGTCATCGCGATCCTTCTGCTCGCCGGCGGCGCGTACTACTTTCGCCGAATGGAACGCACGTTTGCCGACGTTGTCTGAGGCAGCACACATATGAGTTGCGCGATACGGGCCGAGGGACTCGGCAAGCGGTATCAGATCGGCCAGCTGCAGAGCGGCCACACGACCCTCCGTGACGGCCTGCTCGCCCTGTGCAGGGCGCCGCTGCGGGCCGCGCGGCGGCGTGCCGCGGCGGCTCAGCGCGACAACGAGATCTGGGCCTTGAACAACGCCACGTTCGAGATCAAGGCCGGCGACGTGGTCGGCCTGATCGGCAGGAACGGCGCCGGCAAGAGCACACTGCTGAAGATTTTGTCGCGCATCACCGAACCGACCTGCGGCCGTGCAGAGGTGAACGGACGCGTCGGATCGCTGCTCGAGGTCGGTACCGGTTTCCACGCCGAGTTGACCGGCAGGGAGAACATCTTTCTCTACGGCGCGATCCTCGGCATGCACAAAGGCGAGATTGCGCGCAAGTTCGATGAGATCGTCGAGTTCTCCCAGATCGGCAAGTTCCTCGATACACCGGTGAAGCACTACTCGAGCGGCATGCACATGCGGCTCGCCTTCTCGGTGGCCGCGCACCTCGACCCGGAGATCCTGCTGGTCGACGAGGTGCTGGCGGTTGGCGACTCGCGATTCCAGCGCAAGTGCCTCAACAAGATGGAGGACGTCGCGCACGGCGGGCGGACGATCATCTTCGTCTCGCACAACATCTCGGCGATCACGCGGATCTGCCAGCGCGCGATCTCGCTGGAGGAAGGCCGAATCATCGACGACGGAGTGGCGCATGAAGTCGCGAGCCGCTACATGACGCGCGGCCTTGGCACCAGAGCGCTGCGCGAATGGAGCGACCTGCGGCACGCGCCAGGCGGGGATGTCTGTCGCCTCGCCGCCGTGCGCGTCCGCGATCACGCCGGTACAGTCACCGACACCATCGACATCCGCGAGGCGGTCGGCATCGAGATCGAGTACGAAGTGCTCGAGGACGGACACATCCTCCGGCCGGATTTCCATTTGTGGAACGACGATGGGATCCGTCTGTTCGCCGCGCTCGATCAAGATCAGGAATGGCGCCGGCGGCGGCGACCGGCCGGGCGATTCGTCTCGACCGGCTGGATCCCCGGCAATTTTCTCGCCGAAGGGCATTTCTTCGCGGACGTCAACATCTGCGTGCTCGACCCCGAGATCTCGCTCGTTCGCGAGTCGAGCGTCGTGTCGTTCCAGGTCGTGGACAGCATGGAAGGCGATTCCTCGCGAGGCGATTTCGGAGGACACTTCGCCGGTGTCGTGCGGCCAAAGCTGCACTGGACGACGGACTACTCGCTCGCCGAATCGATGGTCAGCTGATCACGTGCACGTGCAAGCCGACATGACCTACGTCTCGCCCGACGAGAGCGACGCCGCCAACGAGTGGGACCGCGTCGCCACCTCGCGATGGGGAGCCTACGTCTCGAACATCGAACGGCGCGCCATCCTCTACGCGCTCGACAAGCTGCCGAGGCCAGGGAACGGTCTGGATCTCGGATGCGGTGCCGGCCGATGGTCGCGCGTCCTGGCGGATCGCGGGTGGCAGATGGTCTGCACGGACGTCAGCGCGGAAGCGTTGAGCATCTGCCGCCGGAGAGTCCCCGACGCCACGTGCATCCTCAGAGGGCCGGAGGAACGCACGCTGCCCTCTCCGTCGGGTTCCGTCGGGCTGCTGCTCTGCATTGAAGTGCCGCCGGTGATGGACTCCGACTGGTTCGTGCCCGAATCAGCGAGAGTGCTGCAGCGCGGCGGGCTGCTCGTCGCCGTGTGCTGGAACCTGCTGTCTGGCCGCGGACTCTTCTGCCGCGCGCGCGCCGCGCTCCGCCACGATGGGGATTACTACCGGACGGCGTACCTGACCTGGAGGCGGAGCGTGAAGCGCAGCGGCTTCCGCGTTCTGCGCGAAGAAGGCTTCTGCTGGTTCCCGTATCGCCGCAACAGCAACTCCGCGTTCGTTCGCCTCGCCACGACGCTGGAGCGCCGCCTCGGCCTGCGCAAGCTGACGCCGCTCAGCCCCTGGGTCGTAGCGGTGCTGCAGAAACATGACCCCCCGAATCCTCTACGTCACGCCGCATCCGCCTGACACAGCCACGGGCGCATCCGAGATCCGATCCCGATCCATTGCACGCGCGCTCGCCAGTTTCGGCCACGTCGAATGCGTCGTGGTCAGCGACCCCGGCGATGCGACGTCAATGGCGGCGGAGGGCCCAGCCCCGGTACACGTGTGCGACAGCGTCCACGTCTCGCGCCGCCCCAACTCGACGCTTGGCCGCAAGCTGCGCTGGCTGGCGGAGCCGCGGTTCGAGTATCCGCACGGCTGCGGCGTTTCGAGGCCCGACATGCAGCGCATCGTGCGGACGGCGCGCTCGTTCGACCTCATCTGGTTCTTCAAACTCCGGACCGCCAACATGTTTCCCTGCTGGAGCTGGGAACGCTCGGTCGTCGACATCGATGACGTCCCCAGTGCGTACGAGCACTCGCTGCTGAAAGCCGCGGCGGGGACCGTCGAGCGCCTGTCATCCAAACTGCGCGCGGCCAGCTGGCAGCGGCGCGAGCGCCTGCTGGGAGAGCGATTCACGGTTCTCGCCGTGTGCAGCGAATCGGACCGGCGCTACCTCCAGCTCCTTGGCATCGACACGCCGCTCCACGTGATCCCGAACGGATTCGATGCGCCGGCGACGATGCCGACGCGGCGGCCGGCGGCGCCGGCGCGCCTCGGGTTCATCGGCGTCTGCGATTACGAGCCCAATCGTCTCGGGCTCGAGTGGTTCGCGCGGGAGTGCTGGCCGCGCATCAGGCACGCGGTCCCCGAAGCCCGGCTCCGCCTGGCTGGCCGCGGCAGCGAGGAAGCGCTTCAGCCGCCCACGCCGGGGATCGAGGGGCTGGGCTGGCTTCGCGACGTGAACGAAGAAATGGCGACCTGGTCCGGAACGATCGTGCCGATCCAGGTCGGCGCGGGCACCCGCGGCAAGATCGCCCACGCGTTCAGCGCGAAATGCCCTGTCGTGTCCACATCACTCGGCGCGTATGGATATGACGTTCACGACGGCAAGGAGCTGCTGCTCGCAGACTCGTCCGAACGTTTTGCGGACGCGTGCGTCAGGTTGCTGCGCGAGCGGTCGTTTGGCGACGACATCGCGGAGCGGGCCTGGCAGCAATTCGTGGCGGCGTGGACGTGGGATGCCATTCAACCGCGCATCCTTGCCGCGGCGGAAGACTGCCTCCGTCTCTGCAACCGGCAGAACATCCTCAACGAGTCTGACTGTGGCGCGGCGTGACGCGCGACGTCTGGGAATGAGCATGCGCAAAAACCCCACGGTGTCCATCTGCGTGCCCAACTTCAACACGCGGCGGTATCTCGGCGAGCGTTTCGACACCATCTTCGCCCAGTCGTTCCGTGACTGGGAGCTGCTCGTCTACGACAGCTACTCCAGCGATGGCGGCTGGGAATACATCAAGGATCTGTCGTTTGTCGAACCGCGCCTTCGCGCCTGGCAGGGTCCACGGGAAGGCACGCCTGGCAGCTGGAATCCGTGCCTTCGCGAAGCGCGCGGCGACTACGTCTACATCGCGACCAGCGACGATACGATGCCGCCCGACTTCCTTCGCGTCATGGTCGCGGCGCTCGACGCGCACCCCGAGTGCGAGCTGGCCCACTGCCGTTTGCGGGCGATCGACGGGGATGGCCGCGAATCCGAGGACTGGTGGTCGCGCGAGTCGGTGTTCAGCCGGAGCAGCGGCCCGCTCGTGCATCAGAGGCACGTGCGGCGCGCGCCGTTCGACGGCCTGCTGCATCTCGGCGGGACGAGCGTGTACATCTCGGTCACCCAGTTGCTGATGCGCCGGGCGCTGTTCGATCGGATCGGATTCTTCGACGCCACGTGGGGATCGGTCGGCGACTTCGCTTGGAGTATGAGAGCGGGGCTCGCAGCCAACGTCGTGCATGTGCCCGACACCTGGGGCGGCTGGCGGGTGCACGCCGCGCAGGCGACCGCCGGCGCGGCTCTCGGATCGACCGATCACGCACGCAAGATCGACGGCATGATCGATCACGCCCTCGAGGCGTGCTCGCATCTGCTGCCGGGCGGCCTCAGGCGACACCTTCGCGAGGAGTGGGCTCCCGAGGCGCAGCAGCTCCGCGCGTTTCAGCGAGGCATCGCCGACCGGCACGACGCCACGCGTCGTCGGGGATTCATCGCCCTCCAGCTGCTGGCCGGGGTCGCACCCGCCTGGGACCACGCCAGGTCGAAGCTGTTCTCGCAACCCGGTCCGGACGCGTGGAGCCGACGAGTGCAGCAGTGGTTGGATTCGGCGAATTTCGGACCGGCACTCGTCCCGGCCGGCACAGTGTCGGCCGCGGACGTTGCGTCATTCCCTCACACAAAGCCCACCAGGGTCGAGGCATCTTTATGATCACAGATCGAAACGACTTGGTCGTCGTCTGCGGCGCTGGAGGTTTCATCGGCGGGCACATCACCGCCGACCTCCGGCGCCAGGGCTACGGCCGCATCCGCGCGGTGGATATCAAACCGGTCGACGAGTGGTATCAGGTGTTTCCGGACGTCGAGTCGCGCCAGCTGAATCTCCAACGCCGCGACGCATGCCGAGCCGCGCTTCGCGGCGCCACCGTCGTCTTCAACCTGGCGGCCGACATGGGCGGCATGGGATTCATCGAGAACAATCGCGCGCTCTGTATGCTGTCGGTGTTGATCAACACGCACCTGCTGATGGCGGCGAAGGAGTTCGGCGTCGGCCACTTTTTCTATGCGTCGTCGGCGTGCGTCTACGCGGCTGACAAGCAGGTCAACGAGGTGGAAACACCGCTGAAAGAGGCCGATGCCTATCCGGCGATGCCGGAGGACGGCTACGGCTGGGAAAAGCTGTTCAGCGAGCGCATGTGCCGGCATTTCCGCGAGGACTTCGGCATTCGCACGCGAGTCGCGCGCTACCACAACGTCTACGGGCCGCATGGCACCTGGGTGGGCGGCCGCGAGAAAGCGCCGGCCGCCATCTGCCGGAAAGTGATCGAAGCCAAGCTGTCCGGGCGTCACGAGATCGAGATCTGGGGAACGGGCCGGCAGACGCGGAGTTTCATGTACATCGATGACTGTGTGGAAGGTACGCACATGATTCTGGCGAGCGACGTCGAGGATCCGCTGAATCTGGGCAGCGACGAATCCGTCACGATCAATCAGCTCGTCGACATCGTCGAGGACATCGCGGGGATTCCGCTCGCGCGCCGCTACGACGCGA
>Ga0126377_10001931_pt1 | contig 13942 bp, 14 predicted proteins | sample PanSoiMetPlot_22_FD_92647 | JGI IMG/M metagenome (GOLD analysis project Ga0126377, IMG submission 92647) | Tropical forest soil microbial communities from Panama - MetaG Plot_22 | ecosystem: Environmental > Terrestrial > Soil > Tropical forest > Bulk soil | place: Panama | collected 2016-02-17
CAAGCTGCCCGGCGTCGACCCGGCCAGCGAGGAAGGCCAGATCGCCCGCACCATCATGAAGGGCGGTATCGGCGACGGAGCGATGACGCAGTTCTTCGCCTATCTCAAGTACGCCGACCAGCTTGCGACGCTCGACCAGATCACGCTCGACCCGGTCAACGCCAAGCTGCCCGACACACCCGGCGGCCAGTTCATGATGGCCTACATGCTCGGCCAGTCGGCACAGGACCGTCACCTCAAAGGGGTGATCACCTACCTGTTCCGGATGAAGGTCGAGTTCCAGGTCATCACGATGCGCACCCTGTTCGACCGGTCGAACCTCAAGCGCGAGCTGCCCACGCTCACGGCTACGCCCGGCGTGGTGCAGTGGGTGCAACGGCACGAGAAGGTGCTGAAGCTGGCCTTCTAACCTGCGGATGCAGGTTAGGCGCGCCTAAAAGATGCGCCGCCGGGGATTTTCCCGGCGGCGAAGCAGTGCATAAAACAGGAGAACCCGACTATGAGCGGAGAAGATGGCAAGGGCAAGCCCGACCCAAGGAGGACGACAATGACGGAGCTTGACCACCTCGGTGGTGAGGACCTGACGGACACGCTGCGCGTACAGGTTATGGAGTGCGTCACCTGTATCGTGCAGGCGGCCGAGACCGGCCGGCTGATCACGCTGCTCAGCCGTCGCAAAATCGACGGCCGCCGGTGCGTGGTGCTGGCGGTGATCTCGCCTGACAAGGACCCGATCGAGGCAGTGCAAGGGATCATCGGAGGCGAGATCAACAATCCCAACCAGGATTTCATCCTGCCACTAGCTGAACTTCTGATAGAAGTTCCGGAGAGCAACTAGGGAGAAAACTTATGTCTGACGATACCGTACCGGTGATCGAGAGCACTGACGTCACCGAGGTCCTGAACGCCAGTTGCATGCTGGTATCATTCCACCGTACAGCGTGGAACGCCGAGAAGACCGACGACACCGTCACCGAGGGCGTGAAGCAATCGACCGGCGCCAAGGGTCGCATCGGACGCTTCAGGAAAAACCTTCTGGCCAACAATGACAACCTGCTGGATCAGGTGGTGAAGGCCATGGCCTCGGCCTATCGTGACCATGTGCGCATGACATGGCCGTGGGGCACAAGCCAGTACAGGCTGCTGCTCAACACCGGGCTGCTGGATTATCTATCAGTCCTGCGCAAGAACAAGAACATCATCCAGGGCAAGCTGGAGGCGTTCATCGCCGATTATCCGCGGGCCCGGGATGCTGCGCTGCAAGACCTCGGCGGGCTGGCGCAGGCCAGCCAGTACCCGTCGGCGCAGGAGATCGCTGCCAAGTTCAGCATCGACTGCGACTTCGACCCGATCCCCGCCGGCGCCCAGTTCCCCGGTCTGCCGCCCAACATCGGGGTCATGCTGCAGAAGCGGCTGCAGGACAAGATCGCGACGCGCATGCAGGGCGCCATCCTCGACACCTGGGACCAGATCAGGTCGCTGGTCCAGCGCTTCGCCAACCAGACCCTGCCCGATGGGCGGCTGCATGACAGCGTGCTGCAGCAGCTGGCCGAGATGCCGGCCAGGGTGCGGGCCTTCAACGTCATGCAGGACCCCAAGCTCGATGCCGTCGCCAACATCATCGCGACCGACTTGGCGACCTATGGCCGCAGCGCACTGGAGGATGCCACGAAGCGAGGGCAGGCACACTCAGCCGCCGAGCGCGTGCTCGGCATGCTGCCGCCTTGAAGCGGCCGCTGCTCCGGGCCCAGGTCAACACCGGGCACTACATCATCCATATCAGCTGGACTGGCCTCACCGGCATCCGGGTCGCAGCGGTGCTGCAGTTCAGACCGACCAATGCTCAACTCAGCGAAGCCGACCTTGGCTTCGCTGTCTTTGTGTGGCTGCAGAACGAGTACCCCGACGTCAAGTTCCCGCGCTTCAAGATCGACAGCATCCGGGACGCCGGCTTCGACGTCGCCGAGAACAAGATGCTGTCGGGACCCACAACAGTGTTTGAAAGCAGGAGGAAATGATGGCCATGATCAACACGCGGCACCTGAAGCCGCAGGTCGAGTACCGCGAGGCGAAGCTGACGCCGCAGCAGCAGACCAACTTCGACGCGCTTAACACCATCATCTTCAGGGACCACCCGTTCTTCAGCTTCGTGCTGATAGAGCAGCTGGACCTGATCTACACCGAGGACGTCGGCACCGCCGGCACCGACGGCTGGCGGATATGGATATGTCCCAGCTACTTCATGAAGCTGTCGATGCCGGAGCAGGTCTTCGGCTTCACGCACGAGGTGATGCACTGCATCTGGGAGCACATGCAGCGCGGCCAAGCGTTCAAGCTGCTGAAGCCGGGCGGCGTCGAGTACTACCCGGTGCTGGCCAACATCGCCCAGGACGCGCGCATCAATGCTGATCTGATCGCCAGCAATATCGGCCGCTTCAATCCCAACTGGATACACGACCAGAACGTGACGCCCGACGAAATCTGGGAGGAAATCTACATGCGCTACTACAAGCGCATGCCCAAGGTGAACGTCACGGTCTACGTCAGCGGTGGTGCCGGCGAGGGCCAGGGCAGCGGGCAGGGCGACGATCAGATGCCCAACTTCGGCCGCGACCGGCCGTGGCGGGGCTATCAGTGGGACAAGCACCTGCCGCCGCCCATCGACGAGCGCACCGGCAAGCCGGTCGAGGCTGGCGACGTCGGCATGAAGGAAACCGTGATCAACGCCGCTGCCTTTGCAAAATCGCAGGGCAAATTCCCGCTCGGGCTGCAACGCTACATCGACGCCCTGCTCGAGCCCCAGATCGCGTGGGAGGAGCACTTTGCGGCCATCCTGCAGCGCTGTCTCGGGCAGGACGGGGTCTCCTATGCCAAGCCGCACCGGAGGCGCTCAGCGATGGGATTTGGCGGCTTCCAGACGATCTGGCCGGGCAAGGTGGGGACGGCCGCCGGCGGCATCATCGGGGTGGTCGACACCTCCGGCTCGATGGGCAGGAAGGAGCTGACGGTCGGGGTCTCGGAGTTCGTCGCCATCCTGCGCGACCGGCGCCCGGCGTGGTTCCGGGTGATCTGGTGCGACGCCAAAGTCCACAGGATCGACGAGGGTATCCGGGAGCCCGAGGACCTGGAAGCGGCCGTCGCCAACGGCATTCCAGGCGGTGGCGGCACCGACTTCCGGCCAGTGTTCGACGCCATCGACGAGAGCGGCGAGTACCCGGCAGCTCTGGTGTTCTTCACCGACGGCTACGGCACGTTCCCCAACGAGCGGCCACCCTACGAGGTGGTGTGGGTGATGACCACCGACGTCGCCCCGCCGTGGGGTGAGGTGGTCCGTGTCGAAGTACCCGCTTAGGCGCGCCTAACCAACAAGGAGATCGTCATGGCCAGCCTGCCTCTGACGCAGGAACTCAAAAGCAAGATCAGCAAGCAGGTGCACGACCTGATGAGCCGGCGCCTGCTCATCGACGCGTCGTTTCCCATCAGCTCGTTGCAGCTGCGGGACCTGTCGTTCGAACGCATCTTCGACCAGAAGCTGATGGACGACTATGAAAGGCGCTTCCCGCGCCAGATCATTTCACCGTCGACCATCAGGCTCACGTACAACTACCCGGTGCAGAATGGGAACCTGGAGTGGACGCTGACGTTCATGGTACCGGGTGTTCGCTTCGAGGACACGGGGGGAAGGTTCCCGACGCTCTATCGCGAACGGTCGCCACAAGCCTTCGACGACATGCACGAGTGGCTCGAGACCCATCGCCAGCGTGTTCTCGAACGTCAGATCGCCATCTACCTCACCAACGAAGCCATGAACGCGTGCAACACCACCAGCCAGTTGCAGTGGATATGGCCGACGCTGCTGTATCTCGACCGCTCGGGCAAGCGCGAGAAGCTCGACGAGCGGTCGCGGCCGCGCTTCAAGGTTCCGGTGGGTGGATGGCGCACCTCGTGGTACGAGAAGATCAACGAGTGGGTAGGGCTGGCGACGGTGATGCCGGCCCTCTCGGAGTTCTGCGACAACGTGCCGTTGCTCGGCTCGGGCAGCAAGCGCGGCAGCTTTTCCATCGACATCGACAGTGTTCACCAGTCAGTAATCAAGAACCTCAAGCCACTGCACATTGATCCGGACGGCAAAATCATGCCGCCAATGGACAAATAGCAACTAAGTATTGACATCAATAACCACTTGGGAGGATCATCACCGCAGGGCTGCCGGCTGACACGAACCGTTGATGCGCGCCCCCGCACGCAGCACCGGACCTCGTGGCCAGCCGGCAGCTTCATGCGGGGGCATGATGATACCGACCTTCCTCGATTTTGAGACTGCCTACAGCCGGGAGTACTCGCTGTCGAAAATGACGACGGCCGAGTACGTTCTCAACCCGGCTTTCGAAATCCTCTGCTGCGCCATCAAGGAAGGCGTCGCAGACACGTCGCGCACCTACTGGGGCGACGATGCGGAGAATTATCTCCGCTCGCTGGACTGGTCCCAGCGCTTCCTTGTTTCCCACAATATCCGTTTCGACGGCGCCGTACTGGCATGGCGTCTTGGGTTGCGGCCCAGGATGTACGGCTGCACGATGGCCATGGGCGACGCGCTGATCAGCGCCCATACCGGATCAGCCTCACTCCGCAAGATTGCCGAAGCTCTGGGATTACCCCCCAAGGGCGACGAGGTTCTGCACGCCATGGGCAAGTGGCGTCGCGACTTCAGCCCGGACGAGGCACGGCGCTACATGAACTATTGCGCCAGGGACAACGATCTGTGCGCCGAGATTTTCAAGATGCTGGCCGCCCAGCTGCCGCGCGAGGAGTTCGGCATTATCGACGACCTCGCCCGGATGTTCATCGACCCGGTGATCCAGCTCGACGTGCCGATGTTGCAGGCATACCTCAGCGAGATCGAGGCAGCCAAAGAGAACCTGCTCTTCGCCTGCGGCATGACCGATCGCAAGCAGCTGATGTCCAACACCCAGTTTGCCGAGGCGCTGACCCGGCTGGGTGCCATCCCCCCGACGAAGACGTCGCCGACCACCGGCAACACCGCCTACGCCTTTGCCAAGACTGACGAGGAGTTCATCGAGCTGGCCGACAGCGACAACCCCCAGATCGCCGCCCTGGTGGCGGCGCGTCTGGGGCACAAGTCGACCATCGAGGAGACCCGCACCAAGCAGTTCATCGCCACGGGGTTCCTCACGCCCCAGGCATGGTGCCCGGTGCCGCTGCGCTACGCCGCTGCGTTGACCCATCGGTTCGGGGGCACCGACAAGACCAACTTCCAGAACCTGCGCCGGGTCGATACCAGCGACCCGAAGAAGGCCGGCCGTCTGCGCCGGTCGATGAAAGCACCGCCCGGCTACGTCTTCGTGACGGCCGATGCCAGCCAGATCGAGCTGCGCCTGCTGATGTGGCAGGCTGGCCAGACCGATGCGCTGGAGGTGATGGCAGCAGGCAAATCCCTGTATCTCGACTATGGCCATACCCTGTTCGGCCGGCCCATCACCAAGGCCGAGGTCGAGCCCTACACGCTGGCCAAGATCAGCGTGTTGAGCTCAGGGTACGGCGTCGGCGCGGTGAAGTTCCGCCGGACTGCCGCTCTGCAGTCGGGCGGGCTGGTGAAGATCACCGAGGACATGGCGCGCGAGACGGTCAAAAAGTACCGCCGTCGCTTCTTCAAGGTGCCCGAGCTGTGGCAGACCCACGAGCGCTGGCTGCCGCTGCTCGCCGGCATGCAGTACGAGAAGGTGAAGAACTTCGGCGAGACGTACCTGGAGCTGATCCCCAGCGCCATCCGCGGTCCCTCGCAGCTGTGCATGATCTACCGCAGCCTGCGACAGCTCGGCGACGGCAGCTACTGCTACGTCGACCGGCAGGGGTTCACCCAGAAAATCTACGGGTCGAAGATCACCGAGAACGTCACCCAGCACCTCGCCCGGGTCGTCGTGTGCCAAGCCCAGGGGCGGGTTCGCGGGAGAACAGGGCTCCGACCGTCTGGGCAGGCACACGACGAACTAATATACTGCATTCCCGAGGCAAAAGTTCCCGAACTTGTACCGGTCCTGCGTGAGGAGATGAGCCGCACGCCTGCGTGGGCTCCAAACCTGCCGCTGTCCTGCGAGGTCAAGATCGGCCTGCGCTACGGCGAGCTGGAAGTGCAACAGGAGACGTAGATGACTACCGCCTATCCGCTGAAGTGGCCGGAGGGCTGGCCGCGGTCGAGCATCCGTGTCGACCGCGCGCCCTTCAAGCTGACCCTGTTCCAGGCGTTGCAGCGCCTTTATCACGAGCTCGAATTGATGGGAGCCGAGCATGTGGTGGTGTCCAGCTGGCTACCACTGCGCATTGACGGCCAGCCCCGTAGCGACGCTGCGCGGTCCCCTCTGGCTGATCCCGGCGTCGCGGTCTACTTCACCCTCGACAACCGGGCCCTGGTCATGGCCCGCGACATCTACCGCAACGTTGCGGACAACCTGATCTCGATCTTGCACGCCGTGAACCACCTCCGCATGCTGGAGCGGCACGGTGGGTCGTTCATGATGCAGCGGGCCTTCACCGGCTTCGTCGCACTCAGCGACAAGCCGCACTTTCGCAACCTGCTGGGCAAGGGCGACCTGCCTGATCTCGAACGCAAGTACCGGGCGCTGGCCAAAGCGGCAAATGGCGATCATGATCTCATGGTCGAACTGAACCTCGCGATCGAAGCAGCACGCAAGGAGCTGAGCCATGGCCAGGAAACCGGTAGCGCTGGAGATTGAGGAGGACCGCACACCGATCCAGCAGCAGGCCGACGGCGACGACGTCAGCGCCCGGCTGGAACAGAGCTGGGTGCCGCCGGCGCTGCTCTACGAAGGCGTCATGGTGGCGTCGCTACGGGGTCTCGAGGAGCCACTGACCAAAGAGCAGGAACTGGTGCTCTACGAGAAGTGGGTCGCCAACAACCGCAACGCCTTCCATGTGCACGAGGTGCGAGAAATCCTCGATATGCCGGAGCGACTGCGGTGAGGCCGTTCGCCTGGAGCTTCTCGGCGCTCGACAACTGGGAAACCTGTCCCAAAAAGTACTGGGAAATCTCGATCGCCAAGCGGGTCCTCGACAGCACCACCGAGGTCGGGGACTGGGGCAAGGACGCCCACAAGGCGATCGAGCTGCGCATCCTGAAAAAGAAACCTTTCCCGCTGGGAATGCGCCATTTCGAGCCCTTCGTCTCCCGCTTCATCGATGCGCCCGGCGACACCTACGCCGAGCAGAAGATCGCCATCACCCGGGAGTACCGGCCGACCGAGTACTTCGGCAAGGACGTCTGGCTGCGGTCGCAGATGGACGCCGGCAAGCACCGGGGCTCGAAGCTGGCGATCGTCGACTGGAAATTCGGCAAGGTGACCGAGAAGTGGCCAACCCAGGGCCTGATCATGGCGGCCACCGTGTTCGCCCAGATGCCCGAGGTCCAAGACCTGACCATCTCATTCATATGGTGGAAGGAGATGGAGAACGGCATCCCGCTTATATCCATCGACCGCATGTCTAGGGACGAGTTCTGGGTCAGATGGCTGCCGATCGTGCGTCGTGCGCAGAAGATGGAAATGGCGTGGGAGGAGGAGAGTTTTCCAGCGAAACCAAATGGATTGTGCAAGCGGTTCTGCCCGGTAAAGACCTGTCCCCACAATGGTCGTGGTTAGGCTCGCCTAACTGCTTGACATGGGTCGAGGTGACACATAAGATGACGCCAGAAGGAAAGATCAAGCTGGCGGTGAAGGAACTCCTGAAACCGTACCAGCTTGCGGGCAGCCTGTACGCAAACTGGCCTGTACCCGGCGGCTACGGCTCATCCACCCTGGACGCGCTCCTCTGCTTCAGAGGGCACTTCGCAGGGATCGAGACCAAGGCACCCGGCAAAAGACCCACGGCGCGCCAGCAGCTCGACATTGATATGATCCGCGCCGCCGGCGGCACCGTCTTCGTGATCGACGGGGTCGCGGGCATCGAGGAACTTCGACAGTGGTTGTTATCAGAGGCGTCCGACCAGGACGCAGGGGGTTAGGATGGCTCTCGTGGGGTCAGTTCTGATCTCTGCGCAACACCGCGCAGCAATTCTGCCGTGGAACCCGGACGTCGCGGCCGCCATGCCGCACGCCAAGCGCATCGACTGGCAGGGCACGCCCCGCCTCGTCGTGCCGCACGACGTGCAGCATGCGCGCGTCCTGCGCAACGTCGGCATCCACATTCCCAGCCCCATCCTGAGCTTCTACGACTGGTGCGGCCAGACCCCGTGGCAGGTGCAGCGCGACACCGCCGCCATGCTCACGGTCAGCCCCAGGGCCTACGTGCTCAACGAGATGCGCACGGGCAAGACCAAGGCGTGCCTGTGGGCCTTCGACTACCTGCGCAAGCAGGGTGAGGCCCACACCATGCTGGTGGTCGCCCCGCTGTCGACACTGAACATCGTCTGGGGTCGCGAGATCATGCTCGGCTTCCCCCACCTGCGGGTCACCGTGGTGCACGGCGACAAGGCGAAGCGAACGAAGCTGCTGGCCAAGCCGTCCGACATCTACGTGATCAACCCCGACGGACTGGCGGTGATGCGCGACGAGCTGCTGGCGCGCCGCGACATCGACGTCGTCGTCTTCGACGAGGCGACGCTGTTCAAGTCGGTGTCGACCAACCGCTGGAAGCTGGCGGCCCAGCTGGTCAAGGGTCGCAAGTACACGTGGGCGATGACGGGGCGGCCAACGCCCAATGGGCCTCTGGACGCATATGGCCTCGGCAGGCTGATCACCCCGGAGAGAGCCCCGCGGTACTTCACGTCGTTCCGCGACCAGACGATGATCCGGATCAGCCAGTTCCGCTTCGTGCCCAAGCGCGAAGCCAACGACATCGTCGACGTGATGCTGAAGCCCTCCGTGCGCTTCACCAGGGCGGACATCGCCGACAGCCCGCCCACCATGCACCTCGATCGTGAGTGTGCCTTGAGCTCTCGCGCCGTCGCCCTGATGAAGGCGATGGTCGCCCGGCTCAGGGTCATGGAGGCCGAAGGCAATATCACCGCGGCCAACGCTGGCGTGCTCCTCGGGAAGCTCCTCCAGATGGCGACTGGCTGGGTGTACTGCGACGACGGCACGGTGCTCGACGTCAGCTCGCCGACGCGCCTGCAGGCGGTGCTCGAGATCGTGGAGCAGACTGACAAAAAGGCTCTCGTGTTCGTGCCCTATGTCAATGCCGTTCGCGGGGTGTGTGATTACTTGTGCAAAAACGGGATCAAGGCAGCTCAGGTATATGGCGAGACGCCACCGCGCGAACGGGATCGCATCTTCGGGGCCTTCCAGCAGACCGACAGCCCCGAGGTGCTGGTGATGCACCCCGGCTGCGCCGCGCACGGCCTGCGTCTGGACGCTGCCGACACCTCGATCTGGTACGGCCCGCCGCCCAGCAACGAAATGTATTGGCAAGCGAACGCGCGGGCGATCATCCCTGGCCTGACGTACAGCACCGCCGTCTTCCACATCATTGGCCACCGCATCGAGCAGCAGCGCTATGCTTCGCTTCGCCGGCAGAACACGATGCAGGAGGCGCTTCTCGACATCCTCCATGGAGTGAACGAGGAATGACCTGGACCGTCACTGGCCGCAAGCGCGGCGTCTGGACCGTCGCCAGCCTCGACTGGCTGTTCAGCCGGTGCATGCTCGATCCAAGTGGCTGCATCCTATGGCAGCTATCGAGGGAAGATGGGTACGGTCGAGGCGGTGTTGTACACAACGGACAATTCCAGCTGATCCTGGTGCATCGTCTGTCGTGGGAGCTGCACACCGGTCAGCCTATCCCAGCTGGCAAGCAGGTGCTTCACCACTGCGACGTGCGCCACTGCGTGCGCATTGATGACCTGTTCCTCGGTGACAACGATGCCAACGTCGCCGACAAGGTCGCGAAGGGCCGACAGTACCGCCCTTCATCAGAGACCGCCCGGCAGATGGCGCTGGCTGGGGCGGCGGCAAGGAGGATTAGGCGCACCTAACAGGAGCAACCATGACGCAACGAACCATGGACGAGCTGGTCGCAGCCTACGTCAAGCTGCGCGACCGCAAGAAAGAGATGGAGAACCGTCTCAAGAAAGACCTCGAGCCGATTGTCGAGGCGATGGCGAAGCTCGAAGCCCACTTCCTGCTGCACATGCAGAGCAACGGGGTCACCAGCTTCGCCACTGTCAACGGTACAGCCTACCAGTCGAGGCAGCCCTCGGTGTCAGTCGCGGACTGGGAGGTGTTCTTCAAGTGGGCCATGGCCAGCGACCAGCTGGGTATGCTGGTGCGCGGCGCCAACAAGGCGGCCGTCGCAGCCTACGCCGAGGAGACCGAAACCGTGCCGCCCGGTCTGAACTTCAGTCAGGCACTTACGGTGAATGTGAGGAGATCGTGATGAACCCGGGTCTACCCGCTGTCCTGCAGGGCATGCAAATCCCGCCCGAGCTGATGGCGCTCTACGGCGTCCAGCAGAACAAGGACCTCAGCGCCGGCGTGATGTCGGTGCCAGTGCTGTCGATCCGGGGCAAGGTGTTCCGGCTCAAGCACCAGGGCCAGGAAACCGACCTGATCGCCACCAACGGCTTCCCGATGCCGTACCTCGACATCATCATGCTGAAGGCGTCGCCACGGTTCTCCAAGATTTACTACCCGTCCGCCTTCATCGAGGGCAGCGACGACCCGCCGCTGTGCTTCTCGCTCGATGGCATCACCCCCGACATCAGCGCCCAGCAGCGGCAGTGCGCGACGTGCGCCGCGTGCCCGCATAACGTCTGGGGGTCGAAGACCACCCAGCAGGGCACCCAGACCAAGGCATGCGCCGACGGCCGTCGCATCGCCATCGTGCCGGCCGGTGCGCCGATGAACGAGCAGTTCGGCGGTGCCATGCTGCTGCGCGTGCCGCCCGCCTCGCTGGCCGACCTCGCGGCCTACGGCAACCAGCTGGCGGCCTACAACATCCCCTACTTCGCGGTCGTCACCCGCCTGTCGTTCGCGCAGGACAAGGCGTACCCGAAGATGCAGTTCCAGGTCGTGCAGCAGATCGACGCTGCGCAGAACGCCGCTGTGCAGCACTGGCTCAACGGTGCCGGCCAGGGCGGCGTGCAGGCCCTCCTGCAGAGCAGCGAGACGCCGTCGGCGACGCCCGGCCAGCCGCCGGGTCAGCCTGCGTCGCAGGCCAGCAACGTGGTGCCCCTGGTGCAGCCACAGCCGCAGTTCACGCCGCCGCCAGCCCAGCCCGCCGTGAACCCGTTCCCGATGACCAACCCGGCGGCGCCGCCAGCTGCGACGCCGGGCATGCCGGCCGGCTTCTATCCACAGGCAGCCCCGGCCGCGGCACCGCTAACCACGGCGCCCCCTCCCAATCCGTTCGCGCCAACGCCCGATATGCAGGCGCCGCAGAACCCGCAGACAGAGCAGCCTGCGCGACGGACAGGCAAAAAGAACGAAGCGGGTCCAGCCGCAGCAGCCGTGAACACCGATCTGACCCAGGTGCAGACCGGACAAGTGAGCGGTCCCGCACCTTCAACCAATGGTGCCGCGGCTCCGGCCACGGTACCAGTGAGTGCGGCTCCGGCCGACCTCGATGACATGCTGAACAAAGTATTGGGAAGCTGATCGCAAGCTGTGCCATCATGTGCGCTGGTTGTGTCGTACCAGCGTACATGACCTGCGGGGGAAACGACAATGCCGCAACTGACGGATTTCTTCCGGTTCATTTGGCCTGTCGGCGCACGTTACTGCATCTCGCTGCGAGCACATTCCAACCGGTTCTTCGACACGGTTGAGGACGCAGTCGCGCATGTCGCAACGATAGCACCGTACGACGTCTACCATGCCGTAGCTGGCTACCAGCCCGGCTGCACCGACAAAAAGGACGAGAGCATCTTCTCGTCGCGGTGCTTCTATCTCGACCTCGATGTAAGCCAGCCCGGCTCGGGCAAGCTGAACGCGTTCCCTGATCAGCGTGCAGCGCTCGCCGCTGCGTTGACGTTCTGCAATGCCGCCTCCCTGCCCGTACCCAATGCCTACACCTCATCAGGTTGGGGCCTGCATGTCTACTGGGTGGTCGAGCCGTCGCTGACACGTGAGCAGTGGCAGCCGATCGCCGATGGCATAGCCAACGCGGCAACTGCAGCCGGTCTGCACTTCGACGTCGCCGTGACGCGCACGATGGGGCGCATCCTCCGAACGCCTGAGACGACGAACAACAAGGACCCGGCGAACCCCAGGCCAACCAAGCTGCTGCACTGCACGTTCCAGCCGATCCCGGTGGCGCAGCTGCAGCACATCGCGGCGGCACCGCGGCCGCTGCACAATCCGCGAAACAACATCAACAGCGACCTCACCAATATGAACTACGCCCCGGTCTCGATCCGCGGGGTGGTGAAAGAGTGCGCCGTGCTGCGCACGTTCATGATGACTAATGGCAAGATCGGTGGGCGCGCCGCATGGATCGCCATGCTGGCGACGGTCTACAACGCCGCCGAGGGCAGCATCGAGCTGGCCGACCACATGTCGCGTGGTCACCCGACCTACACCCGGCACGAGCTGGAGCGACAGTGGGCCTACACCGAGCGCAACCAGCCGGGCCCGGCGCTCTGCCGGTCGTTCGAGGATGATGGGCCAACCGTCGCAGCCCTGTGCAAAGCGTGTCCTCACCACAACAATATCAGCACGCCAATGAAGCTGGGGCGATCGCCGGCTGCCATGGCACCGCCGCCACCGCCCTCTGCAGCCCCGCAGCTGGTCACCTATGCGGGTCAGACCTTGCCGGTGGTTCACCCCCCGCAGCCCTTCTACTACGAGCCAGGGCGCGGACGCGGCTATTACGCCCCTGCGGTGCAGCCCAGTGAGGGTGATCCCGGCTCGCCGCCGCGCCTGCTGATCCCCGGCCGGATCAGCGACATCCAGCTGCGCTACGGCATTGACGGTGCCATCTACCTGCTGATCGAGCATTTCGACGTCAGCCACATGAAGCATTTCGTCAAGATGGAGTACAGTCGTCTCACGGAGACCGCATCAGCGTATCTCCAGAGCCTCGGGCTGCTGTCGAGACCGTCGGCCTACAGGGAGGCCAAGGAAATGCTCGTCTCATGGCAACAGCAGCTGATCGCGCTGGGTGCCTCGAAGACCGACACCATGGAGCCGCCGTCCATGGGCTGGACCAAGCGGCCTGACGGTACTGTCGGCTTCACGCTGGGCAACCAGACCTTCTGGCAGGATGGCACCATCGAACGCCTGCTGCGGTCGGCCGAGGTCGCTAACATCTTCGAGCCGCGTGGCAGCTACGAGACGTGGCGCGACGCTGTCCAGAAACAGCTCAATCTGTTTTCCCCAGCCCTGCAGGTGGCCATTGCATCGGCGTTCGCTGGCCCGCTGGTAAAGTTACTCACAATGCAAGAAGCGTTGCTGCTGAACCTGACGTCGCAGGGATCGGGGCTGGGCAAGAGTACTGCGACGCGCTCGGCGGTGTCAGTCATGGCCGACACCGAGGGCGGCCAGATCAGGGTCAGCGAGACGCCCTATGCTGCCATGAACCATTGTGCGCTGATGAAGAACGTCTCGGTGTACTGGGACGAGATGCGTGGAGTTCCCGACGACAAGATGATCGAAACCATTATGGCTCTGGCTGAGGGCACTGACAGGGGACGGCTCACGGGCAAGACCGGCATCCATGGGCAACAGCTGCGTGCGCACACCGGCACATGGCAAACGCTGGTCGTCGTCGCATCCAATCGCAACCTGCGAGACAAGGCACTCGCTGCTGACGGCAGCGAGTACTACGGCGCCACGACGGCCCGGGTCTTCGAAGCTCAGGTCAGCGACATCGAGGAGCGTAACTCGGATGTCGCCGAATTGGGTAACATCGCTGCACGTAATCCCGGCTGGGCTGGTGCCGATTACATCGCCCGGCTTGTCCCCCAGTACAATGC
>Ga0126377_10001932_pt1 | contig 13942 bp, 13 predicted proteins | sample PanSoiMetPlot_22_FD_92647 | JGI IMG/M metagenome (GOLD analysis project Ga0126377, IMG submission 92647) | Tropical forest soil microbial communities from Panama - MetaG Plot_22 | ecosystem: Environmental > Terrestrial > Soil > Tropical forest > Bulk soil | place: Panama | collected 2016-02-17
AACGCCTGATTTTATTTGGTTTTCGCGTTTTGCCTCACGGCAGTGATCGGTGGCGCCTTCCTTGCAATAGACAACATGGGGCAACGAGATACCAGGTGGTTAAATCCACTGACGGTGTCAGGCGGCCACTAAGGTGAGGAAAGTGGCCGCCAAATTTCAAGCGCTTGCAGTTATCCCACGGCTGCAAGCGCTTTTTCTTTCTGCCAGTGTTTTCCAGCGCGTACTTTGATTTAGGATTCTCTCCTTAAAAGTAACCCTATAACGATAAAGGCGACTGCCGACTGCTTCTTTACGTTCAACGAAGGGATGCGGGAAGCGTGCGGACTGTAATTATTCTTTCAATGACAAAGCAGGGTCGGCCGAACCAGCGCGCCTGGCAGGTATCATCATCGATAGCGTACAGAGGGTGATAATCAGCAATCCTGCGCCCGCCAGCGCTGCCGGGTCGCCGGCTGAGACGGCAAAGAGCACACTCCCGATGAGTCTCGAAAAGACCCAAATCAAGCCGAGACCGGCTGCCATGCCCACGAGTGATACGACGAGACCTTCCCTCAAGACGAGCAATCTGAGATCTGCCGGCCGCGCGCCGATCGCGGCTCTGACGGCGAATTCCCGGGCGCGACGGCTTGTTGCGAATGCAGTCACGCCATAGATTCCAATAACCGACAGCGCCGCTGCCAGACCGGCGAAACCGATCATAAGCCGGAGCGCTAAGCGGTGTCGCGAAAGAGACGCGGTGATGAGTTGCTCGACCGTGCGTACACGGGTAATCGGAGTTTCGGGGTTCGCCTTGCGGATAATCTCGCCGATCCTGGCAGCCAGAGTAAGTGGTTCAGCAGTAGATTGCACAAGCAGACTGAAACGCGGCGAGGTGTTGATCGTGTAAACTGTGGGTTGAGCCGCAAGCTCGAGGTCGAGATCAAGTACGTCTCCAACTACGCCGGCGATCTCGATCGGCTGCGCTTGTTTTGTATCGGCGTTGCTCAACAATTGTCTTCCAACCGGGTCTATCCCGGCAAAAAAGCGCCGGGCAAAGGTCTGGTTGATCAAGCAGATATTTTTATCCCGGTCGGTTTGTCGGAGAAATCGTCCGCTCAGCAGCGGGATCTTGAGAGTCTGGAAATAGTCTTCACTGATCCAGCGACTCTGGGCGACCGGATATGATCCGGATTCGAAGCTCACGCCGGGTATGCCGAAACGGAAAGAGAAACGACTGATTTCCTCAGGGTTCAGGCTGAGCGGCGCCATGTTTGCCGTGGCGACAGCCTGAACTCCAGGCAGCTTGACGATCTCCGGCGCAAGTTTCGTTTCGAAAATCTGCCCCGCTTTCTCCCAGCTACCCGCGCCATAAAAGGGAATCTCCAGATCAATGGCGAGTACATTCTTTGCGACAAATCCGGCTGGAACGGCCATAAGCGCGCTAAAGCTGCGGACCAGCAGCAGTGCTCCGGCAATTGCGACAAAGGCGAGGGCAATCTCAGAAGCCATGAGCATCGAACCCGGGCGTCCGCTCCGTTGCGAAAAGATATGCGCGTCCCCTTGTCTCATCACCTGGCTCATGTTTGCCCGCCGCGCCTCCAAATAGCTCGGAAGGGCAATTACGATCGTTGTGATGACGATCGCGATGAGCATGAAAGACAGGACCGCAATATCAATACTGGCATCGGCGACTCGCGGAATTGCGCTCGCAGCAGACGATTGAAGCGCCGGCATCAAGCAACTCGCCATTACCGCCCCGAGCAGACCGCCAATGCACACAATGATCGCGCTTTCAAACATCAGCAGGCGCATGATCTGACCTGCTGTCGCTCCCAGCGAAAGGCGAATGGCCAGTTCTCTCCGGCGTGAGATGGTCCGGGCCAGTAATAGATGCGCGACGTTCGCGCATGCGATCAGAAGAACCAGACCCACGGCCATCCAGACAACCAGCAGTGTCGGCCGCGCCTTCCCAGTGATTTTATTCAGGAGCGGAACCACGGACGCCCCAAGGTTCCGGTGTGTCTCCGGGTTTGTTCGGCTGATGTTCAACGCGATTGTGGAGATCTCCGCCTGCGCTTCCTCGACAGCGACATCGCTCTTCAGACGGCCTACCACTTCGAGGGGACGGAAGCGGCGCGTCTCGCGAAGCATCGGTTCAAGGAAAGATAGCGGCATCCACAGGTCAGCCCAGGAAGGGAAGGCCTGCTTATCCGGGACCACGCCGATGACTGTTTCCGAGAAGGGACCGAGGCGAATGGGACGGCCAATGACACCGGGATCGGCGCTGAACTTGCGTTTCCAGAGCCGCTCGCTGATCAGAACAACACGTCGGATTTGCTGCTCATCATCGGCAGTGAAGTTTCGTCCCAGAAGCATCTTCACACCCACTATGGACAGCAAGTCATGTGAAACCATGGTCGCCTGAATTTGCTCAGGCTCGCCTTGACCGAGCAGTGGAACACGGTTCGTAGCCTGGAATGTGTATGCCGCCATACCCTGGAAGCTCTTTGCCGCGTTTCGCCAATCGAGGTAATCGAGGTAGGTGGTCTGTGTAGGCCCCAGCGTAGGATGCGTCTGCCAGATGTGCGCCAGACGATCGGGCTGTGCGAACGGTAGTGGTCGCAGCAGCGCCGCATTTATTACACTGAAGATCGCGGTGTTCGCGCCAAGCCCCAGCGCCAGAGTAAGTACCGCGACAACCGCAATGCCGGGATTCTTACGCAGCACACGCAAACCGTAGCGGAGATCCCGCGACAGGTTTTCGATAAAGCTCACGCGTCGCATATCACGGCGCCCCTCCTTGCGCTGCTCGACACCGCCCATGCCGTGAAGCGCGCCTCCTCCGCCGTCATGCCTTTAGCGATGTTTTCCTGAATTTGTCTCTCAAGGTGAAACTGGAACTCCTCGTCCAGCTTCTGCTGAATAAAGATCGTAAAGCCCCGCAAGAATACGCTGCGGGGCTTTAAAAACTCTGAAAGCAGGGCTCGAACCTGCGTCCAACCGGTTAACGAGCCGGTCGCTCTACCACTGAGCTATTTCAGAGCCGAAAGTAGGATGAGACCTGGCCGGACAATCGTCAAGTCTCGTCCTCGCTCTCTGCGCCGAGAACGAAGCCGTGTTGGTCTCGATAAACGCGAACTTCGCCATGTTCATCGTTCAAGGGAACCGCCCGTTTCCCGGAAAACCAGCCGGCTTTCCTGATGGCCGCGGCGAGTTGAGGATTACTTACGGCAACGCCGTGGACAAGCTCCGGAGTCGGCCTGAACTCAACGACTTTTTTCTGCGGCGGCGCCGTCCATCCTTTCTTCACCGGGTCTACGCCATGCTTGCGACAGATCGCTTCGACCATTGCTCTCGTACAGCCGGCCTCGCCAGAGAGGACTTCCCAGGGAAGTGGAACTTCGCTCCACACTCTCGTATCCGGCTCCAGCTCGCCCCCTAAACTCCGATGCCATGCGGCGACGTCCGCCGCCATCAGCCGCAGAACTTTTCCGAAGAGCATTGAGTCCAGTTCTTCAGTCATTCCCAATGCCTGGAGCAATGCGATCCAACTGGCGCGCGCCTTGTTCCAGGCGTTGGCCGTATTGTTCCAGGTGCTGGAATCGTTGCCACGGCGGACGATCATTGTCTCCCGCCTTATGCCACCGCGGTCCCAAACTTCCTTGAGCAGGGATGCGATGTCATGGAGCACCGAGAGCCAGGTTCCGAGCAGCCTACCTTTTTGGCCATCCGTCAACTGCGCGAGCGCAAACGCGTCGGGAAACACATGGGCGATCGCCCACCAGTTCGCTTCGCCCTGCCGCCGCTTGCAGCGCTCGAAGAGCATATCGGCGATTTTGTCATAAGGGCGCTGCTGCCCCGAAGTCGTAAACTCACTGCGCAGATTGCAGCGCGCGACGTAGTAGGCGATGAAGCAAGCGGAGTTTCGGTCACGTGAGAACTCTTCCCACGAAATCTTGGTGGCCAGGCTCGACTTGCCGATCCGCGTGAACTCATACTTCCGCTGCTCGCGAACGTAGGTCTTGACCTTTCGCTCCAGCCGGACGAGATGGCGGAAGAGCTTGTTGTAGCGACGCTTTGAGATGTCTAGCGCGGCCGACTCGCGCTGCTGCCGGTTGAGGCGGTCGCTCTTGAAGTCGCTCCGTCCGAATGTCTTCCTGATTTCCGTGGAGATCTGACGGATAAACGCCTCGACCTTTTCCGCGTCAGCGCAGTCGTCGGCGGTCATCGGATAGGCGGCTGAGAACAGCTCAACGGCCTTTCGCACTTGTCGTTCCGGCGCGATCGGTCGGGCGAAGTCTTCCATCATAGAGGTGAACTGCTTCAGCGCGCGTTTCAAGGACCCCGCGGCGGCGCGATCGAGGACGCGCCGTTCACCGAGAGTAAGAGCGTCGCCAAGTGTCTCCAAGATCATCTGTGCGACGTCCTCCGGACGCCGGCGCTGGTTGATCGTTCTAAAAAGGGCTTCCATACGTTGAATGCGGATCATGGCGCGGGTAGAATGCCGCGCGCAAGCGAACGCTGTGGAGGAGACGAGAGGTCGGATTGCCTCTAAGGGCGGATGGCCTTTACCTCTGTTTTTACGCCTCAGATGCAGGACAATTATACCTAACACCAACGCCATCCGCATCGTTCATGATTAATCGCTATTTCTGGTGACCCATGATGATTATAAACTTTATCCTTGCGCTGACGATCTTGCTAGGACAAAACCAAAGCAATCTTCCCTCTGATTTTTCGACTCTTCAAAAGATGAGTATTGAGGAACTTGAGCTCAAGACAAGATCCCATAAGGAAGCGTGGGGCCTTGGAAAAATTGATCGTTGGGACTTCAGTCAGGACACAGGCGAGATGGTCTTTTCATTGCCCGATGGGATGAAGGCGGTCTGTCCTGCGCAAATCATCGGAACTTACAACAGCGAGGATCACACCTGGATGTGGGCTTGGGCCAATCCTTCTATTAATGAGAAGCTGAGGGTGGACGCCCTGAAAGTACGGAAGTACGGGGAGGAACATAGTATCGATCGGTTGACGAAATCGAAGTGGAAAGGAACGGAAGAGGACGCGTGGGCGATGACAGCCTTAGCCGTGAAGTTATGTGGGGAGCAAGGAGCGTACCGCGGCCCGGCGGGCGCGACGTATGTGTTCATCGCCTTTGGCGAAGTTAAGTTGAGCAAGAAATGACAAGCGCGCATAGCGCCCGACTCAAAGGCTCCTGCGCGCCGCCGACTCCTCCGATGGCGCAGGCGTAGATTTTCGTCGCAGGCGTAGTTGTCCGAGTGGGGTATCCCGACCGTGCTGAAGGCTAGGACCTGTGAGGCGTTCGAGAGTTTGCAGTCCGTCGCGCTCAGGTTCCAGGTTTAATCTACAACCACCGTTTTTCCATTCTCGATCTTGAATCTTCTTCCATCAAAATTCGCTGTAGTGGGAGCAAAAAACAGGTATTCCTCGCCTTCCTTGAGCGCCGGCGGGGCCAATCCGTCTTTAGGAACCTTCTGAATAAACCCGTCAGGGACTATGCCGTATTTGATTTCGGTGGACACTTGGCTCCAGGATCCTTTTTGTTCGATTTGCCAGATCCCCGCCTCATTCGGATATATATCGGTTTTAGGCTCCACTGGATATTTTAGGATTCGAACGAAATAGACTGAGTCATAGGTCTTAATCGTAAAAGAGGGTGGGACTTTGCCATCAACCGAGACTTTATACGGATGTTCTTCACATCCGATAAAAATAAGACTCATAAACAAAAATGCCAGCGCGCCACGTTTCGATATTAACTTCTTCATCGATAATCTCTTCACAATTTTACTCGTTGCGAAAGCCTTCTTGATTTGACCCATACTACAGCTCCTTATGAGAGATCGAACAATGGCCAGGATATTCGCAACAGCTATTCCAGATCGGGAAGCGCTATAAACATTGGGTGTTTTGAAATTTGTGGTGTGGTCGTACGCATGATAGAGCCGGCAAATTATGACGATTGTCGGGTTGGCTCTGCGGGGCCCGATAGACGCGGAGCCGGTAAGCTTGCATGGTCGCGCTCCGGCTTTTGCGCAGATAGGACAAATCGGTTTTCCTTCAAAAAAAGAGATTTGGGGGTTTGACTCTATATCCGACTACAGGGCGTAAAATGATCATTGTTGGACGCGTGCGCCGCGAGTAACCAGCGGGATTAATCAGCGTCCCGGAGGAATTGAAACTATGGAAGAATATCGAAGAACTTATATTCCTGCGGCAGGTCACGACTGGGCGCTGCCGCTCTACGACCCGATAGTGAAGTTGCTCGGCGGCGATCGGGCCAGAAAGGCGCTTCTCGATCAAGCGGCGATTCAGACAGGGCATCGTGTTCTCGACATCGGCTGTGGCACTGGCGCTCTGGTCATACTGATCAAGCGCCTTCATCCGGATGTCGATGTCTTCGGAATCGACCCTGACCCAAAGGCGCTCATACGAGCAAGACGCAAGGCGGAAAGAGCGGCGGTTCTTATCCAACTCGATCAGGGCTTTTCGGATGAGCTTCCGTATCCTGACGCTTCCTTCGATCGAGTTTTCTCCTCCTTTATGCTCCACCACCTACAGACTGGTGAGAAGGAGAGGACACTGCGCGAGGTCCGGCGTGTCCTCAAACCCGGCGGCTCTTTACACCTGCTTGATTTCGGAGGACCTGAGTCCGGACAGAATGGCTTCCTGGCCCGCTTGTTTCACTCGAGTCATAGTCTGAAAGACAACTCCGACAGTCGAATTATCGCGCTCATGAGCCAGGCCGGGTTAGCGAATCCGATGGTGGTCGGGCGGCGAACTATGCTCTTTGGGAAGACCGCCTATTACCAGGCGTCTGCGGTTCCAAGACCATAGGCCTATATGTATACCTACGTCGCGCCCATTGAAAGAATCGAGCAAGCCCTCCGTCAAACGGAGGGCGATCTGCTGGCCCTTTTCGAGGGCGGGGTTCCCGTTTGTGGCGGAGTCTTCCCACTGGAAACGATCGAGTGGCTTGCAAGAAATGCGCTTGGAGTCTCGCGCGCTCTTGAATCGGCGCCGACTGAATGTGACACGGGGCTGATCGGCGCACAGTCGCATACGGAGTTGGTACGATGGCTGGCGCAGGCCACAACAGAATCGTTGCTCGACGCAGGGGCCCGCTGGGCGCAACACGACTACTGGATATTGCTGCAGGTAAACCCGATGGACCTTGCCGGGGCGCTGCTTGAACTGGGCGCAATCTGCGCGTTTGCAAATCGCGACGGAGTGACTGTCTGGGTCTATTGGGTCGATACGGAACTCAGCCAATTCACAGACGCGCCGCCGAACTAGCGGTTGCGCGGGAACCGGCGCAATAGGCGCTTGCCATCTGACGAACGCGATAGCGACGGCTCGGTGAACAGGATTGTTCTGGCCTGCGCAGGCGCTCCGGTTGCTTCGTTCAATTCAAGGTTTGTACTCGGGGCTTTGAGCGGTTGTCTTGGCGCCTGCGAACACCGCAATTAACCTCTGCCCCTCTTCATACTTAATCGTCGTGTGCGTGTATGACGAGCCGTTCTTGTGGTACTCAATCTTGAATTGAGTGACCGGCAGGCCTCGGTCCGACGCGTTGTAGATGCGGATTACCGCCGGTTGATTCCGCAATTCCTGCTCTCCCTGTTTCCAAATAACACTCACCTCAACGGCCTTCCTGTTAATCCGCTCGATGGTCAGGGTCAGGTTAAGATCGGGGATGTCGGGCTTCCAGATGTTTCGCCTGTAGGGGCCGGGGCGATAAATTCGAGGGGACGTCCCGTCTGCGAAAGTATAATCTTGCTTCTTCACATCCCAGCGGAGTTTGAGCCTTGAGATGGCCTCTGCGGCTTTCTCCCTGTCGCCGATCGTGGCACTGAACATCTTATCCCCGAACGAGTCGTCCTCAACGTCATAGACGGAATCAAGCAACCATAGCGCCTGATTGAACAGCATGTCGTAACCTGGCGGGCCGTCCGGCCCGGTTCCGTCGCTCGAAATGGCATCAAGAGCCTTCCTGATCGAAGCCGACGGGTTCGACGGCGGGACCAGGGGCAGACTCCGAAACGCCCCATGCTCTCGAAAGTAGTTTAAGTGCGATTCCGGGGCTTCCGGTTGACCAAACCCCGAATATCCGCTCACCATCAGGAACGGAATATCATCCTGGATGTAAATTGGGAATCTGGGGATTTTCGTCAGATCCTCAGGTCCCATCGGACTCGGCTGTCCCACGTGCATGACCGGCATATGGCCGGGAGGAGTGGGAATCTCGAACAGGGTCCGCAGAACAAGAAACATCCCGTCCACGCCAGGGGCGTCGAACGACACGGAAGAGACACGCAGGTATTCGGCCACGGCGGCCAGCGCCTTTTCTTTGCCGAGTGGTTGCATCGTGTTCACGGCCCGGATAACGCTACGCGGGTTATAACCCCACCCGTTGTTGTAAGACGGCGTTTCGTCGAGGACGCGCAGGATCGAACGCAATTCTTCCTCGGCGAACATCGAGGCCGGCGGCGGGACTCCCTCCCCGCCGCAAACCGCCTGTACTTTGCCTTTCCCGTCAATATAAATCGAGCCCAGCGTGGCCATGGTCAGATGACCGTTCGTGCCGTACTGCCAGATTTCCTCCGTCTCGGCTCTCCAAATGCCTCCCGGGTCATATTTCGTTCTGACATCGTCCGGCTTACCCAGAATCGCTTCAACTTCCTCCCTGGTCATTGCGGGAGAAACTTGCGACATCAGGGTTGCGAATTGCTCCCGCGTTCGCGCCAGAGGAGATTGTCCAAGGCATACACAAACGCAGGCGCAGATACAGGCGAAGAATAAAGGGAGCGCCTTGAGAAGTGATGTCGGTGTCCGGTTGATATGCATAGCTAGTTAGAATCCGAAGTGAACGTCGAAAGGCTCCATTTACGCTGATAAAAAATGACCCGTAAGGAAAACCGCGCTCTGCGCCAGGGGCGTTCGTGATCATTCCCTGTCGCTGAACGAAAGAATAGGGGCGCTTTTGCGCCTGATTTGCTTGGGCGCTCCCTTGCAAGACGAAAATCTGTAGTCGTTCAAGAGAGGCGGAAACGACTCCAACATCAGAAAGGGCAACCCAGTGAACAAATTCTTTACCATTTTCACACTGACAATCATCGTGTCATCTCTTGCGTTCGGCTATGAAGTAGGCAAACAAGACAATACAGGCAGAATCGTTGGAGTCTGGAAATCAATTAACAACATAAACAATGAGCCACAGGCAGTCGTCACGGTAAACAGATCGGAAAAACAACTTGAGGGCAAATTCGTTCTTCGCGGGCTGACCCACAACGACCAGGAAAATGTCACCGTTGTGATGAAGCGGGACAGAACAAACTGATGAAATTCCTTTTTCTGACTTTATTTTTCCTTCTCCTCGTTCAGAACGGTTCGGCGCAACGCCCTCAGCCACACGCGCGATATTTGGGAAGTTAAATTCAACCCCGACGCGACCAAATTGATTTCTTATTCGGCGGGCGACGGTTGGCTCATTCTCTGGGTCGTCAAAATCGTAGTGTCATCTTCAAAGTATTAACGTATTTGCGCCAGCCGTGAAACGTGTTGCGGTTTCATTTTATGCGTTCAGGTTTGACACAAAATGTTCGTCGGCGGTGTTTTCATAGTAGGGATCTGACATGAGCGCATGGGAGATGATTTTGACAGATTCTGAATCGTACGTGGTGAGCGCCACGCAGGCGCCCGATCAACCGAATTTCGAAGAAATATTTGCGACGCATCACCGCGTCGTCTATCGCTACGCCTGCGCGCAGGCGCGAGACGGGGGGCTGGCCGAAGACATTGTGCAAGAAGTTTTCATCCGCCTCTATAAAAACCCGGACGCGGCGCGAAACGAAGAACTGCTGCGCGCATGGCTCTTGCGAGTCACTGCGAACGTGGCTCAAAACATGCTGCGGGGACGCAGCCGCGCCGCTGCGCGCGACGAGGCGTTTATGATACTGGCGTCGCAGATGTCTGAAAACCCTCAACCGGATGAAGCTTTACTGCGCGAGGCCGAGATCAGTAACGCCAGACAGGCGCTCGATCAAATAAGGGAGCCTGTACGCAGTTGCCTGCTCCTTAAGCATGAAGGTTTGTCCCATCGAGAAATATCAAAAGCGCTCGGCGTAAAAGAGGCAAGCGTCGGGAGTATGATTGCGCGAGGCCGGCGGGAGTTTATCAAGCTCTACGAAAAGATAGCGAGGTGACATAAAGTGAATCCTTGTTTGAGCGACGACATTTTGTGCGCTTATTTAGACGGCGCCATCGCGCCCGAAGACGCCATTGGGGCGCCTGAGCATATGGCGGAATGCGCCGCGTGCGCTGCCAGGGCGCAAGAGTTGGGACAAATAATGGAATTGATGGGCGTCGCTCTCGACGCGGAGCTCTACAAGGACGCCCCGACCGAAAGGCTGAACGCTCGATACAAAGCTTTCCTCAATGAAGCGTCTGCGCCATTCAGGCCCGCAAAGAGTGTGGCGCCATCGTTGTTGCATCTCGTTTCCGGCTCGGCGCCTCGTTTGCTCGAATGGCAGGGCGGGTATTTCCGCCGGCCCGCCTTCGCGGGCGTCATGGTTGTTTCTGTCGCTATTTTCGTGGCGCTTGCAATCGGGGCCTGGCGATCAGGATTACTAAAAACCGGCGCCGACGATAAGGCCACTCAAACCGGTAATTCCACTTACTCAACAGACTCCCAAGCGCATACGCCGGATCCAGCCCATGGTAAATCCACGACCGGAGAGCAAACGACAGCCAACAACCAGGAAGAGCATGCGGCGTCCGCGCGCCCCGGCATGGCCAGGCTTACACATGAGAATCGGGAGAGCAGATTGCTAAAGTCAAAGCCGAAGGAGTCTAGGCATGCGTCAGGCGGACCAGGCGAGAGTCCCTATGTCGCTTCAACTGTGGCTACTGGCGATGGTAATGAATCCGGGGGTCTTGATAAGGCTGTAATCTCCCGCGCGAAGATCGGCGCTGGCGGCGCTCCAAGCGCAATCTCCGGCGCTAATGGCAGTGTCAGAATCCGGCGAGAAAATCTCGGCGAGAACGCCATATCTTTCAGGGACCTGGCGCGCGGCTTCGTATCAGATGCAAAGCCGACAGCGGCGCCGGATGCGCAGAAGCCCGAAACAGAATTGCAAAGGCCCAATTCCGACCAGATTCAAAATCCACCTGTTGCGCTTCCCCCCACATTTGGCCCAATCCGGAAAGTAGCGTTATCGCCGGAGGCAAATTCCTGGGCGGTTCAGATTATATCTCGAGGCGGGCTCACCGGAGCCGGGAGAGGCGACTTGACGATAACATCTCAGGGACGCCTTGTCTGGAATGGGGTAGAAAATCAATGTAGCGTTAAACTGCGAGAAGACCTGTTACAGACGTTGACCCAAACGGCTCTCTCGGCTAATGCTTACGGATGGAGCAGGTCAACGGCTAGCGTCTGCGCAGACTGTTATGTAACTGCGATGGTGCTACAGCGCCGTGAAGGCGCCGGGATGGCAAGAACTTATATCGCCTACTGGGATGACGCTACTGCCGGGGATATCTCTGAGGATCTGAAAAAGGTATACGATACATTTATGGCACACAAAGGATGCAAGCAGGCTGGGCAATGATTCGGCGTTGAGCGCCTCGTCAGTGCGGCCGTGGATGTCATCAAGTGAATTGTGTTCCGGATTCGCCACGGCTTCGCCCCCTTTCGTCTCTCAATCCACGTCGTCGAGTATGGATAGCGCCGCGTCGAGATAAACTCCGCATTTGATATCTCATCGAAATGGAAGCAGCCGACGGCAGTAAGTACATAATGCGCTGATACCCGCCGCTCGCCCATCGGAAAATCTCTTCAATACTACCTGCAAGCCCATCCGCCGCGTTCGTTCCATTTGCGGGCAAAGCAATATGCGGAAAAATCGCCGCAGCTTCAGGAGGGCCGATCATTGCTGAAAAAACTTGCGGTAATGCCGATGATAGTCGAAAGTTTTTTGATCGCCATTTACGGGCTTGTGGTACTGGCAGCCGGGGACTTAACGCTTTCATCTTTCGGCGCGCAACAATCTTCCGAGGCGCGATCGATTATCCAACAGGCGGCGGCCGCGAAGGAGAGAGGCGAGCGGCGGCTTCAGATAAGTGTTCAACGCGGCGGCGCGCCGGAATACAAAAGCGTCAGTAATATTGATGAAGCGCTATCGAATTATGCCGTCGTCATTGCGCGGCCTGTGGCCAGGGATAGTAAAAATAAGGGTTACTCCATTTCGACATGGTACAAGTTCAAGGTTATTGAAAACATCTCTGACAAATCCTTTTCGGATCGCCCGGACCATGCCGACGCGCCCAAGGAACTGCTTCCGGTCCAACCGGATGAAATCCTGATCCCGAAGGCCGGCGGCGACTTGATCGTCGATGGAGTCAAAGTGATATGCGAAGAGCCTGGGTTTCCTCAATTTGAAATGTCTCGAACATATCTGCTCTTCGTGAAGCCCGATCCGTTTAGCAGCAAGTTTGGAAGAATAGGCGCGTTCACGCTCGGCCCTAAAGGCGTCTTCGTAGTAGGAAGCGATGGCCTGGTCGAACCAGTGGCTCGCGAGTCCCATCGGCTCAGTAGCGAGCTAGAGAAACTATATGGCAATTCTCTTGAGCGTATTAAGGCTGATTTCAGACAACGGGCTTCTGAGCAGGCGGCCTTGCGTGAAGCCGCCAAACAGCGCGAAAAAGCCGAGAGGTTTGCGAGACGGACTGCCCGCGGCGACCTACCTGAAGAATACGCCGTCTACTCCGCCTTGATCGAGCGAATGTATATTCGCAAGGAAGTGGAGTTAATCGTTATAAAGCGCGAGACTTCCGCCTATTCTTCCGACCCTGGCAAGTTAGGTGAAACGCTTGAGCGGGTGAGAAAAGCGATGCCGGGGTTAAAGCCTGAAACGATTGCCGACTTTCAGATTAAGTATAATCAGCCGAGTTTGCTGGACAACCTTTTTGATCTTAAAACGAAAGTCGCGCTGATCAGCGCGGACGAAGTCGAACATTTATTCGGCGCCGGCGGCGGATGGTGGAAGGAATTTTATAAGAGGTACCCAAAATCCCAAGGTCTTTTGACCCTTTCGCAGGTAAGTTTTAACCCCGAGAAGAATCAAGCGCTGGTCTACGTCGGCAATTCACGCGGCGGACTCGACGGCCAGGGGAGCTACATACTTCTAACCAGAGAAGAAGACGATGACTGGGTTATTGCTGGCAGCGCAGGTATGTGGATATCTTGATCTCCTCAGTTTTTAAACTTCATCACGCCGATGTCTATAATCTCACAGACTCTTTTTCAGTTGACCTGTTCATCAACGGTCGCCTTGACAGCCCAACCCGACTGATGTAGTGATGCCTTTTCATCCTGTCATCGGCGGAATGACGGCGAATTCACCTCGGATAATTTACCCTGCAATATCTTCGTGAGCTTACGCATCAGTATCGGTAGGTGAAGTGGCGTCGAACATTTATGGCGCGGCGCCCTGTTGATCCTCTTGTTGATATAGGTTTGTGCGCAGTCATCAGTTGCGTCGGTCGGTAAAGCTTTTATCACATCACCAGAACGGAGCGAAAACCATGAACAAGCAAGTGAGCTTTGCAGGCGCTATGTCGATCTTGAGTCTCTTAGCCATACTGGCAGCCGCGCCCACGCGGGCGGACGCGGCGGATGTCGGGCAAGTCGTTGAAACCAAATCCGGGAAGGTCTCAGGAACCACCGTGGAGGATGGCGGCGAGAAAGCGCACATCTTCAAAGGCATTCCCTACGCGGCGCCGCCGGTGGGCGAATGGCGTTGGAAAGCACCCCAACCGGTTAAGCCCTGGATCGACGTGCGGGATGCCACCAGGTGGAGCAATCAATGCGCGCAACGAGCCGGCAGCCGGATGGGCGTATCCGGACAGATCAGCGAAGATTGTCTGTATCTCAACGTGGTGA
>Ga0126377_10001933_pt1 | contig 13941 bp, 11 predicted proteins | sample PanSoiMetPlot_22_FD_92647 | JGI IMG/M metagenome (GOLD analysis project Ga0126377, IMG submission 92647) | Tropical forest soil microbial communities from Panama - MetaG Plot_22 | ecosystem: Environmental > Terrestrial > Soil > Tropical forest > Bulk soil | place: Panama | collected 2016-02-17
CCTTCTTCAGCTCCTGATGAATGCCGGGGATCGATTCGATCACCGAGAGCTCGAACACCGACTGCGCGTTGTCGGTCACCGGGCCGTACGAGTCGACCGCAATGGTGACCGGGCCCATGCCGAGGAAGCCGAATGCGACGAGACCGAACGCAAACACGGCGGGCGCGAGCATGAGGGAGGACATCGATGTGTCCCAGGTGCTCACGAAGTACGCAATCGACATCAGCGAGACGATGCTGAGGCCGAGCCAGTAGGCGCTGAAGTTGCCGGCGACGAATCCAGCCAGGATGTTCAGCGACGGTCCGCCTTCCTGCGATGCGGTGACGACCTCGCGCACGTGGCTCGACTCGACCGAGGTGAACACCTTCACGAGCTCCGGGATGATCGCGCCGGCCAGCGTGCCGCACGTGATGATCGCCGAGAGCTTCCACCACAGCGTGCCGTCGCCGAGATCGGCGATCAGCAGGTGGGAGACGACGAAGGTCAGAATGACCGAGACGATCGAGGTCAACCAGACGAGCTGTGTCAGCGGCGCCTCGAAGTTCATCTTCGACGCCGAGCCGTAGCGCGCCTTCGCGATCGCCTCGTTGAGCAGATACGACCCGACGCTCGCGATGATCATCATGACGCGCATCACGAAGATCCACACCAGCAGCTGTACCTGCGTCGCTGCCTGCGGAACGGCGAGAATGATGAACGTGATGAGCGCCACGCCGGTCACGCCGTAGGTCTCGAACCCGTCGGCGCTCGGCCCGACCGAGTCGCCCGCGTTGTCGCCGGTGCAGTCGGCGATCACGCCCGGATTCCTCGCATCGTCTTCCTTGATGTTGAAGACGATCTTCATCAGATCGGATCCGATGTCGGCGATCTTCGTGAAGATGCCGCCGGCGATTCGCAGCGCCGCCGCGCCGAGCGATTCACCGATCGCGAAACCGATGAAGCAGGCGCCGGCATAGTCGCCCGGGATGAAGAGCAGGATCAGCAGCATGATCAGCAGCTCGACGCTGATGAGCAGCGTGCCGATGCTCATGCCCGCTTTCAACGGAATGGCATACACCGGGAACGGCCTTCCCTCGAGGCTGGCGAACGCCGTGCGGGAATTCGCGTAGGTATTCACGCGGATGCCGAACCACGCCACGCTGTAGCTGCCGAGAATGCCGATGACGCTGAAGACGAGGATGATCAGCACGCGCTCGACGCCGTAGCCCTCGAGCAGGCCGAAGTACAGCACGATGATCGCGGCGATGAAAATCTCGAGAATCGCGAGGAACCGCCCCTGTGTCACCAGGTAGGTCTTGCAGGTCTCGTAGATCAACTCCGAGATTTCCCGCATCGAGCGGTGGACCGGCAGGTTCTTGAGCTGATTGAGCACGACGAGGCCGAAGAGCAGCCCGAGCACCGATACGCCCAGTCCGATCATGAGCAGCGCCCGGCCATCGAAGCCGCCCACCGGCACCTGCGCCAGATCGGGCAGGACCAGGTTGGCCTCGCCGCCGCCACGGGGCGCCGCTTGCGCAGCCGCCTGCGACGCCGCGTCGGGTTGTTGCGCACTCGCCAACGTCGGTACCGCCAGCGCCAGCACCATCGCCACCACGATCGCACCACTCACGCGGCCGAATCCTCGAATCGACTCGGTCATCACTGTGTCCGCTCCTCTCAATGAGGCCCGTCGGGCCCTAGTTCTTCCTGCCATCGATGCGACCGGGCAGTGACATCCCGCCGGTCAACATGATTCGAATCCCTTCCTCGACGCTGATGTCGGGGAAGATCGCGCGTTCGCGCGGATACATCCGGATGTCGCCCAGATACAGATGGTTCGTCGGTACGTACACCGCGACCAGAATCTCGGGGCCGTGTTCACGTTCGACGCGGAACTCCTTCGTCAGAAACCCGAGAATCCATCCGCGGCTCGGATCCTCCACCATCACCACGCGCTTGAAGCCGCCCTCGGTCTCCGGCGAGAACGCGGCAACCAGCTGCTTCACCGGCGTGTAGATCGTCCGGAACACCGGGATCTTCATCAGCACGCTCTCGCCGCGCGCGAACAGCCGGCGTCCGATGACGTTGGTGGCGACGACGCCGACACCCAATATCACCAGCGCGGTGATGAGCGGCCCGAGCCCGGGCGGCACCGTTCCGACTCTGAACCGCTCGGCCAGCCATCCTGTGAAACCATCAATAATACCGAAGATCCACACCAGCGCGGCGACGGTAATGAAGAGCGGCACAGTCACGAGCAGGCCCGCGATGAACCTGCGGCGCAGCCATTGGATCACAGCCAGCCCACCCCCATCGCCGCCAGGATCGCCAGTCCAGCCACAATCCGGTACCACGCAAACGGCGTGAACCCCGACCGTCCCACGAACCGCAGAAACGGCTTCACTACGAGGAGCGATGCGAGAAACGCCATGGCGAAGCCGATCGCAATCTCCACAGCCTGCCCCCGCTCCAGATGGTGCCGCACCTCCAGCAGCTTGTAGCCGAACGCGGCCGCCATCGTCGGCATCGCGAGGAAAAACGAGAACTCCGCAGCCGCCTGCCGCGAGAGACCGAGGATGCGGCCGCCGACAATCGTGGCGCCCGACCTCGACACGCCGGGAATGAGCGCCAGCGTCTGACACAGGCCGATGCCGAACGCCCGCCCGATCGGCGTCGTCCGCGCGTCGTCGACCGCGACCCTCAGCGACAGCTGCTCGACAACGAGGATCACGAGACCGCCGAGAATGAACGTGCTGGCGATGACGATGGGGCTGTCTTCGTACAGCACCTGCGAAACGAATTTCCCGAGAACGGCGCCCGCGAACGCCGCGGGCACGAAGGCCACGATCAGCATCAAGGTGAAGCGCCGTGCCGACATGCTCGAGGCGAGCCCGAGGACGACCTCCAGGATGGTCGCGCGGTAGAGCCACACGATCGCCAGGATCGAGCCGAGCTGGATCATCACCGTGAAGACGCCACCGGGATCGTCGAAGTGAAGGAGGCGTCCTCCGATCAACAGGTGTGCCGTCGAGGAAATGGGCAGAAATTCAGTCAGGCCCTGGATGATCCCGAGCACTGCGGCGGTGAAATAGATCACAAAAGATTGGCGGCCGTCTACTGGGTACGGTCCACTGCGTAGTGCCTGACGCGCACGACTACGACGCCTTGGCGCGCTTCTGCTTGCGCCCTCGCTGACCGGCGGCGGCATCGCCGGACGGTGCCGCGGCAGCGATGCGGCGGGTCTTGCGATTCCAGAACGTCACGATCGCCGCTGCGACGAAGACGCTCGAGTACGTGCCGGTCACGATCCCGACAATCATCGTGAACGCAAACCCCCTCAGCACCTCGCCGCCGAAGAGAAACAAGGCGATCGCCGAGAGCAGCGCCGTGCCGGCGGTGATGACCGTCCGGCCGAGGGTCTGATTGAGCGAGAGGTTGACCACGTCGTTCAGCGACTTGCTGCGCATCGACCGCAGGTTCTCGCGCACCCGGTCGAAGATCACGATCGTGTCGTTGGTCGAGTAGCCGGTGACCGTGAGCAGGGCTGCGATGACGTTCAGCGTGAGGTCGTACTGGAAGAACGCCAGGAAGGCGAACGTCACGAAGATGTCGTGAATCGTCGCGATGACGGCTCCTGCCGCAAACGAGAATTCGAAGCGGAAGGCAATGTAGGCCAGGATGCCGATGAGCGACAGCACGAAGGCCGACAGCCCCTTCTGCGATAGATCGCGGCCGACCGTGGGGCTGACGATCTCAGTACCGACGATCGAGACGTTGCCGAGATTGCCTGCCCGCAGCGCCTTGTCCACCGCGTTCCGCGTCGCGCTCAGCGCCGTACCGCCTTCGCCGCCGACTTGCGGCACGCGAATCATTACCTGGCGCTGCGCCGGATCTCCGTAGGACTGGACGATGACGTTTTCACCACCGGCGGGATAGCCGCGATCGATCGCCTGCCGGACCATTTCAATCGAAGGCGTCTTGTCGAACTGCGCAATGACCTGCGTGCCGCCCGCGAACTCGAGCCCGAGGGGCACGCCCTTGGTCATCCCGATGACGATGCCGGCAATGATGACGACCCACGACAGGATGATCGCGTGCCAGCGCCACTTGAGGAAATCGAACGTGGTGTTGTGAAAAATGTGCATCTGAGGCGCCCTAAATTGAAAGCGTCGCGGCCTGCTGCTTCCGGCCCAACACCATCTCGAACAGCGTCCTGGACACGAAGGTCGAGGTGAACAGATTGGAGCCGAGCCCGATCAGCAGCGTGTACGCGAAACCGCGGATCGGGCCGGTGCCGAACTGCAGGAGGAAGAGCGCCGCGATCGCTGCCGAGATGTGCGTGTCGAGCAGCGTCAGGAAGACGCGGCTGAACCCGGCGTTCAGCGCGATTCGAACCGGCCGGCCGTGTTCGAGCTCCTCCTTGATGCGTTCGAAGATGAGCACGTTCGAGTCGACGCCGATACCCATCGTGAGCACGAAGCCAGCGATGCCGGGCAGCGTCATGACCGCCCCGATGTACGCCATGAGTCCCAGCAGGATCACCAGGTTGAAGATCAGCGCGACCACGGCGTTCACGCCCGACAGTTTGTAGTAGACGAGCATGAACGCGACGACGAGGAAGAGGCCCACGATCGAGGCCAGCACGCCGGCGCGAATCGCATCGGCGCCGAGGCTCGGGCCGATCGTCTGCTCCTGGATGTATTCCATCGATGCCGGCAGCGCGCCCGACTTGAGCGTGATGACGGTGTCCTGCATCTCCTGGCGGCTCACCCCGGTGATCTGCCCGCTGTCGGTGATGCGCCCTTGGATCGTCGCCACCGACATCACGCGATCGTCGAGGACGATGGCGAGGGGCCGTCCGATGTTCGACTGCGTGAAGTTTCCGAAACGCTGCGCCGCGTCCTGCTTGAGCGTGAAGCGCACGGCAGGGCGATTGTATTCGTCGATGCCTTCCTGCGCGCTGCGAAGGTCACGACCTGTCACCGCCGCGGCTTTCTTCACGGCGTAGTAGACAGTGGCGCCGCCACTCTCCTGCCGACCGGGAAGGATCTCGATATCCGGCGGCACGTTGTTGTTGAACGCCTGGAGCGCCTGCTCGCGCGTCGAGAACGGCCCCTGCTCGACGATCGTCAGCTTGAGCAGCCCGGTCGACGAGATGATCCCCTTCGCGCGATCGACGTCAGTAACCCCGGGAAGCTGGACGAGAATCTGATCGCCATTGCCCTGCTGCGCGATGCTCGGCTCGGACACCCCGAGCTCGTTGACACGCCGCTCGATCGTCGTCCGCGCCTGTCGCACCGACTCATCGCGAAACTGCTTCTGCAGGTTCGGCTTCATCGTGAAGGTGTAGCTGCCGCCAGTGCCAGAGCTCCGATCGAAGGTGCCTTCGGCATCGGCGACCGCCGACAGAAATGCCTGGCTCTGCGTCGGCTGCACGCCGTCGACGCGGAACTGCACGTCGTTCACGACCGTGACGCCGGTGACGTTCACCCCGGCGCTCGCAAGCGCCTCTCGCGTGCGCTCACTCTGGGCCTCGGTTTCAGCCTTGAGCGCCGTGTCGGTGATCACGCGCAGCACGAGGTGAACACCGCCTTTGAGGTCGAGGCCGAGCTTCAACTGTTTCTGCGCCAGCCACTCCGGCATCGGCAGCCCGTAGAAGGTCGCCACGAGGGGATAGACACCCACCAGTCCAAAAATCACAAGGACCACGATGGTCGTGAGAATGCGCCAACTCAAGTTCTTCAGCATGGTAGTAATGACGTCACCGACGTATTTGCCGTCCCGATCGTCAGGACGACGTGCTTCCGCTGTCGGAAGCGACGGGCTCCTGGCCCTGATAGCCGACGATCGCCGCGCGCGAGACTTCTACGCGCACGTTGTTCGCGATCTGAAGTTGCACCGACTGATCGTTGACCTTCGTGATCGACCCGTAAATCCCACCGGAGGTGACGACGCGATCTCCGACCTTGAGCGCCTGGAGAAACGCCTGAACCTTCTGCTGGCGCTTCCTCATCGGGAGCACCATCACGAAATAGAAGATGCCGAGCACGAGCGCGATCGGTACGAGTTGCAGCCACGGGCTCGGCGCCCCTTGCTGGGGCGAGGCCATAGCGAGCACGAACGAAAATGCGGCGTTCGACACTTCAGATCCCACGGTGTTATGACGTCATGAATCGAGCGACAGGCGGGAAACCGAGCGTATGAACTCCTGCCTGAACGTATCGAAGGCCCCGAACATAATAGCGTGCCTAATCCGACGCATGGTGTCAAGGTAAAAGGCCAGGTTATGCAATGTGTTAAGGGCTCCACCAGTCATCTCCCCTGAGAGGTGGAGATGCCGAAGATAGGCGCGGGAGTGGTGGCGGCAGGTGTAGCACGAGCAGGCCGGGTCGGGGGGCCGCTCGTCCTCGGCGTACCTCGCGTTCTTGATATTGATGCGACCCTGGCTCGTGAACAGCTGACCATTCCGAGCGTTCCGCGTCGGCAGCACGCAGTCGAAGAGATCGATGCCCTGCGCCACGCATTCGACCAGATCTTCCGGCGTCCCTGCCCCCATCAGATAGCGCGGCTGATCTTCCGGAAGGCGGCGCGCGGTGGCGCCCACGACGTCGTACATCACCTCCACCGGCTCGCCCACACTGAGACCCCCGATCGCGTAGCCCTCGAAGCCAAGGGCGACCGTCGCGTCGACGCTCTCCGCGCGCAGATCCTGGAAGACGCCACCCTGAATGATCCCGAACTGCGCCTGGCCTGGATTAGTGACGGTCACTGCACCTGACGACGATCGAAGTTCCTGCAGACGGGTCCGGCACCGGGCGGCCCAGCGAACCGAACGCCGCATCGATCCGGCGGCGTCCTCATGGGTCGCCGGATATCCCAGACACTCGTCGAAGACCATCGCGATATCGGACCCGAGACGGGCCTGCACGTCGACGGTGTGCTCAGGCGTGAATCGATGACGCGAGCCATCGATGTGCGATTGAAACGCTGCCCCCTCTTCGGTCACGACGCATCGCGAGGCGAGACTGAAGACCTGAAAGCCGCCGCTGTCGGTCAGAATCGGTCGCTCCCATCCGATGAAGCGATGCAGCCCTCCTCGGCGCGCGATCAGCTCGTCGCCGGGGCGGAGATACAAATGATAGGTGTTGCCAAGGATCATCTCGGCGCCCGCGTCGGCGACATCCCTGTGTAACGCGGCCTTGACTGCGCCCTGCGTCCCCACCGGCATGAACGCCGGCGTCTGCACCGCCCCATGCGGCGTCTCGCACTGCCCGAGCCGCGCGGCCCCATCGGTCGCGTGCACGCTGAAACGAAACGGACTGCTCAACCCGCTTATTATTAGTTGAAGGTGAAGACGCTTCGTGTCGGTGTGATCTACGGCGGGCGCTCGGGTGAGCATGAAGTCTCAATCGTCTCGGCGAGCTCGATCTTCACGCACCTCGATCGCAGCCGCTATGACCCGGTCCCGATTCGTATCGAGAAGGACGGTCGATGGGTGCAGCCGCAGGCGGAACCCGCCTTCGCCTCCGCGGCGGAGGTGACCGCGCTCGGCCCACCCAGATCGGGAGAGGCTCGACCGGTCGAGGCAACGGCCATCATCGCGTCAGTCGACGTCATCTTTCCGGTCCTGCACGGACCCTACGGCGAAGACGGCACCGTGCAGGGCCTTCTCGAGCTCGCCAACGTGCCGTATGTCGGCGCTGGAGTGCTCGGGTCAGCCGTCGGCATGGACAAGGCGGTGATGAAGACGCTCTTCAGCGCCCATGGTCTCCCGATCGTGCCGCATATCACACTCGCGAGACGCGACTGGGAGCGCGACGCACGCACGATCACCGGGCACGTCTCCGGTGCGCTGCACTATCCGGTCTTCGTCAAACCGGCCAATCTCGGATCGAGCGTGGGCATCTCACGCGCCAGGAGCGATGCGGAGTTCATCGAAGCGATGGCGCTGGCCCTTCGATTCGACAAGAAGATCGTGGTCGAAGCCGGTGTCCCCAACGCACGGGAGATCGAATGCGCCGTTCTGGGCAATGACGATCCGGAGGCCTCGGTGCCCGGCGAGATCATCGTGACCCATCGCGACGGGTTCTATTCGTACGTGGCCAAGTACATCGACGCCGACGGGGCGCGCACGAACATTCCGGCGGACCTGCCGGCGCCGCTCATCGAGCAGGTGCGGAAGTTGAGCATCGAAGCGTTCCGCGCGCTCGAACTCGCCGGCATGGCGCGTGTCGACTTCTTCGTCGACGGCAAGAGCGATGCGCTGTATCTCAACGAGGTCAACACCATCCCGGGATTCACGTCGATCTCGATGTATCCGAAGATGTGGGAAGCCACCGGACTGCCTTATCCGCGGCTGATCGATCGGCTGCTCCAGCTGGCACTCGAACGGCACGCCGACAAGCAGCGGCTCGACACCAGCATCACGTGACGCGTTACGTCAGGAGGGCGGCGTGCGTGCCACGGCGCCACCATGCATCCCGGATCGTGATGTTCGCGATCGCATTCGGGCTGGTGGCATTCGCACTCGCGTCCGCCTCCCCTCCATCGTCCCAGCTCACGGGGGGACGGCTCCTCGTGAACAGCTACGATGCGATCTTCGACGCGCAGTTCGACCACGTCCCGGTGCTGTTGACACGCGCATGCAGCCCGCCGCCGACCCAAAGGACCAGCCGATCCGATCTCGCGCCGCCCGAAGCCTGCGAACTCCTCGAGGTCGTGTCGACCTGGTGGCAGATTCAGCTCGACCCGAACAACCGGGCTCATGACGAGGCATTTCTCACGAAGGCCGACGCGTCCATTGCCGCGATCGAAGCGTGGACCGTACGCGAGCCGTCACGAGCCGAGGCCTGGTTCTATCTGGGCGGCGCATACGGTGCTCGTGCGCAGTGGAAGGTGCTGCGCGGCGAGCGACTGTCGGCCGCGCGCGACGGCAAGCGCATCAAAGACGCGCTCGAGCGCGGGCTGACGCTGGACCCCTCCTTACAGGACGCCTATTTCGGGATCGGCTTGTATCACTACTACGCTGCCGTTGCCCCGACCGCAGCCAGAGTCCTCCGGTGGCTGCTCCTCCTCCCAGGCGGTGATCGGGTGCAGGGCCTTCAAGAGATGCTTCGCGCGAGAGACGGAGGGCAGCTCCTCAGGAGCGAGGCGGACTATCAGCTCCATCTGATCTACCTCTGGTACGAAAAGGAGCCGGGACGCGCGCTCGATCTGCTTCAGGGGCTTCACGCCCGCCATCCCCACAATCCGCATTTCCTTCAACGTATCGCCGAGATCGAAGACATCTACCTCCACGACACAGCGGCGAGTCTTCGTTCGTGGCAGCAGCTGCTGGCCGATGCCGAGGCGGCGAAGGTCGCCGAGCCCGGTCTGGCCGAAGTCGCCGCTCGCCTCGGCCTCGCGCGCCAACTGGACAAGCGCCTCGAGAGCAACGCGGCCATCAAACAGCTCCGCGAGGTGATCGCACTCAAACCGACGGCGCCGGTCGGAGCTCTGGCGCGCGCGCAGCTTCAACTCGGCGAGGTACTCGATCATCAGGGACGCCGAAGCGACGCGATCGAGGCCTATCGCGCCGCACTCGACAACGTGCCGGCGGGCGATCCCGATCGCATCGCACCCGCCGCACGCGAACGGCTGCGATCATCGTCGAGACGATGATCGCCACCCGCACAACTCAGAACTCAACACTCGAGAAGGAGGACGCGGAGTCGTGTCGCAGCGTCTCGAACGATCGTTTCTCGAGTCTCGAGTGTCGACGTCGACTCGCGATCGCGCATCGTGCTGTAGATCGCGTGCGATCGAGCCGACACTTGACATTGTGGGTGGATTTGAAGGCGGTGGCCGGGCATCTCGGCGGCGCGATCTTTGACAAGCAGATCGATTTTGTGCTTGACAGTGAGAAAATCTCACCCATAATCTACATCTGGTATGAGGGTGGATGGCTCAGCCCACCCGTTGTGACGGCCAAGCGGACCGTCGGAGGCTGAGCTGCTAATCCTAATGGAGAACACAATGGCGAAGAAAGCCAAGGCCTCGAAGAAGAAGGCCGCGAAGAAGCGGTAGTTCTTCCGCACGGCTTCACGGGGTGCTCGACGAGCACCCCATTTTTTTTGCCCTGCGATTTTCAGATCTCCCGGCGCGCGTCCATGCGCATCGGGATCGAGCCCGCGAAGCCGCGTTGCCGACACTCGGGCCGACGTGCCAGGCGGCAGAGTGCGCCGGGTGTTCCGCAGACGCGTTCGCGTATCCACACCACGGGCGAAGGGGGGGATTCACAATGGCGAAGAAAGCGAAGGGCGGAAAGAAGAAGGCGGCGAAGAAGAGATAGCGGCCTGATTTACCGACTCCCAATGTCCGGGCGATCCGCGCCGGAATTGGGAGTCGGCTTCATGACTCCCACTTCCGATTCCCTGCTCCCGATCGAGACCCTCTCTTACGGCGTGACACCGTCCCAGACGCGCACGCTCTTGATCAGATCCCACGGCACGAGCCGATCGACGACGTCCATGCCGGCGACGACGTGTCCGAACACGGTGTAGCGCGCATCGAGGTGCGGCTGCGGAGAGTGCGTGATGAAGAACTGGCTTCCGCCCGTATCCTTCCAATCGAGCGCCATGCCGACGCTGCCGCGAAGATACGGCTGTTCGTTGAGCTCATCGCGAATCGTGTATCCGGGACCGCCTTCTCCGTCGCCTCGCGGATCGCCATCCTGCACCACGAAGTCGGGCACGATTCGATGGAAGGCGATGCCGTTGTAGAACCCCTTCCGCGCAAGCGTCATGAAATTGGCCACTGTGAGCGGGGCATCGAGCACGGCGAGCTCGATTTCAATCGTGCCCTTCTCGGTCTCGATATACGCATGCGGTGAGTAGCGCGGCACGACGACCGCCTGAAACTCAGGACCGTCGGTCCGCGCCAGCGCGGCGGGACGGAGGACCTGATCGTCGACGTTCTGCGCCTTGAGGAGCTCCGCAGCACGGATGCGCACTGCCCACTCGCGATCCTTCAACGCTTCGACGAGTACTGGTCGCGCAGCCGCGAAATCGATCTTCGCCAGCGCCGCGAGCGCGCTCGCACGAGCCCCGTACTCTCGATCCGCGGCAGCCGCGTGGTAGGCATCGATCAACGGCTGGATTGCGGACGAGGCCTTCAGGTCACCAAGCGCGCTCGCTGCTGCCGCGCGCACCACCACATCACCGGTCTTCAACCGATCGGTGAGCACGTGTTCGACGCCTGGCGCCCTGGCCGCCGCGAGGGCGCTGAGGACCGCAGGGATGACGCGCTGATCCTCGTCCTGCAGCATGAGTGTCAACCTCGGAGCGCTGCGCTCTGCGGGCTGCGTGCCGAGCGCATTGGCCAGCGCCACGCGTACGGTCCAATCTCGATCGGGATCGAGGGCCGCCACCGTCGATACGAAGGCATCCGGATCGGCGCGCGCGAGCGCACCGAGCGCTGCACCGCGAATGGCCGGCGACGGGTTCGAGACGAGATCGAGCAGGAGCTCCAGCGATGAACTGTTCGCCAGCGCTCCGAGCGCTGTCATCGATTCCAGACGCAGCGTGGCATCGGCCGACGCGTTGGTCACGATCGGGCGCAGAACGGTCAGCGCGGCCGTATCGTGCATCGCCGCCAATGCGCGAATCGCTTGAATGACGACGGCCTGCGGCAGCTTTCGATCGCTGACGATCTGTCGCAGCGCGGACGCGGATCCGGTCGCCTTCGCGCTGCCCAGGCCTTTCGCGGCAAACGACGCGGTGAAGCGGCCTGGCGTGTCGAGCAGCGTCGTCAGCGCCGGTGCGGCGCGCGAGTCGCCGATGCGCTGCAGCGCATAGGCCACCGGCCACCAGTTCGAGACCGGTTTCCCGTTGACGAGCACAGCGGCCGCCAGCGCGTCGTAGTCGCCGAGCCGTGCCAGCGCAAACAGGCCAAGCCGTGTCGCTTCGATCGCCGGCGACAGCGGATAACTCATGTCGTCTGGCATCAGACCGTTGATGGCGCCCGCGCGGATGTGCGCCTGCACCATCGCAGAGATCGCGCCGGCGTCCGCCTTGTTGCCGATCAGCCCGAGGGCTTCGGCCGCGCGCCCCTGCACGATCGGCTGTTGATCCTTGAGGGCGTCGGTCAGCGCGGGGCGCGCCGACCCATCTCCGATCAGGCCGAGCGCAAACGCCGCCATCTGCCTCACCTCGACCTCGCTGTCAGTGAGCAGATTCGTGAGCGGCTCGACGCCCTCGGCCAGGCCAACCCGACCGATCGCGAGCGCAGCGCGGCGACGGACGCGCCCTTCATCGTCACGCAGCAGCCGAATCAGATCAGTCGGGGGCGGCGGCGCCACAATCGCCGGCTTGTCTTTGGTCGCAGGACGAAGAACGACCGGTGCCGGAGAATTGGACTCGCGCAGAATGCGCTGATCCTCCAGACGGATCATCGCGCCGAGCTTCCGCTCCCACGTGACGACAGGAACCGTCGGAGCAACGGGAACTGACGCGCAACTGGAACAGGTGACTGCGGTGACGACGGCGACGAGAGCGCTGCGACTCAGCGTCCGCATCGGTCGCGATGATAGCATGCAGGTTCCGAGCTCAAGCGCACCGAGCACATGCCCTTTCAGTACATCGCGATTGAAGGTCCGATCGGCGTCGGCAAGACCGCGCTCGCAGAGCGGCTCGCCGCGCGACTGGATGCGACGACGATCCTCGAGGACGCGGACAACCCGTTCCTCGCCGATTTCTACAACGCCAGGCCAGGCTCGGCGCTGCAGGCGCAACTGTTCTACTTGTTGAATCGACATCGACAGCAGATCGCACTGCGGCAAGGCGATCTGTTCACGCAGGCCACCATCGCCGACTATCTGTTCGACAAGGACAAGATCTTCGCGTATCTCAACCTCGACGATAACGAGCTGTTCATCTACCAGCGGTTGTACGACCTGCTCGCCAAGGACGTCCCCGCACCGGATCTCGTCATCTATCTTCAAGCGCCCACCGACATCCTCGTTCGTCGTCTACGCGATCGTGCCCGCGAGATAGAGGTCGAGTCCCTCGCTCCTGACGGCGACTACGTCAGAGAGGTGAACGAGGCCTATCAGCACTTCTTCTTTCATTACAGCAGCACGCCGCTGCTCGTCGTCGAAACCTCACAACTCGACCTAGCGGGGAGCGACGCCGCGCTCGAGGATCTGCTCAAGCAGGTGCAAGGCATGGGCCGGGGGACGCAGTACTACGTGCCACGCACCTAACTCAAGACTGCGCTCGAAACTCGAAGGAGACGCGCCAGAGTCCGGCCCGGTATCGGCTATTTTTGACTTGGCGTTTTCATTTTTGAATTCCGGCTGGCCTTTCGCAGTATTTGGCCGTTTTCGGGTTTTGAGTTTTGACTTTTGCGTTTTTCCCTGACTAAATACCCCCAAATGGCCTGGTTCAAGAAGACCCGGAAGCCAATCGCCTCGTCGACGGCCGAAAAGCCAAGTCGGGTGCCGGAGGGACTCTGGGTCAAATGTCCCGGGTGCACCCAGCTCATCTACAACAAGGATCTCGAAACCAGCCTGAACGTCTGTCCCAAGTGCGGTCATCATTTCCGGATCAGCGCTGCCGAACGGCTCAAAGCGCTGTTCGACCGAGGCTGCTACCAGGAACATTTTCCCGATCTCACTTCGAACGATCCGCTCCAGTTCACCGACACCAAACCCTATCGCGATCGCCTCAAGGCTTTACAAGAGAGTTCGGGGCTCAAGGATTCGGTGATCGTCGCCACCGGCACGCTCGATGCGATCGAGGTCGTCGTGGCCGCGATGGAGTACTCGTTCATCGGCGGCAGCATGGGTGTGGTTGCCGGTGAAAAGATCACGCGCGCAGTCGAAATGGCAGTCGAGCGACGGCAGCCGGTGATCGTGATCTCGTGCTCGGGCGGTGCGCGCATGATGGAAGGCGCGCTCTCGCTCATGCAGATGGCCAAGGTCTC
>Ga0126377_10001934_pt1 | contig 13935 bp, 27 predicted proteins | sample PanSoiMetPlot_22_FD_92647 | JGI IMG/M metagenome (GOLD analysis project Ga0126377, IMG submission 92647) | Tropical forest soil microbial communities from Panama - MetaG Plot_22 | ecosystem: Environmental > Terrestrial > Soil > Tropical forest > Bulk soil | place: Panama | collected 2016-02-17
CGAACAGGTTGATGTTCTGCTTCGTGAGCCGTTCGACTTCAGCGCGGAGATGCTTCAACTCTGTTTCGTCCACGGTGACGTAGGTGATGTCAGGCAGCATGATTACGAGCCATCCGCACGTAGCCGACCAGGAAGCCGATATAGCCAGGACGTACGCGAATCTCGGTGTAGTTGCCGATTACGCCTGGCTGCCCGACATTCAGCGGATAGAGCTCGTAACTGCCGGGCGCAAGGATGGTGGCAAAGGTGCCATTCGCCAGGCTGTCGATGGCGACCTGGCTCACGCTCGCGACGTCGGTCACCTGCAGGCGATCGGCGTACACCGCAACGAAGGTGCGCGGACGAGAGCGTCGTGGTCATGTGCCAACCGCTGCACCGCAGCGAACGATGGGTCAACATCTTCTACAGTCATGCGTCTCTGATCTGCGCCGCGATGCCCGACAGGAATGTCCCAGGCGCGTTCTCGAAGTAGTGCTGAAGCTCAGCGATGTGGTCAGCCTGGTCTGCCTTGTCGAGGCGCGACCACAGGCCGACGAGGATCTCCCGAATCTCGTGGTTGTTCAGGGATCGCAGGGTCAGGCGCAACGTCAGATGCTCGCGCTGGTAGCGCATGTAGCTCGATTCTGACCAGCCGTCGAGACTCATGAGCAGGTTGGGCACTCAGCGGTGTCGCCAAGCCAGTGTTCGCCGCTGAAGTATTCCAGCCAGCACTCATCGCAGCACACCGCGTGATGGCCGCATTCCTCGTAGTCCACAGTCCACGTCGCCTCGCGATTGCACCACTCGCACTCGATCCCGCCAACCGCCAGGACCGGCTTGGTAGTCATATCACTTCTTATCGTGATCAAGCGGCCCAGCGGGTCGGGCAGTCCTGGCACAACGGCAACATGGGCTGGGCTGGATCGAAGGCCTGCGACGGCTTTGTGCCCCACCGATATGGCAGTTGGCGACTGAAGCATTCGGCCTCGAGTGCGCGGATGCGAGCGGCGACCTCGGGATACCACCAGGCGATGAAATCGAGCTCGTCGGGATCAGCGAGCGCGCCGCATAGACACTCACCGGAGCGGTGGAGCTTGTCCACGACCGGGTTCCGCGGCAGGCCGACGCTAGCCATGTAGTTGTTCACGTCGGATGCCGTCCAGTCGAGGATTGGATTGATCCAGAGCTGCGCCCGCTCGCGGATGACCGGCTCAGGGTGGACGCGCATGCGACGCTCCGACTCGGACTTCCTGACGCCAGTCACGAGGCCCACGGTATCGCCCTTCCGACGTTTGTAGCGGCGCACCACCGCGCGAACCTGATCGTCTTTGAGACGCTGATACATGATGCCGTGCTGAGCAGGGCCACCTGGCATACCCATCGCGAGGCAGTTCTGCTCGTACCAGCCCGCCGGTGCACACTCTTCGATTAGCGGCCATCCCTGGTCACGGCAGATTTGGCGCACGTACTCGCGCGTCTGCTCGATGCCGATGCCCGTGTTGACGTGGACGACGGCTCGAAACATCGGGTGCTGCGCGGCGAGGTGTGTCGAGGTCACTGAGTCGTGGCCACCGCTGAAGAGCGCGAGCAGACACGCCGGCTGATACTCGGCGAGAGCCTGCTCAATCGCGCCCATCTTGGTAGACATTACGGCACTTATTTGCTATCAAACATTTGTTCTGCGTCATCCTCGCAGTCCTCGCAACCGTCGCACTCGACCTCGCCGTGGTTGTGGCAGACGCAAAAGTCGCCCCCACAGATGCAGTACAGCATCCCAGTGCCGCCGCAGAGGCCGTCCAGGGGCGCGAAATAAGGGTTGCGAACTCCGCACCAGCACGGCGGGTTTGCTAGATCCTTCGGCACTTATCGTTATCAAGCGATCCAGCCACGCTTACGCATTTCGGCGAACCCGGCGCGGAGCTCTTTCGCTTCGATGTCATTGACGTAGTGGCAGTTCTGGCAGCGGCAGCCAATGACGGCGTTCTTCGGTATTGTGGCCAGTACCGTCTCGTGCAGGTGGTCGATGCTGCCGCACGCCGAACACTGGATGTCGATCATGTGGGAACCATCGTGGCAGGCTGGCGTCAACGGCCGAGGCGCGAGCCCGGCATAGGTTGGATTCTCGGTCAGCTTGATCATCGCTACCTCATATAGGTGAGCAGGAAATAGAAGACTCCGGCGAATCCGAAGATCATCAAGCCGTAGATCGGCAGGATCAGTCCGACCAATAGCCAGACGGATGGAATGCGCTTGTCCATTTCCGTCAGCAAGGTCGTGAGGACGGCCAGATCGCGCTCGATAGCTGTCAGCCGATCCTCGATGGCTCGGAAGCGGGATTCCAGGGGGAAGTCGAGGAGTGTCATCGTCGTCTCATTTCTTCAGTCTGGTCCTGACTATACCCTTCGTCGTGTGAGTGCGAGTGAGTGCTAATTGTGAGTGCTAAGTACCTGTGCTGAGTGCTAATTCAGCGGTGGCCTGGGATGGGCTGGTCAATCTCAAAGTGCCCTCCCGGATTGACCGGAAGTTCCAAAAGATTTAGCTGCCTGCCGGGCGATCAAGCGCCATCTCCCATCTCAATAATCGGTCAACTGTAGCCTTGCCGTAGCGTTGGAGTGCTGAGTGCGAGTGCTGAGTGCTAATTCCATACCGAGCCGCTCCACACTTCTTCCTTCACTCACGGATATAGGCCAATACCAGCAACGTCAAGCAGCCCATGATGCCGCCGGCAGCGAAGATCAACACGACGCTACCCGGGTCGTTCATCGCAGGCGCCCGACCAGCTTATCCATGGGTGCCATCGCCTCGCGCAGCATCTCGAGCTCGAAGTCGGTGTACGCGCGACGGGTGACGTCGATCTTGGTGTGACCCATCAACTTGGCCACCTTCTCGAGGTTGGTGCCCGCGTTCTGCGAGTGCGAAGAGAAGTTGAAGCGCAGGCTCTGCGGGTTGATGTTCGGGAAGTCTTCGATGCCGACCTGCGCGCACATCTTTTTGAACCAGCGGTTCAGATTGCTGGGCGCCATCATCGTGCCCTGCACGTTGGGAAACACCCAGGCTTCGCCCTCGGTAGGCTTGCGCGAGCCACGCCAGCGTTTGCCCGCCCGCAGGCACTCGTCGCGCAACTGTTGCTGCTGTTCACGCAAAATCATCGCGACCTCCTGGCCGAATGGGATTTCGCGAGACCCGCCCTCGCCGTGCATTTTGACGCCATCGCGCGACACCAGCCCGGTGCCCTTGATCCAGTTGACCCGCCGTCGCACGGTGATCACGCTCTGAGCGAAGTCGACATCGCGCCACTGCAGGCCGAGCGCCTCCTGTCGTCGCAGGCCCGCGGCTAGGCTGAGCTGCACGAGATGCGCCCAGCGCTCGGCACGGACGTGCTCGAGCAAACGTTGCAGATCCTGCTGACTGGTCGCTTTGTGCTTGCGTTTGGTGTGCCTGGGTGGCCTCACCCCGAGCAGCACGTTGCGGCTGATCCCGTAGATTTTGGGCCGCGAGCAGGCGAAGGTGAGCGCCGTGCGCATCTGGGAGAGGACCATGCCGATGGAGCGTCGCCCAGCACCAGCCTTGACTCTGGCGTCGCGCCAGGCCTCGAAGTCTTCTTCGTCCAGATCGCTGAGGGCCTCACTGGCGATCGCAAAGGGACGCACGTGCAGGTCGAACGAATGCCTGTAGCCGCTGGCCGTGGTTGCCTCCCACTCGTCGGCGTTGTGGACCATCCAGCGGTCATAGCAATCCGCCAGACTCACACGCGACGCCTGCGTCGAGCGCGTCTGCACAGGGTCGATTAGCCCATCGGCCACGTCCTGCAGGTACTGCTGGTATTTTCCCTGAGCGGCCTCGAGCGTGGTGGCCTGGAATTTCAGCGGGCGGTGGCCGCGGCCACGGTAGAGCGGCACGACCCAGCGGTGGCCATCGAAGTAGGGCCGAGGATGCCGATCAGGTTGCCGCGCCGGACGCGCCTTGATGACCCCGGTAGCAACCTGCTCCAGGTAGTCTCGATACTTTGCCTCGGCTTCTTCGCGTGTGGCTGCTTGAAACTTCAGCGGCCGGCGACCGCGACCGCGAGACAGGGGTACCACCCAACGACTGGTTGTGGTGTCGAAGTAGGGGCGTGGATGGGTATTGGGCTGACGGCTCGAGCGTTGGGTAGTATTCGACTGCGCAGACAAGTGCGTCGTCTCCTTTCTGCGCCACGCAGTGGTCGGTTAATTCAGTCGCCGAGTCACTGCACAGCGCCCCGGTGCGGATTGGTCTCCGCGTTCAAAGCCGGGGCGCACCTGGTTTTTGATTACAAAAGGTGCGACATCGAATATATCGCACTCACTGCCAGGTAGTCACCAAATGTGACGCACGGCTGCGCTACGGTGCGTCCAGCTCGTCGTCGTCATCCTCAAGCCGGGAGATGAGCGACTGCAGCGCGTCGAGCATGACGTCCATGATGATCAGCGCCAGGTTCATGCGGTGCTGGGGGACCATGCGCATGAGGCGGCGGAAGCGGCGGGCGCGGGCGCGGAAGGCGTCGTCGAGGGGCGGCTCGGGGACGAATGGCACGCTGGTAGCGGGACCCAGGTAGCCAGCTGCTCTCAGCAGCTCGGCGGGATCCATCTCCAGGACACGCGCGATGTGGGAGACGGTGGCCGGGCGCGGCAGGACACGCGCGGCGGGGTCGGCCGCGAGCCAGCGTCCGACGGTCGACTCGCGCAGGCCGAGCAGGCGTGCGAAGTGGCGCCGCGTCCAGCCGCGCAGCCCCATCTCATAGCGCAGCAGGGCATACAGATCGGTTCGTGAAGGCTCGCCGGCAGGCACGCGGAGTCCAGCCTATCTGTGACGCGATCAACTTTTCCAACACGATGTGAAACATAGGCGCAACATAGGCGCGACATTAGTGTGCCACGTCTGCGTGTTTTGGGCGCTCTAGTTAGCACGAGTGAGCCGGCGTGGTGCTATCGTTAGTTTAGTTGTAACGAAATCAGAGAACACGGGCTGAGGGCAAGGCACTGGAAGGGACTGGCCACTGGTGGTGGTGGCCAGCGTTCGTTTCCATGGGGAGGGTTCGCCATGGAGGATGACGCCCGGCCTGAGCGGCAGGACGATGCTTTCAACGTGGATTCGGGCAAGGTCTATCGCTGGCACGAGGGCCTCCCCGGCGGGATGTCACAATTTTCGCGATTTTCGGGCGACGTCCCGGTAAACCCCGCCGTATTGCGTGACGGCACACCTGAAAACAGTGCGTCACACGAGGCCACAACGGGCCACGTTGATCAAGCTGAAGGTGGTCGGCAGACTCGTTCAGGTGGGAAACGGAGACGACGCACCCGCCCGACGGAGGCGGCGATGACGAGCGCGACCATGGAAGCCAGGCGTGACCAGAACCCGGCCGAGATGCACGAGCCGTGGCTATCGCGCGCGGAGGCGGCGGGCTACCTGGGGATTCATCCCAACACGCTCGACGGCCTGCGACGAGCGGGCAAGGTGCGTGCGCTGCGCATCACCGATCGCAAGATGGTGTATCCGCTGAGCGAGCTCGAGCGCTTCACGCGCGAGCAGCTGGCGCAACCATCACAGGGACCGGTCGTGCCGCCGCCCCCGCCGGCGCCCAGGCGGCCACGAGCGAAGTCCTGGAGGGCTTGATCGAGTCATGACCTCAGAAGTCGATCTGCTGCACGCTATCCTGCGCACGCTCGAGCACATCGAGGACGTGCTGCGGAACGCGAATGAAACCTCGGCGTCGTCGGTGCAGGTGGCGACGAGCACGCGCGGCCAGGACATCACGACCAAGGCGTATGCTGGCTCGCCGATCCGCGAGGCGGGCGACATGGCGGTCGAGGAGTGGCTGCGGGTGCGTGCCGAGCTGGAGCGTCGGCTGATGGACGGCTTCCAGGCTGAATCTGAGGCTCAGAGCAGCGCCTACTGGAAGACGATCAAGAAGGCGTGACCACGCCCGGCTGCGTGCGTTGCGGCAAGGCGATCGAAGAGAAGCGCCGCAAGTACTGTTCGGACGCGTGTGCCGACTCTGCCAATCGTGACCGCATCAAGCAACGCAAGCTAAGCGTGCAGGCGCTGGGCGCCAGGCGGTTGTACCGCTACTACCCCGTCAGTCGGCCTACGGCCGATGCGGGACCAGGCCCCAAGGCTGAAACATGAGACCACCTCTGCGCAACGGCAATGTGCATGTCCAGGCACGGCCCGAGTGGATTTCAAAATCGCTCAGGTTGCCGCGTCGGAAACTCAGGTTCTCGGACATCCTGGCCGCCATCCTGATGACGGTCGGCGCGACGTCGGTGTTCCTGCTGATGGTGGCGCTGGGCGTGGGCAGCGCGTGGCTGATTATCGCCATCGTGCAGGATCTGGCGCGGCGCTTTGGAGGCTAGGGTGATCAGAGCGGACGAGATCGACTGGGACGTGCTCGGCCTGTTGCCGGTGCCCGAGGAATGCCAGGAGTTCGAGTGTCGGCGGACGGTCGAGACGTGGTGCCCGCTGTGCAAGGGGTTTTTCTGCGCGCATCATGATGAACTCGTGCCGGTGCGTCGGCACCATTGCCTGAAGGGCACCGCGGAGGATGAGTGATGAGCAGATCCACATCCTGCTCATCTTCTTCGGGGTAGTGCTGTTCTTCATGATCATCATCGCGTGGAGCCTGCGCTAGGATGGCGCGCAACGTGGCGCTGGTGGCCTTCGGCGTGATCGTGGGTGTCTTCGGGGGTGCGGCGCTGGGACTGCACGCCGCGGCCGAAGGCGGCACCGCTGAATCTGAGGCGGCGCCCGAAGAGGTCATCGCCGAGCCCAGGCCAACCCCCGAGCCGGGCTATGGCAAGTGGGACCGACTCGCGGTGTGCGAGAGCGGCGGCGACTGGCACAACGCCAGGAATCCGATTTACAAGGGTGGGCTGCAATTCGACGCGAGCACGTGGGCGCGCTATGGCGGGCTGGCCTTCGCGACGCGTGCCGACTATGCCACGCGCGCCGAGCAGATCCAGGTTGCCGAGCGCACGCTCGCCGTCCAGGGCCCAGGAGCCTGGCCGGTGTGCAGCAAACGGACAGGGCTGAGATAGCCATGGACATCTCGACTGCAAGTTGCTGGTGGCCGGGGGTGTCCCGAATCGGAACAGAAGGAAGAGGGCCACCAGCACATGAGCCAGCAGGCTATCGAGAAGAGACGACCCGAGGTCACGCTGGAGACGGTCCAGCACATGACGGGCTACGAATTGCCGCAGATTGCGCTGGTGCGCACCAAGATGGCCGTCGCGCTCGGCACCGACAGCGACAAGGTGCCACTGCGGGACGTGCTGCTCTACATCCAGGCGGCGCAGGAGCTCGGGCTGTCGCCACTGCTCAACCAGATCCACTGGATCTCGCGCGGGGGCAAGGCTAGCCACCAGGTCGGCATCGACGGGCTGCGCGCGATCGCTGATCGCAGTGGTGCCTACGCCGGGTCGGACCCGCCGGTGTTCCGTGGCGAGTTGGACATTGGCGACAAAGACAAGCCGCTGCGGGTACCGGAGATGGCCTCGGTCCTGGTGCGCAAGATTGTGCAGGGCAGGGTGTGCTCGTTCACCGGCGAGGCGTACTGGCGCGAGTTCTACCCGTCCGAAGCGAATCAGGGCTTCATGTACCGCAAGATGCCGCGGCTGATGCTGGCCAAGGATGCCGAGGCGCAGGCGCTGAGAAAGGCCTTCCCGGCGCAACTGGGTGGCGTGCCGTACTCGTCAGTGGACGTCGCCGAGATGGCCCAGGAGGCTGACGAGGAGGTGAACCGCGAGGCGCACCACCGCGCCGAGTACCAGCGCATCCTGGGCGAGCAGGCATACCAGCTCAATCCCGGGCAGAAGGCTGAGGTGGCGGGCGCCGAGGAGGACTTCAAAAATCCTGGGGAGTCCGAGCCGGCTGCAGCAACGCCGTCGCCGCAGGAATCCCAGGTCGAGGTCCCCGTCACCTCGGCCTGGGAGCGCCACCGCACGCTGGCTGAGCAAGCCACACAACTGCGTATCCGGGTGAAGACGCTGCGCGCGGACACTCCACTGGATGAGGTCGAGGCGTACAACCAGCGTCTCGAGACACTGATCGAGTCGGAGACCGAGCGGCGCCGCGGGATCGCGCGGCAGAACCTGGCCTCATGAGCCAGTCCGTGATCTGTCCGGTGCATGGGTTCGAGCGACGCAAATGCACGGTCAGGTGCTTCGCGGCGCGGCGCGAGATGCAGCGCATCAACGCACAACTGCGGGAGTACTGGTACGACCGGCGCCGCGGGGTGGGGGTGATGGACGCGGGCGAGTACCGCGTGCGCTTCGGACCGTGGCCGACGAGGAAGGCGTCATGAACATGCTGCGCGCCAGCTTCGCCAAGCAGGTCAGTGACGGGCAGTACGGGCACGAGCGGGCCGAGGTGACAGTCGAGATCGACGAGCCGAACGTCGACGCCGATCAGCTGCTGTTCGAGCTGCGGACCTCGGTGCATGCGGAGCTTTCCCGCTCGCCGTCGGAAGCGGTGAGATCTGCACTCAACGCGCCGCCGCGCACGCCGCGCCGCGACCCGTCGGCCACGGTGCCCGAAGACGAGCAGGATCTCGAATCACTCCCGTTTTAGCGATGGCGTCCATCAAGTATGAGGACGAAGCGCATACGCAGCTCGTGTTCCGTTGGTTGTGCCGGTCCTGCCATCGCAAGTGGGATCGGTTTGACCCCAAGACAGAGACGCGCCAACGCGGGCTAGATCTCTGATGACCTCACCCGAACGGGGTGATGCGAATTTAGAAAATGTCGATTCGGACCGATCCGAATATCGGCAGCGCTACCTGTTCATCAAGAACCGTTTAGAAGAACTCAAGGCCCAGCATGGACGGGCGCCGCCGGACCCGGAGCCGATGGGGATCGAGTGCGATCCCTCATGGGGACCTGTGGGATCGCTTGCCAGGCGAACGTTGGGAGCTGCTGCCGTCGCGCGCCTGGTGGAGTGGGACGAGCAACTGGCGCTGCTGAACCGGCAGCGCGCACGGATGGACGGGACAATGCAGAGATCATCCGAGTCTCAGCAATTCAGACGCACGCCTGAAGCCGAAGCGACGTGGCAGCGCGATGCCCTCTGAATATGGGCGCGAGGGCGACGTGCTGCTCAAACGCCGGCACCTGCCGGAGTTGCACGTCACGCTGCGGTTCCGCGCCTCGCAGATCCGTATGGAGCGCACGGGTGTGCATGCGCGCATTGAAGTGCTGGCCGCGGAGACGGTGCTGGCGTGGTCGAACTTCAACGTTGAGCGCGACGAAGACCGCGTGCGGCTGGCCAACTCGGCGTACAGCCACCTGTTGCCGAATGGCAACGGCTCGAAACAGCAGGACCTGGCGGTCTATCCGCGGACGCATCTGAAGAGCGACATCGACCAGTTCTGCATTGGCTTGTGGGACGCGCGCCAGGACGACTTGCTGCCACGCGCCGTAGCGGGCACGCTCGAGCGACAGGAGCCGCGGTATCTGTTGCGGCCGTACGTGCTGGAAGGTGGCGGGACGATCATCTTCGCGCCGCCCGGGCGCGGCAAGAGCTACATCCTGATGCTGATGGGCGTCGCGCTGGACGCTGGTCTCGAGCAGTTCTGGCCGGTGCGCGCGTGCCGCGTGCTGCTGATCAACCTGGAGCGCTCGCTGCCATCGGTGGCGGATCGACTGGGCAACATCAACGAGGTGCTGGGTCTCGAGCGCGGGCGGCGGATCTTCGTGCAGCACGCTCGAGGACGATCGCTGTCGGACGTGGCCGTCGCGGCGGAGCGGTTCATCGCGAGCGAGGGCATCGAGTGTGTGCTGGTCGACTCCGTGTCACGCGCCGGGCTGGGTGATCTGAACAACAACACGGCGGTCAATCAGATCATCGACACGCTGAATCACCTGTGTCCGTCGTGGGTGGCGCTGGCGCACACGCCGCGGTCGGACGAGTCGCACCTGTACGGCGGGATTCACTTTGAGGCGGGCGCCGACGTCGTGGTGCAGCTCGCCTCCGAACAGGAGGAGGGTGGTCCGCTGGGCGTGGGACTGCAAATCACCAAGAACAACGACGTCGGCAAACAACCAGTGTGGGTAGGCGCGCTCGAGTTCGACGCGAGCGGCCTGAGGGTAGCGCGGCGGGCGCGGCCCGGAGAGTTTGGCGAGGTCGAACGCATGCGCAAACTGTCGATGAAGGAGGCCATCAAAGAGCACCTGCTGGACGTGGGCGCACGGGACGCGACGCAGATTGCCGAAGAGCTTGGGTTCAACCGGAGCAATGTGTCGCACCTGCTCGCAACAGATACGGGACTGTTTCAGCCTGCTGGCAGGCTCGGCCACAGACAACTCTACGGGGTGCGCGCCCAGTTCAAATGATGTGTTGTTGTCTTAAGGAAAAAACAGAAACAACACATACAGTCTGCACCGGGATACTGTCGTATATCCCTATGCGGGCAACAGGAGGCAACACAACACTTCGTGAGGCTTTCTTAAGCCCGGTCTTACGTTTGGTTAAGGCAGGCCGGGCCTAGGATGTGCGTAGGCGATCCTGTCACCTTTTCGGTGACGGACAGAGACCCGTCATACTGACTCTCCGGGAGTGTTATGGCTGACGAGACGACGTTGAGAAGTGACGCCGCCTGTCGCAATCATCGGGACCGGCCGGCCCGCACGCGTGGCCTGTGTTCGATGTGCTACCAGCGCGAGTGGCGATCGATCCGCAGACCCACGAAGCTGCAGGTGGCCGAGGCGGAGCTCGTCGAGTTGCGGGTGAAGGTGGCTACCTATGAAGGCGTGCTGTCCGGTCTTCGAAGAGCGCTCGAGGACATGGGCGAGCTCGAAGCACAAGAGCCCCGGCCATTGCGCGATCTTGCCCGCGCGGCCGGGGCCTGAATCTAGCCGGCGAGGTACTGCTCGGCGGCCGCGTGCCCGGCGGCGCCCGGGCCGAAGTTGAGCACGACCTGGCCGGCCTGCACGATGCACCAGCCCTCGGCACGCCGCTCGAGACGTCTCTGTGCTGGTAACGCCTCGACTGGTGGCCAGCCGTCGCCGCGCCAACCGCGCAGTCTGCCAGGCATCAGTCTGGGCACCTCAACGCTGACTGCCCGGTCTTGCCATCGAGGCGGCGGCTCGAGTTGCGCGAGATGCTCGAGCAGTACCTCCAGGTGCCGCGGCACACGACGATGGCCATGTTCCCAGCGGCTCACGCTCAGCCTGGTGACACCCAGTCTTTGAGCGAGTCTGCCCTGGTCCAGCCCGGCGTGCTCACGCCATGCGCGTAGCTCGGCCGGCGTCATGCTCGGCTTTCCCATGGCCAGCGGAAGGCCAGCCGGGGGAGGGTGGCCAGAATTTCACGCAGGGTGCGATCGTGACTGTCGAGGGTGGCCAGGATGTGCTCCAGGCTGGGCGCCAGGTCGCCGCGGAGTCCTATGAGCTGGTGTTCGATGTTGTCGAGCCGTGCTTCGATGCGATCGAGCTGATCGATGCGTTGCTCAAGGCGAGTAAGTCGCTCTTCTACGCTCAAGGCCGGCCCAGCCAGTTTCCGAAGGCGCACAGCGCCATCCACGCGACCGGCCGCACCACGACCCAGAGAAACCCGCCGACCAGCAGCAAGAGTCCCAGGAAATACACGTGGCTGAGTACAAACAGCGGCAGCCACACGAGAAACGAAACAAGATCAGTCATCAGTCGTCCGGTCTTTCAGTCACGTTGTCACTGGCGACGGGCAGCTCGGCCGCGCGCAGCACATCGCTATACAGCTCGTCCAATTCGGCCGAATGGTCGACCCACGCCTCGCCGAGCAGCCCGTACGCGCGGAGCGCCCGATCGTAGCGCTTGACCCGGTCTCGCAACGCGCGATACCGCGCCTGCCAGTCGATACTCACGCCGTCACCTCTTCCCATCCGGTCACCCGGTCAGCGCACCCGTCGCACGGGCCGGCAAGGTGTTTCTCGCACGGTGGGCATACCTGACCGCGTGTCTGGCCACACGCCGTACAGAGCAGCCGGCCCAGCCATCCGGTCTTGCCACACCAGTGGCATTCGCCATAGTCCGTGACTACATACGTCGTCGTCATCAGTCGTCTCTTTTCTCTCAGTCTGTGAACGCCGGGCCCTCAGTGGGCCCGGTACGAAATCGCTACCTCGGGCGCATCCCAACACGCGCGGCACTCGCCACACTCATTGTTCTGCCGACTCGCCGGGCAGGTGAACGAGCCATCGTCGGCCGCTGTCGACCCCGCCGACAGACCCGCAATCCTCGGAGCCGGCGCGTTGAAGAACAAGGCACTCGGCCTCACCGTCACATTGGGCTCAGCCGCCAGAGCGGTCAGCGCCAATTCCCATGCCACCTTCGTGGCCGGCGAGATTTTCGCCATGACCATCGGCCGCCACGAGCGCGTGGGAAACCAGAATTTCACCCCGGGCAGCGCTTGAACCACGCGGACCCATGCCCACGTATACGCCGGGCTGAAGAGGTCACCTGAGTCATGCACCCGGAAATACGGATTGCCCGTTCTTCGAATCACACTCACCATGGTCGAGACAAACGTGTCCGTTCCGGCCTCAGTCTTCAGGCACTCTCTGACCCAGCTAAACCTTGCCCGCTGTGCTTTCTTGACCCCGGGGTACTGTGTGTACGACCCCTTATCCGCGTAGCAGTCGCCACAGATCGTGCCCTCGCCGGCCACCATGTACGGGCACGCCTCCCGCGCCGGTAACGACCATGACGCGCACGGCATTTTCCTAGCTTCAGTCAGCAGTAGCGTGGTTGTCCCCGGCACGTACATCTTCGGAATGTAGTGCCTCATCGGTCGCACTCCTCACGCAGCGACCCATCAGTCTCAGCATTGATCAGCGTCGCTGCTAGCTGTCGCTCATAGGCATACGGCGACGGCCCGGTCTCATCGTCGGGATACATCTCGCGGTGATACGCGTCCGTGTGCAGCACCGTCACCACGTTGCCCGCCGTATCCAGCGTGTAGTCAACATCCTGATTGTCTTGAATCGGTTCCCCACAATCAGCACACACGGGTAGGTCCCACTGCCCTACCGGCGTCACGTAGTGACGCCCGGCTAGTGCCATCACCTCAGCTAGCGTCCGTCCCGTTCCAATCACCCGGTCAGAGTCCCGACGCCGTGCCCTCCACACCTTGCCAACCTTCACTAACTCGTACTCGCCATCACCCGTCACCCATCGTCCGGGTGCCTCAGCGTAGCTATTCCGTCGCGTATACATCGTCTCTCGTCCTACTTTCCGTAGATCAGTCTCCATCGAGCGCTCGGTCTCACTCGACTAGAACACACTGTATCCACTGGAATGTAGAACAAAGGCGAATATCCGGTTGAGCCACGGTTGAGTCCCGGACTCACGCCGGTTGCCCTAGCCACACCTCACCAGCCCGTGCGACCATGGCCCCCATGGAACGTGCCCTCGCCATCCCGGCCTCCGCTTCCCCTCCCTACGTCAAGGGCCGCAGGATGACTCTTGGGCAAGCTAAACGTGCGAAGCACGCGTTTCTCAAAGCCTTCGCACATTGGGGAATCGTGACTCACGCGTGTGCGCTGGCTGGAATAGGGTCTACGGCGACTGTTTATAACTGGCTAGAGAGCGATGAGGCCTTCGCACTCAAGTACCGGGAGGCGGAGGCGGCATCTCTCGGCGTGCTGGAGAAGGAAGCGTTCCGTAGAGCGACTGAGGGCAGTCCGTACAAGCGAACCTCGTATTGGAAGGGTCAGCCGGTAGGTACGGACGAGAAGACCGAGTACTCCGATGCGCTCATGGTCACCCTGCTGAGAGCCCGGGCACCGGAGAAGTACAGGGAGAATCTCACTCTCAACGTGACTCAAGTGGTCAAGGCAGTGGCCGGGGTCGACCCTGAATCGGTCGTTTAGCACTCAGAACTAGCACTCACCACCTATAGAAGGTAGTGATGGCCATCTCGTCTCAAGGTGGGCTGAGCATCTAGTTAGCCACTAGCTAGTCAGCA
>Ga0126377_10001935_pt1 | contig 13934 bp, 10 predicted proteins | sample PanSoiMetPlot_22_FD_92647 | JGI IMG/M metagenome (GOLD analysis project Ga0126377, IMG submission 92647) | Tropical forest soil microbial communities from Panama - MetaG Plot_22 | ecosystem: Environmental > Terrestrial > Soil > Tropical forest > Bulk soil | place: Panama | collected 2016-02-17
CATGTTGGCGCCCTGCAGTCCGAACTCCGTTCTCCGCGCCAGGAAGAGCCCGCGATACGAATCGAGAATGAAGTCGTCCGGCGAACGCCCGAGCGCCTGCGTGAACGTCATGATCGCACGCTCACCGCCTTCGATCTCGACGAAGGTTCCGATCGGGGTCTCGTCGAGGGCAATCGTTGCGTCCTCGGCGGCGAATTCTTCCCGGAATTTCTGATAGCGAAACCAGACGTGCAGGCCGAGCGACTGGAGCAGATTGATCAACACTTCACCGTCGCTGACGACGGTTTCGTGCTCCTCGCGAGTTTTCATCGGACCGGGTTGAATCGGGCCCTTGAACGTCAGCAGGCTGCGGCCGGAATCCATGCGGATCCGCAGCGCGCATCCGCGGCGACGAAGCGACTCGTCGTCGGTGTCGAACAAGGCATCTTCCTGGAGTCGGCGGCACCGGAGCGGCGCGGCCCCGGCGGCAAGGATCGCCAACCGGGCATCGGTCGGCGTCGAGAACGGCAGCTTGATCTCGCGTTCGATCATCGGACTCCGGTGTGCGGTCTCAAAGTCCGGTCCGCAGGCTACGCAGTCTATGCGAAACCTGCGGACCGTGTCGAAGAGATCGTGGTCGGCGTCCTGGCCCCGCCTTCTATTCTTTCGTGAGCGACGCGAAAGTCTCCGTGCCGTTGCGCAACACCCGCAGGAACACGGTTCCATGCGACGGCACACGGCTGAGCTCGCGCGACGCTTCCGCCGCGTTGTTCACCGACGTGCGCCCGACGCGGATGATCACGTCACCGGGCTGGAGACCGCCCCTGTACGCAGGACTGGCCGGCTCGATGTCGGTGATGAGCGCGCCCTTGTTGTCGTCCAGCCGCAGCTTGCGAGCGATATCCGCGGTCACGTTCGAGAGCGACAGCCCGAAGCCCGCGCTGGTCTCCTGCGTCGTGTCGTTGTCGCGGTCGCGCCCGCCGCCACCACGCGCCGTGTTGCCTTCAGCCTCGAGATCGAGTTCATCGACCGTCACGCTGAGCGTCTTCTCCTGTTTGTCGCGCAGGACGCGCACGGGCACCGTGGTACGCGGCTTGGTCGCCACCACCATGCGCACGAGATCGTCGCGCCCGGTCACAGGTTTGCCGTTGTATGAAGTGATTACGTCGCCGGGCTCCATACCGGCCCTGGCCGCAGCGCTGCCCGGCGAGACCGAGCTGACGACCGCGCCCTTGCGCTCCTTCAAGCCGAATTCGTCGACAGCTTCGCGCGGCACGGATCCCACGGTGACACCGATGCGGCCGTGGGACACCTTTCCAGTTTCGAGCTGCGGCAGCAGATCGCGAACCGTGTTGATCGGAATTGCGAAGCCGATGCCGATGTTGCCCGACTGACGGCCGTCCGCGATGATCGCGGTGTTGATCCCGATGACCTCGCCGCGGATGTTCAACAGCGGTCCACCGGAGTTGCCGGGATTGATCGCCGCATCGGTCTGCAGCACCTGCGCGAAGCGGTTCTCCGCAACTTCGAACGGACGCTCCATCGCGCTGATCACGCCGACGCTGACGGTGTGCGCGAGATTGAATGGATTCCCGATGGCCATCACCCAGTCACCGGGTTCCAGCTTCGACGAATCGCCAAAGGAGATCACCGGTAAGGTGTGGTTTGGCTTTTCCGTCAACTGGATCAAGGCGCTGTCGATCAACGGATCGCGTCCGATGATCTTCGCATCGTATTCCTGATCTTCGTCCTCGCCGTAGAGCGACACCCTGATCTTGTTGGCGCCTTCGACGACGTGGTTGTTCGTCAGGATGAGACCGGACTTGTCGATGATGAATCCGGTGCCAGCGGCCTGAACCACTTGATCGCGCTGGCGCGGCTGCTGACGCGGGCTGCGGCCACCGGTGCCGCCGCCACCGCCGCCGCCGCCGAAGAAGCGATCGAAGAGATCGCTGCCGCCACCGCCGAAAAAGTCGCTCAGGTCCTGTGTGCGTTGACGCGACTCGGTCCGGACGTTCACCACCGCCGGCGTGGCCGACTTGGCGATTTCACGGAACGTGGTCGCCGTCAGCGGGCCGGTGATCGGCGCGCTGTTCTGGACGGGAAGCGGTCCCGTCTGCGCCGATGATTCCGGCGCAAGCCCCAGCCTCGACGCAAGGACCAGCGCCGCCGCGGCCGAGGTGGTCGCGATCAGCAGCGCATAAAACCAGGTCATTCCTCGGTTGGACATTGATGCCTCCACACCTCTTCGCTTTCCCGCATACACAAGTTTCGAACCAATTCCAGATTCACAGCAATGTGATGATTTCGGCCTGTCGCGGCCCGGTTACGGTAGCCTCGCGTTCATCCCTATAAACATTGATTTCAGTGCGGACGCCAAAAGTGTCGAAGTACAACCCGGGCTCGACCGTGAACCCGGTGCCCGGCAGCAGGCGGCGGTCGTCGTGGGTCTCGTAGTCGTCCATGTGCACGCCGTTGCCATGCACCAGCTCACCCAGGCTATGGCCGGTGCGGTGCAGGATGCGATCCCCGTACCCTCGCTGTTGCAGAACCCGACGTGCTGAATCGTCGACCTCCCACCCACACAGGTCACGTCCCCGCGCGGCGGCGTCTTCAACCAGACTGACCGCCGCGTCGCGAGCCTCCGCGATGGCGGCAAACGCCCGCGCTGCCTCGTCCGGCACGCGCGAGCTCGTGACGCCGACCCACGTGATATCCGCGAACACCGCCCCCGGCTCGCGTGTCTTGCCCCACAGATCGAGCAACAGAATCTCGTCCGCGACGATCGGCCGTGCGCTGCCGGCAGCAGGCAGGTAATGCGGGTCGCCGGCGTTGCCGCCGACCGCGACCACCGGAGCCGAATCGCTGATTAATCCTTCCTCCGAAAACCACCCGACCATCTGCTGCTGGAGGTCGTATTCAGTCATCGCGCGACCTGCTCGCAGCGCAGCGTGTGCCGCGTCGAATGCCCGATCTTTGATGCGATAGAGCGAAGCGGAGGCCGTACGATGCGATGCGAGCTGAGTCCGCGTCCAGGAGGCTTCGAACTGTTGGACGAGATCCCCCGACGAAAGGATTTCAACTCCCTTCGCCCGGATGGCCTCGGCCGTTCCCGCGTCGACCCGCGAGAGGTACGGAATCGCACACATCGGCGAGTACTCCATCGCCACGCGCCGCACCCCGGACAGAAGACGGGTCAGCCCCTCATCCAGTTGGCGGCGCCCCGCGTAGACGATTTTCTCCCCTGGGAGCTCGTCCAGGGTGCGTCGCTCGATCGCGTGAACGAGACCACGAGGTTCGCCTTGAGCGGGAACGAGGTAGTACCAGCGGCGCGTGGTCATGTGGGCCCCGTGCGTCAGTCCGGCCAGATGCGCCGCGATCGGGTTGGACCCGTGGAAGTCGTAGAGCAACCACCCATCCAGGCGTGCTGCACGCAGGGCCCGCTGTACGGATGCGATGTCCAGTCCCATTGAGCGTTCAGTATAGAACCCCTAATCCTACAGACGCGACTGCGCAGGTGAAAGTCGGTTCACCTATAATCGGGGCTGGCCAGCCTGCCCGAAGAAGCTATGAAATATCAACTTTCGGTCGCTTTTCTCGTGGCCGCAGCGAGCGGCATCCTCGCCGCACAGCAGCAAAGTGCCACGCCGCCAGCCCCCCAGTCTCCTCAACCGGCGGTCACGTTCCGCGTCGAGGTCAACTATGTGGAGGTCGATGCGACCGTGACCGATGCCCAAGGCCGGGTCGTTTCCGACCTGGCCGCGTCGGACTTCGACGTCTTCGAAGACGGGAAGCCGCAGAAGGTGACGGCCTTTTCCCTCGTGAACATTCCGATCCAGCGGGCCGAGCGCCCGATCTTCGCGTCGTCGCCCATTGAAGCCGATGTGCAGACGAATCAAAACGTCGAAGGGCGCATCTATCTCATCGTCCTCGACGATGTGCACACGGATTTCACGAGGACGCCGCGCGTGAAGGCGACCATGCGCCGGTTCTTCGAGCAGCAGTTCGGTACCAATGATCTGGCGGCGGTGGTGTACACCGGGCGGACCGAAGCGTCGCAGGACTTCACCAACAACACGAAGCTGCTGCTCAACGCCACCGACAAGTTCGTTGGACGCAAGCTCCGCTCGGCGACGTTGCAACGGATCGAAACCGCCCGCGTCAATCCCGATACCGGGAACCTCGAACCGGGCGACGACATCGATCAGATGGATCGCGCGTTCCGCGCCCGCTCGGTGATGAACAACATCCGCAAGATGTCGGAGTTCATGGCTGGCGTGCACGGACGACGGAAGGCGATGCTCCTCATCGGCGAAGGCGTCGACTACGACATCTACGAGGCCACCGGCGTCCTTGGCGCGACTGCGTCCTCGGTCATGCTCGACACACATGACGCGATCGCGGCGGCCACGCGCGGGAACGTGGCGATTTACGCGATCGATCCCCGTGGCCTCGTCGCGGGTGACGAAGACCTGATTCAGTCAAGCAGCACAATCGGCGACGCCGATGGCCGCGCGATGCAGAACGAGCTCCGCCTGTCGCAGGACAGCCTGCGTGTGCTGGCGTCGAGCACGGGTGGATTTGCAGCGGTCAACCGCAACGACCTCAACGGCGCGTTCGATCGCATCGTCAACGAGAACAGCACGTACTACGTCTTCGGGTACTACTCGCCGAACGAGCGGCGCGATGGCCGTTTCCGCAAGATCGAAGTTCGCATCAAACGGCCGGGCCTGATGGTGCGCTCCCGTAACGGCTACTACGAAGCGCGCGGCGGCCGGCGCCCGGCGCGCCCCTCGGAAAGCAACACGAACCCATCGCTCTCTGGAGCGATCGGCAGTCCGCTGCCGGTGACCGGCATCCCGATGAAGGTGTTCGCCGCAGCGTACAAGGGGCAGGCGCCGAATGCCTCGGTTGCGTTCGCCGTCGAACTCGATGTGAACGGTCTCGACTTCATCGAGAAAGACGGCATCTATAACGAGACGATCGAGATCGGCCACACCGCGACCGACTCGAAGGGTAAGAGTTTTCCCGGCGATCGGCAGACCGCGACGCTCACCTTGAAGCCCGATACGCTGGCGCGCGCAAAGAGCCGCGGCTTCAGGATGCTGTCGCAAGCGAGCTTGCCCCCGGGGCGGTATCAACTGCGAATCGCCGCGTCCGCCAAGTCGGGCAAGGTCGGAAGCGTGCTCTACGATCTCGATGTTCCCGACTTTGCCAACGCGCCGTTCACGATGAGCGGCGTGTCGATCACCTCGCGCGCAATGGCCGAAGCGCCGACGATCAAGCCAAAGAACCCGCTTGGCGATTATCTGCCTGGACCGCCGACGGCCACTCGCGAGTTCTTGCAGAACGACGAGATCGCGCTCTTCGCGGAGTTCTACGAGAACAAGCCGGGGGCCCCTGCGCACATGCTCGACTTCAAGGCCGAACTGCGCGCCGAGGGCGGCACAGTCGTGCGCGCGGTGACCGACGAGCGATCATCGACGGAACTGCAAGGGAGCTCGGGCGGCTACGGCTTCAGCGCGCGCATCCCACTCGACAGTATCGCGCCTGCCTTGTATGTGCTGCACGTCGAAGGGCAGTCCCGCACGAAAGACGTGCAGACGGTGAGCAGAGATATTCAGATACGAGTGAAGTAGCACTAGGGCGGGTCTTCCGTTTTAGACCCGCCGCCTACGAACGTCGCTGAGCGCTTAGAGTTTCGTCACCAGTGTCGGCTTGATCTTGCCGTTGGCGTGCTCGAACTTGTACTGGTAGCGTCCCGTCTTCATTGCGGGAACGATTTGCACCTTGAGCGTCACCTCGATAACTTCACCTGGCTGAAGGGGCTTGCGATAGCGGAACGGCTGCGAGCCGGTAATCGGATTGCCATCCTTGTCGTACCAGAACTCGTCAATCTTCAAGCCTGCGATCGCGCCGCTGGCCAGGTTCTTCACCTTCATCGTCGTGACGAGGAACTTGCCGTCGTTCTTCTGCACCGGCTTCGTGTAACCGAGTTCGGCTTCGCCACGAACCGGAGCCACCAGCTTGTTCGGTGCGGTCGTGACGCCTTCATCGTTCGGCTTCTTCGTCGCGGCCGTTGGTTTTGCGGCCGCCTGTTTGGCCTGTTCGGCCACGATTCCTGTCGCGAGCAACGCTACGCTGACCAGCGTCAGGAACGCACGTATCTGACCGCTCATGATCTGACCCTCCCCCAAGAACGCGCCGCAATTATACCGATCTAACCCGTCCGCAACATGAACGCGAATTTCACATCTCGCCGTTCCAGTCTTCGGGCTCCGGGCTGGCGGACCTGAAGATTTCCAAGTGCCATTTGCCCCCGCCCCACGGCTCGATGACCTCGGTGGCGACGACATCGACCAGCACCTCGGCAAACGTGCGCCCTTCCGGGTCGCCCTCGAGGTGATACGCGGGCTCATCCCATCCGAAGTTCGGATAGAGAATCATCGATAGAAACAGGTCGTAGCCGTCGTCGACGACGATGATCTGACCGCAGGGGCGCTTGATGGTCGAGTGATAGACCAGGTATTTCTCGGCGCTGTGCGCGCGGATGTAGCGCTTGAGGGCGAACTCGCGCGCGACGATCTCCTCGACGGCGATCTTCTTTTCCCAACAGTCGCGGCAGTAGCGCTCTTCGCCACGGGGTTCGGACACCTCCTTCGACCCGCAGAGCGCGCATTTCGTCTTCGCCAGGTTGGATTTCCGGGGGGCCATCCGACCATTATATTTCGCGGCGATGCCGACGCTGACACAGACGCCGGGCCTGTTCTTCAGGCCCGCGTTTCACGCGCGGAAGACACCGAGCTGTCCACCGGGTCTGAAACCGGGAAACACGTTTGCTAGCGCCTCCGGGCTCAGCGACAGATGACGCGTCGCCACTTCGCCGAACACGTCGCGGAAGTCCGTGGTCACCGCGAGATCGCGACCCTCGAACCGCTGGTCGGCGCCGAGGCCTGGCCACTTGCCGTAGACCTTGCGCCCTTTCACCGGACCGCCGATGAGGAGCATCGCGTTGCCGTGCCCATGATCGGTCCCGCGATTGCCGTTCTCCGCCACCGCGCGCCCGAACTCTGACATCGTCAGAATCACGGTCTCCGAGAGACGATCGCCGAGATCGGTCGCGAGCGCGGCGAGGGCGCGCGAGAAGTCGTCGAGCCGCTGCGCGATCTGACCCTGGGTCGCGCCTTCGGCGACGTGGTGATCCCAGTTGGTGGCCTCCGTGAACGCGACCTCGAGGCCGACGTCAGACTTCGCGATGCGCGCGATCTCCTGAAGCGCCTGACCAAAGGGCGACCGGGGATATTCGACGCCGGCCGCCGGCTGATAGCGGCCGCTGCTCGCGGCGTGCAACGTGCGCATCGCTTCGAACGCCGCCTTTGCGCTTCCGCTCAGGAGCGAGTCCGACGATCCTGCGAACGCGGTCTCGAGCTCGCGCGCCGCGCCCATTCCGCCACGAACGTCGAACGACTCGATGTTGCCGACCGCCAGGGTCGGCGCGTGCCCCTGCAGCGAGCGGGGCATCTGCTTGGTCACGGCCACACCGCGAAGCGGCGACGTGTCGCTGCCGGTGGCCTGCAGATACCGATTCAACCAGCCGTCGCGCGTACTCTTCACGCCAGGAGTCGCCGTCTCCATGTAATCCTGCGCGTCGAAGTGCGATCGGGTCTGATCGGGCGACCCGCAGGCATGCACGATCGCAAGCGCGCTGTTGTCCCAGAGCGGTTTGAGCGCGCCCATGCGGGGATGCAACGCGAAGAAGCCGTCGAGGTCGATTGCTCCGTCGGCTGCGTTCGGACGCGGAATCGCGATCGACGGACGCAGCTTGTAGTAGTCGGCTTCGCCGTACGGCACGACCATGTTCAGCCCGTCGACGGCGCCACGCTGAAAGATCGCGATCAGCAGCTTCTTGCGCGCCGTTGCTGCTTCGGCCGCGCGCGCGAGAAACGACGGCGCAAAGCCCAGCGAGACCATCGCCATCGCGCCTGACTTGACGAAGACTCTTCGAGACATCATGAGTCGTGTCCTCGCGGCTATCGTTTCTGAAATTCCGGTCCGCCGATCTCGGTGGCTCGCTGAGCCCCGGCAATCTGTTGCGCGACGTTCATGCGCGTCACCAGAGCGCCGGCCGTGATCCAGGTTTCGGCGGTGTCGTCGTATCCGGTCGGCGGCTGACACTGGTACGGCGCCATGCCCAACTGCTGCAGCGCGCGCAGCATCGGCTGCGCATCCGTCATGTCGCGGCCGGTGGCGCGCACCGCGCTGGCGATGAATTCGAGCGGCGTTTTCATCTTGCCTTCGCGCGCCGCGAAGAATTCGGGTGAGGTGATCACCGCGCGGACGACCTCGCGCAGATCGCCATCGGTCTCGCGGAAACGTGCGGCGACGCGGGCCACGAGCGCTTCCGGGGGATCGTCGCTCACGAACCGTCGCACCAGCTTCGTCGCGATGTGCTTCGCGGTCGACGGATGGGACGCCAGGATGTCGAGCACGCGCTCGCCCTCATCCATGCCGCCCCCGCTCTTGAAGCGATGGCCCAGCACGATCTTTTCGCTCGTGTCGTGAAGCTCGCGCGCGAATCGGAACGGCGCGTCTCCGAGATCCATATCCATCGCCGGCGGGGCCTGTCCGAACGGTCGTCTCCGGGCACCCTGCGCTCGACGGCCCAGGGGTTGCGGCCGACCGATCGTCCAGCCCGTGAACGCCTTGGCCACGTTGATCACATCGTCTTGTGTGTATCCGCCATCGACGCCGAGGGTGTGCAGTTCGAGGAGCTCGCGTCCGTAGTTCTCGTTGAGACCGCGCTTTCGTTGCTGTGCGTTTGGAGGCGCGGTGAGCCCCGCGCGGGCCCGCCGTTGTTGCTGTTGCGACGCGAGTCGCTCGGCCGCTTCAGGATCGGCGCTGAGCCAGTTGTCGAGATAGAACAGCATCGCCGGACTCTTGGCCGTCGCGCCCAGCAGATCGCGGAACTTGCCGAGCACGTGCGGACGGATCGCATCGCGCTCGTACTCGGGGATGAAGAGACTGGTCCGCCCCTTTCCCGCATACACGTTGAAGTGGTTGAACCAGAAATCGACGAGCAGCTCTTCGAGCTGACGCTCGCTGTAGACGGCGCGCATCACCTTCTGCTGCGCCAGCACCTGCACCGCCTCGCGACCGTAGCGTCGCGCCTCCTGCTGCGAGCTGACGGTCTTGGGCTTTGCGGGCATCGCCGGCAGCCGCGATGCGAGCGCGGAGTCGTCAAGACGAGCGGGGGAGAGCTGCTGATCGATCCACGCGCTCAGCCCCATACGCTGCACGCGCTCGACGTCGCCGGGGCGCGGACCGTATGTCAGTCGATTGAGCGCATGCCCGACGGCGTCTCGTCCGGCAGGGAAGTCGATGGCGGGTACCGCCGGCGCCGTGATGATGACGGCGAGAATGACGAACCCGGTTGCCGTTGTGCGCATCTGTGTTTTCGTCACAGCAGAAACCTCGTGTCGGCTTAGACGGAGAATACGGCAAAAGGGTGGTCTTCGACAGGCCTCAGGGCTCAGGCCTCAGGGCCCAGGGCTGGGCAAGGCCTCAGAAAGAGACCTCGGGCCTGGCCCAGCCCTGAGGCCTGGGCCCTGAGCCCTGGGGCCTGTGATTATCTGGTGACAATTTCGCGGCGGACCGCCGGCAGATACATTTCGCGCACGTAGTCCTTGACCATGCGCCGAGCCGCGAAGCGTGGCAGCACCGTGCGAATCGAAGCTTTGACGATCTTCATCCACCGGCGGGGAGTGCCCAATTCATCGCGTTCGTAGAACGTGGGCACGAGCTGACCCTCGATCAGCCCATACAACGCCTGGACGTCGGCCCAGTCCTGTGCACCGTGGTCGTTGGGATCGACGCCGCGCCCATCGATGAGCCACCCGTTGTCGCCAGTGAACCCCTCGGCCCACCATCCATCACCGATTGACATGTGCGGTGTGCCGTTGATCGCCGCCTTGATGCCGCTCGTGCCGCTGGCCTCGAGCGGCTTCCGCGGGTTGTTGAGCCAGACGTCACACCCCTGAACCAGGTAGTGGGCGACGTGAAGGTCGTAGTCGTCCACGAATCCGACCCGGCCACCGAACATCGGATCGAGCGCGCGTCGATAAATGCGCTGCAGTGCATGCTTGCCCACGTCGTCGGCGGGATGAGCCTTGCCGGCGAAGATGATCTGCACCGAGCGTCCGGGGTTGGTGAGGATTCGCGCCAGGCGCTCGGCGTCGGTGAAGATCAGCTCGGCCCGCTTGTAGCCCGTGAAGCGACGGGCGAAGCCGATCGTGAGCGTGTTCTGATCGAACATCGTGGCGGCGGCCACGATGCGCGCGGCGCTGACGTGCTCCTGCGCCCACCGTGTGCGCGCGCGCTCGCGAATGAAGTTGAAGAGGAACGAGCGCAGCGACTGCCGGGCCGCCCACAGCTCTTCGTCGGGAATGTCGAGCACCCGATCCAGGAAGACCGGATCGTCATGACGTTCGAGCCAGTCCGGCCCGAGATGGCGTTCGAGGAGCGCGCCGATCTCCGACGACATCCACGTCGGCACATGCACGCCGTTGGTGATCGATTTGACCGGCAGCGCTTCGAACGGCGTGCCCGGCCAGATCGACTGCCACATCTGCTTGGTGACCTCGCCGTGGAGGTGGCTGACGCCGTTGACCGATCCGCTCGTGCGAAGCGCCAGCGCCGTCATGTTGAACATCGGGCCGCCGCCGTTGTCGTGATGACCGAGCGCGAAGAAGCGCTCGCGATGCATGCCCAGATCGCCCCACGCTCCCGCGAGGTGCGTCTCGACGAGATGGAAGGGAAAGGCATCGTGCCCGGCCGGCACCGGCGTATGCGTCGTGAACACGGTCGTCCGCCGCACTTCCTCGAGCGCATCGTCGAAGTTCGCGCCGGCCTCGCACAGATCGCGAATGCGTTGCAGCACCACGAACGCGGCGTGCCCTTCGTTCAAGTGGTAGACCGAGGGGACGCATCCCATCGCTTTCAGCATACGGACGCCGCCGATGCCGAGGATGATCTCCTGCTGCACGCGCGTCTCGCGATCGCCCCCGTAGAGACGCGCCGAGAGCTCGCGATCCCAGGGCGCGTTCTCCTCGAGATCGGTGTCGAGCAGATACAACGTGACGCGTCCGAGCTGCACCCGCCACACCGCCACGAGCACGGTGCGATTGCCCAGCGGCACGGCAGTGATGCACGGCTTGCCATCGCGCGTGATCGCCGGCTCGATCGCGGTGGCGGTCCACGTCAACTTCTCGTACACCTCCTGCTGCCAGCCGTCCGCGGTGAGCGTCTGGTGGAAGTATCCCTGCGGATACATGAACCCGACGCCGATCAGCGGCACCCCGAGATCGCTCGATTCCTTGCAGTGATCGCCAGCCAGCACACCCAGGCCGCCGGCGTAGATCGGCAGCGATTGATGCAGCGCGAACTCCGCGGAGAAGTACGCGATCGTCTTGTCGGCGAGCTCTGGGCAGTGGCTTTCGCACCAGGTGTTCCGCGCGGCGCGGACCGCATCGAGCCGCGCGATCGCGCGGTGGTAGAGGGCGAGCCACTCCGGATCGGCGGCGGCGCGGGCGAGCGTGTCTGGAGACAGCACCTGCAGCATGCGCACCGGGTTGTGCGCCGTCAGACGCCACATCGCGTAATCGAGTCGTCGGAATACCTGTCGGGCCTCGGGATTCCAGCTCCACCACAAATCCTTGGCGAGCGCGTCGAGGCGGTTGATGCGATCGGGTAATGGGGTCAATGGGGATCCTTGAAATTCAAAATGCAAAATTCAAAATGCAAGAAGCAGCGCCGCACAGGCGACCAGCTGGTTTGTCGAAATGTTGCATTGTGCATTTCGCATTTTGCATTACGCATGACAGAGTTCCAGTGTAGCTGGTTCCATTTTGCGATTTGCATCCTGCACTCTTTTGCGCGCGCGCAGGTCATTCGCACGCCCCGACTACTCTCGCAAACGTCGAGAGGTCGATGTTGCCGCCCGACACGATGGCGACGATGCGGCCGTGGATGCGACCGCTGAGGGCCGCGGCCACCGCGCATCCGGCGGCGCCCTCGGCGATGACGTGACAGCGATCGGCAACGAGTTTCATCGCGTCCGCAACCTCGGTCAACGACACGACGATCGACTCCTCGACCAGCGTCGACAGCAGCGGCCACATCGTCGGCAGCACCGACTTGCCGCCGGCGCCGTCGACGAACGATGCCTGCCACGTGTCCAAGACGCACGCGCAACCCTTCTCGAGAGACGTATGAAGGGGAGCGGCCGTCACAGGTTCAGCCGCAACGATCTTCACGTGCGGCTTGCGTGCGCGAATGGCCGACCCGACTCCGCTCAACAGACCACCGCCACCGACCGCACCAACGACGACGTCGAGATCGGGGACCTGGTCGAGAAGCTCGAGGCCAAGCGTGGCGTTGCCGGCGATGAAGTCGTCGTCATCGAAGGGGTGCACGAAGCGACCCCGCATGCGCGGCGAGGCGTGTGCGGTGACCGTTTCCCAGCATTCGTCGTACGTCGCCGGGACGATCGTCGCGCCCAGTCGTCTGATGGCATCGAGCTTGGCCTGCGGGGCCGTATCGATGACCATGACCGAACAGGGGGCGCCAACGTGACGCGCGGCGAGCGCCACGCCCTGGGCCGCGTTGCCTGCGCTGACCGTCCAGATGCCTTCCCGGTACTCGTCGCGACTGAGCTGTCGAATCGCATTGCGAGCGCCGCGAATCTTGAACGACCCGACGGGCTGGAGCGTTTCCAGTTTGAGAAAGATCTCGGATCCGGCGAGCCGATCGGCAAGCGCGTCCGGTAGAGGCAGCCGGATCACTGGCGTGCGAACGACGAGGTCGTAAATGGCTTGGGCGGACGCCTCAATGCGCTCGAGCGGGATGGTGCGCACGCAGATTCCGGATGCTAGCACGCGGCTCTATTCTCACGACCGATGGGTGCGTTGCGGGCCCGTCCCCGTCGAGGCCACGTAGCTGGAGAGCGGGTGGATGGAGTAGACTGTGACCCCCGAATGGCGAGAAACGCACGCCCCACGGCCGCGAAGCGCGAACGCGAAAAGGCTCTCATCGAGCGCCGTCAGCAGAAGGCCGCCCGGCGAGTCGATGCAAAGGCGCGGAAGGCGGAGAACAAAGCCGAGGTTGACGGCGATCCCGATATCGCCCACATCAAACCCGGCCCCCAGCCTCCCGCCGACTGGCAGCTCGACGAGTAGTTCGTACGTAGTGTCCGGCTTCAGCCGGACCGCACGTCGTTTCCGGCTTCCGCCTTCGCGGTCAGCCGGACCGTTTCAGTTCGCAGCGAAGCAGTACAACAACCCTGCGCCACCGGTCTGTACGAGATTCGGCTGGCTGCACCCGCGCGAGGGATGCGCGGAGTTCCAGGACGAATTGCCGCCGCCCGTTCGATCGTGGTGACCAAGCATCACGCTGCCACGGCCATCGGCGTTGCTCGTGTAGTTGCTGCAGGTTGAATCCATGTCGCCGGCGATGGCGCGGCCGAGCGAATCCGATCCGGTCAGGATGTCGTGCTGGTTCGGCATGTCGCCGACGCCGTTGATCGACGTGCCCTTCTCAGTAATCGCGTTCGTCTTGTTGATCTGATTGCGATCGCGTTGGACGTCGCCGTGGAGATCGGCCACGTTCTGGGCGATGATCGCACCGCGGGCGTTGAACCACGGTCCCGCGCCGATGCGATCCCGCGCGTTGACGGCAGGCTGACCGTTTGCGGCCGGCTGGCTCAGGTACGCGCGCCACGTGCGTCCCGCCGGGGTCTGCAGTCCGCCGCCCTGCGCCATCTGTGCGCAATACGCATCGGCTCCCGCCAGTCCGCCGTAATTGGCGCCGTCGCCTTTGCCCACACTCGTGATGAAGAAGGAGGGTGGCCCTTGCGGAGCGCCGCGCCCCGGAGCCGCACCACGGCCCTGCTGTCCGGCCGC
>Ga0126377_10001936_pt1 | contig 13931 bp, 1 predicted proteins | sample PanSoiMetPlot_22_FD_92647 | JGI IMG/M metagenome (GOLD analysis project Ga0126377, IMG submission 92647) | Tropical forest soil microbial communities from Panama - MetaG Plot_22 | ecosystem: Environmental > Terrestrial > Soil > Tropical forest > Bulk soil | place: Panama | collected 2016-02-17
GTTTACGGAGACCGCGTGAACGAGGCTATGCTTGCGGCCGAGGGCGGCTACGTTCACAGCGAAGGCGATGACCATTGGTGGATTCCTTCAGGCCGCGTCTTTTTCTCGCCAAACATGGACGATGCTCCGGCGCAGGAACTCGACGCCGCGCGCGAGCATTTCTTCCTGCCGCGACGCTTCCGCGATCCGTTCGGCGGCGTCACGACGGCGCATTACGACGCGCGCGACCTGCTGCTGGCCGAAACGCGCGACGCGCTCAGCAATACCGTGCGATCCGTGAACGATTACCGCGTGATGCAACCGCGCCTGATCACCGACCCGAACGGCAATCGCGCCGCCGTCGCGTTTGACGCGCTGGGGATGGTGGCCGGCGTGGCGATGATGGGCAAGGAGAGCGAGACGCTCGGCGATTCGCTCGACGGGTTCGAGCCCGATCTAGACGATGCGACGATCATCGCGCATTTGCAAAACCCGTTCGCCAGCCCGCACGACATTCTCAACCGCGCGAGCGCGCGGATGGTTTACGACCTTCAGCAATTCCTGCGCGCGAGCGAGAGCGGCGATCCGCAACCAAACGTCGTTTACTCATTGGCTCGCGAAACTCATGACGCAGATTTGACGCCGGGCCAATTCACCAGAATCCAGCACATCTTTTCTTACTCCGACGGCTTCGGTCGCGAAATCCAGAGGAAGATTCAGGCGGAGCCGGGGCCGCTCGTTGACGGCGAGGCGGAGATTAGTCCGCGCTGGGTGGGCAGCGGATGGACGATCTTCAACAACAAGGGCAACCCTGTCAGGCAGTATGAGCCATTCTTCAGCGCCATACATGATTTTGAATTCGCGAGGACGATAGGTGTCAGTCCCATATTATTTTACGACCCGGTCGAGCGCGTCGTCGCCACGCTTCATCCGAACCACACCTGGGATAAGGTGGTCTTCGATCCGTGGCGGCAGGAAACGTCGGATGTCAACGACACCGTCTTGCAGGACGATCCGAGGAATGATCCGGACGTCGGCGCCTTTTTCCGCCGCTTGCCCGACGCCGAATACCTGCCGACATGGACCGCGCAGCGGCAGGGGGGAGCGATGGGCGCGCGGGAGCAAAACGCCGCGACCAAGGCCGTTGCGCACGCCAACACGCCGGGCGTCGCGCAATTCGATACTTTAGGACATCCGTTTCTGACCGTCGATCATAACCGTTTCGAGCGCAACGGCCAGATAATCGATGAAAGCTATTCGACCCGCGTCAACCTGGACATCGAGGGCAACCAGCGCGAGGTGATCGATGCAAGAGACCGCATTGTAATGCGCTACGACTACGACATGCTCGGCAATCAGACTCATTCATCCAGCATGGAGGCGGGCGAACGATGGATGTTCAACGATGTCGCGGGACAGCCGATCCGCGCCTGGAATAATCGGGGACACGTTTTCCATACTGAATATGACGAACTACGCCGTCCCACGCGCTCGTTCGTGGCGGGCGCCGATGCGAATGACCCCGACCGGGAGATTTTGTTTCAACGCGCAGTCTACGGCGAAGGCCTGGGCGACACGTTCAATCACCGGGGCCGCGTTTTTCAGGTCTTCGATGGCGCAGGGGTGGTGACAAATGAAGAATACGATTTCAAAGGCAACTTGCGGCGTAGCTCCCGCCAGTTGCTGGTCAATTACAGAGACGCAGCCGATTATAGTTTGAACCCGGCTTTGGAAGCGGAAGTCTTCACGAGCAGCGCAAGCTACGACGCCCACAACCGCCCGATGATTTTGATCACTCCGGACGGCAGCCGCATTCATCCTTTTTACAACGAAGCCAATCTGCTTGAGCGAGTCGAAGCGCATCTGGCCGGCGCGGACTCTGTCACAACCTTTGTCAGCGATATTGATTACAACGCGAGAGGGCAGCGCGAGCTGATTGAATACGGCGCCGGCGTCAGAACGACCTACGAATACGACCCTCTGACTTTCCGTCTGACGCGCCTGATGACGCTACGCGGAGCCGAGCCGCTGCAAGACCTGTCCTATACCTACGACCCTGTAGGCAACATCACCGACATCCGCGACGACGCGCAGCAGACAATCTACTTCAACAACCAGGTGGTCGAGCCGCACGCCGAATACACCTACGACGCTATCTATCGCTTGATCGAAGCCAGCGGGCGCGAACACATCGGGCAGGTTTCGCAACCACAAACGAGCTGGAATGACGAGTTCCGCGTCAACCTGCCGCACCCGAACGACGGCCAGGCGATGAGGAGATACACCGAGCGATACGAATACGACGAGGTCGGCAACATCCTGCGACTGATCCATCAGGCCACGAACGGCGATTGGACTCGCGCTTACGCTTACAACGAGCCGAGCCTGATCGAGCCGGCGCTGATCAACAACCGGTTGAGCCAAGCCGATGTGGGCGGCTCGATTGAGGCATATACGCACGACGCGCACGGCAATATGGCTCGCATGTCGCACCTGCCGCTGATGCGCTGGAATTATCTGGATCAATTGGAAGCGACGTCGCAGCAGGTGGTCAATAACGGCGGGACACCGGAGACGACCTATTACGTTTACGACGCGTCTGGGCAACGAGTACGTAAGGTCACCGAACGGCAAGCGGCCGCCGGGCAAACGCCCACGCGCCGGAATGAACGAATCTATCTGGGCGGCTTTGAGATTTATCGTGAGTACGAAGTTGGCGGGACAACGACTGCGCTGGAACGCCAGGCTCTACACATCATGGAAGACCAGCGACGCGTCGCGCTCGTGGAAACGCGCGTCCAGGGCGACGACGGCTCACCGGCGCTACTCACGCGGTACCAGTTTGGCAGCCACCTCGGTTCGGCGGCGCTGGAGCTGGACGAAAGCGGCAACATCATTTCTTACGAAGAGTATCACCCCTACGGCAGCGCCTCATACCAAGCGGGACGCAACGCGGTTGAAATAAGCCGGAAGCGATATCGCTACACGGGAAAGGAAAGGGATGAGGAGACCGGCCTGCAATATCACGGAGCAAGATACTACGCGAGTTGGCTCGCACGCTGGACGTCCGCAGATCCTGTAGGCGTGTCCGACGGGATGAATCGGTACGCGTATGCGCATAACCGTCCGACGGTCTTGATCGATTCCAAAGGAACCCTTGCGGAGTCGCCTCCACCCCAAGGCGGTCCGCGCACACCAATGTCGGTGAGTCAGGCGCTTGAGAAAGACTTCCCGCAAGCACCGAGAGATTTTTTTCGTGACATCGCGCCCGGCGAAGTGAGAGTCCATCAGGCGCCTGGAGCCGGAGGCCGCGATTTAGTGCATGTAGCGCGCAATACAGGGACGCTTACCACCGGTGCGAGTTTCCGTCTGTTGCCAACGGACGTGTCATACCTTGCGGAACGGGTCGGGGACGTGTCATTCGCGAAGTTCCTATCAGATGTATTCAGCAACATCAATGAAAGGAAGATCCATTTAGTTCGAAAGGGCTTCAGTCCCAGCCAAGCTGACGCGATGATACGCAAGGCTGACACCATGTTGGTCGGCGAACTGGTAGGCGCTCTATTCAGTCTGCTTGGAAGCGCCGCGACGGTGACGGCTGTGAGAGCTGTCTCACCACGTCCATCAGCCGGAAACCGTACCGATTCACCAGTAAAACAGCAGAGGGCCGTCACGCCGTCGGCTGCTGTATTGTCAGATAAGGCGCTAGTTAATAGGGCTGAATCGCTTCATCGAGACCTCGCGGTTGCTGCATTGCAGAAACGAGGTGTCCCTGTTACCGAAGGCGCAATACGTAGGACTTTTAAGCAAGGCACTGTCTCAATCGTCGAGGTTCAAGTAGAAGGACAGGTGAGACGAATTGTCAACACTAATAACCCCACATTCCAGAGACTCCTTGATCGAGACAGCGCCAAATTCTTGCTACACGGAGAACAGATGGGCAGTAGAGTAACGTACGTTTATGGACCAACGGGAAGACAACAGACGACAATCCACGCTGAACAGTTAGGGGTTAATGACGCCGTTGCAATGGGAGCGACAGAAGGCCGAGTCGCTTCATCGAATCCTGGATGTCGTGACTTGTGCCAATCTCTTTTGGATGAATTTTTTTCTGGATTCAGACATGTGAACCCCGCTAAATAATCGGTACGAATCCGGCCGAGAACTCAGCATGAACATATATTGACCAGTGTGATGGATACGCCATCAGCCATATGAAAGGGGGCAGCTAATGAAACTCCAAGGCAGAAATCTCGAACCAAACCTGCGCGGGGACGATGTCAAGCTTCTTCAATCCGAACTGCGCAAGCTCAAACTCAAAACACTGATCGTGGACCCCGAAGGATTCTTCGGCTCGACGACCTTCCTCGCCGTTCAGGAGTTCCAAAAACTCCATGGGCTTGAAGTGACGGGAATCGTTGATCAGCAGACCGCGCTATTGATCAACGCGGAAGTGGATGAAATCGGGACCGAGGTGTTTATCGTCCGCGGCGAAGTTCGGCGGTCAGACGGCGACCCGATGCGGGGCGTGATCGTCAGGGCGCTTCGGAAAGGGTTGCGCAAAGACGACCCCCTCGGTCAGGCGACGACCGCCGCTGCGGGCGATTACAACATCGATTACCGTCCCGCCGAAAGACCGATCAGCATCGTGGTTCAGGCGAGTGACACGGCGGGCAATGTGATTGCGACCTCTAAGGTCATTTGCAAAGCGCGCCCGCTGGAGATCGTCAACCTGACTCCGGGCGGCGTTTTTCGCGGGCCGTCAGAGTTCAAACAGCTTCAGGACCGGCTGGCGCCAATCTTGAGACGTGAGGATGTCAGGATCGAGGCGCTCAAAGCGGCGGACGTGGAGTTGCTCGCCTGCGCTCACGACATGAGCCGGCAGCGCGTCACGCTCCTCGTCGCCAGTTCGCGAATGGCGCGCGAGGCGGGGATGGAGGCCGAGGCGTTTTACGCGCTCGTGCGGCAAGGATTGCCGACCATTTTGATCGCGCTGGTCGCGCAATCGCCTGAAACCTTGCGAAGCGCGCTTGAAACTTCAGTCAACGAGAACATCGTCGGCGCGCGGATCGGCGAGCGCATTCCTCAGATATTGCGCGACCTGCAGGGGCAGATCGTCAGGTTGGCGCTCGAAGAGCCGACGCCTGACCGCCCGACTTTCCGCACGCTGCTCGACATCGCCGGCGTGCCGCAAGAGCGCCAGCAAACGATCGTCGCCGCATACGTCGAGCGCGCGGGGACTGCCGCCGAGTTTTGGCGGCTGCTGCGCGAACAACCGGGCGTAAGCGATGAGGAGATCGAGTCGCTTCAATACACCGTCGGGGCGGCGGCGATTGCGCTCAATCATCCGCCGCTAGTGCGCGAGTTGGCGCGAATGCGCCGTGCGGGACAGCTTGGCCGCCACCTGCGCGATCTGGCCCGCTTCAATCGTGACGATTGGGAGAGGTTGATTAAGGGGCAGGCGGGCGGCGCCCAGATCGGCGCGCCGGCCCTGATGGGAGAAAAGGAAGAAGAGCGCGAGGCGCGCTACGCCGAATTCCTGCCGCGCATGGTCGAGGCGCTTTTCCCGACCGCGGTGTTGACGAATCGGCTGGCCGAAATTGATCAGGGGGCGTTCGCGCCGGCCTTGGCGTTTTTACAGCAGAACCCTGAATTCGATTTTCGCACGATGCGGGCGCACGAATATTTGCGCGAGCATCCTGACGCTCTGGACGGCGTGGCCGACCCCGAGACGGCGGTAATACAACTGCGCGCCGTCCAGCGGATGATGAATGTCGCGCCGCAATTCAACAAAGCGAAAACGGTGGCGATGATCGCAGGCGGCGTAGACTCGGCGTTCAAGATCAGGCGAATGGGGGCGACTCAGTTCGTCCGGACCCGGGCCGAGGCGCTCGGCGGCGCGGCGGCGGCCCAGCAGGTTTACACCAATGCCGCGCGCCAATCAGACACCGCCTTGATTTTGCTCAGCCAATCGAATCTCTTCAATCCGACCTCGCCCGGCATCATCGCGCCGCATCTGTTCGGCGAAGGCATACCGGATCTGGAGGACCTCTTCGGCTCGCTCGACCTGTGCCAGTGCGAGCATTGCTCGTCAGTTTACAGCCCGGCGGCTTACCTCGTTGACATTCTTCACTTCCTGATGAACCGCCCTGCGACGACTCCGGGCCGGACGGCGCTCGACGTACTGTTCGGCGACCCGGCCGATGAGAGCCGGCGACGATGGGACATCGGCGAGATCGAGTTAACATGTCACAACACCAACACGACGCTGCCGCACGTCGATCTGGTCAATGAGATATTGGAGCAGTCCGTCGCGCCGAATAACGCTTTCCCTTTTCAAACCGAAGGCGACGCCGACGCGCTCGGCGCCAACCCCGAACACGTCAACGAGCAGGCCTACAACGTTCTGGCGAACGCGATCTACCCGTGGAGCCTGCCGTTCGACCTATGGGCAGCCGAATCCCGCCGCTATCTCGCGCAACTCGGCGTGCGTCGCGACGTGCTGATGGAGCTGTTTCGACGCGACGGCGCCGCGCCTTCGCCTATTGACGTGGCCGCCGAATACCTGGGATTAACGCCGCGCGAGCGCGCGATCATCACCGGCGCCGCTACTGAAACAACCCGCCGGATGTGGGGAATGGAAGTGGCCGAGTTCAACCAATTGCTGTCCGAAGGGCGCGTCCCGGTCGTCATCGAACGCTCCGGACTTTCGTATGAGGAGATGGTTGAATTGCTCGACACGCGCTTCGTTGATCCGGGCGGCGCAATGCGCGTCGAATTCGCGGGCGCGGATTGCAATCTCGCGACCGCGACCATCACGGGGCTTTCAACCGGCAGCCTGGCCCGCATGCACCGCTTCGTCCGCCTTCAACGCAAGCTGGGCTGGCCGATCGCCGAACTCGGCGACACGCTGGCGGCGCTCGGCGTGAGCAATCTCGATGACGACGCGCTCGCTCGGCTTGCGTCGGTCAAACGTCTGCGCGAGGCATTGAAGACGCCCCTCGAAACGACGCTCGCGTGGCTACAGCCGAGGCTCGACACGCGACCGCGAGACCGCCAGCCTTCGCTCTACGACCGGGTTTTCAACGACCCGACCGTCAATCCGCCGGAGCCTGAAGTTTTCAGGCTGAATAACGCGCGAACCGAACTCAGCAATCCCAACCTGTCGCTGGACGGCCACGCCGCCGCCGTGCAGATTGCGCTGGGCGTCGGCGCGGACGATCTTGCGCTTCTCCTGGCGGAAGATTTGCCGGACGACGGGCTCAATCTGGGCAACCTCACGAGGCTCTACAAGGCTACGACTTTGGCGAAGGCTTTGAAGATCGGCATTCGCGATTATGTCGCGCTTCGGGCAATCACTGGAATGGACCCCTTCGACACAATCGCCGCGACCGAAAGCTTCGTCGAGCGGGCGCGCCTGGTCGGCGAATCGGGCTTCAATTCGGCGACGCTCGATTATTTATTGCGCCACCGGACCGGAGCGCCGGGTGCCATGACCGACTCTCAGGCCGGCGAGTTTCTCGACAAGCTCCGCGCGGGCTTGCAACAAATCGCCGCCGATCACGAATTCGTTTCCGATCCGACCGGAGCCAGCACGGCCGAGAAGCTGGCCTTGATATTGCCGGGCGACGTCGTCAATCGAGCCGTGGCGTTGCTCAACAACAGTTCGACGGAAGATGCGGCAAGCAGGATCGCGCTGATCAACGAACATTTCGCGCAATTTCTCGACCCGGTCGAAGCGGCGGGGCGGTTGGTTGACCCCGGCGATCTGACGACGTCAGAGGAGCGATTCGATTATGTTTTGGAACGCCTGCTCATTCACCTTTCGCGCGTCGCCGGCGAGGCATTCGTGGTTGAAGGCTTGGCGGCGGCGCTGGGTCTGGTCCCTGAAGTCGTCAACCAGCTTTTGCGCGAGCTTGTCCCCGCGCCGAACGACGCGGATCAACCCATCCTTCCCGTTTTCCTGGCGATCGAGGAATCTCCCGAACAAATCGCGGCGTTTCATCGGATGGCGAAGATCGCGATCCTGCTCAACGCGTTCAAGGTTCCATCCGAACAGGTCGCTTTCATGATCACGCGAGGGGCGGAGTTGGGATGGCTGGCTCTGAACGCCCTTCCGCTCGAAGCGCAGGACTCCGGCGCCGCGTTGTCCGAGCGGTGGCTGGCGATGGTCACGCTATTTCGCGCGGCGGCAAACCTGCCGGGCGGAATCATGACGCTGTTCGGAATCTTCGGCGATCTGGACAATCAACAACTGACTCGCGACGAATTTCTCGACGCGCTCGCCGAACGGACGGAATGGAATCGCGGCGACATCGAATTCCTGACCGGCTCGGACGGCTTCGATTTGCAATTTCGCGACGGATTCGCCGACGGCCAGTTTATCGCGCGGCTCAAAAGACGCTTCGAATTGCTGGCGCCGCTCGGAGTCACGGCGGAAGAGGCATGGCGATGGGCGGCGCCGGCGGCGGACGCGACGACCGCGCGGGCGATCAAACAGGCCGCGCGGGCAAAGTTCGATGACCGCGGACTGTGGCTCGCCGCCGCCAAGCCGATCCGCGACGAGTTGCGCGGCAAACAGCGCGACGCCCTGACGGCGCATCTTTTGCACACGATCCGGATCATCATCCCGACTCTTGAAACGCCGCAGCCAATGCTCTCGCAGGGCGCGCGCCGGCCTGCCGTCAGAGAACTACAGCTCAAACTGAACGCCGCCGGCGCCATTCCCCCGCTCGAGGTGGATGGCATATTCGGACCGTTGACCCGCGCCGCGGTTATCGCGTTTCAAGAGGCCAGCGACCTGACTGTCGACGGCGTCGTCGGCCCTGTCACATGGGCCGCGCTCAACCAGGTTCGCCAGCGATTGCGGGGGCCGAACGATCTTTACGCCCATTTCCTGGTGGATGTCGAGATGGCGCCGTGCATGCTGACTTCGCGCATCGTGCTCGCGACCAACTCCGTCCAGCTCTTCGCCCAGCGGTGTCTGTTGAATCTTGAGCCCGAAGTCGAATTGTCCCCTGAAGACGCCAAGGAATGGGAGTGGATGAAGAATTACCGCGTCTGGGAGGCCAACCGCAAAGTCTTCCTCTACCCCGAGAACTGGATCGAGCCGGAACTGCGCGACGACAAAACTCCGTTCTTCATCAATCTCGAAAGCGGTCTGTTGCAGGATGAAGTCAACGACTCGACGGTCGAACGCGAATATTTAAAGTATCTGCAAGACCTCGACCGCGTGGCCCAGTTGGAGATCAGCGGCATTTACCGGCAATGGGAAGTTGACCGCGACATCCTCCACGTGATCGGCCGCAGCCGCAACACGCCGCATCTTTATTACTACCGAAGGTGGGTTGACCAGCGCTACTGGACACCGTGGGAGCGAGTCGAGGCCGACATAGAAGGCGATCACCTCATACCAGTGGTCTGGAACCGGCGCCTCTATCTTTTTTGGCCGATGTTTCTGGAGAAAGCTGACGAGGAGGTGATATCAAATGAAATCCCGAATCGGTATTACGAAATTCGCATTGCCTGGAGCGAATATCGCGACGGGAAATGGTCGCCGAAGCGGGCGACCGACGATAGCCTCGCAACGCCCTCGCGGCGAGAGACGGCGCCGCCGAAGGACCTCTTCTCATTCTGGTCTTACTTCGACGACGACGGCTCTCTGGTGATCGCTTCGGAGATGCGGGACGGAAGCGACATAAGAAAACTCGGTCAGTTCTATTTCTCCGGCTGTAACGATCACTCCGAAGTCAAAGGGTATAAGCTCTTTCATTCGCTGAAGCCGTTTTCCGGAACATTCGCTCACTTCAACGCGATGAAAGAATTCGCCGACACGCCGGGCGAAGTGGGGGTTCAACCGTCGTCTGACCCGTTATTCGTCGTCGCAGGCGGACACATTAACAACGAGAACGGATTCATCGAGATCGTCGATGCCGATGAACCGAAGGTTCTCGGCGATACGCCCGGCACATTCATTATTGCGTATCCTCAGAGCGAGCGCCCGTTCATTTGCCGTTCGCCGTTCTTTTATCAAGACGACAAGCGCTCCTTCTTCATCGCGCCGCGAGGTAAATATGTCGGCGGATTCGCGGGGCCGACGGACGATCTGACACTGGAGTTGGACACGGCGCCCCTTGAATTGCCCGACGTAGTCACGCTGGGGGCGTCGCGTTCATTGGCGATAGGGACAGGCGCGACGACGGCGCCTCAGGCGTCGCCGATGGCCCTGTTGCCCGCGCATTGGGAGGCCACGTTCTTCCGGTTCGAGAACTTCTATCACCCTTACGTCTGCTTGCTGATAGAACAACTCAACCGCCACGGCATTGATGGAATACTCCGCCCCGATCCCGAACAGGAACCGTCCGCGCGAAAGCCGGAGGTCAGTTCGCTGCGACGTCAGCGGAACAGCAAAGCCTTCTTCAATTCCATCTACAAGCCGAACGACAGGAATGTCGTCAACGTCAACGGATTGAGCGCGAGCGAGAAGAATCAGGCCGGGCCGCTGGAAGAGTTCGATTTTTCATACGGCGGCGCTTACTCGATCTACAACTGGGAACTCTTCTTCCACGCGCCATTCCTGCTCGCCAAGCGGCTCAGCGCCAACCGCCGATTCGCCGAGGCGCATCGCTGGTTTCATTATGTCTTCGATCCAACTCAGCCCACGCCCGCCCAAGCCTGGCCCGAACGGGTCTGGCAGATCAAGCCCTTCTTCGATCACGGCGTCGGCAAATCAATTGAGCAGGCCATGCTGCTGCTCAAATCGAGCGGCTTGAGCAATGCGGAACTCAACGAGCGCAAATCGCTGCGCGATCAGATCGAGGCCTGGCGCAAGACGCCGTTCAACCCGCACCTCATCGCGCGGATGCGCATCGAGGCTTATATGAAGGCGGTGGTCATGGCCTACCTCGATAACCTGACCGCCTGGGGCGACCATCTCTTCCGCCAGGACACGCGCGAATCAATCAACGAAGCGACCCAGCTTTACATTCTGGCCGGCGAAATTCTCGGCGAGCGGCCGAAAGAGATTCCGGCGCACGAAGGGACGCGGAAAACCATCGACGGCCAGGAGGTCAGGACGTTCAACCAACTCCGCGATCACCTGGACGCGTTCTCGAACGCGCTGATCGATCTGGAGACCATCGTCTATCCGACGGACACGGACACTGGAGGAGGCGGCATCAGCAGCGTTATAGGCGCGACTGACTTCACGCTGAATACCGGCGACGGCGACGGAGGCGGCCCCGCGCTCGACCTTTCGCTCGCCGCGCCCGGGGTCGAGCCGCCCGACAACGGAATCGTGCTCGATCTGCCGCTGGCCGCGCCGATCCCGGCGGTTTTGGGGCCGACCCTGTTTTTCTGCATTCCGAAGAACGACAAGCTGATGGGTTACTGGGACACGGTAGCTGACCGGCTGTTCAAGATTCGCCATTGCCTGAACATCGAGGGCGTGGCGCGCCAGTTGGCGTTGTTCGCCCCGCCGATTGACCCGGGATTGCTGGTCAAAGCCGCCGCCGCCGGTCTGGACATCGCCGCCGCGCTCAGCGACCTCAACGCCCCGTCGCCGCATTATCGCTTCCAGGCGCTGGCCTCGAAAGCAAACGAGATAATCAATGACGTGAAGAGCCTGGGGGCGGCGCTGCTCGCCGCGCTGGAGAAGAAAGACGCCGAAGAACTGTCGCTGCTGCGTTCGACGCACAAGATTCAAATTCTCGAGGCGATGCGTGAAATCAAGCGGCGGCAGATCGACGAGGCGAAAGCTTCAAAGGAAGCTCTCGAAACTTCCAAACGCGTCCTCGAAGAGCGGCGCAACTTTTACGAGAGCCGTGAAGAGAAGAGCATTAAGGAACAGCAACATCTGGACAAACTCGAAGAGGCGCAAAAACACCAGACTCGCAGCAACGCCATTGAGATGGCCCGGGCCGCGTTCGGTTATCTCCCCGATTTCGACATCGGAATCGAAGGCGCGATGAGCAGCCCGACCGTAAAAGGGCGTTGGGGCAGTTCGAACATCCTGTCCTACATGAGCGCCATCAGCCAGTCTTTCGTAATGGACGCGAGCAGGGCCACTCATGAATCGAGCAAGGCCTTGACCGAGGCGGGCTATGAGCGGCGCCAGGAAGATTGGGATTTCCAGGCCGCGCAGGCGCTGGCCGAGATCGCGCAGATTGAAAAGCAGATCATCGCCGCCGAGATTCGATTGAGCGTCGCCGAACAGGATTTGAAGAACCATGAACTGCAAGTGGAGAACGCCAAGGCGATTGATGGGTTCATGCGGGGCAAATACACGAGTCAGGAACTCTACGGGTGGATGGCTTCGCAAATCGCGGCGGTCTACTTCCAGAGCTTCCAGATCGCCTCAGACATGGCCAAACGCGCCGAACGCGCCTTTCGCCACGAGTTGGGAGTCGCCGATACGAACTTCGTTCAGCCAGGCTACTGGGACAGTTTGAAGAAGGGGCTGTTGGCAGGCGAAAGACTCCAATACGCATTGAGGCGGATGGAAGCAGCCTATCTGGACCAGAACCGTCGCGAGTATGAGATCACCAAGCACATCTCGCTGGCGACGCTCGACCCGCTGGCGATCCTCACATTGCGCGAGATGGGCGAATGCTTCGTTGATCTGCCAGAAACGCTGTTCGACATGGATTATCCCGGCCATTACCTGCGCCGCATCAAGACGGTCGGCCTGACCATTCCGTGCGTGGTCGGGCCGTACACCGGCGTCAATTGCACGCTGACGCTGCTCGCGAACAGCGTGCGGCGCGTCGCCACTCCGAGTTCGCCTTATCCACGGAATGCGGAAGGGGACGACCCCCGGTTCGCCGACAACATCGGCGCGATCCAATCGATCGTCACCAGCGACGCGCAGAGCGATAGTGGCATGTTTGAATTGAGCTTCCGCGACGAACGGTATCTGCCGTTTGAGGGCGCGGGCGCGATCAGCCGCTGGCGCATCGAACTGCCTATCGAGACCAACCAATTCGACCGAGGCTCGATCTCGGACATCGTGATCCATCTGCGCTACACGGCGCGCGAAGGAGGCGCGGGATTGAGGGCGGAGGCGCTGGAATCATTGCCCGCCGGCGGCGCGCGGATGTTCAGCCTGCGCCACGAATTTCCCACCGAATGGCATCGCTCCCTCCATCCCGTAGCGGGCGCGGAAGGACAGCCTCTCCGGCTCAACCGCATGAATGAGCGATTCCCATTCCGTCGCCCGGGCGCGACGATCAGAATTAATCGCGTGGACTTACTGGGCAGATTCACGAGCGAAGAGCAATACGCCGCGACGTTGTCGCCGCTCGTAGCGGGGGAGATGGCGCTGAACAGGACGCAGGCTCTGGGCGGGTTGCATCACGCCTCCCGAGAGGGCCTCGACGTTGATTTAAACGACGCGCTCGATTGGGAGTTGCAGCTCCAGCGGGGAACAAACGATCTGGAATCGGATGAGGTCGAAAACATATTTATCATTTGCTCCTACATGGTTGCTTTTTGAACTGCGGAATTCACCCGCGAGGCGCCACAGGCAGGGGGGGGGAACGGCTGCTAAATGAAGGGCTATGTTGCAAAAAACGGGCGGTTTGTGATCAAGACTGACCACTTCCCCGCTTATCTCAGGAATGTCAAAAATGATGCGCATCAATCTCTATCCACGCCGGCAGTCTATCCATTGATTTGATCGATATTATCCCGGAGCTAAACGGATCGCAGATATCATGCGGCTCGTCGGTAACGATGATGCAACCCGCCGACTTTATGGGTTGCGATGACCTTGCCCTTCGCCGGCGCTTCGAGCTCTCGTGGAAATGGCGAGTTCCTCTCCAAGGATCGCCACTTCGACCTTACTGAACATAGTCGTTCTGCCTGCGCTCTATCTTTGCTACAATTTTGCTACAAAACAGGCTTCACGGAGACGTAGATTGTTCAGTTTTATGCACTACTCACAAGGCGGAAAC
>Ga0126377_10001937_pt1 | contig 13931 bp, 5 predicted proteins | sample PanSoiMetPlot_22_FD_92647 | JGI IMG/M metagenome (GOLD analysis project Ga0126377, IMG submission 92647) | Tropical forest soil microbial communities from Panama - MetaG Plot_22 | ecosystem: Environmental > Terrestrial > Soil > Tropical forest > Bulk soil | place: Panama | collected 2016-02-17
AGGCTGCATGATTCCGGGAATCTGCTGGAGGCGGCCCGGCTATACAGCGACATCATTCGCGCGAACCCAACTCATTTCGAGGCGCTGCACCGCCTTGCCTTCATTCACCTGCAGAGCGGGCGGGCCGCGGATGCCGAGCACCTGTTTGCCGCTGCGATCAAGGTCAACCCGCGGGTCGCGGAAGCTTTCTACGGCAGGGGCTGCGCGTTGCAGAGCATGCAGCGGCATGAAGATGCGCTGCGCGCGTTTGCGCAAGCCTTGGCGCTGCGTCCGGACTATCTCGAGGCGCGCAACAACCGCGGTGTCACGCTGCTGACGCTGCAGCGCTATGATGAGGCGCTTCAGTCGTTCGACAAGATCGTGCCGGTCCGGCCTGATCTTGCGATCGTGCACAGCAATCGTGCTGCGGCGTTGCTTGGTTTGGGGCGTAACGGCGATGCGCTGGGGGCGAGCGAGCGCGCACTCGCCGCGGGAGGCGGCGCCGACGCCTGGTACAACAAGGGCGCAGCGCTGGCGGGATTATTGCGCTACCGCGACGCCGTCGCGGCATTCGACCAGGCGCTGGCGCCAAATCCGCACTATTTGGAGGCGCTGACCTATCGCGGCATCGCGCTGGCAATGCTGGAGCATCATGACGCGGCGGTGCTGAGCTTCAACCAGGGCTTAGTGATTGCTCCGGGCAGCATTGATCTCCTCTACAATCGGGGAACCTCGCTGCTCGCGCTTCAGCGCTACGATGAAGCACTTGCAGATTTCGAGAAGGTGCTCGCCGCCGACCCCGCATACAAATATGCCAGAGGCTGCCTGGTTCACTGCAAACTGCAGCTTTGCGACTGGCGCGAACTCGAACCGCAAAAGCAAAAGATCGCCGCCGAGCTGCAAGCAGGCAAACGGGTCGCGCGCCCGCTCCAGAACGTGCTGATCTCCACGAGCGAGCCCGAACAATTGCGGTGCGCGCACATCTGGACGGCGAACGACTGTCCGCCGTCCGATTCACCGCTGTGGCGCGGCGAAATCTATCGCCATAGCAAGATCAAGGTCGCCTATGTCTCCGCCGACTTTCGCGCCCACGCGGTAGCGAGCCTGATGGCGGGCGTGTTCGAGCAGCATGACCGAAGCCGATTTGAGACGGTGGCAATCTCGCTGTTGAAAGAGCCGGGCGAAATGCGCTCACGGCTGGCGGACGCATTCGATGAGTCCATCGATGCCGATGAAATGAGCGATGCCGAGGTCGCGGCCTTGGTGCGGCGCTTAGAGATCGACATTGCGGTGGACCTGATGGGTTACACGAGGGCAAGCCGCACGCGAATCTTCGCGCTGCGGCCGGCGCCGATTCAGGTCCACTATCTCGGCTTCCCCGGCACGATGGGAGCGGACTACATCGACTACATGATCGCCGATGGGATCGCCGTGCCGCGCGCTAGCGCAGCACACTACGCCGAGAAGCTGGTGTATCTCCCGCACAGCTTCATGGCCGGCGACGACAAAAGGAGCACCGGACGCGCCTTAAGCCGCGGCGAGGCGGGTCTGCCGGAGTCCGCGTTTGTGTTCTGCTCGTTCAACAATCCCGCGAAAATCGTCCCGCCGATGTTCGATGTTTGGATGCGGCTGCTCGGCCGTTCCGAAGGAAGCGTGCTCTGGTTGTCTGCGGCGGGACGAACCTGCATGCGCAATCTGCGCAACGAAGCGACCGCGCGCGGGATCAATCCTGACCGGCTCGTGTTCGCGCCTTTCCTTGCGGAACAAGCGGACCATCTCGCGCGGCTTTCTCTCGGGGATATGTTCTTGGACACGCTGCCCTATAACGCGCACGCGGGGGCATCGGATGCGCTCTGGGCCGGCGTGCCGATCATAAGCTGCACCGGTTCCACCTTTGCAGGACGCGTGGGCACAAGCTTGCTCCACGCCATCGGACTTCCTGAGCTCGTCACTTCCTCGCTCGAGGACTATGAGGCCGCTGCGGTGCGGCTTACGCAGGACAAGCAGGCACTGGCGGACGTGAAGCAGAAACTGCTTCGCCATCGCACAACGCATCCGCTATTCGACACCAAGCGCTTTACGCGCAATCTCGAGTCGGCCTTTGCGGCGATGTGGGAACGTCATCAGGCCGGCAAGCCGCCGGAGAGCTTTTCCGTAACGGATGAAGCCGCTGATGAATGAGTCTTTGCTCAGGACGGCGTTCTCCCAGCATCAGGCAGGCAATCTTGCCGAGGCGATGCGCTTATATGGGGAAGTTCTGCGCGCCAATCCTTCGCATTTCGACGCGCTCTATCTGCTCGGCTTTGCGTACTACCAGCAAGGCTCGCTCGATCAGGCCGAGCGATTGATGGGCCAGGCGCTGGCGGTCAATCCGCGTTCCTTGGACGCGCTGTACCACCGCGCCGTCGTGCTGCTTCAGCTCAGGCGGCCGTCAGAGGCACTGGTGAGCTGCGATACGGCGCTCACTGTCCAGCCCGATGCGGCGAACGTGATTGCCGCGCGCGGCACTGCACTGTCTCTCCTCGGGCGGCATCAGGAAGCGCTTGCCGCCTATGACAGAGCCGTGGGCTTGAAACGCGACTTTGCCACGGCATGGAACTATCGCGGCAACGCGCTGCTTGAGCTCGGACGCGATCAGGAGGCGCTGGCGAGCTATGACCGGGCGCTGTCGATCAAGCCCGATCTTCACGAAGCGTGGCGGCACCGCGCCATCGCGCTCGGTCAACTGGGCCGTTCCGAAGACGCGCTCGCGAGCCTTGAGCGCGCGCTTGCGATCAAGCCGGACGACCCGGATGCGCTGGAGGACATCGGAAACCTGCTGATGCGGTTCAGCCGACATGAAGACGCGGTTGCCGCCTATAATCGGTCGCTCCAGCTGAACCCCGAGAACATTCATGCGCTTTACAATCGCGGAAACGCGCTGTCGATCCTGAAACGCTACGAAGAAGCGATCCGCGATTGCGAACGCGTGCTCGCGCTGGATCCCGATTATCCCTATGCCAGAGGGGTGCTGATCCACTCGAAGCTGCAATGCTGCGATTGGCGCGGGTTCGACGACGAGCGGCACAAGCTCGAAAGCGCGCTCACTGCCGGAAAGCGCGTGGTGTCGCCCTTCAATCACAAGGCGCTTTCGGATTCTCCGGCCGAGCAATTGCAATGCGCCAAGATCTGGGTGCGACACGAAGTGCCGGTCACTTCCAAGCCGTTGTGGGACGGCGAGCGCTATCAGCACGATCGCATCAGGCTGGCTTATGTCTCAGCCGATTTCAATCTGAGCGCGGTCGGCACGCTGATGGCGCGCGTGTTCGAGCGTCACGATCGGTCTTGCTTCGAGACCATCGCTGTTTCGTTTGGCACCGACATCAAGACGCCCATGCGGGAAAGGCTGCGAGACGCGTTCGAGCATTTCGAACAGGTGCGCGAGCGGAGCATCGGCGATATCGCTGCTCTCATCCGCCAAAGAGAGGTCGATATCGCCGTCGATTTGATGGGCTTCACCGGCGAATGCCGAAGCGCGATTTTCGCCTTGCGGCCGGCACCGGTGCAGGTCAACTACCTCGGCTTTGCCGGGACGATGGGCGCGGAATACATCGATTACATCGTCGCCGACCGCACCGTCATTCCCGATGAGCACAGGCAGTATTACGCCGAAAAAATCGCCTGGCTTCCCGGGTGCTACCTTCCTCCCGACGAAACGCGCGAGATTGCAGCGCGTACGCCGAGCCGGACCGAGTTCGGGCTTCCGGAAAAGGGCTTCGTGTTCGCCTCGTTCAACAACGCTTACAAATTCACGCCCGAAATTTTCGACTTCTGGGTGCGTCTGCTGTCGTCGATCGAAGGCAGTGTGCTCTGGCTTCCCGAACATCATCCGACGGCAACGCGAAATCTCATCCGCGAAGCGGAAGCACGCGGTGTCGCCGGCTCGCGCCTGGTGTTTTCCCGGCCGGTGAGCGGCGGGGCCGAGCATCTGGCGCGCCTGCGTGTGGCGGATCTATTCCTCGACACCCTGCCCTACAACGCACACTCCACAGCTGTGGACGCGTTGTGGGCGGGTCTCCCAGTGCTGACCTGCACGGGCCACAACTTTGCCGGCCGTGTGGCGACAAGCCTGCTCAAGGGTCTCGCGTTGCCCGAGCTGATCACGGATTCGCCGGCTGCTTATGAGGCTCGGGCACTCGAGCTCGCGCGCGGGCCTGCCGAGCTTGACGGCTTGCGCGCCAAATTGGCGAGGAACCGAGCGACAAGCCCGCTTTTTGACAGCGCGGAGTTCACGCGCAACCTCGAGGCGGCCTTTACAATCATGTGGGAACGCCAGCAAAAGAACGAACCACCGGCCGACTTCGCGGTCGCCAACGCGGCTTAATGGGCGTGCTATCGTTTCAGGCATGAACGAACAGACTCTGCAAACCGCTTGGCGCCTGCACCAGGCAGGAAATCTTTCGGAGGCATCGCGGCTTTACCAGGAGGTGCTGCGGGCCAACCCGAAGCATTTCCAGGCGCTGCAGCTGCTTGGCTTTGTCCATTTTCAGCGCGGCGAGTTTGCCGATGCCGAACGGGTGATGGACAAGGCGATCAAGGTCAATCCGAAATCGGTGGATGCGCTGTACAACCGCGGCTGCGCGCTACAAGCGCTGGAGCGTCACAAGGAAGCGTTGCAATGCTTCGGCAAGGCGCTCGCCGTCAATCCGCAGTTTGCGCCGGCGTTAATCAACCGCGGCAATGTGCTGTCGCAACTTGAGCGCTATGACGAGGCGTTGACCAATTACGACAAGGCGCTTGTGTTCCAGCCGGGATCGGCCGAAGTGCTGCTCAACCGCGGCAACGCGCTGTTGGAGCTTAAGCGCGCGAAAGAGGCGTTGGCCAGCTACGAGAAGGCGGTTGCGCTGGAACCGAGGCATGCTCTCGCTTGGAACAATCACGGCAGTGCGCTCACCGAGCTTGGCCGGCATGAGGAAGCGCTGCAGAGCTTCAACAAGGCGCTCGCGCTCGAACCCGATTATCCCGAGGCTCTCGACAATCGCGGTCACACCTTCCTCAATCTGGAGCGTCGCGAGGAAGCTCTCGCGGATTTCGATCGCGCAATCGCGCTTGAACCGGACAATCAGCAGGCGATCTATAATCGCGGCCACGTGCTGAAGGACCTGAAGCGTCCGCAGGAGGCGCTCGAGGCTTTTGAGAAGGCTTTATCCCTTAATCCCGATTTTGCCCCAGGCTATATCAGCAAGGGCACCGCGCTCATTGCCTTGAAGCGATACCATGAGGCGCTCGATTGCTTCGCCGAGGCGCTGAGGCGCGATCCCAACAACGTCGATGCGTTCAGCAACCGTGCCAGCGTGCTGATGTCGCTGAAGCGCCACGACGAAGCCCTGGCCGACAGCGAACGCGCGCTTGCCATAGATCCCGAACACGCTTCGGCCTGGCACAATCGCGGCAGCGCGCTGGCGTGGTTGAAACGCTACCCCGAAGCGATGGCGAGTTACGACAAGGCCTTGTCGCTCAATCCACGCGTCGTGACCACGTGGACCAATCGAGGAAACGCGCTCATCGGCCTGCAGCGAAATGAGGAGGCCCTGGCAAATTTCGATGCCGCGCTTCGGCTTGATCCAACGGACATCGAGGCGCTCAGCAGTCGCGCCAACGCCCATTCGGCGCTGAAGCACTTCAACGAAGCCATCGCCGACTGCAACGCTGCCCTCGAAATCGATGAGGATCATGCTCCGAGCTTGAGCGTGCTGATCCATTGCCGGGTTCACGCCTGCGATTGGCGCGCTCTGAACCGCGAAAAAGCCAAAGTCGCGGCTGGATTGCGGCTCGGCCGTCGCACGATCATGCCTTTCGACAACAAGGCGGTGTCGGATTCCGAAGAGGAGAATCTGCTGACCGCGCGGCTGTGGGCGGCCGACGAATGCCCGGCGTCTCCGAACCCGTTATGGCGCGGCGAACGCTACAGGCACGACAAGATCCGGCTCGCTTATTTGTCGACGGACTTGCGCGCTCATGCAGTCGGATTTCTGATCGTCGGCGCGCTGGAGAACTGCGACAAGAACCGCTTCGAGCTCACCGCGATCCATTACGGCCGCGACGATACCAGCGACACACGCAGCCGCATGCTGGCGGCGTTCGACCGCTTCATCGATGTGCGCGAGAAGAGCGATGGCGAAGTCGCGGCGCTGCTCAAGGAGATGGAGATAGACGTCGCCATCGACCTGAACGGCTACACTGACAACGCCCGCACGCGCATCCTGGCGCAAAGGCCCGCACCGATTCAGGTGAACTATCTCGGTTATCCCGGAACCATGGGGTCGGACTACATCGACTACATCATTGCGGATGCGACCGTGATCCCTGAGGCAGAGCTGGCCTTCTACAGCGAGAAGGTCATCTATCTGCCGCATGCCTATCAGGCGAACGATGATAAGCGCGCCGTGATCGAGCAACCGCCGAGCCGGAGCGAAGCGGGACTGCCCGAGAACGGCTTCGTATTCTGCTCGTTCAACAACACTTACAAGATTTCGCCGGAAATGTTTTCGCTGTGGATGCGCCTGCTCAATGCGGTGCCCGACAGCGTGTTGTGGCTGCTCGAAGACAATCCGACCGCGGCGGAGAATCTGCAGCGCGAAGCGCTCGCTCGCGGCGTCGATCCGGGACGGATCATTTTTGCGCCGCGCACCACGCCGTTGCAGCATGCTGCGCGCCAACAGCTGGCCGACCTCTTTCTCGACACCTTGCCTTACAATGCGCACACCACCGCGTCGGACGCCCTGTGGGCGGGCCTGCCGCTCGTCACCACGCCGGGCAGCACGTTCCCGGGTCGGGTCGCGGCGAGTCTACTGAACGCGATTGGGATGCCGGAATTGATCGTTGCGTCGTTGGACGAGTACGAAGCGCTTGCCTTGAAATTGGCACGCAATCCGGATGCGCTTGCCGCGTTGCGCGTGAAGCTCAGAGCGAACCGCAGCGCGTTTCCGCTGTTCGACACGAAGCGGTTCGCGCGTTATCTCGATGCGGCGTACACCGCGATGTGGGAACGGCAGCAGCGCGGTCTACCGCCTGAAAGCCTTGCCGTTACGCCATGAATGATTTGGCGCGGCTCCAGGTTTTGCGAAGTGCCGCGAGCGAGCATTACCGGCGCGGCGACCTCAGGGGCGCGGAGCATTTCATCAACGAAGCGCTGAAGCTCGATCCGCAATCGGCCGAATTGTGGAGCAATCGCGGCACGCTCCAAGCCGCGACGAAACAGGCGAACGCCGCACTGGCGAGCTTCAGCCGCGCGATACAGCTGAAGCCTGATTTCCTGGGCGCGATGGCGAACCGCGCGCACATCCTGTTCGAGTTGCAGCGCTACGCCGAAGCGATACCGGATTATCAGAGGCTGGTGCGCGCAGATCCCGACCAGCCCTATCTGCGCGGGCACCTTCTCTTCTGCAGGCTGCAATGCTGCGATTGGAGCGATTTGGGACGCGAGCGCGCGGAGGTTATCGCCGCTCTCAAGGAAGGAAAGCGCGTTTTCCCGCCGGTGCTCAGCGCAGCGCTGCTGAATTCGCCGGCGGAGCAATTGCGCGCGGCGGAGATTCTCGGGCGCAACAAGTTCCCGCCGGTGCCGCCGCTGTGGCGCGGCGAGAGTTATCGCCATGACCGTATCCGCATCGCCTATGTGTCGGCTGATTTCCATTCCCATGCGACGGCGATGCTCACCGTGGGCATGTTCGAGCGCCATGATCGAAAGCGGTTCGAAACCGTCGCGATTTCTTTTGGTCCCGAAGACGGCAGCCCGTTGCGCGGACGCGTCAAGCGGGCGTTTGATCGTTTCATCGATCTGCGCGGCCGGGACGATGGGCACATCGCGCGCGCAATTCGAACAAGCGAAATCGATATCGCAATTGACTTGAAGGGATACACATCCGATGCGCGGCCAGGGATTTTTGCGCTGCGACCCGCGCCCATCCAAGTCAATTTTCTCGGCTTTCCGGGAACAATGGGCGTCGATTTCATGGACTACATCATCGCCGATCCGGTTATTGTGCCGCGCGCTGACGAGGCCCATTACAGCGAAAAAATCGTCTGGCTGCCGAATTCATATCAGCCGAACGATCGCACCCGTGACGTCGCCGCAAGCGTGTTGAGCCGTGGCGCCGTGGGCTTGCCGGAGACGGGATTCGCCTTCTGTTGTTTCAACAACTCCTACAAGATTCAGCCGGCGGTTTTTGAAGTCTGGATGAGCCTGCTTACCCAGGTAGACGGCAGTGTTCTGTGGCTGCTCGCCGATAATCCGACCGCGGTGAGCAATCTTAAACGAGAAGCGGAACGGCGCGGCGTCGAGTCGAAGCGCCTGGTGTTTGGGCAGCGGCTGGATTTGCCGGAGCATCTGGCACGCCATGCTCTCGCGGATCTCTTTCTCGACACGCTGCCTTATAACGCGCACACGACGGCATCGGACGCTTTATGGGCGGGCCTTCCAGTGGTGACGTGCAAGGGCAACACTTTTGCAGGCCGCGTGGCCGGGAGCATCTTAAAGGCCGCCGGCTTGCCGGAACTGGTGACGGAGTCGCTGGCGGATTACGAAGCATTGGCGCTGACACTGGCCCGCGATCCGGCCAAGCTCTCGGCGATCAAAGCGAAGCTGAAACCCAACCTTGCGACTGTGCCGTTGTTCGATATCGCCCGCTACACGCGTGACATCGAAGCCGCTTATGGCAGCATGCATGAACGCCGGCAGCGGGGTCTTCCACCCGCGAGCTTCGCCATCGGTCAGTAACGCTCGGCCTATTGCGGTGCCGGGCCTTGGCTGATGCGGACGAGGTCGTCCGGACGGATCCACTTCTTGAACGCGGCCTGGATGTCCGCCGGCTTGAGCGCGATGTAACGCTGCGCCGAGCGCGTTGGTTCATCCAGCGGCAAGTTCAAGTCCCAGCGGTCGGCGAGACCTCTCGCTATGCGCGCAATGCTGGACTCGCCCAAGGGGATCTGGCGCAGCAGCAGCGCCTTCACGCGCGCCAATTCATCTGCCGCAACCGGAGTGTCCTGCATCGCCTTGAGCTCGCGCACGACAAGGTTGCTCGCCTTGGTGACGTTTTCCGGGTCGCTCGCATATTGCACAAAATAGTTGCCGCGCGTACGGCCGGCCTGCAGGCTTGAGCCGACCGAGTACACCAAGCCGGCGTTCTTGCGCAGGTCGATGCTGAGCCGCGTCGCATAGAAGCTGCCGCCCAGCACCGCGTTGCCGAGCTCCAGCGCGTAATAGTCCGGATTCGAGCGGTTCATGGCGAGGTTGTGGGCCAGGATCACCGTATCCTGCACGCGGCTCTCGTCGGGTACCGCGACCACCGTCGGCTTGTTTGCCGGCACGGTCGGAAGATCGATCGGCGGCTTCTCGCCCTCGGCCTTCCAGCCGCCGAAATATTTTTCGATGACGGCGCGCGCCCGCTGCGGCGTCACCTTGCCGACCACGACGATCGTCGCGAGATCCGGACGGAATGTCTTCTGATAATAGGAACGAATATCGGCAAGGTTCAGCGACTGCACGGTTTCCGGCGTCGCATCGCGGAGCGAGGGATCTTCCTTGGGGAGCAGCCCTTCCCTGAGCGCGCGACCGGTGAAATAGCCGGGACTCCTGAGCTGCCCCGCCACAACGCGCGCCACCTGCCCCTTGATCGTGTCCATGGCTTGCTGCGGGAACGCCGGATGCAGCTGATTGTCGGCCAAGAGCTGGACGCCACGATCGAGATCCTGCGTCAGCACGCCAAGAGAAAAGTCGGAGCCCGCATCTTCATCGGCGCCGATCTTGTCGAGCGCTTCCTGAAAGGCGATGCGGTCGAGCGTCTCGCTGCCGTAGTCGAAGAGCTGATCGAGGACCTGCGTGAGGCCCTCCTTGCCCTGCGGCACATTGACTTCGGGCCGCGACTTGATGTGGCCGAAGACGGTAACGGTGTTGCTGACATCGGCCTGCTGAACCATCAGCGTGAGCCCGTTCGCGAGCGTGCTCACCGTCGGCCGAATGGTCGAGGGCGGCACCTCGAGGCGCTGCAACGCTGCCTCGGCCCAATCGGGAAGCTTGGTTTCCTTGGCCTCGCCCAGCGAGATGCTCTCCTGCCCGCCGAAGCCGCTGGATGCCACGGGACGGCCGCCCGCGCGCGGCATCAGCACCGCGGTCACGGAATGGTCGAGATCGAGATATTGGCGCGCAACGCGGTTGACGTCCTCGACGGTGACCTTCTTGATCCGAATCAAATCTTCATCCGGATTGGGCAGATTGTAGACGGCCACCGCTTCAGCCCAGATCGAGGCAAGACCGGCGATCGAGTTCTTCTGGAATTCCGACTGGCGCTCTTCCTGGATCTTGGCCGCTTCAACGAGCGCCGGCCGCACCCCTTCGCGCACGATCTTGCTCAGCACGGCGCGGACGTCAGCTTCGACAGTCTTCGCGTCGCTGTCGGCGGGAAACGACACCGAGGCGTAACCGAGGCTGACCTTCGGCAGCGGGCTAAGTGAAAACGCGACACCCAGCGCCTTTCCCTGCGGGACAAGGTCAAACAGATCGCCGCGCTGGCTGTTGAGCACGTCGGACAGGACTTCCAGCGCCGGAAAATCCGGACTGTCGAGACCGGGCATCCGCATCGCGATGACGCTCGCCGCATTGGCATTGTCGGTCGGGAGCGAGATCGGTTCGGCGCCGGTGGCGAGCGGCTTCGGTTCCACGGTCGGGTGGCTCCCCAGCGTCTTGCGTGGAATCGCACCGAAAATTTGGCGCACCTTGCCGAGCGTCGCCTGCAAATTGAGATTGCCGACGACCACCAGGATGGCGTTATTCGGCGCGTACCACCTGTCGTAAAACCCCTTCAGGTCCGCCGAAGACGTCATCTCGAAAGATGGCCGCGTGCCCAGCGCGTCGTGCTCATAGGGCGTGCCGGCGAACATGATTTCGCGCAATTTCGAGAACAGCACGTAGTTCGGATTGGAGACATCTTGCGCGACTTCCTGCGAGATGGCACCGCGCTCCTGATCCCAGTCCTTTTGGTCGAGCGTAAGCCCCGCCATTCTGGTCGCTTCGATGCGCAGCGCGACGTCGAGGTCCTCGGAGGGCACGGTGAACAGGTACTGGGTCAGATTCTCGCGGGTGTTGGCATTGAAATTGCCGCCCATGATGCTGCCGATGCTGGCAAGCTGGTCGGCGGTGAGGCCGGGGCTGCCGCGGAACATCATGTGCTCCAGCGCGTGCGCGGTTCCGGGAAAGCCCGCAGGCGTGTCGTTCGAGCCGACGAGATAATTCACCGACGTCGCCACCACGGGCGCGAGCGTGTTGCGGACGAGGATGACGCGGAGCCCGTTGGGCAGCGTGGCGCGGAGCACGCCGGTTTCGGCCGCCGGCGCCGAATAGGACAGATCGGCCGAGCCGGCCGTGAAAAGAACGAGTGCAAGAATGAGCGCCGAGGCAAAACGATGGAGGCGCAGACTGCACACGCGGGAAAACATCATGGATGGCTCCTCGATTTCTGTCGGTTTTGTAATGGCCGGCGGGCGAATTGCAGCACGATGAATAACATATCCCGCGCATGCCGGGAGCTTTCAATTTCTCGTCAGGGGGATTTCGCGCCCGTAACTCGAAGTTGGAGCACCGTCGCTCCGTCTTAATAGCGGGCGCGAATCGTGAGTATCTTCATCAGGGATCGGTCGTGGCGCTTATGCGGCGGAACCTATCCACTTCGGATGCGCAGATTGACGAAGAAGTTGCGCCCCTCGGAAGGAAATCCCAACACCAATTGATAGTTGGAATCGAGCAGATTTCGCGCCCCGACTTGGACGTCAATCCGATCCGTGACCGCGTATTCCGCTTCGAAATTCAAGAGCGTGAATGAGCCCGTCTTGAAATAGCCATTGCCGCTGGACGTATTGCTCCAACGGTCGCTGGCGAGCTGGAGGTTCGGCGTGAGACTGAGCCGCCGTGTCACGTCCCAGGTGACATAGGCGAAGAGCTGGCTATAGGGCACGCCGGTCAGGTGAAACGTCGGAGGAACCGGCGGATTGGCGGGATTCTGCGCATCGATGTTGCGGTTGATATAGGTGTAGCGCACGCCGATCTGCACGGTGTCGATGATCCTGCTGTCGGCGGAAAATTCGAAACCATAGTACTTGCCGTCGCCCACGTTCTGGGTCTGGGACACGTTCACCGGCGGCGTCATTGTGCTGGTGAGCCGACCGGGCTTGCCACCCGCCCCAACGCAATTGGGCGGCAGCGCGGACGTGGTATCGCAGAAATCGATCGGCACGTTGACGAGCGCATCGCGCACATCGCTGTAGAACACGGCTCCGTCCATGCGCGTCGTGCCGTGGAAGAACGTGTCACCGCCGCCGATTTCGTAATTGATCGCGCGCTCGGCCTTCAGGTTCGGATTTGAGAGCGTGGTGTTGAACCGCGTGCTGAAGCGCTCGAACAGGGTCGGAAAGCGCTCGCGGTCCGAAACGTTGGCGTACACATGCCCGGTGCCGCTGTAATTGAAGATGAGCGCGCCCTGAACGTTCGCGGCTTGGCCGTTCGCGAGGGGATAATTCACGTAGCCGCCTGAAGCAGGTTTGGCGACCGTAGGATCAACGTAGTCCTGAGCCTTCAGCAGGCGACGCCAATCATAGCTCGCGCCGACGACGAAATCGACGCGATCGGTGACATGCAGGCGATTCTCCGCCGCGACCGAGTAGGTGTCCTCGTCGCTTTCCTGCTTCGGCTCGGTGAATTTCGGCGCGAACAATTGCTGCCACTCGACATGGGTATCCCCGCGAAAGAAGAACGCGCCCTTCAGGATGTCGCGGCTGTTGAAAAAATTGTTGCCGACTTCGACGCTGCCGCCGAAGGCATAATCGGAATAGTAGGAGTTGAAGGCCTTAGCCGTTGTCTGGCTGTTGTAATTGGCGTTGTCGTAGGAATTAAGGCCGTTGCGGAAACTGTTGTAATAGAGCCTCGTCTTCACATAGGCGGCTTGGCGGATCGCGGTGTTCGAGAGAAAGTAGAGACTCTGCACGTCCCAATAGGGCCAGCGCCAATCCCTCTGCGTGGCGACTGGATCGGTGATGGAGAGCGTGGCGTTCTTCTCGGCCCATTGGCCCGAATAGCTGAACGAGTATTCATCGGTGGCGTTCGGCGTCCATCCATACTTGAGATTGAGCGCGTAATTGTGCGCTTCCGAATGATCGCGGATGCCGCCGTCTTCGCTGATCGTCGGGGTGAATTTGTCCGACAGCCGCCAATGATCGGTTTTGGTATAGCCGCCGCTTGCCTCCCAATAGTCGCTGCCGGTGGCGCCACCGACAAGACCCGAAACATTGTAGCCGTTGAATTCGCCGTTGCCGGCGAGCGCAAATCCGGCACGAGCTTCGTATTCGAAGGGCTGCGTCGGCCTGCGCGTAACAAGGTTGAGCGCGCCGCCGATCGAACCCGGACCCGACAGGACTGAAACGTAGCCTTTGTCCACCTGGATCTGCGCAAGATTGGCGGTCAGGAACAAGCCCACATCGAGGCGGTTGTCGGCCGGAAGATAAACACGGATGCCGTCGACCGAGAGCGTCGATTGAAAGCGATCGAAGCCGCGGATGAAGAACAGGCGCTCGTTGCGCGGTCCGCCCGTCGATCCGGAAACCGCGCCGGTCGTGAGGTCGATCGCGCGATCAACCGTCAGCGCGTTGAATTTGTAGATGTCATCTGCGGTAATCTTGCTTTCGTTGATGGCATTCGACAGCTGTGAGCCTGTGATCGTCACCGTCTCGATGCGGCCGAGATCGAAAACGTTGGCGTTGACTTCGGTGTTGGCGGCTATCATCGGCTGCTCGCCAGCGACGGCAGAGCTGCCCATCAAGAGTGCAAGCAAAGATACAGAGTTTCGGAAATACGCAGCCGACATTGTCCCCCGGGGCCCGCAGAAATCGTGCTGGCAAACGTTGTATTTCTTCGGATATAACGAGGATCA
>Ga0126377_10001938_pt1 | contig 13923 bp, 9 predicted proteins | sample PanSoiMetPlot_22_FD_92647 | JGI IMG/M metagenome (GOLD analysis project Ga0126377, IMG submission 92647) | Tropical forest soil microbial communities from Panama - MetaG Plot_22 | ecosystem: Environmental > Terrestrial > Soil > Tropical forest > Bulk soil | place: Panama | collected 2016-02-17
CTCGGAATACTCGCTTCTTGACGGCGCAAACCGGATCGACGACCTGATCCGCCGCGCTCAGGAGCTCGAGCAACCGGCCCTGGCGATCACCGACCACGGAAATCTCCACGCCGCCTGGGAGTTCCAGGAGAAAGCCAAGAAGGCGAAGGTCAAGCCGATCATCGGCATGGAGGCGTACGTCGCCCCTGGCGATCGACGGACGAAGGGTCGGAGTGGCCCGTCGTCCAAACCATACTACCATCTGGTCCTGCTTGCCCGCGACAACGTCGGCTACCGGAACCTGGTAAAGCTGTCGTCGCTCGCGTACACCGAGGGTTTTTACTCCAAGCCGCGCGTCGACCGCGACCTGCTCGCCCAGTACAACGAAGGCTTGATCGTTTCGTCCGCCTGTCTGGCCGGCGAAGTCGCGCAGCACCTGATGGACGAGAATCCTGGCGCGGCACGCGACGTCGCCGCGTGGTACGCGGAGGTGTTCAAGGGCCGCTACTACCTGGAGGTGCAGGCCCACGAGTCCGAGGGGCAGTCCAAGCTGAACGAGCGCATCTTCGCACTCGCGAACGATCTCGGCCTCCCCGTGATCGCGACGAACGATGCGCATTTTCTCAAGAGCGAAGACCACGACGCCCACGACGTCTTGCTCTGCATCGGGCTGGGCAAGGATCGAAGCGACGCAGACCGGATGCGCTACGATCGCGGCTTGTATTTCAAGAGCGCCCCGGAGATCGCGAGCCACTTCAAGACGCGTCCGGACGTTCTCGAGAACACGCTCAAGATCGCCGACGAAGTGAACGTGGAGTTCGGGAAGAAGTATCACCTTCCCGCGTTCCCGCTCGCCGAGGGGGTCTCGAGCGAAAACGAGCTGCTCACCAAGCTCGCCATCGAGGGCGCACACGAGCGGTACGGCAATCCGCTACCCGACAACGTCCGCGAACGTCTCGACTACGAGCTCGGTGTCATCACGAAGACCGGCTACGCCGGCTACTTCCTGATCGTTTCGGATTTCATCAAGGCCGCGCGCGACCGCGGCATCCCCGTGGGACCAGGGCGTGGCTCGGCCGCCGGCTCACTCGTCGCGTACTCACTCAAGATCACGAACGTCTGCCCACTCAAGTACGATCTGCTCTTTGAGCGTTTTCTAAATCCCGACCGTGTGTCGATGCCCGACGTCGACGTCGACTTCTGCTTCGAGCGGCGCGGCGAGGTGATCGAATACGTCCGCCAGAAATACGGGAAAGAATCCGTCTGCCAGATCGTAACCTTCGGCACCATGAAGTCCCGCGCGGCCATCAAGGATGTCGGCCGCACACTCGGCTTCACACCGGCGGAGACGGACGCGCTGGCAAAGCTGATTCCGAATCAGCCGAACTATTCGCTGAGCGTACGCGAGGCGATCGAACAAGTCAGCGACGTCGGCAAGCTGTATCGCACCGATGAGCGGTACCGCCAGCTGCTCGACTATGCGATGGCGCTCGAGGGATTGTCGCGACACACGGGTGTCCACGCTGCGGGAGTCGTCATCGCACCCGGGCCGGTCGACAACTACGTACCCATCTGCACGCAGTCATCGAAGGGCGCGGGGTCGACGGAAGACGAATCCGTCGTCGTGAGCCAGTACGACATGAACTGCCTCGAGAAGGCAGGCATGTTGAAGATGGACTTCCTCGGCCTGACGACGTTGACCGTCATTCACGACGCGCTGACGTCGATCCACGCGCGAACCGGTGAGACGATCGACGTCGACGCGCTGCTGGATGTGAACGACGAGAAGACTGAAAAGGTCTATCAGATGTTGCGCGCTGGTCGCACGACGGGTGTGTTCCAGTTCGAGTCGCCGCTCGCGACGGACATGCTGCGCAGCATGCGCTGCGACCGGTTCGACGACCTCGTCGCGTCGAACGCGTTGATGCGTCCGGGACCGCTCGACGCCGGCATGCATCGCGTCTATCAGCGACGCAAACGCGGCGAAGAGCCCGTGACGTATGCATTGCCCGAGCTCGAGCCAATTCTCCGGGAGACGCAAGGCGTCATCACTTACCAAGAGCAGGTGATGCGTATCGCGCAGGTGCTCGCGGGGATTTCGCTCGCCGAAGCCGACGTGCTGCGCAAAGCCGTCGGCAAAAAGGATGCAGAGCTGATCAAGGAGGAGCTGGGCAAGTTCGTCGAGAAATCCGTCGCGCGCGGACACAATCGCAGAATCATCGAAGAGCTGTCCGGACAGATCGAAACGTTCGGCCGATACGGCTTCAACAAGTCGCACTCGGTCGCGTATTCAGTCATCTCGTATCAGACGGCGTGGCTCAAAGCACACTACCCGGCCGAGTTCATGGCGGCGTTGCTGTCGTCGTCGATCGGTGACACGGACAGCGTGGTGAAATTCATCAACGAGGCGCGCGAGCTCGGCATCGAAGTGCTGCCGCCCGACGTCAACGAATCGGGTTACAAGTTCACGGTCATCGCCGAGAAGCGCATTCGATTCGGGCTTGGCGCGATCCGCAACGTCGGCAAAGGGGCGATCGACTCCATTCTCGCCGCACGGCAGGAGCGCCCGTGCGCCTCGTTCTACGACTTCTGTGATCGCGTCGATCTCCGGCTGTGCAACAAGCGCGTGTTCGAGGCCCTCATCGCGTCGGGCGCGCTCGACAATCTTGGTGGACACCGCGCGCAGTTCATGGCCGTGCTCGACACTGCGCTCCAAGAAGCATCGCTCAAACAACAAGAAGCGGCGATCGGCCAGTTCTCACTGCTCGGCGGAAGTGACGACGCGACGGTTGCGACATCTCCGAGGGTGCTGCCGAACCTCCAACCGCTGAACGACTCCGAGCGATTGACGAAAGAAAAGGAAATCCTCGGCTTCTACATCTCGGGTCATCCGCTCGAGCCGTTTCGGCTCGAGTGCGAGTTGTTTGCGACGCATACTGTATCACAGCTCGGGAAGTGGACGGATCAGGCCGTCGCGCTAGGCGTCGTCGTGACCGCTGTCAAGAAGCAGCTCAGCAAGCGGACCGGGGCCGAGTTCGCGCGGTTGACAGTCGAGGATTTTTCGGGATCTTCCGAAGTATTGGTCTTCCCTGAGGCCTGGACGATGTTGGGCGATCGGGTGAAGACCGATGTGCCGGTGTTGCTGAAGGGCAGCTACTCACGACGGGACCAAGACGTGGAAAACCCGACGTTCATCGTCGAGTCGCTGGTTCCGTTCGTCGAAATGCGGTTGACGGGTCAGGTCGCGGTAGCAATCGACTTGTCATCGGGCGGGAATCTATCGCCCGACGTGATGCAGGACGTGCGGGCGGTCGTTGATAATCACGCGACGTCGCACGCGTCGTCGCCGTTGCTCGAAGTCCAGTGGGCGGATGGAAGCGGGATGCGCGCGCGTTTGCGATCGCGCTCGTTGCGAATCGCGGCCTCGCAAGCCGCACTGACCGACTTACGCGCGCTGTTGGGGGCCGAGCGCGTACGTCTCGTGCGCGGGAGCTGACGTGGGGACTTCCGTAACGCTTGAATTCGAGAAGCCGATTGTTGAATTGGAGAAGCAGATCGACGAGCTGAAGCGCCTTGCCGGCGGACAGCAGCTCGATGTCGTCGAAGAGATCGCACCCCTGGAAAAAAAGTTGGCCGACTTGCGGGAGGAGATTTACAAGAATCTCTCACCGTGGCAGCGTGTGCAGGTCGCCCGCAGCACCAAGCGGCCGTTTACGCTCGATTATATCCAGCTCGCGTTCACGGATTTCATCGAGCTGCATGGTGATCGCGCGTTTCGTGAAGACGCCGCGATCGTCGGCGGCTGGGCGCGGCTCGATGGCGAAACCGTGATGATCATCGGCCAGCAGCGCGGCCGCGATACTAAAGAGATCTTGAAGCGCAACTTCGGGATGCCGCATCCGGAGGGCTATCGCAAAGCGCTTCGTCTGATGAAGCTCGCCGAAAAATTCCACGTGCCGGTGATCACGTTCATCGACACGATGGGCGCATGGGCCGGGCTCGGCGCCGAGGAGCGCGGACAGTCGGAGGCAATCGCGCGAAATCTGTTCGAGATGAGCCGGCTCGAGGTGCCGATCATCGCGACGGTGATCGGGGAGGGCGGCTCCGGCGGCGCATTGGCGTTGGGCGTCGCTGACCGGACGAACATGCTCGAGAACGCGGTTTACTCGGTGATCACCGTCGAGGGCTGCGCGGCGATTCTCTGGAAGGACGGCAAGAGCCAGGAGATGCGCGAGAAGGCCGCGTCGGCGCTCCGCATCACCGCGCAGGACCTGCAGGAGCTGCGGGTGATCGATGAGATCATCCCGGAGCCGCCAGGCGGCGCCCACGCGAACCACGAACAGGCCGCGCAGGCGGTCCACGACACGCTGGTCCGCCAATTGGAGGACCTGCGGCGCTACAAACCGGACAAGCTGGTTCGGCGACGGCGCGATAAGTTTCTACGTATGGGGCAATTCCTCGAATAGCCTCGACTCAACAATTCTTCTTCCGATTTTTCTAGCGCCTAGCGCCCAGTGCCTAGCGCCTAGCAGACATGCTCATCGAAGTCGCATTCAAGGGCAATCGAAAAGACTTCTTCCTGTGGGAGCAGGACGAGGCGCCGCCGATCAAAGCGGCGGTCATCGTCGATGCCGATCGCGGCGAGGATCTGGGTTACGTCTTTTCCGCCGGTGAGCTCGCGGAAAAGCGCAACGCCGGTACCCCACATGGCTACGGCGCCGCTGGCACATCGAAGAAGATCAAGCGCCTCGCGTCGACCGAGGACGTGAAACGCGCCGAAGAGCTCCGCGCACAAGACGAAGACGCTCGCCGCAAGGCGATGGACCGCGTGAAGGCGAATGAGCTCATCATGAAGCTCTCAGACGCCGAGTGGCAGTGGGATCGCAAGAAGCTCACGCTCTATTTCACCGCGGAAAAGCGTGTCGACTTCCGGACGCTCGTACGCGAGCTGGCGTCGATGTTCCGCACGCGGATCGAATTGAAGCAGATCGGCGTTCGTGACGAGGCGAAACGCCTCGACGGCATCGGCCGCTGTGGACGCCAGTACTGCTCGTCCTCCTGGCTGCCCGAGCTTCGCCCAGTCAACCTCGGCGTCGCGAAGGATCAGCGTCTGTCGCTCAATCCGTCGCAGATCTCCGGAGCGTGCGGGCGACTGATGTGTTGTCTGCGCTACGAGCACGAGTTCTATGCGCAAAGCCGAAAGCGCTTTCCGAAAGAAGGTCGCCTCGTTCGCACCAAACGCGGTGAGGAAAAGGTCATCGCGAACGATATCTTCCGTGAGTACGTGACGCTTCGCGGAGACGACGGCGAGGTGCGCACGATCGCCCTTCTGGAACTGCGCGAAGAAGCCGAAGCAGTCGGCGCTCCGCTACCGGCCGTCTCGGTCGCCCCGGCTCCGCCGGTCGTCGTCGACGAAGAGGAAGGTGACGTCGCGATCGACGAAGACGTGACAGACGCCGAGGAGGAGGGCGAGGCGTCCGCGCCGGAGGAGAACGGAGGCGGCGAGCCAACACCTGCTGCGTCAGAGCAGAAGGAAAAGCGGCCACACCGACGTCGTGGGCGTCGCGGCGGACGTCGCAATCGGCAGGGTGGACGCGGACCGCGCGACGGTTCGGGACCTCCCGACTCGTCGTCACCACCACCCGCCAGTGAGGCCTAGTGGCGCGGTTCTACCTCACGACCGCGATTGACTACGCGAACGGCGATCCGCACCACGGTCACGCATACGAAAAAATCGGCGCCGACGTCATCGCGCGCTACAAGCGCATGCGCGGCGATGATGTGTATTTCCTCACGGGACTCGACGAGCACGGGCAGAAGGTCGCGCAAGCCGCCGCCGAGCGCAGCTTGCCGGCGCAGCAATTCGTCGACGAGATCGCGAGCCGCTTCGAGCGGATGTGGCAGCGACTCTCGATCTCGTACGACCGCTTCATGCGGACGACCGCTCCGGACCACAAGCGCGGCGTGAAGGCGCTCATCGAGCGCATTCACGAACGTTCCCCCGACGACTTTTACGAGCAGAGCTACGAGGGCTGGTATTGCGTCGGCTGCGAGCTGTTCAAGCGCGACAACGAGATCGTCGACGGCAAGTGCGTGCTGCATCCGACGCGCGAGCTGCAGTGGACGACGGAGCGCAACTGGTTCTTCCGGTTGACGCGCTATGCCGACTTCCTGCGCAAGCTGTTCGCCGACTGTCCGCAGTTTCTCGAACCCGAGACGCGCCGCAACGAGATTCTCTCGCTGCTCGATCAAGGGCTCGAGGATATCTCGATCACGCGGTCGCGTCTGTCGTGGGCCATCCCCTTCCCCCTCGCGCTGTCGAACGGCGAAACGCAGGGAACGTGGGTCTGGTTCGACGCACTACCGAACTACCTCACGGCCACGGGCTTCCCAGAGGAGTACGACAAACCGCGATGGCCGGCGCAGCTCCACATCATCGGCAAGGACATCACTCGTCTTCACACGGTGATCTGGCCGGCGATGCTCGAGTCGGCCGGATTGCCCATTCCCGAACGTGTCTGGTCGCACGGCTTCGTGCTGCTCGGCGGTGAGCGATTCAGCAAGTCGTCCGGCATTCGACTCGATCTCGACGAAGTCATCGACCGCCACGGCGCCGACGCGCTGAGGTATTTCCTCCTGCGCGAGGTTCCATTCGACGCTGACGGGAGCTTCTCGTTCGAGCGCTTCGACGAACGCTACGTCTCCGATCTCGCCAACGCGCTCGGCAATCTGGCGAGTCGGGCGATCTCGATGGTCGAGAAATACTGCGACAGCAGTGTTCCGGCGGGCGCGGTCGGTGAGCTCGACCGCGCGGACTTCGCCGACCTGCGTGAGTTCCACGCCGTGATGGACGGCGGACGCGGCTATCTGCTTCACGAAGGTTTGAAACGCGTCATGGCGTGCGTCACGCGCGGCAACGAGTTCGTGCAGTCGAGCCAACCCTGGGCCCTTGCAAAAAACCAGGAGACGCGGCCGCAGCTCGAGTCAGTGCTCGCGGCCATTGTGCGTCAGCTCGCGCGCCACGCGATTCACCTCGCGCCGTTCATGCCCGGCAAGGCGCAGGAGCTGTGGGAGCAGATCGGCGGAAAGGGAAACGTGGCCGATCAGCGTTTCGTCGATGTCGAGTCGCTCGACGTCACTGGTTGGCGCGTAGCAAAAGGGGCTTCGTTGTTCCCGAGACCAGCGCCTGGCGCCTGACGCCTAGTAAGAAGAGGCGAAGATCGGAACACCATGACCTGAAGAAACGCAGATGGCCGCGGAAAAAGCCGGGATCGACGCGGATCGCTCCGACTCGCGTGAAAGCTGCCAGCACGTGGACAGATTCATTCTTTCTCTGAAAGAGACGCTCGGGACGCCGCCAATGGCGTCCCGAGCGGCAGTTGTTTCAGAAAGAGTTCCCTGTAGAGCGGGCGGATTCGCTACTCGATGCCCAATCGGAACAATCCGCGGCCATCCCGGACGTTTCCGCGGCCATCTGCGTTTCTCTTTTCAGTCTGGTTTGCCGTTGTTCCGTCGTTGCCGTCTCACTTTTTCGCCGGCGGCGCCGGAGTTCCGGGCTTCGAGAAATCGACCGTCGGCGGACCCTGCTGCGCCTCGTTCGTCGGATTGAAGTACTTCCTCGGCTGCGCACCGGTGACTTTCGCCGTGATGACAGTCGGAAACGTCCGGATTAAGGCGTTGTACTGGTTGACTGCCTGGTTGTAATCGTTACGCGCAACGGCGATGCGATTCTCCGTGCCCTCCAGCTGGTCCTGGAGTTTTATGAATCCCTCGTTAGCCTTGAGCTGCGGATACGCCTCGACCTGAACCATCAGGCCGCGGAGGGCATTCGACATTTGCGCATTCGCGTTTGCCATCTGCTCGGCGTCGCCGGATTGCACCGCAGCCGCGATTCCCGACCGAGCCTGCGCGACCTGCGTGAACACGGCTTCTTCGTGCTGCGCGTAGCCCTTCACCGTGTTGACCAAATTGCCAATGAGGTCACTGCGCCGCTGCAGTTGAACGCCGATCTGACTCTGCGCAGACGCGGCCTGCTCGTCGAGCGTCTGAATGCGGTTGTACCCGCACGCGCCGAGGGGGAGCAGTAGAAGAAGTCTAAGCCAGCGTCTCATGGATGGGTCACTCCTCGTAGAGGGGCTATGAATGGAGAATACTACGGAGCGTGACAAGCAGTAGTTGCGGCCGCTCACCCAGCAGGCGCCTTGTATGTGTCGAGATAGGAGACGAGCTGCTCCATTCCCTTCACGTATCCCGCCAGCACCAAACCAGCGTCGGCCGTCGTGAGCTTGGATTCTCCGCGAGCGTGTTGGACGACGCGAACGATCGGCGCGGGATCGAAACCGACGCGACGCGCGACCGACTCCACCAACGAAACGTTGTCGCCCGGCGGTTTCTCCGAATGCAGCCGCAGGAATGCGCGGAACACGATCATGATCGCGCTCACACTTGCACCGAGGAGATCGACCTGACGCTGGCCATCGTTGCCGGCAGCGAGAATACCCTGGCGAAGCTTGATCAGCTTGCCCATCGCCTCCTGCTCGAGTTGCAGCCGTAGATCGGAAAGCTCGACGTGGATTCCGTGGAAGGGAGCTTCGCCGTACAGCACGCGATGGCGCTCGAGCACGTCGGCGTACTCCATCGGGAAGATGTCAGCCGATCCGCGCCACTCGTCGGTCTTCAGCGTGAGCGGCGCAGGGTTGCCTGCCTCCGCCCACGCGCGCGACGCCGCCGATGCCGCGGCGAGACGATTGGGATCGAGCGCATCGACGATCACGAGCACGTTCTGGTCGGATCGTTTCGTCTGTTCGCCCGCCGCCGCAGATCCATACAACACGATCGAGCGAAGCGCTTCACCGTACGCGTTCCGCAATTGCGACACGAGCTCTTCGAGGGTCATTCGCGCCATGGTCACCAGGATCCGCTAGAGCCACCGCCGCCGAAACCGCCACCGCCGCCGAATCCACCAAAACCGCCGCCACCGCCACCGAAGCCTCCGCCACCACCGAACCCGCCGCCTCCCCATCCGCCGCCTCTACGTCCCCAACCACCGCCCATCGGAATGAAGATCGGCAGACAACCACACCCACCACGACGCCGGCCACCCAACATGGGAAGGATGACGAACAGAAATATGAAAAGAAGGAACCACGGAAAGCCTCCGCCTCGCGCTTGCTGCCGCTGCCGAACCGGCGGCGCGGGCTGAAGCGAGCTGTCGACCTGGAAGTTGAACTCGCGCCCGAATCGCTCCGCGATGCGCGACGTCATCAGCTCCAGACCGGCACCGTAGTTCCGTCGTTGGAAGAGCGGTGTCGCCTCATCGCGGAACTGCCCCGTGGTTGCGTCGGTGAGGAAGCCTTCAGCGCCACGGCCAACTTCAGTGCGGATCTGGCCGCGGCCGTCCTTCGACGTCTCCTTCGGAATGAGGAGAATGACGACGCCCGTGTTGCGCGTGGGATCGCCAGGCATTCCTTTTTTACCGACCTGCCACTCGCGACCGATTCGAAGCGCGACTTCTTCGATCGGTCTGCCGCCGAGATCCGGGAGCGTGACAACGACGATCTCCCCTCCCGACTTCTCGCGCACAGCCGCGATGATGCGCTCCATCTGACTCGCGGACTGCGGATCGATGACGTTCGCGAAGTCGTTGACGTAGCCACGGGGCGCCGGGATCTGCAGCCCCTGGAACGCAACAGCGACCAGCGTCGAGATCACCAGCAGGAAGGATTTCACGAATCGAAAGCTAACTAGCGATGACCGAGGCGAACGTCTGGGCGGTCGATGAGCGCGTTGATGAGCCGCGCCGAGAACTCCCGAATCTCTTCGGTGATGGACTCCGACTGGCTGACGAGATACCCACCGCCAATCGTCAGCACGACGCTGACGGCTAGGCCGAACATCGTGGGCGAGAGGGAAGCACCCAGGCCGGCCAACGTCGCGACCCCCGCGGCGCCAGCCGGTTCGGTTCCGATCAAAGTGTCATGGATCCCGCGCGCGGTCCCGAACAGACCGAGCAGAATTGCGGAGACGGAGAGCGAGCGGAGGTATTGGAGCCGACGCGTCAGCTTTGGAACCACGAACAACACAGCCGCGGTGGCGACGTTCTGCAAATCGCTCTCATCTCGGCTCCGGCTGCGGAGGATCAAAAGCCCGATGTCGGGCAGGGCCGCCTTGGACCCAGCGCAGACTTTGATCGCTTCTTCGATCCGGCCGACGCGCACGAGCTGGATCACACGCTCGATGAAGACGCGACCGTTGTTCTTGGACCGGAACACGATCACGTAGAGCCGCTCGAGAAGAATGGCGAGGCCGACGGCGCCGACGAGCGCGATCAGGAGCATGATCGGGCCGCCCTCTCTGTACCACGCTTGCATCGCGCTCATTGCGCCGGGCGGGGGTGCAAGACGTATGCCCTATACCGATGGCGTCCCGACTGCTCCGAGGATGTTGTGGTGCAAGGGTTTGTGACCATTGCTGCACCGTCGTAATTTTCGCGGGACCGTCTACGCGACCCACTCGCCGCACCCCTGCCGCCAATGCGACTCTTTACTTTGCACCCGATTCTGCTGCTTGGATTCATCGCCGCTTGCGCACGCACGGATGCGGCGCGCGCCGCGAATGACAAGCCCGCTGAATCGACCGCGTCGGCAGCAGGAGCGGTCGACGTCCGCCCGCTGCTGGCGGACTCGATCAGTGAACGAGCCGATCGCGGCCGCGTCACAGGCGACGCCAGTGCGACGCTGTGGGTCGTCATGGCGAGCGACTTTCAATGTCCTTACTGCAAGCAGTGGCATGACCAGTTTTTCGCCCCGGTCATGCAAGAGTACGCGGCGAAGAATCGCATCCGCCTAGCGTTCTTGAATTTCCCGTTGTCGATGCACCAGAACGCGATGCCGGCCTCCGAGGCGGCGATGTGTGCCTCGGTGCAGCGCAAGTTCTGGCCGATGCACGAAAGTCTGTTCGCGACGCAGAAGAAGTGGGAAGGAATGGCCAACCCAACTCCGCTGTTCGATTCGCTTGCGATGGCGGCCGGCGTCAACATGGCACTCTATCGCACCTGCACCACCAAGCACCTCACCGTTCCGCTCATCGAAGCAGATCGTGATCGCGGGCGGACGGCAGGCGTTGCGTCGACGCCGACGTTCTTCGTGGGCAGCCAAACCATTGTGGGCGCCGAGCACGATCTACGCGCTGCGATCGACGCGGCGCTCAAGGGACAACCGGCCAAGAAGCCCTGAGTGCGTATCCCCGTCCAGCTCGGCTATCGCGCGCTCGCGCATCTGGCGCGGGGTGTGGCAGTCGTCGCCCCGAATAGCGAATCGAAGTTCCTTCGAGCGCTCGCGGCGCGTCGCGGCATTCGTCGCCGCTATCGAGACTGGGGCGCCAAACATCGCGATCGGTCGCGTCCGTTGCTCTGGATGCACGCGCCATCCGTCGGGGAAGGACTGCAAGCGCGCCCGGTGCTCGAGCTCGCGCGCGTACGACGACCTGACCTGCAGCTCGCGTACACACATTTTTCGCCGAGCGCACTCGGGTTCGCGCGCGGATTGGACGTGGACTTCCGCGACTACCTGCCCTTCGACACTCCGGGAGACGCACGCGTCGCGCTCGATTCCCTTCGACCAACGGCGCTCGTGTTCTCGAAGCTCGACGTCTGGCCGATCATCACGCGCGAGGCACGGGCGCGCGGCGTTCGGCTCGGTCTCGTGAGCGCGACGTTGTCGCGCGAATCATCGCGCCGCTCGCGGACCGCGACAGCTCTGCTCCGCGATGCCTATGCGGCGTTGGAAGTCGTGGGCGCGATCGACGACGCAGACGCGGATCGTCTCGTCCAGCTTGGCGTTCGTCCACAAGCGATCGTCATCACGGGCGACACGCGGTATGACCAGGTGTGGTTGCGGGCGCAACGTGTCGACCGCGGCAGCCCGATGTTCGAGCGTCTTCGCAGCACCCGTCCGACGTTCGTTGCCGGGTCGACGTGGCCGGCGGACGAAGCGGTGCTACTCCCCGCGTTCGAGGCGCTCGTGCGTAGTGGCGTTCCCGCGCGTCTCATCATCGCGCCGCACGAGCCGACCGTCGATCACGTCGGTCGTATCCTCGAGTGGGCAAAACGCGCGAAGCTCCCGTCCGCTCGGCTCGATGAGCCGAACGCGGGCGCCGCCGACATTCTCGTCATCGATCGCTTGGGGGTTCTCGGTGAGCTCTACGCGCTGGCGGACGTCGCGTTCGTCGGCGGCGGCTTTCACGGTGCGGGACTGCATTCGGTGCTCGAACCTGCGGCATTCGGCACCCCGGTGTTGTTCGGCCCGCGCGGAGAGAACAGCCGCGATGCGACCTTGCTGGCGCAGCGCGGCGGGGGGGCGCTGGTGTCGACGGAAGCCGAGCTGTGTCGTCGTCTGCGGGTGTGGACGACGGACGTCGTCGCGCGGCGCGACGCGGGCAATTACGCGCGGGCGTTGGTGCGAAGCGGGGTCGGCGCGGCGGAGCGGTCGTTCGAGTTGATTGATCGGATTCTGCGATAATTGTCGGGGTTCGGAAAAGAAAACCGGCCGGGCAACGGGACTGGACGGAGCGACCGAAACGGAATGGCAACGGCAAGAGCATGATTTATCTGTTCTATGCTTGAATCGATTCTCGAAGAAGCCGGGATAGAAGCGGGCCTTCTTTGCCATCGCCGATGAAGTGCGTCTCTGGGCTTTCCGTTGCCTTCCCGTTTTTGTCGCTCCGTTCATCGCCGTTGCCCGACCGGTTTGCGGGCCACGGTGTCTCATCAAAATGTTCTTATCCCGCGAGAGATCGCGGCTGTCAGGCCGAGGTCCCTCGTCCCCTCGCTGCACGGATGACAAGCTATCGCTTCACCGGCTCACGCCCCGCCGGAATCGGCAGGTGCGACGGACGATGCAGGAAGAAGCCCTGCACCAGGTGCACCCCCAGCTCGTGCACCGCGTGGAACTCTTCCGCGCGCTCCACGCCCTCCGCGATCACCTTGGCGCCATGATCGTTCGCGAACTTCACCATCGTCTCGACCAGATTCTGCTTGATGAAATTCGTATCGATCGCGTTGATCAGCGAGATGTCCAGCTTGATGAAGTCCGGCTCGAGGTTGGCGATCGACCCGAGCCCAGCGTAACCGCTGCCCGCGTCATCGACCGCGAATCGGAGCCCCCGCTCGCGAAACGCTCGCAAACGCTCGCGGAACTTCGGGTAGTCCTTGATCGCGGTGCGCTCCGTGATCTCGATGACGACGCGTTCGGGTGACTTCAGCTCGTTTTCATCGAACGCCGGATCGCTGAAGTCGTGTGGGTCGACGTTGATGAACAGCAGCTCGTCGGGCTGGAGCCGAGTCTCGATGCCTTCGATCGCCCGCGCGCGACAGAGCCGGCTCAGCTCCCACACGAGATCCGCCTCGGCGGCGACGTCGAACATCACTTCCGGGCTGCGCAGACTGCGCATCACGCCGCGTGCAAGCGCCTCATACCCGAAGATCTCGCGCGTCTCGGTGACGACGATCGGGTGATAGTCGACGTACACGCCGCGATCGCGCAGACTCGCACGCAGGTCCGCCACACGTCGCGCGCGCTCGCGCTCCTCGATCGACCGCGACGCATTCGCCGCCTCGCGAATGCCGCGATAGATCAAGCGCTCGAGTCGGATCTTCGGGTTGTAGTAGACGTGGGCGCGGCCGACGTAGATGTCGAACAGCGCCGCGATCTCTTCGCCGTGCTGCGCTTCGATGCGAGTGCCGACGTGGCGTTGGAGCCGCGCCACCATGTCGGTGATGTCGCCCTCCGACGCCGCGGCGACGCCGGTGGCGGGAACGTGAAAGAAGATGAAATCGTCGTCGTTCGTGAAGCTGACCATCACGCGCGAGGTGCTGAGCGCCGTGTCGTCGAGGAACTCGCGCACCGCCGCGGCCGTCGTCTCGAGCACCGCGTCGAGCTTCTCCCA
>Ga0126377_10001939_pt1 | contig 13919 bp, 12 predicted proteins | sample PanSoiMetPlot_22_FD_92647 | JGI IMG/M metagenome (GOLD analysis project Ga0126377, IMG submission 92647) | Tropical forest soil microbial communities from Panama - MetaG Plot_22 | ecosystem: Environmental > Terrestrial > Soil > Tropical forest > Bulk soil | place: Panama | collected 2016-02-17
ATCGAAATACCCCGGAAGACACTTCCGTCTTCCAAGGCCAGCACAGCAGGAACGGTCAACCGGTTGTCCCCTTCGCCCGCAAGGCGCAGAAATCGGGGTGCGCATGTACAAAGCGGGAGGAGCCCTTCATCAGAACTCCGTCCCGCTTTGACAGACTACCCTATTGGCAACGGCGCGAATTCTACGAACTAGGTCCCTCACTGTCCACGCTGATGAGCGCGTGCGAAACGCCTCGCGAGCGCCGCCGCCGAGCTAATCTTCACTTGAAGTTATCCATGTACTTGACTGATTCATAAAAGTATATCGGCCATGGAATAGAACCCGGGGTGTTTGCCGACGAGCCAGCGCGCCGCTCGCAGGGCACCCCGCGCATAGATCGTCCGATCGCTGGCGCGGTGCGTCAGGCACAGCGATTCCCCCGCTCCCGAGAACGTCACGCGGTGCTCGCCCACTTCCTCGCCTTCGCGTACCGAGGTGAGCACGATCTGGCCGCGTGCGCGGACCGGTGCAGGACCCGGTTCGACGACCGCCACCTTCGCGAAATCCTGCCCGCGGCCAGCCGCTGCACTCTCGCCGAGCTTCAACGCAGTCCCGGACGGTGCGTCGATCTTGCTGCGATGGTGGACATCGAGGACATCGACTTCGAAATCCTCGCCCAGGGCGTGTGCGGCAGCCTTCACCAGCGTGAACATGACGTTCACCCCGAGACTCATGTTGGGCGAATAGAGGATTGGGATCTGCGCGGCGCATTCGCGCAGTTGCGCAAGCGTCGACGGTGGAAGTCCGGTCGTGCCGAGCACGAGGGGACAGCCATGGCTCGCGCATGCGTGCAGCGTGCCCGGTACCGAGCCGGCCAGCGTGAAATCGATGACGGCATCGGCGCCAGCAAGCGCCTTGTCACGATCGGCTGTCACGGCGACACCGAGGCGCGCACCACCGGCGAGTTCACCGGCGTCGCGACCGAGACTCGTGCTGGAGAGAGAAGCGAGAGCGCCGCTCAGCTTCAAGTCAGGCTCATCGCGCAGCGCCGCGAGCAGCGACTTGCCCATGCGGCCGCTCACTCCGAACAGCGCGATGTTGAGCGTCATCGAGCGATATTCTCGAAGAACTTCTTCACACCCTCGAGCCAACCCTGCTCGCGCGGGTTGTGCCGCTTGCGGTCGTGGCGCAGAGACTCGTCGAGCTTGCGGATCAGGTCCTTCTGCTCGGCGGAAAGGCCGACCGGCGTCTCCACGGCGACGCGACAGAACAAGTCACCGGTAGGCCCGCCGCGCACCGGACGCACGCCCTTTTCGCGCAGGCGAAACACGCGGCCGGACTGTGTCTCGGACGGTATCTTCAGCGTCACGTGTCCGTCGAGCGTCGGCACTTCGATCTGGCCACCGAGCACGGCCGTCGCAAAGCTCACGGGCACTTCGCAGGAAAGATGGCTGCCGTCGCGCTCGAAGATCGCGTGCTCGCGCACCTGGATTTCCACGTACAGGTCGCCGCCCGGTCCGCCGTTGCGTCCTGCCTCGCCCTCGCCCGCCAGCCGTATGCGATCGCCGTTGTCGACGCCCGCCGGTATCTTGACGGTCAACGTCTTTTCGCGGCGCGTGCGTCCCTGTCCGTGGCAATGGTCGCAGGGCTTCTGAATGATCTGGCCGCGCCCCTTGCAGCGCGGGCAGGCCTGCTGAACGCTGAAGAAGCCCTGGCTGACGCGCACGCTCCCCTGGCCGTTGCAGGTTTCGCAGGTGACGGGCGTTGACCCTTTGGCGGCGCCGCTTCCGTTGCACACCTCGCACTCACCGAGCGTCTGGAAGTCGATCTCGATGTTGTCGCCGAACACCGCCTGATCGAGGTCGAGCTCCAGCCCGTAGCGCAGGTCCGCGCCGCGAAATACCTGGTTTCGTCCGCGGCGGCCGCCGCCGAAGATGTCGCCGAACACATCCCCGAAGATGTCGCCGAACGCGTCGGCAGCGCTGAACCCGCCGCCCCCGCCACGCGTCGCTTCGACGCCCGCGTGACCAAACTGGTCGTACGCGGCGCGCTTCTGCGCGTCGGTGAGCACTTCGTAGGCCTCCTTCGCCTCCTTGAATTTCTCTTCGGCTTCCTTGTCGTGGGGATTGCGGTCGGGATGAAACTTCATCGCGAGCCGCCGGTACGCCTTCTTGATGTCGGCTTCAGGGGCGTTGCGCGCCACCTCGAGCACTTTGTAGTAGTCGCGTTTCGACATGCGCCGCGGGCCTGCAAATATGCGAACGCCGCGGGGTCTTCACGACCCCGCGGCGGCCATCCATTCCAACCGCATGAACCGTTACGAGCTCTTGCGGTTCTTGTCTTTCACTTCCTCGAACTCGGCGTCGAGCACATCGTCCTTGCCACCCGCGCTACCGCTGCCAGATGCCCCGGCATCGGCGCCCGGCGCGCCCTGAGCTCCCTGCTGGGCGTAGGCGCGCTGCGCGACGGCAGCCGACGCCTGCGCCAGCTCCTGTGCGCGGGATTCGATCGCATCCTTGTCATCGCCGCTGAGCGCGGTCTTGAGGGCCGAGATCGCGGTCTCGATCTTGTACCGCTCTTCCTGGGTGACCTTGTCGCCGAGGTCCTTCAGCGACTTTTCCGTTGCATGCATGAGCGCGTCGCCGCGATTGCGTGCGTCCACCAGCTCACGGAAGCGCTTGTCCTCTTCGGCGTGCGCCTCGGCGTCCTTGACCATGCGCTGGATTTCCTGCTCGTTCAGGCCGCTCGAGGCCTTGATGACGATGCGCTGTTCCTTGTTGGTCGCCTTGTCCTTCGCCGACACGTTGAGGATACCGTTCGCATCGATGTCGAAGGTGACCTCGATCTGCGGCATGCCGCGCGGCGCCGGCGGAATGTCCGCCAGGTCGAAGCGGCCGAGCGACTTGTTGTCACCGGCACGCTCGCGCTCGCCCTGCAGCACGTGAATGGTCACGGCCGTCTGGTTGTCGTCCGCGGTCGAGAACGTCTGGTTCGCCTTGGTCGGGATCGTGGTGTTCTTCTCGATGAGCTTGGTCATCACACCGCCCAGCGTCTCGATACCGAGCGACAACGGAGTGACATCGAGGAGCAGCACGTCTTTCACGTCGCCCGCGAGCACACCGGCCTGAATCGCGGCACCGACGGCCACGGCCTCGTCCGGGTTCACGTCCTTGCGCGGCTCCTTGCCGAACAGGTCGCGGACCACCTTCTGCACGTACGGCATGCGCGTCTGACCGCCGACCAGGATCACCTCGGCCACTTCGTTGACCGAGAGCCCCGCGTCCTTGAGCGCGGTCTTGCACGGACCGAGAGTCTTCTGCACCAGGTCCTCGACCAGTGACTCGAGCTTGGCACGCGTCAAGCGGATGTTGAGGTGCTTCGGGCCGCTCGCGTCTGCCGTGATGTACGGCAGGTTGACGTCGGTCTGCTGGCTCGAAGAGAGCTCGATCTTCGCCTTCTCTGAAGCCTCCTTGAGACGCTGCATCGCGAGCGGATCGCGACGCACGTCGACGCCACTCTCCTTCTTGAATTCCTCGGCGATGAAGTTGATCACGCGCAGGTCGAAGTCCTCGCCACCGAGGAACGTATCGCCGTTGGTCGACAGCACTTCGAACTGGCGTTCGCCGTCGATCTCCGCGATCTCGATGATCGAGATGTCGAACGTGCCGCCGCCGAGGTCATAGACCGCGATCTTGCGATCGCCGCCCGACTTGTCGAGACCATATGCCAGCGCGGCCGCGGTCGGCTCGTTGATGATGCGCTTGACGTTCAAGCCCGCGATGCGGCCGGCGTCCTTGGTCGCCTGGCGCTGCGAGTCGTTGAAATAGGCCGGCACCGTGACGACGGCTTCGGTCACGGTCTCGCCGAGGTAGTCCTCGGCAGTCTTCTTCATCTTCATGAGGACGCGCGCCGAGACTTCGGGCGGCGCCATCTTCTTGCCGTTCACTTCCACCCAGGCGTCGCCGTTGTCGGCCTTGGCGACCTTGTACGGCACCATGCCGATGTCCTTCTGCACCACGTCGTCGCTGAACTTGCGGCCGATGAGACGCTTGATCGCGAACAGGGTGTTCTGCGGATTGGTCACCGCCTGGCGCTTGGCGGACTGGCCGACCAGCACTTCGTTGTCCTTGGTGAAGGCAACGATGGACGGCGTGGTCCGGTCACCCTCGCTGTTTTCGATGACCCGGGGCTTGCCGCCTTCCATGATGGCGACACACGAATTGGTCGTGCCGAGGTCGATACCGATGGTCTTGGCCATGACTCAATAACTCCTGAAAAAGCTTTGCTCGAAACCTGAACGCGATGATGGGGAAGTCGATGTGTGTTTCAAGCGTACGGTTGTAAAAAGGTCGTTGTCCGACGGGCGCTTGTCCCTCAGACCTCAGGCAGAAGGCGCACGCGCCACGATGACCCGGGCGGGACGCAGCAACCGGCCGTTGAGCTGGTAACCCTTCTGCACAACCTGCAGAACGGTATTGGGCTCGGCGGTGGCGGAATCCTGCATCGCCATCGCCTCGTGCAGCTGCGGATCGAACGGCGCCCCCACCGGGTTGATCTCGACGACGCCGTACTTGTCGAAGGCTTTGCTCAGCAGGCGCAGCGTCGCTTCCTTGCCGGCGAGGAGACTGCGGGCATCGGCCGTTTCCCCGGCCTCGAGCCCCAGCTCGAGGCTGTCACGCACTTCGAGCATGTCAGCGGCAAACTTCTCCAGCCCGTACCTGAGCGCATTCTCCAGGTCGCGCGCTCCGCGTTTGCGAACGTTATCGAGCTCCGCCGCCGCCCTCAGGTAATTATTCCAATTCTCCTGAGCCTTGGCCTCGGCAGCCGCCAGGGCCTTCGCGAGTTCGCCGGCATTGGCCTGCCCCGCTGAATCCGTCAGCACGGCGGTGGCTTCGGGGTCGAACTCTCGCTGCGTGTCGGGTGCACCGCGCTCGGCGTCCTTGTGTGCCCTGTTGCTCATCGAAAACTCTCCTGGCCGCTGTACCGGCGGGGGTCGACTGGAAACGGCGAAGGATACCGCGAAGGAGGCCGAAATCGGGATCAGCGACGTGAATTCAAGGCGGTGCCGAGAAGCCGCGCGGTGATATCGACGATGGGAATCACGCGCTCGTAGGCCATCCGCGTCGGCCCGATCACCCCCAGCACGCCGACGATTTCGTTGTCGAGGGTATAGGGGGCAGTCACAACGCTGCAGTCATCGAGGATCGTGTAACCGGATTCCTGCCCGATGAAGATCTGCACACCTTCCGCCCGCAGGCTCTGGTCGAGCAGGTGCAGGATGTCGCGCTTCTCGTTGAAGGCCTCGAACAGGCGGCGCAACTTGTCGACGTTGGAGAGTTCCGCGAAGCTCATCAGGTTGGTCTCGCCGGCGATGACGTAGCTCGCCATGCCACGGTCGCCGGAATCGACGACCTGCTGGGCCAGCTGGATGGCATCGAGCATCAACTGGTTGAGGTTCTGACGGGTCTCCTGCAGCTGCGCGAGGAGCTCGGTGCGCACGTCGCTCAGGCTGCGGCCTCGAACCTGGTCGTTGAGGTAGTTGGCGGCGCGACGCAACTCATCCGGCGAGTAGTGCCGCTCCAGGTGCACGATGCGGTTCTGCACCTCACGCCCCCCGACGACCAGGATGGTGAGGACGCGGTTGTCGGAAAGGCCCACGAACTCGATCTGACTCAGCGCAGCCTGCGACTGGCGCGGCAGTGTGACGACGCCCGCCAGGTGCGTGATCGTCGAGAGCACCTGGGAGGCGACGGCCACCAGCGCCTTGGGCTCATCACTGTGCTGTTCGAGGCGGCGTTGCAGGTCCGCGACCTCGGGCCCCTCGAGCGGCTTGAGCTTGAGGAGTGTGTCGACGAAAAGTCGATAGCCCTTGTCGGTGGGGATACGTCCCGCGGAGGTGTGCGGTGAGGTCACGAACCCGAGCCCCTCGAGGTCCGCCATCACGTTACGGATCGTCGCGGAACTGAGGTTCAGTCCGGATTCGCGCGACAGCGTGCGTGACCCGACCGGCTGACCGTCCCGGATATAACTTTCGATCAGGATCCTGAGCAGATGCTGGGCACGCTCATTGAGAAGGTCGTCGGCAGCCTCTGTCGGCATCGGCATCAACACTCTGTATATTCAGGCAACCTGCGTTGCCGCATGTCTCGCTAACTAACAGCGCACCTTCCGCGAAGTCAAGCTGCGCAAAGCGGGGCGAAGCGCGCGTGGCCCGGGTCGGATCGACATGGTAAAAGGCCCAAAAATACCGATGGCAAAGCCATTTCAGACCTTCGCGCTCGTGGGCCGGGACACCGATATGCGTGTCGCGGACAGCATGCGCACGCTCGCCGGGCACCTGGTGAAGCGCGGCGGCCAGGTCCTGGTCGACCAGGCGAGCACGGTGAACTTCGGGTCGACGCCGGTAACCCGGGCCGACCCGCAGGGGTTTGCGGATCGCGCGGACCTGCTGATCGCCATTGGCGGCGATGGGACGATGCTGCATGCCTCGCGGCTGGCGGTGGGTCGCAAGGTGCCGCTCCTCGGGGTGAATCGCGGTCGCCTGGGGTTCCTGACGGACGTCTCGCCCGAAGACATGCTCGAGAGGCTCGATGACGTGCTGGCCGGAAAGTACACGGAAGACCGACGCTCGCTGCTCGAGGCGCGACTGAACCGTGGCGGGCGCATCGCGGGTGCACTCACCGCGCTCAACGATGTGGTCGTGCAGAAGTGGGAAACCGGCCGCATGCTCGACATCGAGACCTGGATCGACGGGCAGTTCGTCAACACTCACGGCGCGGACGGACTCGTCGTCGCGTCCGCCACCGGGTCGACAGCGTACGCGCTCTCGTGTGGCGGGCCGATCGTCCAACATCGGCTCGGTGCCGTGGTGCTGGTGCCGATCTCCCCGCACACGCTCAGTGATCGGCCAATCGTGGTGTCGGCAGACGCCCGGATCGAGTTGCGGCTGAAGGAGCGCGTCGATACGCGTGCCCAGGTCCTGTGCGATGGCGCGGTGCTCGGTGAACTCGACATCGGCGACCGGCTCGAGATCAGCGCGTCGCAGCATCACGTTACGCTGATCCATCCGCCCGGATACGAGTACTTCCGCCTGCTGCGCTCCAAGCTCCATTGGGGACGCGGCGGCTACGACGGGTCCGCCGGCACAACGCCCCCGGCCGAGCGCTGACCGCCAGCCGTGCTGACCTACCTGAGGATTCGCGACTTCGCGATCATCGATGAGATCGAGCTCGAATTCGGCTCGGGTCTCACAGCGCTCACGGGCGAGACTGGCGCCGGCAAGTCAATCGTCGTGGATGCGCTGGCCCTCGCAGCCGGCGGACGCGCGAGTGCCGATGCCATCCGTCACGGCGCGGACCGCGCGGAGATCTCGGCGACGTTCGAAGTGCGCGCCTATCCGAAGCTGCGTCGCTGGCTCGAAGCACAGGCGATCGAGAGCGATGGCGAATGCATCCTGCGCCGCGTGTTGTCGAATGACGGACGTTCGCGCGCCTTCATCAACGGCCAGCCGGTGCCGTTGCAGACGCTGCGCGAGCTGGGTGAGCTCCTGGTCGACATCCATGGGCAGCAGGAATTTCTCGCCCTGGTGCGCCGGCCCGCGCAGCGTTCGCTGGTCGACGCGCACGGCAAGCACGAGGAACTCGCTGAACAGGTCAATGCCGCCTTCGATCGTTGGCGGGACCTGCGGGGCCGGCTCGCCGAGCTCGAAGCGGCGGGTCGCGACCGCGATGCCCGCCTCGAATTGCTCCAGTACCAGGTGCGCGAGCTCGAAGCCCTGGCGCTCTCCGCCGCGGAATTGCCGGAACTGTTCGCGGAGCAGCGGCGCCACGCGAACAGTGGTCGCCTTGCCGAAGGTGTGCAGCAGGCGATCGAGCTTATCGACGAAGCCGAGACCGTGAACGCGCACGCCACGGTGAGCCGCGCGCAGGGAGTGCTCCGCAATCTCGCGGCAGTGGACTCCCGACTCGCGGGTCCGGAGCAGCTGCTGGTTGAAGCGGGCATCGCGATCCGCGAGGCGGCTGCAGGGTTGCGACACTATCTCGACTCCCTCGATGTCGACCCGCAGCGCCAGGAGTGGGTAGAACGTCGCGTGGCGACGATCGAGGAACTGGCTCGCAAGCACCGCCTGCCCGCAGAAGAATTGCCTGCGCATCTCGAGCGCCTGCGCGAGGAATTGCGCGCCCTCGAAGCGCACGCTTCCAATCTTGAAGCGACGGGTCGCGAAGTCGCCGCGGCTCGCAAGACCTTTGCTGAGGCCGCGCAATTGCTCTCGACGGCCCGTCGCAAGGCTGCGGCTCGCCTCACTCGCGAAGTCACGCAGCTGATGCAAACCCTCGGCATGGCAGGCGGGCGGTTCGAGGCAGTCCTCACTGCGACCGAAGGTGCAGAGCCGCAGCCCTACGGCATTGACGAAGTCGAATTCACCGTGAGTGCAAACCCGGGGCAGCCTCTGAAGCCGCTGGCCCGCGTTGCTTCGGGTGGTGAGCTGTCGCGCATCAGTCTCGCCGTGCAGGTGGCGGCCGCGGGCAAGGCGCTGACGCCTTGCCTAGTGTTCGATGAGGTCGATGCGGGCGTCGGTGGTGGCGTGGCGGAAATCGTCGGCCGCCAGCTCGGGTTGCTCGGTTCACGTACCCAAGTGCTGTGCGTCACCCACCTGCCGCAGGTTGCCAGCCAGGCCGATCACCACGTACGCGTCGTGAAGCTGACCGATGGACGCAGCGCGCGCACCGCGCTCAACGAACTGAGGGGCGCGGAGCGCATCGAGGAACTGGCGCGCATGCTGGGCGGCGTGGAGGTGACGCAAAAGGCGCGCGATCACGCGCGCGACATGCTCAAGCGCGCTGCCGCACGAGCTCAGAGCTGAGCCGCTACTCGCGTATTTTCTTGTGCGGGCAGGGACTGCGCCGGCACTGCCCGTAAAGAATGAGTGAATGATCCCGGATCTCGTAGCCCAGGCGCTTGGCGACCGCGTTCTGCCGATCCTCTATCTCCTTGTCCACGAACTCTTCCACGCGCCCGCAGTCAATGCACACGATGTGATCGTGGTGCGGCCCCTGGTTGAGTTCGAACACCGCCATGCCGTCTTCGAAGTGGTGCCGCGTGACCAGGCCGGCCGCTTCGAATTGGGTCAGCACGCGGTACACCGTCGCCAGGCCGATGTCTTCGTTCGACTCGAGCAGGGTCTTGTAGATGTCCTCTGCGCTCAGGTGCCGGGTGGCGCTGCGCTCCAGAATCTCGATGATCTTGAGCCGCGGCAGCGTGACCTTGAGTCCGGCTTTGCGCAGGTCTTTGCCTTCCACGTACGTGCCTCTCGGGGTAGAGCGGTTTCGCCTGCCGGGAACGGGCGAATTCGCTATGATGCGCGGCCATTATCCTCCACCCCCACACCGCACTCCACCGTTCATGATTCGTCTGTCTGACCGCGCCATGCGCGCGACCGCTGCATATCTGTCCCGGGTCTCGCTTGGCCTTGGCCTCATGGCCGCGATCGTGGGCGGCGGATGCGTGTACCGCATCAACGTGCAGCAGGGGAATTACCTCGATCCCAAGGCGGTGGAGCAGCTCAGCGTCGGAATGACGCGCAGCCAGGTGCGCTATCTCATGGGCACGCCGATGGTTCCGAACTCTTTCGACAACGACCGATGGGACTATCTCTTCTATTACAAGCACGGTCGGACGCGAAAGGCGGAAGAGTCCCAGATCTCGGTGTACTTCGAAGACGACAAGGTCGCGCGCATCGAGCGGCCGCGCGGCGCGGCCCAGGTTGCAGCACAACCGGTACCCCCCGCCGAAAAACCCAAGGAGACAGCGAACCCCAAGGCGCCCCAGGAGGCGCTGCCGGCGCCGCCGCCTCCGCCGTCCGAGACACCAGACGCGTCTCCGACGCCGCCGCCACCCTCACCGCCTTGATCCGGCTCCCTTGGCCCGGGCGCGGCGCGCCTCGCGGGGATCGGTAAGCAGGGGCCGATAGACTTCCACGCGATCGCCATTGCTCAGGCGATGATCTCGCGGGACGACTTTGCCAAACACACCGAGCACGGCGCGTTCGGCCTCGATCTCGGGACACAGCTCTGCCAACTGCGAAACGAGCAGCGCATCCATCGCCGTGGCGCCCGGCGGCAGTTCGACGGGGACGACCCATTGACGATCGGGGCGCGCGTACGCCACTTCGCAGCGCAGGACCGCCGGGTCAGCCATATATCGCCTGCGCCCGCGTGACGAACGCATCGACGAGCGAGTTGCAGGTGTGCTCGAACACCGGCTCCAGCAGCCAGGCATTGAGTGGGTTCGCGAACGCAAACTGCAGTTGCAGGGACACGCGTGAACCCTTGTCGCCGATGGGTGAGAATCGCCAGGCGCCGGTCAGTGTGCGAAACGGGCCGTCGACCAGCTGCAGGATGATCGCGTTGCAGGGTTCGAGCCGGTTGCGCGTGGTGAAGGTGGCGTGCAGCGCGCCCTTGTGCACCTGCAGGCTCGCCACGACTTCACCCGAGGTACGCTCGATTTCGCTGGCCTTGCGGCACCAGGGCAGAAATTCCGGGTAGCGGGGCACATCATCGACCAGCGCGTACATCTGCTCGGTCGTGAAAGGCACCAGGGCGTGACGATCGATCTGCCGCACGAGGTTATCCTACAGCACGATGTCCGAGCCGTCCGACAAGCCCAATCCCACGATCGCCGAGAATCGCAAGGCGCGGCACGACTATTTCATCGAGGATCGCTACGAGGCAGGCCTGGCGCTCGAGGGCTGGGAGGTGAAGAGCCTGCGTGCCGGTCGTGCGCAGCTCAAGGAGAGTTACGTCTACGTGAAGAACGGCGAGGCATTTCTGTTCGGCGCGCATTTCTCACCGCTCACCTCGGCCTCCACGCACGTGCATGCCGATCCCACTCGCACGCGCAAGCTTCTCCTGCATCGACACCAGCTCGACCAACTGGTCGGCGCCGTCGAGCGCCGGGGCTACACGCTGGTGCCGCTCACGCTCTACTGGAAGAGCGGGCGCGCGAAACTCGAGGTCGGGCTTGCGAAGGGCAAGAAGCAGCACGACAAGCGCGACACGGACAAGGCGCGCGACTGGGAGCGGGAGAAGGCCCGTCTCCTCAAGCGGCATTGATCCGCCGCTTTGTGCGCCTGGTACTCGCTCGGCGAATTGCGCCCGACATCCACCGCCGCAGTTCGCGAAATCGACACCGATCCCTTGTGCCCTGCGGTTGCGGCCCTACAATGGTCCCCGCACGTGTGGGGGCGATCGGCTTCGACGGGGGTCGCGAGACTACGGGTGCATGCCGAGGTGCAGGTTCCTCGTTAAACCGCCGGCAAACTTATAGTTGCAAACGACGACAACTACGCTCTGGCGGCTTAATCCCGCCTAACCTCTGACTGGCATTTGCTTGTGGATCCAAATCAGGGGACGCGCTCACAAGATCGCGGGTCCGGTGTGCTGAAGGCCGGCCTGTTAAACGTAACTTGAGCTGGCTGCACGTCTTCCCTGCCCTTCGGGTAGCGTGCGGTGAGAATAATTGAAGCGGCTAAGCATGTAGGTCACGTAGCGTAGGGCCTTCGGACGCGGGTTCGATTCCCGCCGCCTCCACCATTCCTTCATTCCATCTCCGGGTTTTCACCTCGAATGGCGGCGCCGCCGTTTGCCGCAGCCCCCGGGACCCCGTTATATTGATATGAATATAACGAGAAGGCCGCCAGGGAGATCGCCCATGCGTTTCAAGGTTGCTATCGGCGCCGCCTCGGCGTGCCTGTTCGCCCTGCCGCTCGCCGCACAGGAGGCGACGGAGTCCAGCGCATCCATCGGCGCGAATGACAGCGCAGCTCTCGGCGCGGTCACTGTGACTGCGAGGCGCCGGGAGGAGAACCTGCAGACAGTTCCCGCTGCTGTTTCCGTCGTGAATGGCACTCTGCTCGACAGCACGTACACCGTGAACACGGCGCTGCTCAGTCAACTGGTCCCATCGCTCTATTACAACTCCGCCAATCCGCGGAACACGGCCTACACGATTCGCGGTCTCGGCTCGAACACGCTGTCGATCAGCGCGGCCAATGACGGCATCGAACCGGGCGTAGGCTTCTATGTCGATCAGGTCTATCACGGCCGCCCCGCAACGGCGGCATTCGACTTCACCGATATCGATCGGGTCGAAGTGCTGCGCGGCCCGCAGGGGACGCTGTTCGGCAAGAACACCACGGCGGGCGCCATTCACGTCATCAGCCGCGAGCCCACTTTCGAGCCAGAGGCGAACGGTGAGGTTTCCTACGGCGACAAGGACTTCCTCCAGGCGAAGGGCTCTGTCTCGGGTCCGTTGGTTGGCGACGCGCTCGCCGGCCGTCTCTCCGCGCAGATCACCCAGCGCGACGGTGTGCTCTTCAACGTCAACACAGGCGAACACGAGAACGAACTCGACAACTACGCCGTGCGCGGACAGCTCCTCTGGGTGCCCGCCGACGGCGTAAAGCTGCGCCTGATCGGTGACATCACCGATCTCGATTCGGCGTGTTGTACCCAGGGCTTCCTGCGCGTCGGCACCAGCCTGCGCAGCCCTGCGCGCCAATTTCCAGCATTGGCGGCGGGGCTTGGCTATGCGCCGCCCAGTACCGACGTGTACGACCGCCTGACCGACATCGATGCCCCGTTGCACGTCGATACACAGGACGGCGGCGTCTCCTTGATTGCCGACTGGGACTTCGGCCCCGCGACTCTGACGTCGGTCACTGCCTGGCGCTACTGGGATTGGGATGTCGCGAACGACCGCGACTACACCGGTATTCCGATCCAGCTGGTTCAGCGTATTCCTTCGCGCCAGGATCAATACAGCCAGGAGTTTCGCCTGGCTTCCAACGGCGACGCCAAGCTGCGCTACGTCGCCGGCCTGTATTTCTTCTCACAGGAGATCGACGGCCACCCGATCAGTACCTATGGGCCGGAAGCCGCGTACTGGCTGCTCAACCCGGCGAACTTCACGGTGCCGATCCCGCGCAACCTGCTCGACGGCTACACGCAGGAAGGCGCCTCGCACTTCGAGATGAAGAGCTACGCGGCTTTCGGCGAGGTGAACTACGATTTCACGCAGCGACTGACTGGAACCCTGGGCCTGCGCTATACGTACGAGGACAAGGAAGGACAGTATGCGACGCAGGTGTTCGGCGGGCTCGATCTCACCGGACTCCCTGCAGCGACCGCGGCAGAGCTCACCCGCGCCAAGCTCTCGATCTTCCGGCCGCAGAGTTACTCGGCTCAGGACAGTGGCGGCAGCCTTTCCGGTCGCGCCAACCTCGCCTATCAGTTCACGGACGACGTAATGGCGTACGTGAGCTACGCCTACGGCTACAAGTCCGGTGGCCTGAACATGTCGGGCCTGCCACTGGATGCCCAGAACCAGCCGGCGCTGGCGACAGCCGTGATCGAGGACGAGAGGAACACCACTTACGAGGTGGGTCTCAAGTACACGATGCTCGATAGCCGCGCCACACTCAATCTCGCCGGCTACTGGACGATCGTCAAAGATTATCAGGCCAACATCGTCTCAAGCCTGGAGACGGCTGCGATCCGCTCCTACCCCTCCAACATTCCAGAGGTGCGAGTACGAGGCGTGGAGGCGGACTTCGCTGCGCTGCTATTTACCGGTCTTACCTTGCGCGCGTCCGTCGCCTATGCGGATGGCGAATACACGGACTATCCGGGCGGGCCGTGTCCGCTCGAAGTGCAGACCGCAGCCACGGTCGCCTGCGATCTCACCGGCGAGTCGCTGGCGGGACTGTCCAATTGGGTTGGATCACTCGGCTTCGACTACGGGGTGACGCTGGGCCCCGGCGAGTTTCTGCTGCACGTGGATTCGAACTCCCGCAGCGGCTACAACAGTGACACGTCCGGGTCGCGATATACGCGGATCGACGGTTACAACGTCACCAATGCAAGCGTCGGCTATCGCTTCCA
>Ga0126377_10001940_pt1 | contig 13917 bp, 14 predicted proteins | sample PanSoiMetPlot_22_FD_92647 | JGI IMG/M metagenome (GOLD analysis project Ga0126377, IMG submission 92647) | Tropical forest soil microbial communities from Panama - MetaG Plot_22 | ecosystem: Environmental > Terrestrial > Soil > Tropical forest > Bulk soil | place: Panama | collected 2016-02-17
ATGTACCGTTCGAGATATTTCTCGAAGGATTGGCTCAGCGCGCTGGCGTTGGGCACACGCTCGCCGTCAGGCGCGGTAGACCATCTCAAACGCAACTCCCTCTGAAACGCGTTCAGCCGTTTTTCGCGCCCGGTTTCGCGGTCAACGTAGTCACGATGAATCAATAGATGGACGTGCGGATTGTCCGTGTTGCGGTGGATACAGGCGGCCCAACGAAGGTCATAAGCCTTGAAGAGATCGATCATCTCGTTCATCGCGCCTCGCGTCGTTTCCCGAAAGCCTCGCCGTCGCGACTCTTCATCGGTTCCGAGCCTATTGAAATCCTCCTCCTTCGCAAGACTGACGACCACGTGCAGCAGGTCATTCGTCTTCAGTTCCCGGCCGTCGCCGAGCAGGCGGTTGGCTTGAGAAGCGGTCAATTTGTCTTCGCTCGCCGAGAAAAGATTGCGCGGCTCTTTGCCTTCGCGCTCCTCATCGCGGTCGCGCGTTGAAACGTAATGCGCGGTGTAACTCAGGCCGCCTTCGCCTCTCCCTTTTTTGATCACGCTGATAACTTTCATCTTCTCGATCAATAATGTTGTTTCTCTTATTCAGCCAGCGCCGAAGACCTCCGCTCGTCAAAAAATCGCTTCATCAATTCACGCGCTTGCCGACTTCCCGTCTCGTTGTGACCGGCGATCTGCTTCCTGATCTCTTCGGGCGACACGTCATCCTTCTGCATTCCGACCGTCATCAGGACCTTCAGGATGTTCTCGGTCACAATCACCCTTTGCAGAAGTTGTGCCAACAATTCAAACAACGCCCTGTTAAACGATTGCGCTTCGGACCGGCTGCCGGTTGAAAAATGTTCCACCAGTTGTCGAAGCTCGGCGACCGCGCTCATCAATGGATTGACGCCCTCTGTAATTGCCTCTCGATGGATTCTGCGGAAGTAATCTTCGCCCTCATCACGCCCTATTGCGCGAAGCCTGCGCTGCCGCAACGCTTCATGAACAAGCTCTCGGATGACGTCGCTTCGCGACTTGTTCTCCGTGCGTGTTAGCGCCGCGACCTCGCGCGAATCGTCAACGAAAAGTTTTGTCGAACTCGGCGCCGAAGCGACCAGACGTGGGCGGTTTCGTATCGGCATAATCAATCTCCTTTGCGGCCTGAATGTTTTTCTCAGCCACGTCCCCGCAATGAGCAACCGCCGTGCCCCGTTATACCGCTATCCTGAAGCCGCTTCGCCACTTGCTCCCGAAGGTCGGCATCGATTCCGCGCCGATATACCTGAAAGACCCTCTAACGCGTTGCGGGGGCGAAGATCTGTGGGCGCTGGTAGACCTGATAACTCGCCCCGCCTGTATGACAAGAAAACCGCTGATGTCTACCGCGAGTCGGTTTTGGAAAGTATGGTGAAATGTAGGCCGTTTTTGAGGGGATTATGGTGAAATGTAGAATCGGCCCCACTGGATGAAGATCGCTTCTCGTTTTGCAACCTTTTGACCACTCCAGTTCCGCAACATCAAAGCAAATCTATAGCTGCCATTGCTAATCCTGCCGCGCGCAATCGCCGCTTTTGAAATCTCGCTGGAACAGTTATTGCACGATTAGACGCGACGAAAATTTACTCAAACATCTTGAAACACTGGAGGAATGTTTATGCCGAAGAACAACAGAAGAGAATCCGCAAACGGTCCCGCGCCTTTGATCACCTTCGACGAGGTCGCGGCTGAAAAAGAATCATTCAGGCTGAGTTGGACGGTGCTGGCCAACATCCGCGAATACGTTGCCTACGTCAAAGACGTGACTGGCAGAGAGACCACGCCCGATGAAGTCGCCGATAAGGCGCTGCAGCGATTGTTTGATGCGGACAAGGGCTTCCGCCAATGGCTGCAAAAGAAGAATGGAGCGCATAGAAGCAGAGCCAAAAGTGCGAAGGCGGAGAAGGCCGAGAGGCCGGTTAGCGATGGCAAAGTCGAAGCGTCAGCCCACGCAATTCCCAAAGTCCAATAGCGAATGGGATGGCGTCAATTCCGGCGGCGCGGGAATCCGATTACGCCTCTATCGTCGAGCCGATCCAGGTCACGGCCGCCTTCAAAATATCTCCGTGGCAACTTACATTTCGTTCGGGTCTTTTACACCAGCAGATCAGATACAAATCTCTGTCTCGCGCGATCTCTGCCAGACGAAGCAGTTCGTGGTAGATCTCACCGCGCCGCCGGATTTGGCGCCAAAGCCACTCGCGGTATCTTGCGCATACCTCATCACGAGTTCCGTCTCGACCGATTCGGAACGGGTTTCCAAGCAGATTGGGCCTTCCGATGTAAACGCCTTCGCCCTTATACAATCGCCGGTTGACAACGGTAATCATCACGCCCTCCTTGTTGAATATCGCCGCCTTACCGGCCGCTGATATCTTCGTGACGTAATGAGCAAAACCATCAAGAAAAAGGGATGCTCCTGTTCATCACAGAAGCATCCCAAGAAACGGTAATGAGTTTGAGCGCAGGGCGATTTGTCAAAATGGGATATCGCTATCATCGTCCTCTTCAGGAACAGACTTCCCCCCGGCTTTCTTCGCCCCTCCGCCAGCGCTTTCTTCTTCGAGCCTCGAAGTCGGAACGAATTCAAAGCTGCTCGCCACGAGAATCGTCGTGGTGCGCTCGACGCCTTCGCGATCGACATATTTTTCGTTTTGCAAACGCCCGTTGAATGCGAGAGCGCTGCCTTTCCTGGCGTACTGAGCGATGATTTCGGCGTCACGCCCGAACACCGAAACTCGATACCAATCGGCCAGACTGATCTTCTCGCCGTTGGCATCTTTTTTCTGACGGTTGCTTGCGACGGAAAGATTGACGACCGGCGTTCCACCGTTGGTGTAATTGAGCGTCGGGTCCTGTCCTAATCTTCCCGAAATTTGTCCCCAAGCTGGCATTCCTTGTGCTCCTTTCAAACAAGTTGCGGTTGAGAGTTATTCGATTCCCGCTCCACCAACCTTTGCGATGGAGCAGGAATTGCGATCAGCGCGTTTTTTATTCTTCTCGATCAAGCAGCCATCGCCGAAACCTTCGGCGCCCTGTTCTTGATTGCTTCCCACACAACCTCGCGTTCATGCGACGGTATGCGATGGATCGGATGCTGCGGCTGATTGTTCCCGTACATCGCCCAGCGCAGAAATCTGAGCTTGCCGTCGCTCGCCCTGGCAATCTCATTAAGCAGCGCCGTGGCCGTCTTTGAAAGCCTCGCCGACTTCAACCTGACCCGCTGAAGTTGCGCCGCCGTGTTGAGCGTCGTGAAATGCTTGAGGGGCAGAGCGCCGGACTGCCTGGCCTCATAGGCTCGCTTCATAATCTCGCCGACCTGTTTGGTGTCGGTTGCGGCACGAACGGCCTTATGAAACGTGCGATAGCTTTTGTTTGTGCGCAGCGCCGTCAGATGGAAATCGGCCTGGCAATCGGCGAGGATCGCTTCGAGAATTTCTCGCGTGAGCGATTGCAGTTCGCGGTTCGCGTGTGAATAAAACCTGCCCCCGTTCCCTGTTTTGCCTGTGATCGGAAATATCACGTCAAGCTCGGCGTTGATGTCATCCCAGATGGTCTCGATTGCAACGCCGTTCGCGTAAGCGCGGCGCAAATCGCCAGCCAGATGCTTCGCGCGTTCCGGCAAGTCTTCCTCGACAAACTCGTGATCAACACGCCCGCAAGCCGTCGTTCTTTCATGACTCGACATCAGGATGATCGCGCCGTTCTCATCGTACTGATCCATCGCTTCCAGAGTCTCGAAGGCGGCGTCGAGTTCCTGAAGCGTAGCGCCGCTTTCTTCCAGATCGTTTACCCATCCAGCGAGATCGTCCTGATTGAATCTCGAACAGCGGTGGCCGCTTCTGACCAGACGAGTGATGGCTTCGACCTCCCGATCGAAAAGCGACCTCCGGCGCTCGATTCTCTTCTCGCCACGCTCGGCAAGGATCGTGTTGGAGTGGCGCCTGTCTGCCGCGCATTCGAGATCGACGATGTCTTCCTCGACAACGCCGCCGTTCGGATTGTCGATCTGTCCGAGATGCATCGCCAGCAACGCCATATCTTTAAGAACGACGCCGGCGCCGCGCTCGGCAATTTCGCGGTAGTAATGGGAAGCCGTGGTTTGACGATAACGCGCGTCGCCGCCTTCACAGATGGCATTCAGGCAACGAATGAATTCCGCCGCGTCATCCTCATTTCCGAGTTTCTTCAGCGCGTACGCGAGCGAACCGATGCGCGCCTCTTCATCCTGTTGCGCGGTCGGCGCAGTGTCGCCTTCGACTTTGAAGATCACCTCGCCTGCGACGTTGAAATGCTCGAAATCGAGCCGCGCGAGCTGGCCCAACCCTGAGATGTGCTCAAACACGCCGTTTCTCGGAGACGCCGATTCCTGCGGAATAAAGATCGAGCGGTTGGATCGAAATTTCACTATTTGCATGTCAATTCTCCTTATGTTCTGAAACTGATGTGATGAAGCTTCGGCCTGATGACAGACCGTAACGAAATCACTTCTTACCGACCGCCAGTACCTTGATCGCTTGCTTCAATCCGGTCTGAAGCTTTCCCCTGACCGTATTCTCAATGGCCATTTCAAACGCACGCCACGAGCCGATCAGAACGACCATTTGTTGGCCGCGCGTGATCGCGGTGTAGAGCAATTCGCGGCTGAGCATGGGCTGTTGGCTCTCATGAACGGGAATGATGACAAACGGATACTCGCTGCCCTGGCTGCGATGAATCGTGATCGTGAATCCTGGCGTGAGTTGAGGGAGCGAAGCGCGAGAATACTTCACTTCTCTTTCGCCGAATTTGACTGTAACGGATTCGCCTGTCGCCTGCTGAACACTGCCACATTGACCGTTGAAGACGTTGAGCTGGTAGTTGTTTTTCATGTGTAGCACGCGGTCGCCTGGCAAGAATGAGTGAGCGGCAGGGTTGGAGTCGGATTCGCGGTCGCGCAGCGCCGTTTGAATCCGCTCGTTGAGCGAGACTGTGCCGAGCGACCCTCTGTGTTTTGGGGTCAGCGTCTGGATGTTTTGAAAGGGATCGGCTCCGCATCGGGCGGGCAAACTTCTGGTCGCGGCTTTGACGACCAGGCGCGCCGTTTCGGCGGCGGTTTCGGCCTCAATGAAATAACAATCGCTCTTGGCCTGGCCTGGCGTGGGCAGATCGGGCACGCGGCCTTCTCTGATCGCTTCGGCCGCCGTGATGATTCGGCTTCCGTCCGCCTGCCGGAAGTTCTTGAGCAGTTCGATGACCGGAATTGATCCGCTCTCTATCAGATCGAACAACACTTGCCCAGCGCCAATCGATGGAAGCTGATTGACATCGCCAACCAGGATCAATTTCGTCGACGGCCCGCAGGCATTGATGAGCCGCGCCATCAGAAACACGTCTATCATCGAGGCTTCGTCAACGATGACGACGTTGCCGGCGGGAAAAATCCGGCTCAAGATCGAAGGCGGCGCCGACTGATCCGGACGGAGCATTCGGTGTAGAGTTTGCGCCGGATGGCCCGTCACTTCCCGCAACCGCTCCGCCGCTCTTCCGGTCGGCGCGGCGAGCCGAACCTTGCATCCGGACTGCTCGAAAATTTCGAGCAGAGCTTTGACCGTCGAAGTTTTTCCGGTTCCCGGCGCGCCGGTAAGGATCGATACGGGCGCGTTGACGATGAGGCGGACGGCGTCGAGCTGCTCGTCGGAAAGTCCGGCCGTCAAAGTTTCGAGGAGTCGGCTGAGCCGGGTGGGGTGGATCGGACGAGCTCGGCTTCCGATGTGGGCGAGACCTCTGGCGATCGTTTCTTCGGCGACTGCGCAGCGCGTGAGCGCAACCTGGGTATCCGTAAGACTTATTCTGCCCCGAGCCTGCAGTTTCTGAAGCGCATTGAGAATGGCTTCAGGCGAAGTCTTTTTAGCGCCCAATTGGGCTTCGGCTCGCGTCGCAAACGACGCCAGAGACAGACAAGTATGCCCTTCGCGCAACGCTCGGGCGAGAGCTTGAAGAAGCGACTCATCGAAGGCCGAGAGCTTGCTTCGCTCAGGCCGCCGAAGAAACCGTCCGAGAATTTCCGTATAGCCAATCCGGGCCAGCCAATTCGTAACGAACCAACCGATGACGGCGACAACGCCGCGCCGTAATTGATTTCGCATAACGACACCGCCTCCACAAAATCGAGATTTACAGACGCCCGGCTTGTCAGCCGCATTGTTTCAGGATGTTCAGTATGCGAAAGGAAATCTTGGCGTGGCCTTTTTCACCAGGAAGGCGATCGACGGCTATAGTTGTGGTATTCGTGAGCTTTCGGTGAGCTTTCAGTGCGCCGACGACCATCGTCGTACTGGCGCATCGGTTTGGCATACCTGCCATTTGACGGGCGGCCAGGGCCGTGGTAGAGATATTGGCTTGATCTGATCTTTCACAACTTTTGACTGTAACTTTTGGTCCGCAAGCCAAAAATTTTAACTACCTAAAATGTCCGAGCGCTAAGCGAGAGCAGGCCAGATCCGAGCGCCATTAGGGCCAGGGGACAGCGCCTCAGATCCATAAAGCCAAGAGACACGTGCGTTTATAATAGCGGACCTCTCTGGGAGAGAGGTGTCTCTAAAATGGGTCGCATACAAAGGCGCAAAGCGAATCAGCCGCCGTTACTTAGACAAACGAGCAACAAAATTAGCGAATTGAACGAAGTCCTGACCGGGCTGCGCCGGACTGCGTGTCTGGTCAAGGAAATCTGCGATCAGGTAAGGCAAATATTGCAGATGCTGCCACGGCCTATACGGTGGGTATTGACGCTGGCAATAGTGTCTGCCCTGCTCCGACTGCTATGTTAACCGGAGGTACGGTTCTCTGGCCCAGCTAAGAGGAATTGATAAGTAGTGGTGAGTATTGGAAGGAGGTGGAAATTCTGACGATGGCATCAAGCGGGGAGGCGAAGTTACGTGCATTGGAATTGTTCTGCGAAGGCGCGGTTTCGCTCGGACGGGCAGCGGGGCTTTGTGACGTGTCGCAAGCTGAGTTTATGCAGTTCGCCGCCGATCGTGAAGTCCCGCTGCATTACACGCTTGATGATCTTGAAGAAGATCGTAAATTAATTGAGAGCCTGCTGAGTTGAATCAACCTTTGTCGATAAGAGGTTGCCTACGCGCCGTCTCCCGCAGCACCAGATTCCAGATCAACTCTTTCTTCTCTTCGGGACGATCCAGGTCTTTCAACGCCAGGAAGTCATTGCTGGTCGTGTAAAGGATCACGTCGCCGAGGTTGAACAATCGCTGAACCGGCTCCTGAATAACTTTGATCGAACGCACAGAGCCGAGTTGGACGACATCCTCGCGTTTGATCAGCAATCCCCAACGCGCCTGCGCGTCTGTTTCAGTGATCCGGTAGTCTGTGCGACGCATCGTAAGATGGACGTAGCCGAACATGGCGGCGAGCCCCATTCCGATGCCCACGCCAATGAGCGGCCCGATGACGTAAATCTCGCTAAAGCTTGAATACGACGCGTAGGCGCAGACGGCGACGGCGACAGAGGCAGCCGCCATCGAGAGTGAAATCGCATAATAAACGACCATTGACTTGGTCTGTGGTTTTTCCACGAAAATGGCCGGTTGATCCATCGCTACCTCCTACACGGTCGCTTGGCCGTCTCCGGCTCTGATCGTTTTCAGCAATTGTTCGAGTTCTTCCTCGAACTCTCGATCGAGCGCCTCCTGTTCTGAGCGCTCTTTCTCGAGAAACATTTCTTGGCGCAGGTTGGCCATCTCTAACTCAGCATCCGTCAATCGCCCGATTTCGATTTCGGTGAAATCCGGCTCAAATTCCGATTCCTGCTCGGCCGCTTGCCGGCCATTCGTTCTCGTCTCATTGATCATACGACCTCCATTGTTTTGGTAACGGTTGATTGAGCGACAGCGCATACGCTCGGCTTTCCTTTCACATCTGGTCATTGCAAACGGCGATCCAGAGGGGAGGCGACTTGGGATTACGACTGCTCGGCGCCGTAGGTTCGCTGGTTCGGCCTATCATTAATCCCCGCCGCCTCGTTTGAAATCGTTGCGTCGCTCAAAATCTAAATGTAAGCTTGCTCCGTATTCTGATGTGCTGAAGCTCGAAGGCTGATCTTTGCGAACGAATCAAAAACTGAACGATAAAGACTAGTAGTTTCACCCACCTTTTCAATTTCACCCATTTTATCGAGAGAAAGAATCGCCCTTCCCCCAGCGAAAGATCGCTCCCCCTCGGAGAAGTGTCTGTATCTATGCGCGACGCAGATTCAGTTCTGCATGCCTATCTGCATTCAACGGACGAGACTGAGCAAAAACGGCTGGAGAATGAACTCCTGCAAGCGTATGCCGCTCCGATTGTGCGACGTACGCTTAAGCAGCGACTCGATTTCTATATCGATCAATCCTGCCGAGGTTCAAACCACGCGGACGCCGCAGACCTATATCAGGAGGCGATGTTGCGGCTCCTTCAGAAATTGAGTGAGCTGCGTTCAAAGCAGGATGCGAACGGCATCAACGACTTTGGTCATTACGTCGTTCGCATCGCGGTCAATACCTGTAATGAATACCTGCGCGACAAAGCGCCTGAACGATCGAGCTTGAACCATAACCTGCGCGATCTGTTGACTCGCCATCGGGATTTCGACATTTGGAAAGGCGAAAACAACTCGCTCGTGTGCGGGTTCGCCGCCTGGAAGAAAGGGCGAACGGAGTCCGTCCGGACGATCACGCCGGAGCGATCGGATGGGATCATTCAATCTCTGCGGCGGTCGGGATTGGTCAAACAGGGCCTGCAGCGGTTTCCGACGGGCAAAATTCTGAGCGAAATATTCGAGCAGGTCGGGGGCCCGATCGAGTTCGATTGCTTGGCGGAAATGGTCGCCACAGCGCTGATGATCAAAGACCTTCCGCGCGAATCTCTCGATCAAAACGATGAGGGCTCGGGACTGGAACCGATAGACGCCGGCCCGCCGCCAGACGCGCAAATCGAGGGGCGCGAAATGCTTCAACTGATGTGGGAAGAACTGCGGCGAATGCCCGCCATCCAACGCAACATCGTCTGTTTCAAATTCTCCGACCACAGCGGAGAAAATTTCTTCAAACTGATCAGGCAAGCGGGGATCGCCACATTAAAGCAGCTGACCGAAGAGTTCAGCCTCACCCGCGAGGAGTTGGCAGAAATATCTAAACAGACGCCGATGGAAATCGAAGACATCGCCAGGCATTTCGGCGTTTCGCGTCAACAGGTTAGCAAGTTGCTTCATCGCGCCGTAATACACTTGCTCGACCGGCTGACGAAAAAATAATTTCATCAGAATGGGATCACCGGCCATAACCGCCGTCTTCTATACCTGAGTGATGAGCGCCCAAGACTCCCTCAAAGCGACACACTTCCGAATGACCGAGCATATTAACAGAATGAAAATGGATCAGTTCCGCGCCCGAGCAATAGACGCTCAGGAACTGACCGCAATTTGGGAGCACCTTGACTCCTGCGACGGCTGCCATCGACTCTATCAGGAAGTTTCTCAAAGCCGAATCGGAAGCGCTCTCATCTCTTTCAGCCTCTCACTCGAACACTTGCTGCGAAATGACCACTTCGACTACGAGGCGATGGCGGGCTATGTCGATAAAACGCTCGACGGCGAAATGCGGGAGATAGCGGACATTCATCTCAAGGTGTGCGTCCGCTGCCGTAAAGATATAAACAGTTTTATTGATTTCAGGAGGCAAATTGAGCCCGAACTGAAAGTTCGTTATGGGCCGGGCGCGCCATCGAGCGCGGCTGAGGGAATCAGGTCGTGGCGGAAAGGGCTGAGAGTCGCTTGGAAACCCGCGTACGCGGCTGCGGCGCTGGCCGTCTTCGGAGTCGCGGTCGCGGCTGCGATCTATTTCATCAACACTGAATCAGGGAAGAAACCAATGCGCGGAAATTCGCTCGGTCACAAGCCATCGCCATCGGTCGTCGCATCGGCTCCGCCTGCGCCTAAAGATTCTGCAAAAGCAACCGCTCAATCGCCAGAAACAACGCCGACCCCGAACTCCGATTTTAATCCGAGCCAATTTCGCTCAACCTCGCATCAGCCTCGCGCAGATTTGGCAAGCAAGAAATCCTCTCTGTCCGCAGAGACCATCGCTTTGAACGATGACGGTCGCAGAGTCTCGCTCAGCAGATCAGGCCGTTTGACCGGCCTCGAAAATTTATCGCCGGAACTCCAGCAATCAATCAAAGAATTCCTGCTGGCCGCTGAGGTCAAACGCCCTGACATTCTAAGTGAGATCAATGGGGTAGAAAGCGCTCTCAGGGGAATAGGAACCGGCCAGAAGCAATCGTTCAAATTGCTCTCTCCCGTCGGAGTCGTAATCGCCGATGATCGCCCCATGTTCAAATGGGAATCGCTCGAAGGCGTGACAGCTTATCGCGTTGAGATCAGCGATTCCCCGAGCCGAGCGCCGATCAGCAGCGATCAGCTTTCCCCCCACATCACACAATGGGCACCACCCGAAGCCTTGCAACGCGGCAAAATCTATTCCTGGGTTGTAATCGCGTCGATCAACGGCAGAGAGGTCGTTTCGCCTCCGGTTTCAATGCCGGAAGCGAAGTTCAAAGTCATGCAAGAAGTAAAAGCGCACGAGTTGAACCGGCTGAAGAGCGCGAACTCCCATCTTGTGCTCGGCGTCTTTTACGCGATGGAAGGGATGGCCTCCGAGGCCGAGAGGGAATTTCAAATCTTGCTTGACAAAAATCCCAGCTCCCCTATCGCCCAAAAACTACTCCGCATGATTGAGGTATGGAAGCCAGCGCGTTGAGGCTTTGTGCGATTACTGTAGTTTTCGGCGCATTATTCAAGTAGCCTGGTTGCTCTTCTTTTTTTAAGATGCAGGTTTCTAATACCAATGCATCGATTCCTGTTCTCATAAAACACCAGTAACTATCATGCGGAGTGCAGGCTATCGGCTCGCCTCTCACATTCAAACTTGTGTTAACAATCATAGGGCAACCGGTCCTTGCTCGAAACGCATCTATAATTTTCCAGTAAAGCGAACTCGTATCTCGTCTAACCATATGAACTCGAGCAGTGTAATCGACATGGGTAACAGCAGGGACTTCAGATCGAGGCATTCTTAATTTCTCTATACCCCATAGGTTGTCCGCCGCCTGATCTGTCTTGAGACGACGTGTTACCAACAATCCGGCAATTAATAGCATGTATGGGCTATCAATCTCTGGTTCAAACCATTCACCAGCGTATTCTCGAAGGACGCTTGGCGCAACAGGCCGGAAGCTCTCGCGAAACTTTATTTTCAGATTGATAATCGATTGCATAGTCGGCAGCCGCGGATCAGCAATGATACTACGACAACCTAGAGCGCGAGGACCGAATTCCATTCTACCCTGATGCAAACCCACCACCATCCCTTGAACTAGCAAATCGGCTATCGCACCCGGCAAATCGTAAAGGCTATACTTCCGATAAGGGGAGTTAGTCATTTTAAGAAATTGTTCTATCTCTTCTTCCTGGTATCTCGGACCAAGGAATGCTCCTTTCATACCGTCCGCATAGGGAAACACTTTCCCACCACCTACTCCCTGCGAAGATTGCCAAGCCCCAATCTTTTCCGGGCTAATACGCGGTTTATTTAGATAACGATGCCAAACTGCAAATGCCATTCCTAAAGATCCACCAGCGTCTCCAGCGGCAGGTTGAATCCATACGTCATCAAAGACCCTCTCTCTTAAAATCTTGCTGTTAGCTACACAATTGAGCGCTACTCCTCCTGCCATGCATAGTTTCTTCATGCCGGTTTGCCTACGGGCATATCGAGCCATCTTCAATACTATATCTTCCGTAATATCCTGGATGCTTCTTGCGATGTCCATTTCCCTTTGCGTAATATGCGTTTCAGGCACCCGCGGCGGTCCTCCGAGCAAATCATTAAAAGCTGCCGTTGTCATTTGCAATCCTTTGCTATAGCCAAATATGTTGCATCCAAAGTAATCGGGGTTCAGTCGAAGGCTTCCATCCTCACAAATTTCTACCAACTTATCTCTGATAATGGCGGCGTATTTAGGTCTCCCATAAGGCGCCAAGCCCATCACTTTATACTCGCCGTCGTTTACCTGAAATCCGAGATAGTAAGTAAATACGCTGTAAAGTAACCCGAGGCTATTAGGGAATTCGAGCTCTTTAAGGATCGTGATTGTATTGCCTTGCCCGAGTCCGATTGTGCTAGTGGCCCATTCACCAACTCCATCGATTGTCAGAATCGCCGCATCTTCGAATGGGGAAGGATAGAAGGCGCTAGCCGCATGACTTTCATGATGATTGCCAAAGAGCACTTTACATCGCAGTGGTTTTGCTGGCGTACTATTTCCTATGCCATTCCAGGGTTGTTGAGATGCTTTCGCAAGTTCAACTTTGATAAGCCATGGTATCCATAATTTCTCAGTTACCCAGAAATGCATTCCTTTGAGAAAAGAACACAATCCGCTAGGCGTGAAATCTAAATATGTGCTTATAACTCTGCCAAACGTGCGTAACGGTTTCTCATAAAAACCGACATAATTCAGTTGGTCTAGCGCAATACCAGCCTCGCCCAAACAATAATTAATAGCATTAACTGGAAAGCATCTGTCGTGTTTGACTCGTGTGAATCGTTCTTCTTGCGCCGCCGCAACTATTTCTCCATCAATAACTAGGCTGGCCGCCGAATCGTGATAAAAAGCGGATATCCCTAAAATGCTAGTCATAAGTTGCTAGTGAGAGAGTCGCTTATTCAAAAGGCTTATGTTCCAAACTCAGATTGGTAAAACAACTACGGTGCGATGCTACAAATAAGTTAACAAGAAGTATAGAGCGCTGTATTGAAAAGTCCTGGCACTATCGGTTTTTAGGGTTGCACTTTGAATCGACAACTGGACATTGGCGAAAACAGATGGCTGAAACTCGTCATTTTCACTAATATCTAGTTATTAATACATCTTTTCAAAATGACTCAACTCTCTTTTTTGTGAGCTATATTCAATCCAATAAGATGCTCTAGGGCGCATTCGGCGATGTAGCGGATCAAAGCCAAATAACCTAATGACAAATCCTACTGGAACGAGGACTATAAAGAAGATCAAAGCAAGAATGACGAATACTATTAATGAACAGAACCATTTAGCTGACATTGGCATCTTACGGTAGATCTTTGAAATAGTTGAGTTGTGGGGAACAAGCTCAGATCACTATAATTACTTGAAAGTGTTTTTTTGTTAATCACTGTGAAGGCCCCAATATCTTATGTTGTTAGGAGGCGAAATCCCTACATCCGTTCAAGTCCAACCATAGATGTAGGAAGAGACTGATCGGATTGGTGATTCCATAATTTCGCCCCTTGCGCGCCTTGATCTTATTATTAAAGCTGGGCCGACACTCTGGATGCTTTTGATGATTCGAGCATCGCGTCGTTACGCGCAGCTTTTGAAAGTTCACTCGTGACCTGTTCTGGCGCGCTCAATCATGACTTCCGGCGGAGCGACCTCTTGCTGGATGGTGACCTGACGGGATTGCCCGCCTCTAGGCGCGCCGAAGGCAGCACGAAAGGCTACTTCTCCGGGGAAAAAACCGCGTCGGACGGCAACTGGCCCGCTTGAGTGTCAGGCCCTATCGAGAAACGTTGGGTTCACTGCTCTACCCGGGCTTTCAACACAGCGTCACTTGTTTGCAACCAATGGTCAAGCTTGTCGAGCGGCTGTTACGCCCAAAGGATTGCCAGCGGAGCCGCATCATCTGGAGACTGGACGCCGGCTTCGGCTCAGACGATGCGATCAAATGGTTGCTCGCGCGCGATTACCAAATCCTGGTCAAAGGCTACAACACGCGCCGGGCGAAAAAAGTGTCGCTCGATGTCGAGCCTGATGACTGGCA
>Ga0126377_10001942_pt1 | contig 13916 bp, 13 predicted proteins | sample PanSoiMetPlot_22_FD_92647 | JGI IMG/M metagenome (GOLD analysis project Ga0126377, IMG submission 92647) | Tropical forest soil microbial communities from Panama - MetaG Plot_22 | ecosystem: Environmental > Terrestrial > Soil > Tropical forest > Bulk soil | place: Panama | collected 2016-02-17
AGCGCCGCCGCCCAATCCAGCGTTTCGGCAATTCCTGGTTTTATCTGCAAGTCCATGCGGCGCACGGCCTGCACGAACTCGACCAGCTGGCGTGAGAGCTGCGCCGGCGCGTCGGGCGCGTGAATCCCGACGATCGCCAGCTCCTTGGCGAAATCGGGATAGTCGATGTATTGATAGAGACAGCGGCGTCGCAACGCATCGGACAGCTCGCGCGTACCGTTCGATGTGATGACGACCAGCGGCCGCGACACCGCACGAATCGTGCCGAGTTCCGGAATCGATAGTTGAAAGTCCGAGAGCAACTCGAGCAGGTAGGCCTCAAAGGCCTCATCCGCACGATCGACCTCGTCGATCAGCAATACCGGAGCCTCGGCGCAGCTGATCGCTTCGAGGAGCGGACGCTTGAGCAGATACCTTTCCGAGAAAATATCCTGCTCCTTTTGCTCAACTGTTCGCTCGTCCTGTTCGAACAACTTGATCGCCAGGAGCTGGCGTTGGTAATTCCACTCGTACATGGCCGCGTGCGTGTCGAGCCCTTCGTAGCATTGCAGGCGGATGAGTCTCGCGCCGCGGACGGTGGCGAGAGCCTTGGCGACTTCGGTCTTGCCGACGCCGGCATCCCCTTCGAGGAGCAGCGGACGACCGAGGTCGAGCATCAACAGCAGCGCCGCGGCGAGGGGTCGTTCCGCGATGTAACCTGCATCGCGCAAGCGGTGCTGCAAGTCGACGATCGCGCTCATTCGCTCCGCTGGAGACGTCACGGCGTGCTCCGGCCGAACATGCCGTGGAGCCAATTCCGGATCACGGCCCACACGAGCGCGAGTCCATCAAGTTCTTTCGGGAGTTCGTTCGGGGTCGACATCGTCGCTGGCGATGTCGATGACGAAGGTGTGGCGCTGGCCGCGGGTGCTTCCCTGACCTTCGCGGCGAAGTTGTCGGCAAATTGCTTCAGGATCTGGTCGGCGACCGAACTCATCATGCGACCACCGAACGCGACGGCCTTGCCGCTCATCGTGATCTCGCTCCTGCCGTTGAGAATGCTGGAGGTGGAGTCGACCGCGCTCACGTGCGCGACAAGATCGAGGGTCGCGCCCGACGTTCCGGTACTATCGGTGCCCTTGCCGATCAATCGCAACGTTTGCGGCGCCAGCTTCTGACCGGTGGCATCCGTGTCACGCGCCTCAACTTCACCGCGAAAGGACATCGTCGCCGGCCCGATCCGCACCGTCACCGTTCCCTTCAACGCTCCGTTCGGCAGCCGCTCCGTAATCTTCGCTCCCGGCATACACGCAGCGACGCCTTCGATGTCCTGCAGAGAACGCCAGGTTGCGTCGGCGGGAGCTGGCATCGGAAACGATTTGTCGAGCTCCACTTTCATCGCGATCCGATCCTTTCAGCGCCCGATGCTTTCAACGCTTGTCGACGCCTAGCGCCTTGCACTGCTGCCACACGCGATACGCCGTATGAGGCATGTCCATGTGCGTGACGCCCAGATGCGCAAACGCATCGATCACTGCATTGCTGAAGCAGGGGATGCCGCCGACGTGCGGCGATTCGGCCACGCCCTTCGCGCCGATCGGATGATGCGGAGACGGCGTCACGGTGTGATCGGTCTCCCAATGCGGTGTTTCAACTGCGGTCGGCAGGAAGTAGTCCATGAGACTGTTGCCGAGATGATTGCCGTGCTCATCGAAGGGAATCTGCTGTCCGAACGCGACGGCGAATGCCTCCGTGAGCCCACCGTGGATCTGACCTTCGATGATCATCGGATTGATGCGCGTGCCGCAATCGTCGAGCGCATAGAAGCGCCGCACCTTCGGCTCGCCCGTAAAGCGATCGATGTCGACGACGCACACGTAGGCGCCAAAGGGAAAAGTCATGTTCGGCGGGTCGTAGTATTCACTCGCGTCGAGCCCCTTCTCCATGCCAGCGGGGAGGTTGCTCGTGTGCGCCGCCATCGCGAGCTCCTTCATGGTCTTCGATTGGCTCGGGTGGCCTTTTACCTTGAAGCGGTCGATCTCCCATTCGAGATCGCCTTCGCCGACTTCGAGCAGGTGTGCGGCGATCTTCTGCGCCTTTGCGCGGATCTTGCGAGCCGCCATCGCGGCTGCGGCACCGGCGACCGGCGTTGAGCGCGAACCCCAGGTTCCCGCGCCGTACGGCGCCTTGTCGGTGTCACCTTCCTCGATCTGAATCTCCTCGGAAGGCAACCCAAGTTCAGTGGCGATGATTTGCGCGTAGGTGGTCGCGTGGCCCTGGCCCTGGCTCATCGTGCCGAGCCGTGCGATCGCGCTGCCGGTCGGATTCACGCGGATGTCGCAGCTGTCGAACAGGCCGATACCGAGGATGTCGCACACCTTGGTCGGGCCCGCGCCGACGATTTCCGTAAACGTCGAAATGCCGATGCCCATCAACTCGCCCCTGGCGCGCTTCTCGGCTTGCTCGCGGCGCAGACCGTCGTAGTCGACGGCCTTCAGCACCTTGTCGAGCGCGGTGTGATAGTTGCCGCTGTCGAGCGTCCAGCCGAACGCGGTCGTGTACGGAAATTGTTCGGCTTTGACGAAGTTGCGACGGCGGATCTCAGCCTTGTCCAGCCCAAGTTTCTGCGCCAGCACGTCCATCATGCGTTCGATGAGATAGACCGCTTCGGTGACGCGCAGGGAACAGCGATACGCGACGCCGCCGGGCGCCTTGTTCGTGTAGACGGCATCGACGCGACAATAGGCTTTCGGAATTGCATACGAGCCGGTGCAGATACTGAAGAGTCCCGCGGGCAGCTTGGTTGCGGAGACGTGCGAATTGAACGCACCGTGATCCGCGAGGGCAGTGAAGCGCAGCGCTTTGACGCGACCGTCCTTGTCGGCGGCCAACTCACCGACGCCGTGATAGTCGCGGGCAAAACCCGTCGTCGATATGTTGTCGATGCGGGATTCGATCCACTTGATCGGCACGCCGGTGACGATCGAGGCAACGATGGCTACGACGTAACCCGGGTACACCGGTACCTTGTTGCCAAAGCCGCCGCCGATGTCCCCGCCAATGAGGCGAATCTTGCTTTCGGGGATCCCGGACAGCATGGCCACGACGGTGCGGACCAGGTGCGGCGCCTGCGAGGTGAGATACACGGTCAATTGACCGGTAGGCTTGTCGAACGATGCGACGCAGCCGCAGGTTTCGAGCGGGCAGGGGTGTACGCGCGGATTCAGGATCTCCTCGCGTATGACGACGTCGGCCTTGTCGAACACCGCGTCGACCGCGGGTTTGTCACCGGCTTCCCAGGTGAAGATGTGATTCGGATGCGTGCGTTTTCCGTGACCGACGTTGTCCTTGTCGGCGATGTCTTCGCGGATGATCGGCGCGTCTTTCGCCATCGATTGATGGGGATCGACGATCGCCGGCAATTCCTCGTATTCGACTTCGACGAGTTCCGCGCCGTCCGCGGCGCTATAGCGATCGCTCGCAATCACCATCGCGACTTCCTGCAATTGAAAGCAGACTTTCTTGTCAGCGAGCACGGCTTGCACGTCGCCGCCGAGCGTCGGCATCCAGTGCAACTTCACGGGTTTGAGATCGTCGGCCGTCAGGACGGCGACGACGCCGGGAACGGCCAGCGCCCTGGTCTTGTCGATCGACTTGATGCGCGCGTGGGCATAGGGACTGCGCACGATGGAGCCGAACAGCATCCCCGGCAGCTTGATATCGTCGACATACGTGCCGCGACCGCGGATGAAGCGCGCGTCCTCCTTGCGCAGGCGGGAGACGCCCAGACCCTGAAGCTTGTCCTGTCGTTCGAGTGCGTCGGGTGAAGCTGCCATCTGAAATCTCCGCGTGTTGAGATGGTTCTCGGCGGGCGTTGCGTCGGTTCGGCTTCAGGCCGCCTTCGTCGCAAGTTTCTTCGCCGCGAATTGCACGGCCTTCACGATGTTCTGATATCCGGTGCAGCGACACAGATTGCCCGCCATCCAGTAGCGGATCTCCTCTTCGGTAGGATTCGGAATTTCCTTGAGGAGGCGATACGCACGCGTGATCATGCCCGGCGTGCAATAGCCGCATTGCAGGCCGTGTTGCTCACTGAAGCATTCCTGCAGTGCATGCAACACGCCTCCCTGTTCGAAACCTTCGATGGTGAGCACCTCGGAGTTCTGGCACTGGACGGTGAGCACAGTGCAGGACTTGACGGACATGCCGTCGAGATCGACCGTGCACGCGCCGCAGTGACTCGTTTCGCAGCCGATATGCGGCCCGGTAGTTCCAAGCCTTTCACGGAGCGTATGAATAAGGAGTTCGCGAGGTTCGACGACGACGTCGACGACTTTGCCGTTGAGCTGCATCGACACCGCTTGTTTGGTGGCCATGGCTTGTTCTTCCCTTGTTTCAGTGGCCTGCGCGCGAGTGGGCGGTCCGCAATGCGCGCTGCGTCATCTCGCCGGCCATCGCGGTTTTGTATTCCGCGCTACCGCGCTGATCGGGCGAGGGCTCGCAGATTGACATCGCAAGTTGCGCGGCGTTGGCAATGCTCGCGTCGGTCAGTGATTTTCCGCGGAGCGAATCTTCGGCGTCGCGCGCCTTGAGGGCAGTGGCACCCACATTCGTGAGCGCGATCGTCACCTGTGAAACCGTGTCACCCTTCATGGCGAGTGTTACGGCCGCGGCGGCGGTCGCGAAATCGCCGATCTTGCGCTTGAGCTTGGAGTAGCAGAAGCCGGTGCCGGGTGCCGGAGTGGGAATGCGAATCTCCGTCATGATCTCGTCGGCCTGCATCGCAGTCGCGTACGGGGCGACGAAAAATCCGTCGGCCGGCACGACTCGCTCGCCCGTGGAAGAGCGCAGCACGAACGACGCCCCGAGCGCCAGCATCAGCGCCGGATGGTCGTTGGCCGGATCGCCGTGACAGATGTCGCCGCCGATCGTGCCCTTGTAGCGCACCTGCGGATCGGAGATGAGGCGGGCGCCTTCAACCAGCAGCGGGCACTTCTTCTGCAGCAGCGTCGACCAGATGAGATCGTTCTCGCTGGTCATCGCGCCGATGCGGATCGTGGCGCCGTCTTCGCGAATGCCGCGCAGCTCGGAAATTTTGCCAAGGTCGATGAGATGGCCCGGCTGTGCGAAGCGCAGCTTCATCATCGGCAACAGGCTATGTCCGCCAGCCAGCAACTTCGCTTCGTCGCCGTACTTCCTGAGCAAGCCGAGCGCGTCGGGGATCGACGCGGGCGCGTAGTATTCGAATGGACGTGGAATCATGGCTCCTCCCTCGCGGCGTCGGTTCGCAAATCCCGTCATTCCACCTCATTGCGCCGAAGATCACGTCACGGCGGCGCTCTCCCGGGGCGGCAGTTCGAAACGCCACCCCGTGCTGTCGGCGAGCTGTTGCAGGTCGTCGAGCGTATCCAGGTCGGTCGTAAATCTGTGGTTGTCCGTCAGATGTGCGCTCACGAGTTCAGGTTCTCGTTCGATGAGATGACGGCAGCCGAGATTCATCTCACTCGCGAGGATCCTGGCGACCGCAACTTCGTCGAGCACGATGGGATTGCCACGGCGACCTGCAACCGTGGGAACGACGATGTGTCCGCCGGCGCGCTTCTTGAAGGCGCTGATCAGCTCGACCAGGTCGCCGGCGCCGATGAGCGGCTGATCGGCGAGCAGCACGAATACGGCATCGAACGGTCCGCTCAGCGCATTGAGACCAACGCGAACGGAGGACTGCTGTCCTGACGCGTGCGCGTCATTGTGTGCGAGGGTCACGACAAAGCTGCGGACCTGCTGCTCGATGGCTTCGCGCGCGTGGCCGGTGACGACGACGACTTCATCAATACCCGCGCCACTCAATGCGACCAGTTGTCGATTGATGAGCGGCACGCCTTGCAGTCGAATGAGGGCCTTGACGACGCCACCCATGCGCCGGCCCTCGCCGGCGGCCAACAGAACGGCGCCAATGCGGAGTCGCGAGTGAAGTCCCCCGCCTTGCTTGAGCAGGCATCCCATGGAAGCAATCCCTTGTGGTCGTGTGCCGTAGTTTACGTGTAGAACGCCGGGGCGCGTGCCGATTATAGGCGTGGCAACCTCGACCTTCTTGCGACCCTGGGCGACCGGCGCGTCGCTGATCCATCAAAGCGTTTGAAGATGACTTTTCGACATGGCGCTGCATTGCAGCATGGCCGTTGAGTTCTCCACCGTACTGGTGAGTCGATGCAGAGCCGTGGCGGGTTTTGGTGGGTCAGAAGCGGCTTGACCGGCAAGACCCGAGATTCAGTGATGTCTTTTGACCGACGAATGTCGGGATTGCCCGACCGATTCCGACTTATCCATAGGCTGTTACCCGTGCTGGGCTCAACGCAGTGAGACGCGCGCGGTGATCACGAGATGTCCGCTTTCAGCCAGCTCCGTTGTCCCCGCGAGAGGCGGACTGCCGGAAACCTCGAGCGGGCCGCGAGCACAATCGCCAGCAGGAACAGAAGGAGCGTCGAATCATGAGCAGTATTCAAACCACGAAGAAGTCGCCGCGCAACAGCCATGGACCTGTTCTGCCGACGCGCCTGGCGCACGCGCTCAGCGCGATCGCGCAGACGCTGCCGAATCCGTGGGACGAATCGACGGACTACTTCGTCCCATTTTCAGCCGAGTTCGACGTGTCGAAGCCGATGAACGCTGATAGTTTGCTTCAGGTGCTGGACGTCGGAGGACACTTCCACCTCGATCTTGCGTCTGTCGACTTGACCGCCACCGGAGCCAACTTCAGCGATGAGACTTTCGCCAAAGGTTTCGCGCTGCTGGATGTGGTCATGAAAGCCACGCTCAAGGACATCACACGGGTCACAGCGCGCGCGCCCGGCACAACGCGTGTGCGCACGTGGGTGTTGGGGAAATTCGCCAAAGGCTGGCTCGTCGGTCTGCGTACGGAAAGCACGGAGACCTGAGCTGCGGGAGCAGATGGTCGGCGCGAAGGGACTTGCCAGTCGTACGCGTAGCCTGGTCAAGCTGTCAGCGTAAACAACGGTGTGAATTTCCGGCAGGAACCCACGATTCTCGCGGGCCCGTTCACGCTTGTCACAAATGACCGGCTGCTCCGGTCTCGTCGTGCAAGCACGAGCAGAGCACGAGGCTGCGCGCAAGCCAGACGACACCGGGGACTGCATGGCGTACGACAGACGGGAATTTCTGCATCTCTTCAGCACAGGTGTCGTTGCGACCGGTTTGCCCGCGCGGCAGTCCACGGCAGCGTCGCATCAGCGGATCAAAGCAGTGGTGTTCGATGCATTCGCGATCCTTGATGCTCGTCCTGTCTCGGCGCTTGCCGAGGCTCTTTTCCCGGGCAGAGGTTCGGACCTGAGCAATGCCTGGCGCACGAGGCAGTTCGAGTACCAGTGGTTGCGTGCGCTATCCGGGCGTTACGCAGACTTCTGGCACACGACCGGCGAAGCCCTCGTGTTCGCTGCCAGGATGTTGCATCTCGACCTGGATCCGGAGAAACGAGCCCAGCTGATGCAGGCGTACCTCGATTTGCGGGCATGGTCTGACGCTGCACCTGCGCTCGCATCCCTGAAGCAGTCAGGTCTGCGCCTCGCTTTCCTTTCCAACATGACGTCGAAGATGCTCCACTCGGCCATCGACAACTCCGGACTGGACGGACTGTTCGACCATGTGTTGAGCACCGAACGTATTGCCTCTTACAAGCCCGACCCGGCTGCGTATCAAATGGGGTTGGAGGAGTTCAGGCTCGCCCGTGAGGAGATTCTGTTCGTGGCGTTCGCCGGCTGGGACGTGGCGGGGGCGAGATGGTTTGGTTATCCGACTTTCTGGGTCAATCGAATGGACGTGCCCGCCGAGGAACTCGGCGTAAGCGCAGACGCGATGGGTCGCAGCCTCGCCGACCTGGTCGAATTCTTGAAGACTCGCGGGCTGGTTCGATGAAGGAGGCCGTTGGCATGATCGGTGTTCCCGTATTGCGCGTTGCACGCCCGACAGATGATCTGGATGCCCTGCTGAGATGACGGTCTGATTCGCGTGACCGGCAGCCACGCGGTCGTCCGAAGGGCCGCTTGTCAATGCGAAGGCCGTGCCGCGCAGCAAGATTGACCGCCAGTGATTCGCCGAGAGCAGCCGGCGTCTGCGTGGGCATACGTTCGTCACCCGATGTCGTTCTTGTGAAAGAATTCACCATCAGAACTGCGCTCGTCGGCGAGAAACCGCAGCTGGAAGCGCTCCAGTGGCGCGCATCGCTCAACAATCCTGGCGATCGCGAGGCGTTGCTCGCCAACCCGGATGCGATTGCGATTCCGGAAGGACAGATTGCAGGCGGGTGGATGTTCGTGGCGCGGGCGGGAGATGCGATCGTGGGCTTTGCTGCAATCCTGCCTCGCGCCGACGGCGATACGCAGCTCGATGCGCTGTTCGTGGAACCCGATCTGCAGCGTCTTGGTATCGGCCGCGGGCTGATGGATCACTGCGCGCAGGTCGCGAAGGCCCACGGATCGAAGGCGATTCATGTCGTGGGAAACCTGCACGCCGCAGACTTCTACCGGTCCTGTGGTTTCCAGCTGTGCGGTACCGAGCAGACGCGATTTGGTCCGGGGCTACTGATGTGCAGGCAGCTCTGGCCGAGTTAGGACTGGGCGGGCGCGAACGCGGCGTGATCCGGGATCTGCAAGTTCCCCGAAGAGTAGCGCGATCAATCGCTCATGGCATCGATGAATGTGTTGATGCGTGCGGCCGAGCGCGATCTGGTTCGGTAGAAGCTCACATGGACGCGTGGGCGTCTGCGATCAGCAACCCTGCTTGAACACCTGCGCAGACACACTGCCTGCCTCGACACCGCGCGAAAGCTTCTCTCTGACTCAGAAGGTCGATCGCAGTAATCCACTGAAATGTGCAGGCGAGTCAGCCGGTCTTGATGTGCAGATGACATCCATCGAGTCCGCCAGACGGCTCACGGGGAGAACGCCATGACGCTTCCTGATTACGCCATGAACCAGGCACGTTTTCCGGAGATCTACGAGCAGTCTCTCGTCGGACCATTGTTCCGGCCGATGGCAGAGGCTCTTCTCGATCGCGTCGAGTTGGTGTCAGGGGATTCGGTTCTCGACATCGCCTGTGGTACGGGCATCGTCGCCCGCCTGGCCAGAGAGCGGCTTGGCGGACGCACGCGTGTCGTCGGAGTCGATGTCAGTCTCCCGATGCTCACCGTCGCCCGCACGACCGCGCCGTCTATCGATTGGCGCGAGGGCAGTGCGACTGCGCTTCCGATCGGCCAGGGAGATGCGTTCACGGTGGTCGCGTGCCACCAGGGTGTGCAATTCTTCGCCGACAAACGTGCGGCGCTGACTGAGATGCGTCGGGTACTGGAGCCCGGTGGACGACTCGCGGTTGCTACGTGGCGATCTGTCGAGGAGATGCCGATATTGCGTGACCTGCAGTCGGTCGCCGAACGTCACCTTGGCGCCATCCTGGACAGGCGACACAGCGAAGGGCATCCAGCCCGGCTTGAGCAGTTGCTCGCGCAACTCGCCTTCAATGAGGTGAAGAGCGAGGTGGTCTCGAAAACCGTGCGATTTGCAGAACCATCGACCTTCATAGGGCTGAACGCGATGGCACTGGTGGGCATGAGCGGCGCGGCCGGCGCTCTCGACAATGAAGAACGCACCCGGGTTGTTCATCAGATCACGGAAGAAAGTCTTGCTGCTGCATCGCGATACATCGACGCAGGTGCGCTCATGTTCGACATTGCCAGCAACCTGGTGACGGCACGAGCCTGAGCGCTCCGTGTCACTGATGAACCGCTGATGGCGGATGGGTCCCAGTGCTGAGCTTCAGCGGTGACGCAATATTCCGGTCCGGGGTCCGGTCCAATTGCCGTCACAACGAGACATGGCGGACTCGCCAGCAAGGAGACTGCAGTGAAACGATGCGCTTCTCTCTGCCTTGCGTTGCTCATCCTGACGGCAACGCCACCGCTATTCGCTCGGGCAACGACGACGACGCTTCAAACGGCCTTGTCGGAGCCGTTCACGGTCTATGTCGCCGGGTCGAACGACGCACACAAAGGTGTCGTTCTCGTGCACGATTGGTTTGGTGATTCGCCCTTTTATGACGACGCAGCGGAGAGACTCGCAAAACAGCAGTACCGCGTCGTTGCTGTTGATCTCTACAACGGGCGCCATGCGGCAACGCACGAAGAAGCCGGGGCGCTTCTCGCGACGGTGCACGACGACATGGCGGGACGCGAGTTGGACACAGCGATCAGGTGGCTGGGTGAGGGCGGACGCACGGTGGCTGTGATGGGGTTCAGCATGGGCGCGAGGTACGCACTTGCGGCTGCGCTGCGCAACAGCCAGGTGCGGGCAACTGTGCTGTGGTATGGAGAGACGATCAAGGATCCGCAGAAGCTGGAGCACCTGGCCGGCCCTGCATTGTTGATTGTCGGCTCTCGGGACGGCCGCTCAGCGCCTGAAGATGCGGCAGCCTTTTCCAGGGCAGCCGATACCGCAGGTGCAGGCGCGGAGGTCTATGTCTATCCAGGTGCAGACCACGCCTTTGCTCAGCCGCTATTCAATCAGGGCAAGACATATGATCCAGTCGCGGCTGGCGTCGCGTGGCACTTGAGCGAAGACTTCCTGAGGCGACGACTGCGATGACGTGGAAACTCTCGCGAGTTCGCTTTCCCGAACGGCAGCGAGACGCAGCGTCACGCATCTGGTGCCGCGTGGCCTACATGTTGCCTGATGAAGTCGATGAACACGCGCACTCTCTGCGGGAGGTAGGTTCGCGTTGGGTAGAGGAACCACGCCGCGGTATCGGAATCCGCAATGCCTGCCTCGTACTCGGGGAACAAGTCCACCAGGGCACCGGAGGCAAGATCGGCCGCGACTAGCCAGTCCGGCAGCAGGGTCGGCCCAAGCCCATCGACTGCGGCTTGTCGCACTGACAAGGCACTTGAAATCGTGATGGGCCCATTGAGGCTCACGATCACATCCTTGCCCTCGGCATTGCGAAAGCGCCACTCACTCGTGGCGCCCGGCCATTTGAAGACCACGCAACTGTGTCGTTCGAGGTCGGTGGGCGTTCTGGGCGCGGGGTGCTGGCTCAGGTAGCGACCGCTCGCGCACGCACGGTATCGAGAGGGCAGCAGGCGGGCACCTATCATTCCGGATTGCGGCCGCGCGCCAATGCGAATCGCGACGTCAATCCGCTCGGAAATCAGGTCCACGATCGCGTCCGTCAACACGAGATCGAGCGAGAGCGACGGAAACGTGTCACGCCACCTGGGCAGCAGCGGCACGATCAGCGTATGTCCGAAGGCGAGTGAGGTTGTAACGCGAACCGTTCCAACAGGACGTGCCGTGAACTGCAGCGTCTCTTCGCGGCCGCGTTCCAGCTCATCCAGCGCGGTCCGCAAGCGTTCGTAGTACGCCGTGCCGGCTTCGGTCAACGACAGTCGGCGCGACGTCCGCTGAAACAGGCGAGCTCCGAGCTCGCGCTCCAGTGCCGCAATGATCCGGGAGACCGTCGATGGGTCCAGGTTCCGGCGACGAGATACCGCCGCGAAGCTGCCCTCTTGCACGACCTCGGCGAGCAGGCGAAGGTCTTCGATATCCACAGTTCGCGACTCTCGGTGGGTTTGTCCTTCAACCACCACCAGACCGGTTGTTGCGAACAGAAATTACCGTGATCCCGTGACCGCTACATCTGTGGCCGGAGCTTCGGGTTTTCCAGGCGTCTTACTGCGGTGCACGCGCGTAGACGATCAGTTGCCGAAGCTGGGAGAGATCGAGACTTCGAGGCACGAACTGCCGGCCGATCAGAAAGCCGGGCGTGCCCTTGAGGCCGAGCTGCGCAGCTTCCTCATTTGAGCGAGTGAGAATGGCAGCGATCTCTGCGGCATGTGCTTCGCGATCACGGCTCAATCGAGCCATATCGATACCGGCGGCCTGCAGTGTTGCATTTACGTGAGCCTTGTCGGTGATGGATTCAGGCGTGCTGATCAGCGCGTCGTGCGCCTGCAGGTACTTACCCTGGAAGTTTGCCGCCAGCGCAGATTGCGCCGCGTATGCCGAAACTTCGCCGAAGACGGGCCATTCCTTGTAGAGGATCCGAATCTTCGAATCGGTGCGCAGGGCCTCCTTAAGATGAGGGTGCGTCCTGCGGCAGAATGGGCAATCGTAGTCGAACCACTCGACGATAGTGACGTCCGCATTCCCGCTGCCGTCAGCGGGCGTCGTCAGATCGGAGAGAATGGATGCGTACCCCGCGCGCGTGACGAGTCGCGGCTCATCGGCCCTTGCCGCAAGCGCGATCGCAGCAGGTGGGATTGCGAAAGCCAGAAGTCGAGCGAGGGCGCGTGATGGCGTTGGTAGCACTGACATCCCTCCGGGTTCCGATTCGAACACCTCGATATCGTGTGGTTTCATCGTCCGCTGGAACTCGAGCCGCTTGGTAAAGAAGATGTCCGCGTGGCCGACGGGGTAGTCGTCGATCCGCGCGACCGGCTGATAGCCCCGGCGGGCGTAGAAGTCAGGTGCCTGAAACGTATGCGAGCCGACAACGATCAACCGGCAGCGCTTGCTTCGCGCGTGGCGCTCGACCGCGTCGAGGAGCTCGCCGCCAATGCCGATTCGGCGGAACGCCTGGGCGACCCACAGGTAGGAAACGTAGCAGCAGCCACCCCACGTGTACCCGCTGATGCCCGCATCGATGCCGCCGCCCTCACGCTGATGGCTGGCCGTGAACGACTCGGCATCGTTGTATCCAGTGACCGCAGCGTTGTGCTCGTAGATCCGCTGAGCCAGGAAGGCCTCGAGCTCCGGTGAGTCGCCTGTGTTCACGGTGATCATGCCAGGGAGACCGCCTGAAACCCGCCGAAATTACAGTCATGTGCAGTCACGTGGGCGTGAAGGTCGTGACGGCGGAGAATCCGTCGTCACGAGCTCTCGCGCGTCAGTGCATGAGCGGAGCTTTGGAGACTTCGGGCCAATTCTTCTCGCCGAGCGAGATGTTGCCGTCCACATCCTCTTTCCACCGCTTCTGAACGTTGGTGTCGTGATTGAGATAGAGCTTCCCGTCGACGACAGAGAATGCGTCCGGCTGAGTAGTCGCCTTGACTCCGTTGGCGGTTCCGAACGCACAGAAGCCGCCGAACTGCGGTGCGTACTTTTCGGGGTTCGTGGCGAACGCTTGCTCGTTCTTCGCGGAGGCGAACAGGAACTTCGACCCCTTGTATTCATAGGCGTACTTCGCCAGGCCTTTCTCCGGCTTGTTGTCGGTGAAGTAGGCGACCGGGTCGTAACCACGCAGAGCGACTCCATCCTGTTCGAAGAAGTCGCCGGCAAACACAGTTCGCGCTCCGATGAGTGCGAGAGTGAGGGTCAGGCAGAAGGAGAGCGATCGTACGGACATGAGGAGGTCCTCGGTTTGTGGGGAGAAGGGAAACTATTGACTCACAGGGACCGGAAGGAGCGGGTGGGCGCCACTACATCGGTGCCTGCGGTGCACGAGTCGAATGGTTCGGCGCAGACTCGGAGTCATGGCGGCCGGCGGGACTCGCGTCCCGCCGACCCGGTACTCACGCGGCTAGTTGGCGGCAATTCCGTTGAGTCCGGCTCCGCCAGGCAGGTCGCCGGTAGTGCCGAGACTCTTCAGCGTTCCGTTCGCTGCGTCGATCTGAAAGACCCCAACAGTGCCGGTAGCTGCATTGAGCGAGTACAGGTACGCACCGTCCGCGCTGATGGCGATGTCGAGGTTGGCCGAACCCTGAGGATTGCTTCCGACCACCGTTGGACCCACGGGCGCCAGCGCGCCATTTCCCTGGATCACGAATCCAGAGACCGACGCAGTCGCCGAGTTCGAGACGTACACGAACTTGCCGTCTGGCGTGACCGCATTCCAGCAATTGGCCGCACCGAGGGTGGGGAGGGTGGTGATGGCCT
>Ga0126377_10001943_pt1 | contig 13915 bp, 10 predicted proteins | sample PanSoiMetPlot_22_FD_92647 | JGI IMG/M metagenome (GOLD analysis project Ga0126377, IMG submission 92647) | Tropical forest soil microbial communities from Panama - MetaG Plot_22 | ecosystem: Environmental > Terrestrial > Soil > Tropical forest > Bulk soil | place: Panama | collected 2016-02-17
ACCGAGGTCATGGAGCCCGACAAGGTCGACGTCGTCGCCGAGTACGCCGACATTCTCCAGATCGGGGCCCGGAACATTCAGAACTTCTCGCTGCTTCGCCGGGTGGCCGAGGCCGGCAAACCGGTTCTGCTCAAGCGCGGCATGGCGACGAGCATCCAGGAGTTTCTGCTGTCCGCCGAGTACATCCTCGCCGCGGGCAATCCGAGCGTCCTCCTGTGCGAGCGGGGCATCCGGACCTTCGAGACGACGACCCGGTTCACCCTCGACCTCAACGCGATTCCCGTGGTCAAGAAGCTGTCGCACCTGCCCATCGTGGTCGATCCCTCGCACGGGACCGGGCACTGGGACTACGTGGAGTCGATGGCCCTGGCCGGAGTGGCCGCCGGCGCCGACGGCCTGATCATCGAGGTCCATCCGCGCCCGGAGGAGGCGCTGTCCGATGGCCCCCAGTCGCTCAAGCCCGAGCGCTTCGCCACGCTCATGACGAAGGTCCGTCGGGTGGCCGAGGCGGTGGGACGAACGGTGTAGCGGCCGGATTCCCGCGGCGCGTCTTATAATTGCCCGGTCATGCGAACGCGGTTCGGCGCGCTCGGCCGTCACCGTCCCTTGCTCGGGATCGCAGCCTCGGTCCTGCTGCACGCGTTGCTGATCCTCGCCCTGATCATGGGGGGCCACCCGGGGACGCTCACGCAGACCAAGCGCGGCGCGGGGCTGGTCGGTCCCACCGACGTCCTCCAGGCCCAGGCCCAGCTCGACGCCACTTTCGGGCAACAGGCGGACGTCGAGCGACAGCGCCGCGACGCCGAGCACTCGCTCGCCATCCTGATCGGCCAGCCGCCGTCCGCGCTGTCCCTGCCGCCGCTGCCGCTCGGCGGCGATCCGCCCCCCGTGCCGGCCGGACTGCCGTCGGCGCTGCTCCGCCGGCGGCCCGACGTCGCCGCGGCCGAGCACACCCTGGCGTCCGCGTCGGCGTCGATCGGCATCGCCAGGGCGAACCTCTACCCGAGCTTCAGCCTCACCGGCAGCGCGGGTCTGGCCAGCGCGAGCCTGACCGGCGCGCTCGGATGGGCGAATCGCAGCTGGTCGATCGCCGGCGGCCTGCTCGCGCCGATCTTCGAGGGCGGGGTCCTGCGGGCCCAGGTAGAGCAGGCCCGGGGCGCCTACGACGAGGCGCGGGCCACCTACCGCGCCGCCATCTTGCAGGCGCTCGCCGACGTCGAGAACGGCCTCACCGACATCGGCGCGCTCCGGCGAGCGGGCGCAGCGTACGAGCGCGCCGCAGCCTCGGCGCGCGAGGGCCTTCGCCTCACCCAGCTCCAGTACGAGCAGGGCCTGGTCGACTACCTGCAGGTGCTCGACGCGCAGCGCACCCTGCTCGGCGACGAGCTCCAGACCGCGCAGACCCGCGGCCAGCGCTTCGTGTCGACCGTGCTCCTCTTCAAGGCCCTGGGCGGCGGCTGGACCCCCCGCGACGGCGCCCGCGTCCTCGATCGGGCGCGCGCCGGCGGACCGGGTCGTCGCCTCACCGCTGTGCGGTGAACCAGCCGAGGCCGTTGCAGCTCATGCAGGACTCGCCGCTGCCATCCGGCCGGTCCGTCCAGCCCACGCCCTCGCAGGTGTCGCACGGCTGCGCCGTCTCCGGGCGAGGGGGGACCAGCTCCTGCAGCTCAGGATGCCGGCGCGCGGCCTGGAAGAGCACGGCGTACAGGATCAGCGGATCGGTCTCCGGCTCGGTCGGATGACCAAAGGCCTCGTGATCCATGCAGAGCACGGTGCCGTCCGGCCGCAGCGCCCACAGAAAGATGCGGTTGCCGCGGAGAGGCAGGGCGTTGAGATCGTCCCGGCAGACTCGCAGCGGCCAGTCACCGAACGTCGACGGTTGCAGTTCGTCGATCCAGCACTGGATGAGAGCCGCGAGCTCGGGCGCAGGTCGTGTCATGTCGCCATCACTCCTCCGCGAAGAGACCCAGGAGCGCCGCCACCCGATCGCGGTCGAGGAACGATGCGGCGGCGCGCAGTCCGACCGTCACCAGCGGCCAGTACGTCCGATCGATCGACAGGCCCCGGGCCCGCGCCACCGCCAGAGCCGCGAGACGCTCGCAGAGGTCGTCGAGCGCCGGAGCGCGCCGGTCGGCGCCGAGGCCGGCAAGGATCGACGCGATGCGCCGCCAGGAGGGCAGGGCGTCCTGCCATCGCGACCGCGCGCTGTACGGCGCGAGGAAGTGCGGCTCGGTCCAGCGGCGATGGCAGCGCGGGCTGAGGAAGTGGTCGCGCATCGCGCCCTCGAGCTCGGCGCGAGTCCAGGCCATCCGCTCCGGCGCGGACAGGCCGCTTCGCTGCGCCGCTTCCCTCGCCGCGGCGCGCAGATCCTCCGGCAGGTACGGGGCGAGCAGGGCGAGCAGGGCCAGCGCTGCCCCGGCAGACCGCGCCGCCACGTCGTCGTCGATCGGACCTCGCGCGCGCGATCCTGGTCGAGGCCGCAGCGCCGCATCCAGGGCCGCCTCCTGGCAGCGCCGCAGCGTTGCGCCGTCCAGGTACGGGATCAGCGAGAGGCGCGCCCGGAACACCTCGTCGCCGAACGCGTCGTCCTGCGCCGGCGGGTGCTGCGCGATGTGGCGCTCGAGGGCCGCGTGGAGCAGGTCGTCCGGCAGCGCCGGCGCGAGGTGCTCGAGCAGCTCGGGCCGGTTCCACCAGAGCGACCCGATCCGGCTGGCCCAGCCGTCGGGCCCCTCACCCGGCAGGCGGTGTGGCGATAGCTCTGCGCGCAGCTCCTGCAAGCTCGCCGCTCGCCGCTCGCCGCTCAGGGATGGGAGCAGCATCGCCCGCGACACGGGGCCGGTCTGCTGGTCCTCGTGCGCGCCGTCGACCGCCTGCGCCTCGAGCCCGGCGCGCTGACCCTCGTCGAGCGGAGCGCCGGCCAGCACGGCGATCAGCAGATCGACCCGGCGCGCCGGAGCGGGGAAATCGACCCACGATCCGATGCTGCGCGGCGGGCGAACGGGCGCGGCGGCGACGTGGCGCATCGCGCGATCGAGATCGAGCAGCCCGAAGGCCAGCACCGGGGCGAGCAAGGGCGGCGGGAGCAGGGCTGCCGGCAAGCCGCGCGCCGGAGCCACCAGGCGCGGAGGCGGCTCGTCGGCCAGGCCGTAGTGGGTCAGCATCGCGGCGGTGTGCACCGGGCCGAGCGCCGGCGCGATCGGCGGCAGCGCGACAGGGAGGACGAGATCCAGCGACTCGCGGGCCGCCGTCACTCCGCGCGCCGCGAGCGGGGCCAGCTCGGCGAAGCGAGCGGCCAGCGCGGCGGCCAGCGGGGCGAGCTCGCCGGCGCTCAGCCCGGCCGCGATCCAGGCGATCGCCGCGACCGAGCCGAGCTGCTGCGGCACCCAGCGCAGCGCGCCCCAGCGGGAACGGACGAGCCGTGCCGGCGTCCGCGAGGGCGCCGAGCGAGAGGGCCGCAGGGCCAGGGCACGCTCGCGGACATCCGCCGGCAACAGCGCCCCGAGGACGTTCCATGCGGCGGCCGGCGCGTTCGAGTGGGCGCTCGCGATCTGCTCGGCGGTGTATCTGGGCACGCCGCCGATGCCCTGTTCCGCGGACTCGTCGAGATGAGACCCGCGCACCTCCTCGACGCTCGCCAGCGCGGAGTCCAGGAGCTGGCGTCGCTCCGCGTCGGCCAGCCCCGGCAGCAGCGCGAGCCGCTGAAGAAAGCCGGCGAGCGAGAGATGGCCCCACGCGCGGCCAAGCACGCCGATCTCGCGCAGCCAGTCGGCGTACTCGTCGGGAGCCAGCATGCGCCAGAGCTGTCCATCGGCCGGCGTCCGATGCGCCGCCAGCAGCGGGCGGGCCTGCGCGCGCACGTGCGCCCGCCGCGTCGGCGACAGGTGCGGCGCCAGCTCGGCCAGCAGCTGAAGTCCCCGGCGCTGCTCGAGCGCCTGCAGCGCGTCCGCCGCGGCGATCCCGCGCTGCTCCAGCGCATCGCGCTCCCCCGGATCGAGGACCGCGGCCGCGAGGACCGCCGCGATCCACTTGCCGCGCCGGTCCAGCATCGCCGCCGAGGGCGCGGGCAGCTCGATCAGCTCTCGCGCGGCGGGCAGATCGATCAGGCCGAGCGCCAGGCCGCGCTCGAGCAGCGCGGGAGGGGTCTCGTGCTTGTCGAACGCCCTCATCGCGCTGTCTCCATCATCCACCTGTTCCGCCTCACGCAGCGGCGACAAAGCGACAATGGATCCGTTTCAGGCTTCACCGCGCGGTGGGGCCGGCACGGGGGCGACGTCGACCGCGGGCGGATTCGAGCTGGTCGAGGTGAGGCTCGACGGCGAGGCCGCGCCGGTGATAGTCGTCGGCGCGCTCGGATTCGCCGATGCGACGGGCGGAGGCCTCGGCGAGGCGAAGCAGGCCCCAGCGGTGTGGGGCCAGCGCGAGGGAGTCGTCGGCCGCTGCCAGCGACTCCTCGCCGCACGGGCGGGCCTGGACGCGCCGGGCGCCGATGTCGGGCCGCGGGTGCAGGCGAAATGCGAGGTCCAGCCGGTTCGCGCTCGCACCCGGGTGGGCGAGGACCGCCGACGACAGGCGAAGACCGAGGGATGCTGCGGCGCACGCGGCCAGGCCGATGACAAGCGCGCGGGCGGGACGGCCGCTCGCCGACAGCGCGGCCCCCATGCCGGACCAGACCACCTCGGTCAAGAACGGCGTCGTGTGATCGGCATGGCGGTCAGAACAGCTCCTCGCCGGACATGTCGGGCAGCTCCTCGCCGCATCCGCATCCGCATCCGCATCCGCATCCGCAACCACAGCCACATCCGCATGCGCTGCCGCACGCCGAGCCGCAGGCCGTGCCGCACGCCGAGCCGCACGCGCTGCCGCATGCGCCGCACAGCGGGTCCAGGCAGCATTCGGGATCGATCTGGCACGGGTCGTCCTGGACGCACGTGCCGCCCTGGCACGAGAAGCCGCTCTGGCACGGGCCGGCGTCGCGCGGCCGGCCGCAGTCATCGGTCCAGGGGCCGCACTCCGGCGGCGTATCGATCGACGTGCACGTGCAGGTGCCGTTCTCGCAGTCGAACCCCGGGACGCACTCGCCGCACGACGCGCTCGGATTGCACGGGTCCGGTCCGCACGAGAGGCCGCCGCAGCAGCTGGTCGTCTGGCACACGCCGCCGGCGCATTGCTGCCCGGACGGGCAGGGGCCCTCGTCGCGCTGCCTGTCGCAGTCGTCGGTCCAGGGGCCGCACTCGGGCGGGAAGTCGATCGACGTGCACGTGCAGGTGCCGTTCTCGCAGTCCCAGCCCTCCTGGCACTCACCACAGGTCTGGCTCGGGTTGCACGGGTCCGGTCCGCACGACCGGCCGTCGCAGCAACCACCATCGGGCACGCAGATGCTGCCCTCGCAGACCTGGTCGGCCGGGCATGCGCAGTCGGGGGCGCAGGTGCTGCAGGTCTCGCCGGCCTCCGCATCGCAGCAGCCGTCGCCGCAGGTGAACTCCGGGCCCGGCTCGTGCTGCTCGGCCTCCTCGCAGTCGGGGAAGCCCTCCTCGCCGGGCTCCGCGTCCACGCACTCCTCGGTGATGGTGCACAGGCTCTCGCTGGCGACGCCGCTCACCCCGCTCACTCCCAGGCCGCACTGACAGGCTCGCCGCACCTTCTTGTTCTTGCAGATCGTCTCCTCGATGATCCTGCGGCAGACCTCGACGAGCGTATCCATGTGGCCCGTCTCGGTGGGATGCCTGCTCTCACCGAAGAGGCACTCGCCGTCGGGGCAATACCAGAGATCGTGATGGTCGGGGCTCTCGCTGCACGAGTTCCTCCACGGCGGCCCGCTCAGCGACAGGAGATTCGCCCCGCCGCTCCGGTGCCGCATGATCCGCTCGGCAGCTGCATAGCGGAACGCGTCGGTGCGCGCGGTGTCGCCGGGGGAGTACCAGTCGTAGCCGTTCGTCGACAGCCGGCCTTCGCACACCGGCAGGTCGTAGATGTAGAACGTCCCACCGTGCCCGGCTCCGGTCTGCAGCGTGGCCTCGACCGCCTCCTGGCCGCCGAACCGCTTGAAGCCCAGCCCCGCCTTCAAGACGGTCCTGAACCCGACCGATGGGAGCCGCAGATAGTTCGTCCAGTTCTTGCGATCTCTTCGGGGTGGTTGCCCGGTCAACGGACCATCGACGAAGTACCGGCACTCCTCCGTGAGCGACGGGGCCGCCGGGTTGCACACCATGTTTCCGGCGGCGTGCCCGCAGGCCAGCTCATCGGTCGCGTAGTGGCACGCCTGGAGCGCGGCCCGGACGGCCAGCTGCTTGTCGGCGAGGTTGACCGCCGTGTTGATGTGCCGCTTGGCCCACTGCTTCAGGAACGGGATGGCCTCGCCGGTGTTGTCGAACCCGAGGTTGCGCCTCGGCTGCGAGAAGATGGGATTGAACGTGCTCTGGCTGAACGGACCGGGGTTCCAGATGGGGTTCGAGACGAAATGGTCGGGGTTGCGAAGCGCCCAGCATCCCCACACCTCTGGATCGCTCTCGAGCTGGTCGAGCTTGAACGCGTCGCAGTCGTTGTTGAAGCAGTCGGGATCGTTGACCCACGCCTGCGCCCGGCTCATGACGTTGGCCCCCGGGGAGGTCGGATCGAGCATGCGGAGCTTGTCGATGAGGTAGCTGCTGCAGCTCGCCTGCTGGATGCCCCCGACGCCCGCTCCGGCGTGGTCCACGCCCTCGAACGCGGGCGCGGGGCCCGGGTAGGGAACCGCCGCGGCCACCGGCTTGCCGAGGCCGAGGAGCTCGCCGGTGTCGGGGAAGCGCGCGAACACCGCCACCCGACCCGGGGCCACCGTCACGCTGGCGGGCGAGGCATCGATCTGCCCGTGCTCGAACTCGAAGTCGCTCCAGCTCGGATTCAAGGTCCCCTTGAGCAACGAGCCCGCCGGCACCGCACCCTGCACGAAGACGTCGATGGCGCCGCCGTTCCTCGAGGCGCCCGGACCTCCCACGATGGTTCCGCCGAGGCGCACCCAGCCTCGCCACACATCGGCCACGACCCGGTTGTGATAGAGCGCCTGATCGGTCCCGCGAGCGAACACATCGATGGTTCCCGGCGCGGTGGCGACGGCCGCCGGCTTCGACGTGAGCGCGCCGTCGGCGAGCTGCTTCCACTCGCTCCAGCCGCCGTTCCATGTCTTCTGCCAGAGCTTGCTGTCGCTGGCGACGACGAAGACGTCGAGCTGGTTCGATCCGGAGGAGGTCACGGCGGGAGCCGTCGCCACGCTCACGCCGGGCGGCGCTCCGAGCGGCTCGGATCCATAGCCGGTCCCCTGGCAGGCGGCCTGGCCCTGGCACCAGAGGTGGTAGACGACCCCGTCCGTCCCGCGCATCGCCAGGTCGATGCGTTCGCTCCCCCACGAGACCGCGGCCGGGTCCTCGTTCGTCGCCGTCGGATCCGGAAAGCGGATCGGCGACGAGAAGTCCTCGCCGGCGAAGTAGACGTGGTAGAGGCCGTTGTCGCTGCCGCGCGCGAACACGTCGACGCGGCCGTCGGCCCAGGAGGCCACGGCCGGTCCCCCGACGATGGGCAGCTGGAGCAGCTCGGCCGCCATCAGGGGATCCACTCCCTCGTCTGCCTGCCGCACCATCGACGGCGCGTCCTCCTCGACCTGGCAAGCCTGGCTCGCTCCGATGAGGAGGATGCCGGGCAGCACGCGTCGCCATGGCCTACTTCTTGGCGCTACGTCCATCTCTCGCCCTCCTGGACGCAGACGGCAGCCGACCGGCGAGACCGCTCGAGCGGGGGTCTCGGCAGCTGATGAGCAGGTGCGCCTCTCCGCGTACCTGCTTGCGTCCAGTTCACCCTAGAGACGCTGAATGGACGGAGACAAGAGAAAATGGCTGTCGGCCGCCGTGGCGAAGAAGAATGGCGCGCGGATGAAAGTGGCTGTCGTGCCGATGTAAAGCCACCGGCGATATCTTGTCCGCATGGCGTACGGCTCCGCTCGCACGTCGTCGATCATGGCCGTCTTGCCGTGGGTCGCGGCGAGCCTTCTCTCCGTCGGCCACGGCTGCCGGAGCGGCGAGCCGGGCGAGCCATGGCCCGATTCCGGGCCGGGCCCGGCAGCGGTCCCGCTCGATCGCTTCGCGAACGAGGCCGCCGATGACGGCCGGGCCAGGGCCGCGCGAGGCGAGCGCGCCCCCGGCGCCAGGCTGGACGATCGAGCCCTCGCGGAGATGAGCGCCGACCGCGCGCTCGGTTCCGATCCGGTCGTGCCGCCGGCGCCGGCGCCGGACTCGCCGATCGAGCTCGGGCAGGCCATCGCGCTGCGCCGCCACCTGCTCGCGCTCGACAATCCGCCGGTCGTCGCCGCGCGCGATGCCCCGCACATGCGCCCCGACGATGTCGTCGTCGGAGTCGTCCTGAACGGCCAGGCCCGCGCCTACCCGTGGTGGGTCCTGCGCGCCTACCACACGGTGAACGATTTCCTGGCCGACCGACCGATCTTCCTGACCTTCTGCGAGGCGTGCAGCGGCGCGGGCGCGTTCTATCCGATCGTCGACCGACGCGTCCTGGACTTCGGCTACGCCGGCGACCGCTACGGCTGCTTCTCTCTCCACGACCTCGACACTCACAGCACGTGGGCGCCGCTGGCCGGTTTCGCGCTGGACGGGCCGCTCGCAGGCACCGCGCTCGTCGGAGTGCCGACCTACTTCGCCACGTGGGCCGAGTGGAAGCAGGTGCGTCCGGACACGGCGGTCGTCCTCGCCTCGGAGGAGGTCCGGCGGCGGCCGCATGGCCGGGGCAGCACCTTCGGCGATCAGGCATCGTCACCTTGGTTCGAGCGCACGCTGCGCACGTTCGACCCACGGCTGCCGGAGCACAGCCTCGTGTACTCGTTCACATCGCGGCCCGGGGCGCGGCCGCGCTCCTATCCGCTGCCCACGCTGCAGCGCCTGCGCCTGGTCGAGGACGATCACGCCGGGGAGCCGCTGGTCCTCCTGGTCGGAGGTCGAGCCCGCGTGAGCGCATACAGCCGACGGCTGGACGATCGAGTCCTCCACTTCGTCCTCGCGGCGGCCGATCCGCCGCTCCTCCGCGATCAGGACGGTACGATCTGGGACGAGTGGGGCGTCGCGACGACAGGCCCCTCACGCGGTCGGTCGCTGCGGTTCGCTGGCGGCCACGTCACCAAGTGGGGCGTCTGGGTTAATGCATTTCCGGACACCGAGATCCGCGACAGCGCCCTGCTCCGTGCGACGTGGCAACGGGCGGGCGCATGCGGGAGCGCATCCGACGCTGCCGAGGACCGGCTCGACGTGACGGTGGACGGGCGGCGGGTGGCCTTCCCGCGCCGCGCGTACCGCGTGCGCAGCACGGACCCGCTGCAGATCGCCCTGCCCAGCGCCGACGGCGCGCTGGAGCTCGGCCTGGTCCTGCCCAACCGCATGTCCGCTCACTGCCCGCAGACGTTCGCGCTCGGCGAGCCCACCGGCGCCGCGCCGGTCCTCACGCTCTCGCCCAGGGACGGCCCCGAGGGTCTCCACGCGAGCAGCGACCCACGTGCTAAGGGGCAGCTGACCATCGACGCATTTCGGTACGACCGGGATCACATCGAGCTCACGGCGGAATGCCTAGGGTGCTCGATGCCGGCGCGCCGCGGAGGCATCGTGGCCGAGCTCGCCTTCCACCTGCGAGTGCGGGCGTCTCTGGGGCATCCGTGACCGAGCGCATTTTTTCGAGTTTCACCGATCCGGATGCCGGCCCCGCCCGTATCGGGGAAGACAGGTCATGTGACTGTCCGGACCGTCCGGGGCATCACGTGCGGCCAGCTGACGACATCGACGACTATCGCGCCGATCCTCGAGGGGCCTATTGCAGCCTGCCGGGCGCGCTGGCCTTTTGTGCCAGCCCGGCTCTGTGGGGCTTCGCCATGTGGGGACGGCCCGCTCCGACGGATGTGGAGCGCATCCTGCCGCTCATCGCGCTCGAGATCGGTCCGTCGGTCGAGCCGCACGCCTCGCTGGTCGACCTGCGCCACATCGAGGCCGCCAATCCTGGCTCGTTCCACGTGCTGTGCAGGTTTCTCCAGGACAACGTCGAGGCGATGGGGAGGCAGCTGACCCGGGCCGCGGTGGTCCGGCCGCCCGGGTTCCCGGGCATGATCGTGGCCGGCTTTCACGAGGTGGTCGGAGGTCGCTATCCGGTGCGCGTGTTCAGCGAGCTGGCGCCGGCCGCCGAGTGGGTGGAGGGCGGCCAGCACCTCGCCGTCGAGCTGGAGGAGGCGATCGAGAGCGCGAGCCGTTCGTCGCTGGCGGTCGTGAACCTGCGGCGCTGGCTCGACGACAACCTCGCGGTCGCCACCCTCGAGCGCGCCGCCCACGCGATCGGCCGCGGGGCTCGCAGCCTCCAGCGCGACCTGTCGGGGGCGGGGAGCTCGTTCCAGCAGGAGCTGAGCGCCGCCCGCATCCGCCGGGCCAAGCGCCTGCTCGCGCGGACCGACTCCTCCGTGACCGAGATCGCCGGCGACATCGGATGCGCGTCGCCGCAGCACTTCAGCGTCCTGTTCCGCCGCCGCACCGGAATGTCGCCCTCGGCCTGGCGGGCGCACCACCGCGCTCGCTGACCCGCCGCTTCCGGCGTGAGCGCCGGCGGCCCGGTCCCGTCCGGGCCCGGTCGCCCTGCCGCGCCTACGCCTCCGGCTCGCCGTCCCAGTAGTCCAGCGAGTCGACCGGACGCGTCATGTGGTCGGCCCACAGCGCGTTCCAGGTCTCGCCGGCGAGCAGCCTCAGCTTGTTCGAGTCGGGGTAGCCGATCACCTCGCAGCGGTGGTCGGTCGACACGCACAGGTACACGAGCGGCGCCTCGCCGTCGTTGACCAGCTGGTGGGCATGCTCGGGGCCGACCGGGAACGCCACCCAGTCGCCGGCGCGGATCGCCACCTCGGCGGTCCCGATCCGCGCGGTGCCACCGCCGCTCAGCACGTAGATCGACTCCTCGTTGGCTCCGTGCCAGTGCAGCGGGTACGAGCGGGCGCCGGGCGGCAGCTCGCACAGGGACGCGCCGAGCTGTCGGTTCGCGGCGGCCGCGCCGAGCTGGCGACGGGTGAGGCGGTGCGAGCCGCGGGAGATCTCCGTCGGCTCGACCTCGTCGCAGTGGACCACGTTGGGGTGGCGGCGGGTCGGCATGCGGCGTGTATAGCGCAGAACCCGCCGCGGCGAGCTCGGCCGCGCAGGCGGCGCGGATCGACGGACGCGCGGCGGCGCTCGCATGCGCGTGATCGACGCCGCCGGGCGCGCCGCTCACCGCGCGACGTGCCGGCGCGCGGCCAGCCGTGCGCTCACTGCGCGCAGGAGGCCGAGCCGTCGTCGTGGCCGGCGTCGTAGCCGTCCTGCCAGCCGTCATCCCACCCGTCGGCCCAGCCCTCGTCCCAGCCGCTGTCGTAGCCGCCGTCGTAGCTGGCGTCGTAGCAGCCGGCGTAGACCTCGTCGTAGCCGTCGGCGAAGCCATCGTCGTGGCCGTCCTGCCAGCCGTCGTCCCGGCCCGCCGAGGCGCCGGCGGCCAGGCCGTCATCCAGGCCGCGCGCATATCCGCCGGCATGGCCGGCGACATACTCCGGGTTGTCGCGCTTGCCGCTGGCCAGGCCGCGCTCGTGGGCGGTCTCGTCGAGCCCCTCCTGGTAGCCGCGCTGATAGCAGGTGCGGAGATCGCCGGAGTCGGGGCCGTCCTCGTCCGCGTCCGCGGCTGGCCGCGACGCGAGCGTCTTCGCTCGGGCCGCTGCGGGCGACGCGGCGACGGGCTGGTCGGGCTCGTCGTCCTCGTCGCAGCTGGCCTGGCCATCCGCCAGGCCCGCGTCGTAGCCCTCCGACCAGGCGGCGTCCCAGGACTCCGAGCTCCCCGCGTCGCGGCCGTCGCTCTCGCCGTCCGAGAAGCCGGCGTCGCCGCCGGCCTGGCATGCGCCCGGGTCGGACGATCCGTCCGCGAGCCCGGCGGCGTAGCCTCCGTCGTATCCGGCGGCGTAGCCCGAGCCACCGTCGTAGCCCCGGGCGTAGCCGTCGTCGTACCCTTCGGCCTGCCCGTCGCCGAAGCCGTCGGCGCGGTCGAGCGCGAGCCCGTCGGCGCGGCCGCGCTGGTACTCGGCGGCGCTGAACGCCTCGGCGGCGCGCCGGCCATCGCCGTGGGCCGCCTCGAGCTCTCCGCCGTCGAAGCAGTCGGGGTCACACCCGGTGGTTGCGATCGCGATGACCAGGCCGAGCCGGGCAGCGAGCTTGTGCACGGCCACGGGCCGTTGCAAACCCGATTCCCGTCGCCGCGCGCGCCAGGTCCTCGACATCACGCGGCGGGCAATTTCACAGTGTGGCTCGCCGCGGGCGGGGACTGCGGAATCGGCGCGCTCGTGCGCGGTTCTCGCGCCGCCGGCGACCGCGTCGTCGCGGCGCCGCTGCCGCGATCTCGGTGGCGCGCCGCTCGCGCGATCAGGGCCGCTCGACCCGGAAGCTCTTGCCGTAGCTGCCGTAGTCGCCGGACTGGACGCCGTGCTGCGTGCTGCCGCGGTACGCCGGCCTGCCTTTTTCGATCAGCACGGCGGCGTTCCCACCATCGTCGGTGATGACGCCGGCGTGGATCGCGGCGCGGCACACGCTGGAGTCGAGCGTGTACGCGCCCGATCCCCACAGCCCGCCCTGGCTGGCGCAGCCCGCCGGGCAGCTCACCACCACCCGGGTGCCGACATCGCCGACGATCTGGGTGCCGTTGTAGCTACAGCCGGCCTCGACCACCTCGGAGCCGCTCTTCCCCTCGTCGCCGCCGCCCGGCTCCTCGCCGCCCTGCGCGTTCACCACCTCGAAGCTCTTCCCGTAGGAGCCGTAGTCGCCCGACTGGATCCCGTTGCGCGCGCTGCCGCGATAGGCCGGCCGCCCCGGCGCGATGCGAACCTGCACGACGCCGCCCGCCTTCGGGATCGCGCCGGCGTGGATGCCGGCCCGGCAGACCGCCGAGTCGAGCGTGTACACGTCGCTGCCCCACGTTCCGCCCTGGGCCTCGCAGTGCGCAGGACACGACACCTGGAACTGCGCCCCGATCTCGCCCTTGAGCTGGGTCCCGTTGAAGCCGCAGCCGGCCTCGATCGTCTCGCCGCCGTCGCCGGCGGATGCCTCGCCCACTGCCGGCCCGCCGCCCTCGCCGTCGCCCGACCCGCCGCCCCCACCGGGGATCGACGCCTCCACGCCGCCTCGCACGGCGCATCCAGCGGGCCCCGCGAGGAGCCCGGCCAGCGCGAGCACGACCCCACCGACTGTCCTGCCAACCACTCGCCCATCACCACTCATGATGCTCCCCCTTGCGCGTCTTCGACTCACCCGCGGCGAGCCGGCCGGACAGCCAGCCGATGATACGCCGCCGGCCGCGCGATCTTCTCCAGCCGTCTGCTCATGCGCGACAGCCGTCGATGTCCCATGGGACAGGACCCGCAGACGCCGGCCAGGTCGGCGTAGGCTCCGGGGATGAGAAATCGGGTGCTCGCAGTCCTCGGGGCCGGGCTGCTGTTCGGCGCCTCCTGTGCGAGGTCGCCGCAGCCGGGTCGCAGCGCTGCGGTCGCGTCCGGCCCGGCGCAGCCAGACGCGGAGTCCCGGCGCCAACCGGTGACGATGGAGGATCTCCTGATCCTGGATGGAGCCATGCGCATCCTGGCCGACGGATCCCGCTGGAACCGCCATGACAACCGCGAGTGCCCGGCGGGCGCGGTGAAGTGGAGCCTGTTCTGCGCCCTCCACGACGCCTCGCTGCAGGTGCTCGGCACCTACGAGCACCGGAGGGTTGCGCTGCAGGAGGTGCGGTTCGCGATCGAGGAGGTCGCCCGAGGCCGGGAATTCCGCCACCGCCTGATGGACTTCAACAACCTCCCGTCGACCTCTCTGGCCGACGTCCGCAGGGTCCTCGCGATCGCGCGGCG
>Ga0126377_10001944_pt1 | contig 13914 bp, 11 predicted proteins | sample PanSoiMetPlot_22_FD_92647 | JGI IMG/M metagenome (GOLD analysis project Ga0126377, IMG submission 92647) | Tropical forest soil microbial communities from Panama - MetaG Plot_22 | ecosystem: Environmental > Terrestrial > Soil > Tropical forest > Bulk soil | place: Panama | collected 2016-02-17
CTGGTCGTAATGATGCTCGTGGCGTTGTGTGTCAATACATCGGTGACACACGCGCAACCACATCAGGTGAATCCTGTAGCGCAAGCGAATGCCGGTTTTCAGAAGCGGATTCAGGAGTACTTGAAGCTGCGCGGTGAGCTGACGAAGAAGATCCCTGAGGTCAGTGAGACCGGCGATCCCGCCAAGATCAACGCGCGCGAGAAAGCCCTGGGTTCGGCGATCGCGGCCGCACGCAAGGGCGCGAAGCCGGGTGACATCTTCGGCGCCGACATGGTGCCGCTCTTCACACAGATCATCGCCGCGGACTGGAAGCATCGGAGTCGGATCGATCGCAAAGCGGTCTTCGAAGAGCTGCCGGCCGGCACCCGCGTGACCATCAATCAACCCTACCCGACCACGCTGCCGCTGCTGACGGTGCCGCCGAACCTGCTCGTCAACCTGCCGATGCTGCCCGATGACCTCGAGTACCGGCTCGTCGATCGCCATCTGCTGCTGCGCGATCGTGACGCGAACCTGATCCTCGATGCGCTGTTCAACGTGGTGCCACGAGGGGAGACGTAGGACCATGCACGTTCGTCATCGACTCTCTCTCTTCATACTCGCGATCGCCCTTGTTTCGGCGTCCGCATGTGCCCCCACCGATCTCGTCGCCGAGCGGGCGACATCGCCGTCCGCGCAGCAGACGCCGCCGCGGCCGGGATCGGCCACCAGCACCTCTCGAACGCCCCCACCTCCGTCGACACAGGTGCCGACAGAGCCTGGTACCACGACCGCGACGTCGGGCCCCACGCTGCCACCGGCCGTCACACCGCCAGCCGACAAGGGCGCAGTCCTGTTTGCCGTCATCGGCGACACCGGGACCGGCACGCAGTCGCAGTTCGACATCGGGAAGCAGCTGGCCACGGCACGGGCGACGTTTCCGTTCGAGTTCGTGATCATGGTCGGCGACAACATCTACGGCTCCGAACGACCGCAGGACTTCGTGCAGAAGTTCGAGAAGCCGTATCAGACGCTGCTCGATGCCAAGGTGCCCTTCTATGCCACGCTCGGCAACCACGACGACCCGACACAGCGCTTCTACAAGCCGTTCAACATGAACGGCGAGCGGTACTACACCTACACCAAGGGCAATGCGCGCTTCTTCGCCCTCGACAGCAACTACATGGATGAAAAGCAGCTGAAATGGCTCGAGGGCGAGCTCTCACGATCGACCGACCACTGGAAGATCGCGTACTTCCATCATCCGCTCTACTCGTCCGGTGGCAGACACGGGTCGGAGACCGACCTGCGCACGCAGCTCGAGCCGCTCTTCACCAGGTACGGCGTCGATGTCGTCTTCGCGGGACACGAACATTTCTACGAACGCATCAAGCCGCAGAAGGGCATCTACTACTTCACTGAAGGTGGCTCGGCGAAGATCGCCAAAGGCGACATCAAGAAGACCACGTTGACGGCTGCGGGGTTCGATCGCGACTTCACGTTCATGCTCGCCGAACTCGACAAGGACGCCATCCGGTTTCAAGCGCTGTCGCGCGGCGGCAAACCTGTCGATGCCGGTCACTTGGCCCTCGCTCCGGACCCGAAGCGCCCGGACGACAAGACCCGCTCCTCACAGTAGGAGGTCTCATGAATCGCTTTCGCGTCGCATGCAGGGCTGGCCTCGTCATCGTCGTGTGCACGGCCGCTTCGTGCGCACCGACGCTGCAGCAGACCCGCGTCCAGCATCGCCAGAAGAGTCCCCCGCCAATGCTGCAGCTGTGGACGGATCCCGGGGATTTGAGTCGCCGCGATCTGCTGTGGGGGCCGGGTCGAGCGGTGACCGCACCGACGACGAACATGCCCTACACGGTCGTCAAGCGCGATGACAGCGGCTATAGCCGCGGCTACGACGTCGTCGGCCCCGATAAACGCAAATGGAGCATCAAAGTCGGCCCCGAAGCACAGTCCGAGGTCGTGCTCTCACGCATTCTCTGGGCACTCGGCTATCACCAGCCGGAGACCTATTACGTGACCGGATGGCAGCTGGTCGGCAACTGGAAGTACGAAGGCGACCCGGCGCGGTTCCGCCTGCAGTCCGATCACAACTCGGACGGAGAGTGGAAGTGGGTCGACAACCCGTTCGCAGGAACCGCGCCCATGCAGGGCCTCATCGCGATCAACCTGCTGCTCGCCAACTGGGATCTGAAGACCAGTAACAACCGCATCTACAAGATCGGGGAGCGGAGCGAGCCCTCGCGCCGCTACGTCGTCCAGGATCTCGGGGCCTCGCTCGGCAAGCCGCGTGTCTTTCCGATCCCCGTCGGCACGCGCAACAACATCGACGACTTCGAATCGACGACCCTGATCAAGGACGTGGAAGGCGCCATGGTGCAGCTCAACTATCGAGGCCGCCACGGAGAGATCCTCGAACGTCTGAGCATCGCCGACGTGATCTGGGCCTGCGCGCTGATGAACCGCCTGCGTGACGCACAGCTCGACGCGGCCTTCCGCGCGGGAGGGTACGCACCGGACATCCGGCAGCGTTACATCAGAAAGATTCGCGCGAAGATTCAAGAGGGTCTCGCGCTGCGACCGCTGGTGGCGGCGCGAGCGGGAGACCAGGCATGACGCGCGCACCGTGGCACGTCATCGTCGTCGTGCTGATCATCGTGGGCAGCACCGCCGCCCTGCGAGCCCAGCGCGGTTCGACATCCGACCAGCAGGTGCCCACACCTTCGCAGCAGGCACCGGCGGCTGGCGACAGCAGCCTGCAGTTTGCGCCAGAAGCGATCTGGGAGAACCTGCGTGCCGGCCTCGGACAAGTGGCAATCCGGCTTCCGTGGGCGGCTCTTCTCGGCACCGCGCTTGCCCTTCGTCCCCGCCGTACGGGATCGCCGCCGCGCGATCCAGCCGTGATCGAAACGCAGATCGTCCTGGCGATCGTCGGCGCGTCGATCATGCTGATCGTCGGCGCCAGCCTGGCGCGCGCCTTCGGCATTGCCGGCGCCGCGAATCTCATTCGCTACCGCGCGAAGATCGAGGACCCCAAAGACGCCGTCGTCATGCTGGCAGCGCTTTCGGTGGGGCTCGCGTCCGGTGTCGGCCTCTTCGGCATCGCGACCGTGTCCACGTTCTTTCTGTGCGTGACGCTCTGGATCATCGAAGGCTTCGAAAACCGGGTGCGTACCTTCCTGCTGACGATCAAGCTCGGCGAGCACACGCCGGAGCACCGCCGGAATATCGAGCGCATTCTCCGGAGAGGTCACACCATGTTCGAGCTCAGAACGACCGCCGATGACGAGCTGTCGTATCTGATCAGCGCGAACAACTCGCTGAATACCGAGCGGATGACGGCGGCGCTCAGCGCGCTCGCGCCGCACGGCAAGGCGTCGGTCGAGTGGAAGGAAGAAACCAAGGCGCGGCCGCTGCCCGAGAAGGATGCCGCATGAACCTGATCATCCAACCCGACGCGGGCCTGGCACCCGTCGTGCGCGCGATCCGCGGCGCACGGCGACGCGTGGATGTCGCGATTTTCAGAATCGATCGGCCCGACATCGAGAAGGCGCTGGCGGCCGCGGTGCAGCGCGGCGTGCGGGCCCGTGTGCTGGTGGCCCACACCAACCACGGAGGACAGGCCCGGCTGCGCAAGCTGGAACAGCGCCTGCTCGAAGCCGGTGTGACCGTGGCACGGACCGGCGATGATTTCGTGCGCTATCACGGCAAGTTCATGGTGGTCGACGACAAGCTGCATCTCTTCGGCTTCAACTTCACGAAGGTCGACACCATCAAGAGCCGCAGCTTCGGCATCTCGACGCGGGACAAGAAGGCGGTCAACGAAGCGGTCGCCCTCTTCGAGGCCGACAGCACCAGGCAGCCGTTCACGCCAAAGCGCACGCATCTGGTCGTGAGCCCCGAGAACGCACGCGAAGTGTTGATGTCGTTCGTGAAGGGCGCGAAGCAGCAGTTGCTCGTCTACGACATGAACCTGCAGGACCGCGCGTTCGTGAAGCTGCTCAAGCAGCAGGCATCGTCAGGGCTGGATGTCCGCGTGATCGGGAAGTTCAAGAACAGCGCTCCTATCGAAGTTCGCGCGCTTCGCGATCTGCGGCTGCACGTGCGCGCCATCGTCCGCGACGGCGCGTACGCCTTCGTCGGGAGTCAGAGCCTTCGCCGTCTGGAGCTGGATCATCGACGCGAGGTCGGCGTCCTCATCACCAATCACTCGGTCGCCAGGAAGCTGCGCGACGTGTTCGAGCGCGACTGGGAAGAATCCGCATCCCGAAAGGAAGAGAAGAACAAAGATGAGAAGCGTATAATCGATGCGACCGCTGCACTTGCTTGATGTCCCATCGACCCGGCACCGAGAACCCCTCGACCTCCGCATCCCCGCTCGCACATGTAATCGACGACCTGGCGCATCTGCTGCCGGCGCAGGGGCCGATCAGCATCTTCATCCACCACAACACCCTGCATGCGTTCGAAGAGATGCCGTTCGAAGAGGCGGTCGAGCAGGGGGCGGCACGCTTCGCCTGTGAGCCGTTTCTGTCGGAAGCGCGCTATCGGACCAAACTGGCCAGCGGGCGCATCCTCGCGAAGGACGTCGAGTCGATTCTTGCCGAGGAGCTCGGTTCGCGGGGCGCCGATCAGATTGCCGACCTCGGCACGCGCCTGGATCTCTGGCGGCGCATCGTGCTTCACGGAATTCCGGCCGCGAGCGGACGCGCGTTGTCATGGCTGCTCGAAGAGACATCCGTGCTTTCCCGCTTCAGAACAGAATTGCCGCACGACGCGAGGCAGGCACTCTCCTCGCTGAGCGAAGGAGAGGACGAGTCGATCGAACGGAAGGCGGTGCGCCAGTTATGGGAGACCTGTCTGAGCGCAGTCGAACGCACGCCCCCGCCGCGCGCCATCGAGGCCCCAGTCCTGCGGCGTCATCGCGATCTCCTCCTCGCCGCCACCGGCGTCGACAGCGACGCGTTCGTGCATCCGCTCCTGATTCGTTTCATCGCCGGATTTCTCGATCAGGGGCTCGCGCATTGGGTGATGCCCGACCGCGATCGTGGCATTCACGGCTGTTTTCTCGAACTGTACCGCACATCCCTGACCGCGCGATGCGGCCCGTGGGCTCGGGCCCTTCCGCAATTCGTCGCCGACGATCGGCACGCGGCGAGAACGGCTCTCGCGTCGATCGAGCATTCGCTCTCTGAGCTCGGAGTCACCAAGGAGGAATGGCCTGAGTATCTGACCTCGACCCTGCTCGCGTTGCGGGGCTGGGCCGGGATGGTGCGCCAGATCGAGGAGCGGCCCGATCGCGTGCCGGCCACCGAGCTTCCGGCAACGCTGGGCGGGTACCTGGCCGTTCGTCTCCTGTGCGAACGCGCGGCGCTCGAGTACGTGGCGCGGCATGAGCTCGATCATCGAGGGCCGTTGTCCTCGCTTCGAAGCGAGCTTCGGGGCCGCGTGCCGCCGGTGCCGGCAGTCACTGCGCACGAGCGGGCGTGGCCGATCTTCCAGGTCGCGCAGCTCTGTGGTCTCGATCCGTCGATCGTGGACCAGTGGGCATCGAAGGATGTGAGACGAATCGAGTCGGAACTGGGCGAGCTGACACGCTTGCGACAGCGACAGATTCTTCACCGCGCGTACGAACGAGCAGTACGGCACCGCTTGTATGACGCGTTGATCCGGCAGACACCAGTGGAACCGTCCTCGTCTCCGGTGTTCCAGGCGGTCTTCTGTCTCGACGAGCGCGAGGAATCATTCCGACGCCACCTGGAAGAGATCGAGCCAGAGGCCGAAACACTCGCAGCGCCGGGCTTCTTCAACGTAGCGATGTATCACCAGGGCGCGACCGATGCACATCCGCGACCGCTCTGCCCGGTGGTCATCCGTCCCGAGCACTATGTCCCGGAGATTGAGGAGCGGCCCGAGGCGTTCCTCGGACGATCGCGCCGCGCGCAGCGGCGCGCCGCGGGATTTCTCGGCTACAACGTGCATCACGGCAGCCGTATGCTCGTACGCGGCGCCCTCCTGATGACGCTCTTCGGCGGGCTCGTGCTGATCCCGCTCGTGTTGCGAGTCCTCTTTCCCTGGCTCGCATCGCGCTGGGGTCGAGTACGTGCGACATCCACGACGCCCTCCGGCACGCGACTGCGACTCGAGCGGGACGACACCACGCCTCCAATCGGCACGCACGCCGGGTTCACGGTGGCCGAGATGGCCGGCATCGTTCGCCGCGTACTCGAGGACATAGGTATCGCCGGCCGCCTCGCCGATCTCGTCTTCATCGTGGGACACGGTTCGGTCAGCCTCAACAACCCGCACGAGTCGGCGCACGACTGCGGGGCGTGTGGCGGCGGGCGCGGAGGGCCGAATGCTCGTGCGTTCGCACAGATGGCCAACGACCCTCGGGTACGAGACCTCCTCGCTCGCGAGGGGCTTCACATCGAGGCGTCGACGTGGTTCGTCGGAGCCCAGCGCAACACCTGCGATAACAGCGTCACGTTCTTCGACGACGATCGCATCCCCGCTGACAGGACACCGGATTACGTGCGCGCGCGCGAGGCATTCGACATCGCGCGGCGGCGTGAGGCGCACGAGCGATGCCGCCGGTTCGATGCCGCCCCAACCTGGTATCCAGCGCTCGCCGCGCTCGCTCACGTCGAGGCGCGCGCGGCCGATCTCGCCCAGCCTCGGCCTGAGTACGGCCATGCGACCAACGCGTTCTGCGTGATCGGCAGGCGATCGCGAACGGCGGGACTCTTTCTCGATCGCCGCGCATTCCTGGTCTCGTACGATCCGACCCTCGATCACGACGGAGAGATCCTGACGCGAGTGATGGCAGCGGTCGTGCCGGTCGTCGCCGGCATCAGCCTCGAGTACTACTTCAGCTTTGTCGATCCGACCGGCTACGGCTGTGGAACGAAGCTCCCGCACAACGTGACGTCGCTGCTCGGCGTGATGGACGGCGCTCAGAGCGATCTTCGTACGGGACTCCCATGGCAGATGGTGGAGATACACGAGCCGTCGCGCCTTGCGATCGTCGTCGAAGCACCCGCCGATCGCGTGCTCGAGGTCGTGCGGGCCAACGCCTCAATCCAACGATTGGTGGGCCATCGATGGATCTGGCTGGCCTGTCTCGATCCCCATTCCGGCGCGTTGTGGGAGCTGCGTTCGGGCCGGTTCGTGCCGCACACACCCGAGCATCCGCTGCCGGTCGTCATCGGCGAGTCAGCGACCTGGTATCAAGGTAAGCGCGGGTTCCTTCCTCCGGTGCGCATCGTGTCCGCATCGTCGAGCGCTGCGACAACGGGAGCGCCGGCGTGATCTCGATGACCTCGCTCGAAGTCCTGATGCTGGTCGGCATCGGGACGCCGGCGGCACTCCTCGTCCTGCTGGCCGGCGCATCGTTGTTGAATCGCCCGTTGTGGGAGCAGTGGACCGGCAGGCTCGCGGCGGGCGCCATGATCATCTCGTTCGCCGCCATCGCCACTGCCTTCCTTCTGTACGCGACAGCCGGCCCCGGAACCGTGCTCGTGTCGTACGGCTACTGGTCGACGGCGCATGAAGGAGGCATCGCGATCGAGTTTCTCCTCGACGGGATGTCGCTCGCGTTTGCCGCGTTGACCGCAGCGATCGCCGGCATCGTCGCGGCGTTCTCGAATCGCTACCTCCACCGCGAGCCTGGGTACAACCGCTACTTCGTCCTGTTCGCGATGTTCGTCACCGGCATGCTGCTCGTCGCGTTGGCTGGCAACGTCGAAGTTCTCTTTGCCGGGTGGGAGCTCGTCGGGCTCAGTTCGGCGCTGCTCGTGGCGTTCTTTCACGAGCGGAGAGCCCCGGTCACAAACGCGCTTCGGGTCTTTGCTGTCTATCGCATCAGCGATGCGGCGATGCTCTCGGCGGCGGTGCTGTTGCATAACGTCGCGGGAAGCGGCAGCCTCTCGCTGTTGTTCGGCAGCCAGAGTACAAACGCTGGGAACGGCCTGTCGGGGGCGAGCGCGACCGCTATCGCCCTGCTCCTGGTCGTGGCCGTCGCAGGCAAGAGCGCGTTGCTGCCGTTCTCGGGATGGCTGCCCAGAGCGATGGAAGGACCGACCCCGTCAAGCGCCGTGTACTACGGGTCCCTGTCCATCCATGCCGGATGCTTTCTGCTGCTGCGTGCGGCGCCTCTACTCGAGCAGTCAGTGCCGGCACGCCTGCTGGCAGGAGCCATCGGCTTGTCGACGGCGATCTTCTCGAGCCTCGTGACGCGGGTGCAGAGCGACGTCAAATCGTCGCTCGCCTACGCCTCGCTGACGCAGGTCGGCATCATCGTCCTGGAGATCTCCCTCGGCTTGTACACGATCGCCTTCCTGCACCTGGCAGGACACGCCTGTTTCCGACTCCTCCAATTCCTGAGCGCACCGAACGTCTTGCACGACCTTCACGGGCTCGAATCGGCAGCGGGCGAACGAATGGCTCCGGCCTCGAGCCCCTTCGTGATGATGATTTCCGACGACATGCGTCGCCGCGTGTATCTCTTCGCGCTCGAGCGCGGATTTCTCGACGCGACGCTCGATCGCCTGATCGTCGAGCCGTTTCATGCGATCACGCGATGGATGGCACGACTCGATGCATTCCTGTGCGACTTCGTGCTGCGACGCACGCCATCGATATTCGTGGACGCAGGTGACGACCGCGATGAGTAGTGCGGCGCTCTCTCTGATCGCGCTCGTGACATGTCCGGCGGTCGTCGTCCTTGCATCGTTTCTTCGTGTCGGCGTCGAACGCCTTCGGACGTTCACGCTGATCGCGGCAGCGGCGATGCTGCTGACATCGCTCGCGGTGGCGATCAGTCCCGACATGCGTGCGTTTGCGATTCGAACGTCGATGCTCAGCGGCACGCCAGGCGGAGAGGCGCTCGTGCGCGTCGATGCGTTGTCGTCGGCGCTGCTGCCGTTTGCGGCCGCGCTCTGGCTGCTCACAGCCGCGGTCACACCCCGCGCCTCGCTGGATCGAGGCGGCCTGCGCCGTACCGCACTCGCGACCCTCTTCACGCTGGCGTCATTCCTCACCGAGAGCGCGATCGTCCTGCTGGTGCTGTGGATTGCGTCGCTATGGACCTTTCTATCGGCGATTGCGGATCCGCTGCATCGGCGTCAGCGGCGCGTGGTCGCTGCGTACATGGGCCTCTCGTCGATTCTCTTCGGCGCCGGCGTCGCGCTGATCGTGTGGCCGATGGCGCAGGGCACACGCCTCGAGGTCGCAGGCATGTGGCTCATCGTCGTTGCCGCCCTCATTCGCAAAGGGATCTTTCCCTTCCATGCGTGGGTGCCCGAGGTATTCGATCACGGGCGATTGGGCCCGGCCATCCTGTTCAGCGCGCCGCAGCTCGGCGCATACGTGACAGTGGTGCTCATCGTGCCGCGCGCATCACCAGACGTGCTGCGCCTCATCGTCATTCTGGCGCTTTTCACGGCCGTGTACGGCGCGGCGCTCGCGCTCGTGCAGAACAGCGCGCGGCGCGCGTGCGGGTATCTGTTCGTGAGCCAGTCGGCGCTCATCATGGCGGGACTCGACGGCACGAGCGTCAGCGCGCTGGCGGGCGGACTGCTGTTGTGGGTGTCGGCGGGCGTCGCGTTTGCCGGGCTCGCCCGCTGCGTGCTCGTCCTCGAAGCTCGCCGCGGCCGTCTCAACCTCGCGACTCATCACGGCGGATACGAGCGCATGCCGGTGCTCGCGATCAGCTTTCTCGCGATGGGGCTGGCGTGCACCGGGTTTCCAGGCACACTCGGATTCGCCGGTCAGGAACTCCTGGTCGACGGAACGGTCGACGCCTTCCCAATCCTCGGGTTTGCTGTGGTCGTCGCGTCGGCACTCACAGGGCTCGCCGTGCTGCGCATGTATTTCGCGCTCTTCTGTGGGCGACGCGACGTGTCGATCGATTCAGGTCTCGACCTCGGGCCCACCCATCGGGAGGCATGGACGTTTGCGCTGGTCGTGCTCGTGCTCGTCGGTCTCGGCATTGCGCCGCGTCCGATCGTCGACTCGCGATTCACTGCCAGCGAGCAGATTCTGCAGATGCGCGCCGCGAGGGCGTCACGATGATCGTCCTTGGTCCGTCCACAGCCACGCGGCTCCGCGAACGCCGCTCGAGTCGCCGTGCGCGGCCCTGACGAGGCGCGTCCGGACAACATCGTCGGCGCCGGCTGAAAAGACATACGGCTGCCAGAGCTTCGGCACGTGTTCGTAGAGACGATCGATGTTGGACATGCCGCCGCCGAGCACGATCACATCGGGGTCGAGCATGTTGATCACCGCCGCCAGGGCGCGTGCCATGCGGTGCTCGTAGCGCGAGATGGTGTCGTCGGCGACGGTGTCTCCCGTCTTGGCGCGTGCCACAAGAGCGGATGTGGTCAGCGACTGACCCGTTCGCCGCTGGTGCTCGGACGACAAACCGGGTCCGGAGAGGAACGTCTCGATGCACCCGTGTTTGCCGCAGTAGCACAGAGGGCCCGGTCGTTCGTCTTCGAGCGCCCACGGCAGCGGGTTGTGTCCCCACTCACCGGCGATCCCGTTCGGACCGGTCAGCACGAGGCCGTTGACGACAACTCCGGCGCCGGTCCCCGTACCGACGATGACGGCGAAGACGATCGCGGTACCGGCGGCGGCGCCATCGGCTGCTTCAGACACGGCAAAACAGTTCGCGTCGTTGGCGATGCGCACTTCTCGATCGAGACGACGTTGGAGATCTTCCCGGAGCGGCTTCCCGAGCAGCCACGTCGAGTTCGCGTTCTTGACGAGGCCGGTCGCGGGCGCGAGCGTCCCTGGGATGCCGAGGCCGACCGTGCCTCGAGCGCCTGCGCGTCGTTCGAGATCGACCACGAGTTGAGCGATGGCGGTGAGGGTTGCGTCGTAGTCGTCGCGTGGCGTGTCGACACGAAGACGCGCAGCTTCCCTGATGCCATCGAGCGCGATGCCCTCGATCTTGGTGCCGCCGAGATCGATCCCGATACGCATAGGACAGGAATCAGGAATCAGGAATCAGGAATCAGGATGCAGGGGGAATCAGGGACTAGGTCAGGAATGAGGAACTAGCGGAGTCAGCGGTCCGGCAGGCTGAATCCTGATTCCTGAATCCTGATTCCTCCTGATTCCTGCTGATTCCTGATTCCTGCTTCCTGATTCCTTCTAGTTATGTTGCCGCGTATCCCACCCCGAAGGCGTCCCCACAGGTTCGACTTCGAGGATCGCTTCGGCGGCGTGGATCTTTCCACCGTAGACTTTGAATGCCTCGAACGTGGAAATCATCGTGTTGGCCTGACCTCCGGGCACCGACCCTGGACCGAAGTCCTGACGCAACCAGACGACCCCCATCTCCTCGTCGACGGCGACCACGCGATAGGTGAGCCCAGGGAGCTTTGGCACCGCCTGCGACTTCATCTTCTCGCAGCTCGGCGGGCGGAACGTGCAACCGGGGCCGGCCATCTTCTGCCCGTTCTCGAACCGATACGCATCGTCGGACATCGGCACGTCGGGATTCATGAAGCTGCCCGCACGGAGGCCTTCGGGATACAGCGACGCGATGCGAATCATCTCGTCTCGGGTATTCGACTCCGACGTCTGCGGCACGTACGCCATGCCTGGGTTCGGCGTCTTGAACGCATCGGGTTGGAACAGCACACCTTCCTGCCGGTTCCTCACCACCATCGTCTCGACCTCGGAGATCGCGAGGCCGAACACCTTCAGCCGCAGCGCGAACAGCACCGGCATACCGTTTTCTTCGACGACGGTGTGCGTGCCCGCGATCCCTTCGCGCACGTCGATGAAGTCCTGACGATACGGACGCAGGCCGGTCAGGTTCTTCCAGAGCCCTTCGCCGAGCTTCATCTCGACGGTGTCTTCAGTGAACCGAACCCGGCTGCTGGTCTTGAGCAGCTCCGGATTGTGCGCCTTCATCGCGTTGAGATACTGCGTGATGAAATCGGCCAGACACTGCCGGTCGCATCGTTGCGCTTCCGACGAGGACGGGTGCGCGAGGATCAGCGCGACGACGAGCACGAACGGAAAAAGTCGGAGGGGCATGTCACGCATTCTATGACGGGACTCCGGCTCAGGAAATTGTGGCCGCGTTATCCTTTTGACACATCCCTCTGATGTCGATCTGGCAGGAGGCCGTTCGTTTAGGAAGTGAAGGTCGACACAGTGTCGACACTTCGGCCAAGGAGCGAACTGTATGAAGCAATACCTGCTCAGCGTCTACCAGCCCGACGGAGATCCCCCGCCTTCGGTGGATTTGAAACGCATCATGCGGGATGTCGCCAGCCTCAAAGACGAGATGCAGGCGGCGGGTGCGTGGGTGTTCTCGGGCGGCCTTCACGACGCCAGCACGGCCACCGTGCTCCGGGCCCAGGGCGGCGACGTGCTCACGACCGACGGCCCGTACGTCGAGGGCAAAGAACACCTCGGCGGGTTCACGGTCATCAAGGCGCCCGACCTCGACGCGGCGCTCGAATGGGCCCGGAAAACCGCACGCGTGGTCCCGCTTCCGATCGAAGTGCGGCCGTTCCGGAGCGACTCTGATCACTGAGCACCCAGGCGGGGACAGAGGCAGGGACGGAGCGGGGACAGGTCCGGACCCGTCCCTGACCTGTCCCCGGGTGTCATGACGAACGTCACCGGTTCGCAGATTGAACGTGTATTCGCCGAGCAGTACGGCCGCGCGGTCGCCGTCCTGGCCCGCGTCTTCGGCGACATCGACAGAGCGCAGGAGGCGGTCCAGGACGCGTTCACCGCAGCCGTGCAGCGCTGGCCCGCCACCGGACTGCCGCCGAATCCGGCGGGATGGATCATCACCACGGCCCGCAACCGCGCGATCGATCGGCTTCGACGTGAGGCCTCACGCGAGAATCGGCATGCGCAGGCTGCACTGCTGCACGCGCGCGACGAACCGATCGAAGACGACGCCGTTCCCGACGACAGGCTGCGCTTGATCTTCACGTGCTGTCATCCCGCGCTCGCGATCGGCGCGCAGGTTGCGCTGACGCTGCGCCTGCTCGGCGGACTCACCACCGCCGAGATCGCGCGCGCGTTCCTCGTACCCGAACCGACGATGGCACAGCGGCTGGTGCGGGCGAAGGGCAAGATTCGCGACGCGCGGATTCCGTATCGCATTCCCACCGAGGTCGATCTCCCCGAGCGGCTGCGGGCGGTGCTGACCGTCGTGTATCTCATCTTCAATGAAGGCTACACGGCGAGCTCGGGCGAGCGGCTCGTTCGCGAGGACCTGTGCGCAGAAGCAATCCGCCTGGGACGGCTGCTCGTGGAGCTCATGCCGAATGAACCGGAGGCGCTCGGCCTGCTCGCGCTGATGCTGCTGATCGAATCGCGTCGCGCCACGCGTACTACCGCTGATGGAGACCTCGTTCTGCTGGCCGATCAGGACCGCAGTCGTTGGGACCGTCGCCTCATCGCCGAAGGCCAGACTCTCGTCCGTGAATGTCTTCGGCGCAATCGGCCTGGGCCTTATCAGATTCAGGCGGCGATCAACGCCGTTCACAGCGATGCGCCCACCGCCACGGCGACCGACTGGCAACAGATCCTGCAGCTGTATAACCAGCTCATGTCGCTCGCGCCGAGTCCGATCGTGGCGCTCAACCGCGCGGTGGCGATTGGCGAAGTCGCGGGACCTGACGCGGCACTGGCGCTCGTCAACACACTCGACCTCGCCCACTACCACCTGTTCCACGCCATTCGCGCCGACCTGCTCCGTCGTCTCGGACGCAACGCCGAAGCCGCAGCGGCCTACGACGCCGCAATCGCCCGCACGGCCAATGCGACGGAGCGCGAGTTTCTGGTCCGTCGCCTGCAGGAGGCAGGAATGAAGAAGGAATCAGGAAGCAGGAATCAGGATGCAGCCCAGGGCTAGGCATCAGCCGTTCAAGCTTGAAGGAGATA
>Ga0126377_10001945_pt1 | contig 13914 bp, 9 predicted proteins | sample PanSoiMetPlot_22_FD_92647 | JGI IMG/M metagenome (GOLD analysis project Ga0126377, IMG submission 92647) | Tropical forest soil microbial communities from Panama - MetaG Plot_22 | ecosystem: Environmental > Terrestrial > Soil > Tropical forest > Bulk soil | place: Panama | collected 2016-02-17
CGATCAAGAGTGAGCTAGGCGAAGCGCGTCGCTCGGCGGTCAAGATTTACGGCGACACCATCCATTCGTTCTTCTCGAAGCTGAACTACGACGGCCCGTTCATGCCTGACTTTGTCGAATCGCGAGCGCCGGGGCGCAACGCCGGTTTGCTGCGACTGGATCATTATGTCGCCAACGTCGAGTATGGGCAGATGAAGCTGTGGGAGGAATGGTACAGCCGCGTGCTGGGGCTGGAGCGGTTCATGACCTTCGACGACAAGGATATTTCGACCGAGTACACGGCGCTCAACAGCATTGTGATGGCGAATGAGTCCAGGAGCATCAAGTTCCCGATCAACGAGCCCGCGCACGGCAAACGCAAGAGCCAGGTCGAGGAGTACAACGAGTTTTACCAGGCGCCGGGTGTGCAGCACATCGCCATGCTTACTAAGGACATTGTCGCGACCATCCGCCAACTGCGCGCCAACGGCGTGGAGTTTCTGGAAGTCCCCGACAGCTATTACGAAATGTTGACCGGTCGCGTCGGCAGGATTGACGAAAATATCGAAACGTTGCGCGAACAGCGCATTCTGGTCGACCGCGACGAAGAGGGCTACCTGCTGCAGCTCTTCACCAAGCCGGTGGAAGATCGCCCGACGCTCTTCTTCGAGATTATCCAGCGCAAAGGCGCGCAAGGCTTCGGCAAAGGCAATTTCAGAGCCTTGTTCGAGGCCATCGAGCGCGAGCAGGCGAGGCGCGGGAATTTAGTCTGAGAGTTTTATGGCGATGCAGATTCAGTATCAATCAGGATTCGGAAACGAATTTGCGGCGGAGGCGATTCCGGGCGCATTGCCCGTCGGTCAAAACGCTCCCCAGAAGGCGCCTTACGGACTTTACGCCGAGCAGGTTAGCGGCACGTCGTTCACGTCACCGCGCGCGGCCAACCGACGGACGTGGACTTACCGCATCCGCCCGTCGGTCACGCACAAACCGTTCAGGCAAATCCCGAACAATTTGCTCCGAAGCGCGCCTTTCGATGAAAAGCCCGCCACGCCGAATCAATTGCGTTGGGACCCACAGCCTCTTCCTTCAGCGGGGGCGGCGCCGGTCGATTTCATTAACGGTTTGATCACGATGGCCGGCTGCGGCGATCTGGCGTCACAGACGGGCGCAGGGATTCACATCTACGCCTGCAACGCTTCGATGCGCGACCGTTTCTTTTACAACGCCGACGGCGAGACGCTCATCGCGCCGGAACGCGGGCGGTTGCTGATCCGCACGGAGCTTGGCGTCTTGGAGGTCGCGCCTGGAGAAATTTGCGTTCTGCCGCGCGGGTTGAAGTTCCTGGTTGAATTGCCCGATGGGGAAGCGCGCGGCTACGTCTGCGAAAATTACGGCGCGCAATTCCGGCTGCCCGAACTCGGGCCGATAGGCTCGAACGGCCTCGCCAATGCGCGCGACTTCCTGACGCCCGTCGCCTCTTACGAAGACCGCGATGGCGACTTCCGCATCGTCGCAAAATTCCAGGGCAATCTGTGGGAGGCCACGATCGATCATTCGCCGCTCGACGTGGTCGCCTGGCATGGCAATTACGCGCCGTACAAATACGACCTGGCGCGATTCAGCACGATCAACTCGGTCAGCTTCGATCATGCCGACCCATCGATCTTCACCGTGTTGACATCGCCGTCGGATACGCAGGGCGTGGCCAACGTCGATTTCGTGATCTTCCCGCCGCGCTGGATGGTGGCCGAACACACGTTCCGCCCGCCGTACTACCACCGCAACGTGATGAGTGAGTTCATGGGCTTGATCTTCGGCCAGTACGATGCGAAGGAAGAAGGCTTCACGCCCGGCGGCGCGAGCCTGCACAATTGCATGTCGGCCCACGGCCCTGACGCCGACGCTTTCGAGAAGGCCCGCGACGCCGATTTGAAGCCGCAGCGCTACGAGAACACGCTGGCGTTTATGTTCGAGTCTCGTTACGTGATTCGCCCCACGAAATTCGCGATGGAGACCGAGACGCTGCAGAAAGATTACTTTGATTGCTGGCAGGGGCTGAAGAAGAATTTTGATTCGCGCGAGATTGACGTGATCCTACAGCCTCAATTGAAGTAAAAGATGAATCATTCGCTAAGAGATTTGTTGTTAGGCCTGATTGATTACGCGGGACTGTTCCCACCAGCCGCGCTCGATATGCCGACGGCGACGCGCAAATACGCCGAGTACCGCGGAGGCAAATACCGCTGGGCGCTCGGACGATTTGTAGTTCCGGTCGCGAGGCTCGATGAATTTGAAAAAGCTGTGGAAGGAGTCCTGCCGGATGGCGGTTGGGAAGGGAATGAATTTTGGCGATTGAGCGCGCTCGGCGGGGCCGATCTTTCTTCCGACCTGAGCAGGATCGCCGAGTTCAATCAAAAACACGCGACGCCGGATTCACACGTGGGCGCAGCCATCATTGACACCATTGAAATCAAAGCCGCGCGGACAGCCGACATCGAAAACGCGATGAAGTTGATGCCGCCGAAACTCGCGCCATATTTCGAGATTCCGATCAACGACGGTCCACAAGAATTGGCAGAATTGATCAAGAGACTTGCCGAAACGGAAGCGCGGGCAAAAGTTCGAACAGGCGGCGTGACTGCTGACGCTTTCCCTTCATCGTTCAATCTCGCGCGCTTCATCAAGATTTGCGCCGAAGACGACGTTCCGTTCAAAGCTACTGCCGGACTGCATCATCCGCTGCGTTCCGTCAACAAACTGACTTATGCGCCCGACAGCGCATCGGCGATGATGCACGGGTTCTTGAATGTCTTCCTGGCCGCCGCCTTCGCGCAAAGCGGTATGGACGTTGACCAGCTCGTTGAATTGCTCGAAGAGAAATCTCCCGAAGCGTTTCAATTCGACAGCGGCGGCGAGACGTGGCGCAACGAGGTGGTCGTCAGCGCGCAGGCCGAAGCGGAGTTCGGGCAGATAATGCGCGGCTGCGTGACCTGGCGCGACGAGATGATAGTCAGAGGGCAATTGCGAAACTCGCGCAACCTGCTCGCCATCGCCTTCGGCTCCTGCTCGTTTGAAGAACCGATTGAAGACCTGAAGAAGATTGGCTTGCTATGAGGACGGTACGATACAAAGCATTGCCAATTGCCAATTACACATTGCCCATTGTTCCGCAGAGAGGTTTTTACCCTAGCCTTACCCTTGCAACTCAATTGGCAATTGGCAATTGGCAGTGGGCAATACACGATTTGCTATGAGTTATTCAATCAACGAAACCCACGATCCGAATCTGCGAAGCTGGGTCGAATCAGCCAACGACCCGAACACTGATTTCCCGATTCAGAATTTGCCGTATGGCCTGTTTGCGCGATTGGATTTAGGTTCCGATCTGAGGGTTGGTGTAGCTATCGGCGATCAGGTTCTCGATCTAACTGAATGTCTTAAAGCCAATCTCTTATCAATTGATCCTGGGATATGGTATTCGTGGTTCTGGAAACGACTTGACATCAGGTTCCTGGAGATTCTCTCTTTACGCCGTTTGCTGATTGAGTGGTTGAGAGAAGGCAATAACACAATTCAAGATGCGCAGAGAGCGAGGCCGGATGAATTGAGTTTGCTTGTGCCAATGTCTCAGGTTGAAATGTATATGCCTGTGCGAATCGAAGGCTACACGGACTTCTACGCTTCAATCTATCACGCCACAAATATTGGCAGGATGTTTCGCCCCGATCAGCCGCTGATGCCGAATTACAAATGGGTTCCTATCGGCTATCACGGACGCGCGTCATCAATCGTCGTCAGCGGAACTCCGATTCGCCGCCCTGTCGGACAAAACAAAGACGACAACGCCGATGCGCCTACATTCGGCCCGAGCAAAGTTTTGGATTACGAATTGGAAGTTGGGTTCTTCATCGGACAGGGCAACGAACAAGGCCGGCCGATCAAGATCGCCGAAGCAGAAGACCACATCTTCGGCCTGTGCCTGGTTAACGACTGGTCGGCGCGCGACATTCAGCGTTGGGAATATCAACCGCTTGGGCCGTTTCTGTCGAAGAGTTTCGCCACGACGATTTCGCCGTGGATCGTGACTATGGAAGCGCTGGCGCCTTTCCGCGCGCCCGCTTTCAAACGCCCGGCTGGCGATCCCGATCCGCTGCCTTACCTCGATCGGGCGGAAAACCGCGAGCGCGGCGGCTTCGACATCAAGCTCGAAGTCTTCATTTCGACCGAACAGATGCGCGAAAAATCCATCGCGCCGCATCGCCTCAGCTCAAGCAACACGAGAGACCTCTACTGGACATTCGCGCAGATGCTCACCCATCACACCAGCAACGGTTGCAACCTGGGATCGGGCGACCTGATTGCGAGCGGCACGGTCTCCGGCGCGACTAAAGACAGCATGGGTTGTTTGATCGAATTGACCGGGCGCGGCGCCGAGCCGATCAATCTGCCGACTGGCGAAGTTCGGAGATTTCTGCAGGATGGCGATGAAGTGATTTTTCGCGGGTATTGCGAGCGCGAGGGATTCAGGAGAATCGGTTTCGGCGAATGCCGCGGGATCGTGGCGCCCGCCTTCGTTCAGTGAATTGTCATTCCAATCAACTGCGGCATCGTTTTTCCAATCTCATCATTGATCACCAGATCGGCGATTCCGTCCATTGGTGTAGGCGTGCGGTTGATGATGATCAAAGCCGCGCTGTTACGCTTCGCCAGTTCGGGCAGCGCCGCCGCCGGATAGACGACCAGCGACGATCCGACAGCCAGGAACACGTCGCAGTCGTAGCAGGACTCCACGGCCAACTCCATCTCTCGCTCGGGCATTGATTGCCCGAACGACACCGTCGCGGGTTTCAGCAATCCGCCGCAATGTTCGCATTCCGGCGCCTGGTCGCCTGCTTCGACTCTACCCACGGCTTCATCCATCGGGATGCGGTCTCCGCAAGTCAGGCAGACCGCTTCGACGGTCGTGCCGTGCAATTCGATCACGTTTGTGGAGCCGGCGCGTTGGTGCAGCCCGTCAATGTTTTGCGTGATCATCGCGCGCAATGTTCCCCTACGCTCAAGCTCGGCGAAGGCCAGGTGGCCCGCATTAGGCTGGGCGTCGCGCATTTCGGGCCACGAGGTCACTTTCTGCCGCCAATATTCGACGCGGCCCGCGCGGCTCGAAACAAATTCCTGATACTGGATGATGCGGTTCGTAGCCCAGACGCCGTTGGGGCTGCGGAAATCGGGGATGCCGGATTCGGTCGAAATGCCGGCCCCGGTGAAGCCGACTATTCGGTTCGAATTTGCGATCAGTTCGACAGCTTGGTTGAAATTCATAGTTAAATGATAGCGCACACGATTGACAGCCGGGAACCGCTTTGACAATCTGATTCCCATTAACCCTGGGAGCGCAGGCAAGGACGCCTGCGCTCCCAGGATGTATAGCGCGCTCCCAGGATGTATAGAAGGAGTAAAAATGAAAGTCACTGGATCCCTGATCTTTTTCGCCTTTATGCTCGGGTTGTTTGTCATCGCTTGCCGGAATTCATCATCTGACAACGCGAAAGGTTTGCATCCAACCGATGTAACTGCGACAACCAACGGCGCTCGCGACGCGCATTCATATTCGAACCCCGAACAGGTTCGTGTTCGCCACGTCGCCCTCGACCTCGACGTGCTGTTTGACCGCAAAGTTTTGAAAGGTACGTCAACATTGACTATCGAGCGCGCGCAGGCCGGAGCTGATAAGCTCAAACTGGATACGCAAGACCTGAAGATCATCAACGTGTTAGCGTCGAGCGACGGAACCGGCTTCGCGCCGGCGCAGTTCACGCTCGGCGAGGTCGACAAGATTTTAGGCGCGCCGCTCACCATCCAACTGCCTCCGCAGGCGACAAAAGTCGCCATCGAATATGAAACCAGTCCAAACGCTTCTGGCGTGCAGTGGCTGGAACCGGCGCAGACGGCGGGTAAAAAGTATCCTTACGTTTTCACCCAATCAGAAGCGATTCACGCGCGAAGTTGGATTCCGCTGCAGGATTCGCCGGCCGTCCGCGTGACTTATACGGCCAACATTCGCACACCCAAACCGTTACGCGCGGTGATGAGCGCCGGGGCCAAGCCATTCAACGCCGCCGCCGAGCCGGGGCAGACAGGCTATGCCTTCGACATGCCGCAGGCGATCCCGCCATACCTGATTGCGCTCGCGGCGGGCGACATCGCATTCGGACCTCTCGGCGCTCGCACCGGCAATCGCACCGGCGTTTACGCCGAGCCTGTGACGCTTGATAAAGCGATGAGTGAATTCGAAGACACGGAAAAGATGGTGGAGGCGACTGAGAAGCTTTACGGCCCTTACCGCTGGGAGCGCTACGACATTCTGGTTCTGCCGCCGAGCTTCCCGATTGGCGGAATGGAAAACCCGCGATTGACTTTCGCCACGCCTACGGTTCTGGCCGGCGACAAGAGCCTGGTCTCGCTGATCGCCCACGAGCTGTCCCATTCGTGGTCCGGCAATCTGGTGACCAACGCGACATGGCGCGATTTCTGGCTCAACGAAGGCTTCACGACATACCTGGAACGCCGCGTCATAGAGGCGATATATGGCCGCGAGCGCGAAGAGATGGAAGCGGCGCTCGCGCTTCAGAACCTGAAAAAGGAGATGGAGGGTTTGAAGGACGCGGACCAGATTCTGCATGTCGATCTCACCGGCCGCGATCCTGACGACGGCTTCACGCTTGTGCCTTATGAGAAAGGCGCGCTCTTTTTGCGGCTTCTGGAAGAGACCTTCGGCCGCGAACGCTTCGATCAATTCCTTAAAGGCTATTTCGAGCGGTTCGCTTTTCAAAGCATCACGACTGACGATTTCATCGCGCATCTGAAAAAGAACCTGCTCGATCCTAACCTGCAGCTCGCGGCGAAAATCTCGCTTGAGGAATGGATAAACAAACCCGGATTGCCCGCAAACGCGCCGCAGCCGCAATCGGACGCCTTCGCGAAGGTCGAAGCGCAGGCCAAAGAGTGGCTCGACGGAAAGACCGCGGCGGCGAAACTCGAGACGAAACAGTGGTCAACACAGGAGTGGCTACATTTCCTGCAATCCCTGCCGAAACAGTTGACCGCGAATCAATTGAAAGAGCTCGACAAGGCTTTCGGCCTGACGAAAACCGGCAACGCCGAGATCGCGCATCAATGGCTGCTGATTTCGATTCGCAACAACTACGAGACCGCCTATCCACGCCTCGAAGAATATCTGACTTCGATCGGCAGGCAAAAATTGATCAAGCCTTTGTATGAAGAATTGATGAAGACGCCGGCGGGTAAAGAGCGGGCGTTGAAAATTTACGCGAAGGCCAGGCCCGGTTATCACCCGATCGCGCAAACCGCGGTAGATAAGATCGTGAAAAAGGCGTGAGACCACAAAAGCGCAAATGAAGAACACAAAAAGCGCAAATATTCTTTGTGGCTAAGTCTCTTCTTTCCATCTGCGTTGTGATTTTTGTGTTCTTCTTTGTGTTTTTTCGGTCAAAAAAGTTTCCTCTTCATGCGATCAACCTCTGCTCCGAATACTTCTAGCGTGAGACAGCTCAGATACGCTTCGCTCCACGAGTCCACGCCGGCGCCGTTCAAAAAATCGCGGGCATAGCGTTTCAACTCCACGCGTTTTTCTTTCAGAACGCCTTGTCGGTTCATTTGGCGAAGCCTTAGTCGTTCGCGCCAGGAGACGCGCCCGTCGAGAATGAAGCCCAGCAGGATTATTAACTTGCAGAGCGCGGCTGGGGCGGCTGGCGCTTTGTTAAGCCTCTCGACGTAATCGTCCGGCAAGCGATGATATTTCTCACTCGGGATGTGAAAGAATTCGAGCAACGCCTTCGTCAGCAGGTAGTGGTTTTGATGAAAGTCGCGTTTGCAGATGGCGATGTATTGCAGCGTATCGTAGAGCAATTCCCTCTCCGCCGCTGATAATTCGCGTCGCGGGAGGCGGGCGATCAGAATGCCGATCAGCGTCTGGCCCATAATGATCACTCGCGCCTCGCGCATCACCGCGTGGACCGAATAGGCGTTGATCGCCATGTAGATCGGCATTCCGGCGAAATCGAGCAACGCGCGCACCGCATAACGCCCCAACAGCAGCCTTACCAGAAACCTTACGACCTGGTTTGCAAACCAACCTTTTAACCTCAGAACGGCGTTGAAAAGAAAGAGCAGCCGTCTATCCAAATCTTGAAATGGATCTATGCCGTACCGATTGACTTCAGTGGTCTTCTTTTCGAGGCCGATCTGAAGAATCGCATCGGCTCTTTCGGGTTTCGTAGCGCCGGTGATAAACCCCGTGGCGATGGCGATCTCATGCGCTCCGAAGATGTTCAACAGCGTCAGCAAGTAGAGTTCAATTGACGTGAGAGCTGCGCACCAGAGAAGTTCGGCCCACGGCAGCCTGATGGCGCCAATCAGCGGAAGCGACATTTTCATTGAGGGAAAGAGCTGCGGAAAACGGTATACGGGCAGGTAATAGGTCAGAAAGCCGATGATCGAAAGCAGAGCCGCAAGAGCCATAACTATGCGCTGCATTTTGCGGATGTCTTCGATCTCCCGGTCGTTCAGCAAGTGCAATTGGCCATCGGCGCCGATATCCCGCGCCGGCAGTTTTTGATAGAACAGATTGAAGTGATTCCCCATACTCCATTGGTAATAAGAGTATCGCGCGCGAGCGGCTGCGCGGCTGGCCGATGAGACAACCGCTTGCTCACGCGCGCGGTACTATTGGTTAAGCCCGAGAGGCAAAAGGCGTCCGCCGTAAACCAACGCGCCGACCCGCGTCCGATCCGGGAATGGCGGAAAGGCCAGCGTCGCTTCGAACGCCTGTCCCGGTTTCAAGCGTATTCGCCCGCCCTGCGGAATCTGCCCTCCTCCCCAAAAGATCAAAGAAGAGGTTGGGGACGGTTTACTGTCATTCAATTTAAACTCGCGGCACTGCTCATCGAGCAGGTAAACGCGTCCTTTTTCATTGACCGACCATCGTCCGGCGCTCATGCGGTAAATGGGCAGATAAAAGTCCACCCCACTGGCGGGCGCTTCGTCGCCAGCATAAGCGACCAGACGAACGCGCGTCGCTTTCCTGTCGCTCACGATTGATTCAATAGCCAATTTCGGATTACCCGCGTCTTCACTATTGCTTCCATAGGACGGCCAACACGATCTCGCGCTGGCGAAGAATTCATCCACGGCCGCCTTCTTCTCCGCTTCCGTGACGGTATGCGAACAGCCCGCGAGGCAGAGGGAAAGAGCGAGAGGGAGAGCTAGGGAGCGAGAGAGAGGGAGAGCGAGGGAGCGGGAGAGCGGGAGAGCGGGAGAGAAAAAGCGTCTCTTCGTCTCTGCGCCCCTTCGTCTCTCGCTCTCTCGCTCTCCCGCTCTCCCGCTCCCCGTCGCCCCGTCGCCCCGTCGCCCCGCCGCCCCGTCTATTTTTCTACGTAGGGGCGCGATTGTACGATGTAAATCTGATTGCCGATTGTGATCCATTCTATGTCCTGATGGCGTCCGCCGAACTCGCGTTCGATTTGCAGAGCGGCGCGGGCCAATCGCCGCGCGACCCCATCGGTCAACACTCTGCGCTCCGTTTCAATTTTGATTTCCCGCACGCCGCCGCGCTCGTCGAAAGTCAGCATTGTGTCGTCGCCAGACCGCGTCAGAACGCGGGCCGCGCCAGTCCGCGGGTTGAAGATCAACTGCTCCGGCGTGCGGCGTCCCTCGACAACCCGAATTCCAAGCCCGCGTTTGGCGTTGATGTATACCGAACCGCGGTCTTCTCTGTCGAACGGATTGGTCGTGATCAGGACGCCCGCGGCTTCGGCGTCGATGCCTTCCTGAACCAACACCGCCGGGTAGACCGCCGAATGATTGATGCCGAAGCTCTCGCGCGCTTCGTAAGCTTCGTAATTCCACAACGAGGCCCAGACGGTTTTGATCGCTTCCACGAGCGCGTTGTCGTCGCGCACGTTCGGCACTGTGGTGTATAAACCCGCGCCGCTGAAATTGGGCAGGTCTTCCGAATTGGTCGAACTGCGAACGAAGACGCCTTTGTCGCCAAGCAATTCGCGACGCCTGGCGATAACGGCGCGGACGAACTCTTCGTTCACCCTGCCGTTTTGGATTTTTGCGCGTAATTCGGTGAGCCGCTGTTTGCGATAGACCGGGTCGTGATTGAAACGGTCATTGCCGAGCATCTCGACAATCGTTTCTTCCAAGCCGTTCTCCTCGATGAATCTCGTGTAGTGGAAGAATGGAATCGCGAATCCCGCGGGCACGATGACGTTTCGGACTGCGCCGATACGGACGGCGCGCATGACCTCGCCGAGGTTGGCTGATTTCGCGCCGAAGCGCTTCGCGTCGCGCTTGCGCTGGTCTTTCAGCTCGGTCAGTTCCCTGAATTCAAGATCGGCTTCGGGCGTGAGCAGGTCGGAGCGTTTGGCCAGGCGCCGACCGGCTTCCAACGTCTCGTTCGTATCGGCGGGCCGGAGCGTGTAGCCGTCATCGCGCGTCTCGAAATAAACGAACCTGCCTTTAAGTGGCTCGAACAGCCGGTCGGCGTCTTTGATGTAAGCGTTCGGCGCGCCCCATCCTTTGGCGAGCAGGTTGGCATGCGCGAGCGGCGTCGAAAAAGTCGTCGTGATCACGCCCTGAAGCGGCGTCAACGAGATCGGCGGCTCGCGGAAGATGGCGATCTCGTTACGGTCAATGATCGTCTCATCGGTCATTCGATCAATGATCCGCAACACGCCCACGGCCGTCGCCGCGTTCAACGCCAGGTAATCCCCCGGCGAGTCGATCTCCGACTGGGGTAATCGCGGGACGTCGCCGGAGATTTGCGCCGAGACATCTTCCTGCCGTGTCGAGTTCGGCTTGAAATAGAGCGGCGCGAAGAAGGTCTTGCCGAGAGTTCGATAGGTTTCCCTTACGATCTCCGCCGTCGCCAGGTCGCCCTCCCAGAATTCATAAGTGAATTTGCCGGCTTTGGTCTGCCAGACGATCGTGCCGAGAATGAAGCGGCGATTGGCTTCGAGATAGTTGCGCCGGAAGAATTCGCGGCCACGTTCGAGCGTGAGATAATTCGCGTTCGCGAATTCGCCATGAAACGAGTATCGCTTCGAATTGACGTAATAGACTTGTTTCCCTGCGCCATCTTTCGCGGCGCGATCGATGACGAACATCAGGTGCGGCAGCGCGTAGAATCGACCCTGATAGTAAATGCGCGCGAGAGAGTCGAATTCGGCGCGCGAATCAATATGCGGGCGCCAGCGAACTGATTCATTTTTTTTGCGCGCCGGATTTTGACCGGGACGATTTTGCGTGATGCGATTGAGTCCCGGCGCGGAACGGGGAGCGTGAGGTATTAAGCAGAGCGCAAGAAATGGAACGAAACTAAATTTCATATCGCGCGTAGCGTATCTCAAAATTTCAACCGATGACAAAGTTTGAGAAAAAATTACGGACGACTTTGCTGCGATTCGGAGTAGGCGCGCAGGACTCGATCATAGCGGCTGTCTCCGGCGGAGCTGACTCGGCGGCTTTGCTCGACGCCCTCGCTCGATTACAACGGGGCGAGGGGCGGCCCGGCTCAATTACCGTGGCCCACCTCAATCATCAATTGCGCGGCGAAGAATCGGATGAGGACGAAGCGTTCGTGCGCGATTTGGCGGACCGGTTGGAGCTTCCGGTCTTCACAGAAAGGATCGCCGTCGCCGAACGCGCTAAAGCGGAGAAACAGAATCTGGAGGCTGTGGCTCGAAGGTTACGCTATGAATTCCTGTTGAAGGTCGCTCGATCGCGCGGGGCGAATGTCGTTTTCACCGCGCACACACTGGACGATCAGGCCGAGACGATTCTGATGCGATTGATTCGCGGCAGCGGCGCGGAAGGATTGCGTGGAATTCATCAGATCCTCGCTTTAAACGACGGCGTGAATCTGATTCGCCCGATGCTCGGAATCATGCGCGCTGAAGTGATCGAGCACTGCGAACATTATGGGCTCGCGTTTCGCAGCGACAGTTCGAACTTTCTCGTCGATTTCACGCGCAATCGCGTTCGCCTGGAACTCCTGCCGATGTTGGAAACATTCAATCCGCGCGTCAAAGAGTCGCTCGCTCGCGCGTCCGAGTCGTTTGTCTGGGATGAGGATTATTTGCGCGGCGCGGCCGCGGAATATCTGGCCAGATCGCGCGAGGAATCGGGCCTTAATGTTAACGCCCTGGAGAACGCTCCTACCGCGATCAGGCGTCGAGTGTTGCGAATGTGGTTGCGCGACGAACGCGGAGACTTGCGCCGCATTAATGCCTCTCACATCACAGCGGTCGAAAATCTCGTCATCGGCCCTAGTGGGCGACGCGTCGAGTTGCCGGAAGGCGGCGCCGTCGCGCGCGAGTTCGATTATTTGAGATTCATTCATATCAGAGCGATTGAGAAAACGCTCGAGTTTGTCGAACTGAGGGAGAATGAGTCGCGAAATTTCGGAGGATTCACGTTCATATTGAAGCGCGGAATGGCGCGGGCGAGCGCGGAACTCTGCGACGAGGAAAGCCGGGAAGGGTTTACGGCGTTCCTGCGTGAATGTGAAGATTTGGACATGCTGCGATTGCAAACGCGTCGTCCTGGAGCGGCCTACATCCCCGCGAACGCGCGACGCGCGGTCAAGCTCAAGACGCTGATGATCAGGCGCAAAATCCCATTAACGCTGCGCGACCGATATCCGATTCTGGTGACGGCGGATAATCGCATCGTATGGGCGCCTGGATTGCCGGTGGCGCGCGAGTTTTCGCCAAACGCCGAAGATGAGATATGCGCCTTAATCATCGCCGAAAGACTATCCAAATCATCGGTCTGATCGGCTATTTTCATTTTCATAATGATGTGAAACTTCAAGATATGGCTTACCGTCTTCTTGATTAGATAGGGCAGATAGGGAAAAATGCCGAGCGAAATTCGGGGAAATGGGCTAGAATGGCGCTGAGGTCTTTAACGGAGGTAAATGGTATTGAATTCAACAATCAGACAAGTGGTCTTTTGGGTGGTGATTATCGGAGGCGCGATTCTGCTCTACCGGTACTTCCATAATCCCACAACCAATCAACCGGTACAGTTAAGCTACTCTGAACTCGCATCCAAAGTTGAATCCCCGACCAGGGAGATACAATCGGCTGTCATTGAAAAGGAAAAAGTCACCGGCAAATTTGCCAGTGGCGGGACTTTTACGACGGACCTGACCAATGATTTCACCGCCGACAAGCTGGCTGATATGATGCGGAAGAACGGCGTGAAGGTCGATTTTAAGAACTCATCTAGCAGCGGTATGGTGCTGCAGATGGTGGTTTTTTACGCGCCTTTCATCCTGATCATCGCATTCTGGATATTCATGATTCGCCAGATGCAATCAGGCGGCAACAAGGCGCTCTCGTTCGGCAAGAGCCGGGCGAAACTCCTGTCGAATCAGCAGAAGCGCGTGACCTTTAAAGACGTCGCCGGCGTCGAAGAGGCGAAGGAAGAGCTGCAAGAGATCATCGAATTCCTGAAAGAGCCGCAGAAGTTCCAGAAACTCGGCGGGCGCATTCCGAAAGGCGTTTTGATGATGGGTCCTCCGGGCACGGGCAAGACGCTGCTCGCGCGCGCAATCGCGGGCGAAGCCAATGTCCCCTTCTTCTCGATCTCCGGTTCGGATTTCGTCGAGATGTTCGTGGGCGTGGGCGCCAGCCGCGTGCGCGATCTGTTCGAACAGGGCAAGAAGAACGCGCCTTGCATAATTTTCATTGACGAAATCGACGCCGTCGGACGCCATCGTGGCGCGGGGCTCGGCGGCGGACACGATGAGCGCGAACAAACGCTCAACCAGTTGCTGGTCGAGATGGACGGTTTCGAGTCGAACGACGGCGTGATCCTGATCGCCTCGACCAACCGGCCTGA
>Ga0126377_10001946_pt1 | contig 13912 bp, 12 predicted proteins | sample PanSoiMetPlot_22_FD_92647 | JGI IMG/M metagenome (GOLD analysis project Ga0126377, IMG submission 92647) | Tropical forest soil microbial communities from Panama - MetaG Plot_22 | ecosystem: Environmental > Terrestrial > Soil > Tropical forest > Bulk soil | place: Panama | collected 2016-02-17
ACAGATCTCGCGTGACCGGCGTCGCTGCCGATCGCACGATCCGGTACGCGCAGGTTGACCCGCCACGCCGCGCCGAGCACCACGCGTGCAGCCTCGGCCTCGGCGAGCCGCTCGTCGGTCGTCCCGTTGCTACCCATCTCGCCGGCGGTGAGATCACACAGCCCGACGCGAAAACCGAGCGCCGCGTGCTTGGCGACGATGCCGCCGATGCCGATCTCGATGTCGTCGGGATGCGGGCCGATCGCGAGGAGATCGACCTGGGCCAACTGATCGGTCATCGCGTCCAGCCGAACACCTCGTCGCCCTTGTCGGGCTTGTCGATCGCGCCACGCATCAGGATGCGCGACGCGAGAAACGCACCGGTGACCGAATCGCCGCCGCGGCCGAGCGCGAACAGATGACGGGGATAGTTGCGATGCGGTCCGATGTACATGAGGCCGTCGGCCGTGTCGCCGCACGAGGCATCCCATCCGTATGCGGGCTGCAGCCCCGCGATCGCCGGGTTCATCGTCAGCAGTTCGTACATCAACTGTCCGGTTCGCTGAATCAGCGCCGCGCTCTTTTGACGCGCGGGCGTCTCGTCACGATCCGCGCCGGCGATGAGCAGGCGGCCGTCCTTGGTGCGCCGGATCCGGTGTCGCGGAGTGGCGGTATCGGAGATCGTGAGATCTGCGCGACCGAGCTGCTTCCGCATGGCAGCCGGCAGGGGCTCGGTGAGCACGAGATACGTCTCGGAGCGGTTGAAGTGACGGCGGAGCGGTTTGAACTCCGCGGTCGCGCTTCCTGTCGTCACGATGACGGTGCCGGCGCGTACGAGCCCGCCGTCGACGACTGCGGTGACGTCTTTCCTGCCGACGAGTACCTTCTTGACCGTCGTGCGCTCGAACAACTGGGCCCCCCGCGATCGCGCCGCCGAAGCCAGGCCGAGACACGCACGATACGGATCGATGGTGAACGCGCCGCTCAGTTTGATCGCACCGGTCGCGTCGTACGAGGTGGCATCTTTCGCGGCCTTCGGGATCATCCATCGTGCATCGAGTCCAGCCGAGGATCTCGCTTCCTGTTCGCGACGAAGATCCTTCTCTCCATCGCGCACCGCCACGATGAGATCGTCGGTGGGCTCGAGGTCGCATCGAATGTTGAGACGGCGGAGCAGTGCTGCGGCGTCGAGCGAGGCGCGACGCCACGACTCGAACACCTGCCGCGCGGCCCGCAACCCATGGGCGCGAACGACATCGCGAAAGGGTGGACCTGGATCCGAGAGGAGAAGCCCGGTGCTGCGGCCGGCCCCGCCCTGGCCGAGGCGATCCGCTTCGATGAGAACAGGCTTCAGGCCCGCGGCCGCACACGCGTACGCGGTGGCGCAACCGGTAAGGCCGCCACCGACGATCACGATGTCGGCGGTGTGTTCACCACGAAATCGCGGGAGATCCGGACGACGCGATCGAGGAAACAGGTCGATCCAGGGCGAGATTCCGTAACGTGTGCGCATGCAAGTCGAAATTCAAAATGCAAAATGCAAAATGCAAGGAATTCTCGTCCTTGCAGTTTTGCATGTCGCACTTTGCATTTCGCATTTTGCATTTTGCATTATTTCTGCGGTTTCTTGTGCGCCGCCTTCTTTTCTGCGTCGAGCCCCGTTTTTTCCGTATCGAGCAGGGTCCGCTTCCGATCGATGCCCCAGCGATATCCGGCCAGGCTGCCGTCCTTCTGCACGACACGGTGGCAGGGCACGACCAGGCAGACTGGATTGGTGGCACACGCCCGCGCCACGGCACGAATTGCGCGGGGCGCTCCGATGGCCCTGGCCACCTGGCTGTAGGCGCGCGTTTCGCCATAGGGAATGGACTGCAGATAGCGCCAGACCTTCCACTGAAACGCCGTGGCCTGAACATCGATCGGGAGATCGAGGTGAGGTCGCCGTCCACCGAGGTAGGCGAGGATTGCGTTGATCCAGCGGCCCAGGTCGCTCCGATCCGGCGAGATCGACGCGGCTGGATATTCGCGCCGCAGATCCTCGGTCAACACCTCATCGGTGTCGCCGAGCTTCACCGAGCAGATGCCCCGCGACGTCGCCGCCACGAGGAGACGTCCGAGCGGCGAATCGGCCACGGCATAGCGCACGTCGACGCCTTCAGCACCGCGTTTGTAGACCGCAGGCGTCATTCCCTTGCCGGTCGGCTGCCGTTCGTACACGCGGCTGCTGGACCCGTAGCCGGCATCGTAGATCGCGCCGGTCACCGGCACGCCCTCGCGCAAGCCGCGTCGGAAACGTTTCGCGCGAAGGGCGTCCTGGTAGGCTCGCGGTGAGATGCCCACGATCCGCGTGAATGTCCGTTGAAAGTGGTAGGGGCTGGCATCGACGTGAGCCGCGATGCGCGCCAGGGTGATCGGCGCCTCGGCGTGCTGTTCGATGTACGCGCACGCCCGCCGGACTTGATCGAGGTGGCTCGAAGCCTTCATCGAGAGGATCGCAGTAGACATGACCGCACGATACAAGGCAGTGCCCCGTGCGATCTATCCGATGCTTGCTAATCTTGGCCCGGGTGCCTGAGAACTGAGCCCTGAGGCCTTAAGATTGTCTCTTTTGATTATGCGACGGGTTGTCCGAGCCATTCTCGTGATCGTGGCCCTTCTGGCGGCGGCCGGCGGGGCGTCCGGCCTGTGGGCCTACAGCCGACTGCGTGCAAGCCTGCCTCAGCTGGACGAGTCGCGACCGCTGAAAGGCCTGTCCGCGCCGGTGCTGATCACGCGCGACGGACTCGGAGTGCCGACGATCCGTGGTGCGTCGCGCGAAGACGTCGCCCGTGCGACCGGTTTTCTGCACGCACAGGATCGCTTCTTTCAAATGGATCTCGCACGGCGTCGGGCCGCAGGCGAGTTGTCGGCCCTCGTCGGCGCCCGCGCACTGGCGATCGATCGAGAGATCCGCGTGCACAGGTTTCGCGCCGAAGCTCAGCGTGCGGTCGCGGCGCTCGGCACCGAGGATCGTGCGCTCCTCGATGCATACACCGCCGGCGTCAACGCCGGCCTCTCGAGCCTTGGCGCCGCGCCGTTCGAGTACCTCCTGCTGCGTGAGCAACCGAGGCCATGGCTCCCGGAAGACAGCGTGCTCGTGGTCCTCTCGATGTTCATCACGCTGCAGGACTCCCAGGGCGCGTACGAGTCGACGCTCGGCACCATGAATGACGTGCTGCCGCAGCAGGTCTACGAATTTCTCGCACCCATCGGCACCGAGTGGGATTCTCCGATCGTCGGCGGCGCGATTCCGACGCCCCCGATCCCCGGGCCCGACGTCTACAATCTTCGCGCTCGGCGCTCGGGACGACCCGTCGCACCGCTCGGCCCGCGTCAGGGGGAGGACATTCGATTCCCAAGGTCCTCCTCCCAACTCCCGACGCTGATTGCATCGGCACTCCAACTCGGACGCTGGAGCCCAGTCGGGGGGTGGGATGCGGGAGTCGATCGTGATGGCGCAGCCGGCAGCAACAACTGGGCGGTCTCCGGCCGGCTCGCCGCGGACGGCGGCGCGCTGCTCGCCAACGACATGCATCTGCTCGTGCGGGTGCCGAACACGTGGTATCGCGCCGCATTCGAGTGGCCCGACCGATCCGACCTCTCGCATCCGCATCGTCTAATCGGGATCACGCTGCCGGGCGTGCCGGCGATGGTCGTCGGCAGCAATACGCATATCGCGTGGGGATTCACCAACAGTCAGGCCGACTGGAGCGACCTCGTCATCATCGAGCTCGACCCACAGAATCATCTCCGCTACAAAACCCCCGACGGCTGGCGCTCGTTCGACCGTTTCGACGAAGCGATCGAGGTCGCCGGCTCACGCGCCGAGCACGAGAACGTCGCGTGGACGATCTGGGGGCCGGTCATCGGTACTGATCACAAAGGACGATTGCGGGCGCTGCGATGGGTCGCGCACGACTCAGACCGACTCGGTGTGGCCTCCCGCGCGCTCGAGGACGCACGCACCGTGGACGCGGCGTTCACCGCGGTGAATGGGCTCGGTGCGCCCGGCCAGAACTTCGTGGTCGCCGACGAGGGCGGACACATCGGGTGGACGGTGTATGGCGCGATCCCCCGCCGTGTCGGTCTGGACGGACGGTTGCCGTCGTCGTGGTCCGACGGCTCACACGGGTGGAGCGGCTCGCTGGCGCCCACGGAATATCCGCGCATCAAGGACCCCGCAGATGGGCGCATCTGGACCGCGAATGCGCGCGTCGTCGACGGCGACATGCTGGCGCGTCTCGGTGACGGCAACTACGAGGTCGGATCGAGAGCGCATCTCATTCGCGAACGGCTGATGGCACGCCAGCGGTTCACGCCACGCGACCTGCTCGATATTCAGCTCGAGACCGGCGCCGAATTCCTGAATCGATGGCGCGATCTGATTCTGAAGACGCTCACGCCCTCGGCCATCGGCGGCGACGCCAACCGCGCCCGGTTCCGTGATCTCGTGGATCGCACGTGGAACGGCAGGGCCGCGGCCGCGTCCGCCGGGTATCGACTGACGCGTCTGTTCCGCGAGCAGGCGTCGGAAATGATCATCGCGTTCGTGCTCGTGGAATGCTACGAGGCCGACGGCTCGTTCGACTATCGCACCGTGCGTCGGCGAGAAGGCCCGATCTGGGCGCTGGTCTCGCAGAAGCCGATGCACCTGCTCGATCCGCGATTCGCCAGCTGGGACGCGTTGCTCATGGAAGCGATCGACCGCGTGATCGAACGGGCCAAGGCCGATGGCGGGCTGGCGGCTCCATGGTCGGAGGCCAACATCACGCTCTATCGTCATCCGCTGTCGTCAGGGCTGCCGTTCATCGGCGCGTGGCTCGACATGCCCCAGCGGCCGCTCGATGGTGATCTCTACACGCCGAGGATGCACTGGGGCGCCAACGCCGCGTCCGAGCGGATGATCGTCTCACCCGGCCGCGAGGCTGACGGCATCATGCACATGCCGACGGGACAGAGCGGACACCCGCTCTCACCTTTCTACGGGAACTCGCACGAGGCGTGGATCAAGGGACAGCCCACTCCGTTTCTACCGGGGAAGACGGAACATACGCTGACGCTGACGCCCTGATGCGCAGGCTAAAGCCTGCGCTCGACGAGCGCGCCACACAGTAGAGGGTGGGCTCAGCCCACGCGATCGACCTGACTCAAAAACGTATTCGCCACGCCAGCGACGGCGACGCTCCTTTCTTGTAGATCGTCGGGTTGTTTCCCTGCGCAGCGTCGATGACGCCGCCCAGGATGGCATACCCGAGCGTGATTCGCACGACCGGTTCCGCGCCGCCGCAATCCGGCGCACACAGCACGAGCACGAGGAGGCCGACCCCCGCGCCCTTGAGCACGCCGTCGATCACGCCGTCACGCGGTTTGGCGATTCGGGCAACCGAGTCGAGTGGGACGGTCCCGCCCGACGCGAGGACCACAGAGTCGCGACTCATGCAGAGCAGCGTGTCCTTCACGCTGCTCCCGTCCGATCGCGTCACCACGACCTGTCCTTTGGTACCAAGGGGCCAGCACGATGACGGCGCATCGAGCGCCTGCGCGTACGCGCTGGCGCTCGACACGATGATCGTCAAAGCCAATAACACGATTCGCATGGCTGTTCCTGTCACCGTTTCCCACGGAAGTTGAAGCCAGTGAGCATGCTCACGCGCATGCCGTCCTTCGACGGGACCACGGCAAAGGTCATCGGCACGTTGAGCGCGCCCGACCGAAACGTCACACCGCCGGCCAACGCGAGCGCCACTCCCGCGGGTGTGATGTTCGGTCCGATCCCGAACTCGACGCCGGTTGGCGAGCGCAGACCGACCATCCAGCTCACACTTGGCAGGACGACACCCTGCTCGAGTCCACCCACGAGCACGACGACCTCGTTCAGTGCGGCAAGGCCGCCGGCCTTGCTGAAGAACTCCTTTTCGAACTGCCAGCCGAACTGCGAGATGGCGGGACGGACATCGATCTCCCGCTCGTGCAGCTTCTGAACAATCCCATCACTGAGGGCAGTGAAGCCAAATCGAGGACCTGAGAGATTGACGAACCTCACCGGTGGGGGCGGGTTCGTGACATCGACCGTCGACTGGGCAAACGCTGGGGCGGCAACCCCCGCGAAGAGCATCATCAAAACAGCAGCGCGCATCGGCACCTCCATGGAGGCCCATGGTGCGCGCGCGTTGTCTGCGATGTCTTGACGGGAGTCCTGAAAAGATCTGATCGTTGCGGGTCCGGCTTCCGCCGGACATTGTGCACTCTAAGCGGCGCGCGTTCGAAGACGGGCCAGAGCCGGCGCCCAGATTTCGGGATGCGCGGTCACGTGCAGAAGCGGTTCAATCGGAAGCAGCCATCCCGCATTTCCCGGAGGCGCAGCGGTCAACGCATCGTCGATCTCACGCGCGGCATCAGCATGGCGGCCGGTGCGGACGAGAGCCGCTGCCATAGCGATCGCGGCGTCGATCGATATCGGACCCGCGGGTACAGTGAAATCGTAGAATCGGTGATCGACTGCGTCAGAGCCGATGTGCGCAAGCAGATGTTTTGACACGCGCTGAGTCGCCTGCCCGAACGCGCTCCGCGCATCGTTCACACGACCCTGCCGGAGTTTGAGCGCACCGATCGCGTACCAGGTGTTCGCGCAGCACTCACGCGCGTACAACTGCCCGCTCGACTCGAGCGCGAGCTCCTGCTCGAACGATCGCAGCGCCTCGTCGTCCTCCGCACGCGCCAGGTGGATGAGACCGCGGAGCCAATGCAGCGCAACACTGCTGAACCGCGACGACGACCCGCTCATCCCCACCTGCCCCACCTGCCCCACCCGCCCTACCTGCCCCGCGATCCCCGCGTTCAGTTCGCGCTCGGCCTCGACGAAAGCCTGGCGGGCGACGTGCACCGTCGCCGCGAGCCAATGCGCGAGCGGAAAACCAGGCATCAACGCGAGCGTTCGATGCGACTCGCGCAAGCGCTCTTCTCCCCAGCTCACGTACGCGAGGCGGAAGTGATGCCGCCAGTTGTCAGGTTCAAGCGTCGTCGCCCGTCGCGACGCAGCCAACGCATCGACATGATGGCCCGTGCGATCGAGCACGAAACCGAGAGTGGCCCACGCTTCGCCGTACTCCGGCGCAAGACGGCACGCTTCGCGCGCGTGTCGCGCCGCGGCCTCGAGCACCGCGATGTCCGGCTGCGCGTCTGCACGCGTCATCTCGAACTGCATGATGCAGGCGTTCGCGAGACCGACGTGCGCGGATGCCTGATCGGGAGCGCTGGCGAGCACACCTTCGAACACGCGTCGCGCGTGCACGATCTGATCGCGCTCGAGCGTTTCGAGTGCCGCGCGTCCCTCGATCCACGCGCGATGCGGCGCGAGCAGCGCGTCGAGCGCGTCATCGGTGGCACGCGAGGCGGTACGCGTCACCGTCCCGGTGAAGCGGTATCCCTGACGCGCGACCGTCTGGATGCATGGCGTCCCGTCGGCTGTGTCGCCGAGGACGCGGCGCAAGGCGGAGATCGCCTGTTCGAGGCTGTTGTCGGTCACGGCCACGCCGCGCCAGACGGCCTCGATCAGGGCGTCTTTGGACCGGATGGTTCCGGGGTGTGAAAGCAGTTCGAGCAGGACGCCGAGGTGACGATCGGGGATCGCCACCGGCTCACCCGAGCGCGTCAACCGTCGAGTGGTGGCGTCCAGCTCGAAGCCGCCGAATGTGTATCGAGTCCGTGCGGACAACGCGTCCGATTGTAAGCGGCGACGACGCTCATCGGCGGGCTTTCATTCGACGGCGCCCGGTCGCTGGCCGCCGCGTCCGGCGCCGTCTCTTCTCGACCGGCGCGCTGCATTCGGCTCGTGCCCGGCGAAGCTCGGGCGAGTCGCCGGGTTGCCCCGCGACCCACATGCCTCGTCATCCCGCTGAAAGTCCGGAAGGTTGTCGGGACGGAACGGCGCGTCCGGCTTCAGTCCAATCTCCAGCTTGTCCTCAGTGACATGACCCTCCTCGCTCTGCCGCTCAGAGGTGCAAGAGCGAGACCGACCGGGGGCACATCGCTTGCACCAGGAGTGTGCAGAACTTCAGTTCTTCAATTCGTTCCGCAAGGTGAGCACCGCACCGGTCTCGAACACCAGGAGGATGTAACTATGGCCGCGGGGACCTCGTCGCTTCATAGCGCAACTGCGGCCGCCGCGATCGACCGCGATATCAAGCGGACGACCGCCGTCAATCGAACGCTTCGGCCCGTGCCCAACCGCCAGAGCTTGCGCATTGCGCAGGTGGCACCGCTGAGCGAGAGCGTTCCGCCGAAGCTGTACGGCGGAACCGAACGTGTTGTCGCCACGTTGTGCGACGAGCTCGTCCGCCAGGGACATGAGGTCACGTTGTTCGCGAGCGGCGATTCGTGCACGAGCGCGACGCTCGTCGCGTTGTGCCCGACCTCACTCCGACTGAACGCGTCTCCCGATCCGCTCGCCGTGCACCTGCACATGATCGAAAGCGTCGCTCAACGTGCGGGAGAGTTCGACATCGTGCACTTCCATATCGCGCCGCTTCATTTTTCGGTCGCCCGTCGATTGGAGGTGCCCCACGTGACGACGGTACACGGGCGTCTCGATCTGCCGGTCGTCGCTCCGCTGTATTCCGAGTTCTCGGACATACCGCTCGTGTCGGTCTCGGACGTGCAGCGCGACCCGCTTCCGCGACTGAAGTGGGTGAGCACCATCTACCACGGGCTCCCGGGACGCGACCTGCCGTTTCATCCGGAGCCGGGATCGTATCTGGCGTTTCTCGGGCGTATTGCGCACGAGAAACGGCCTGATCGTGCGATCGCCATCGCCAAGGCGTGCGGCTGCCCGCTCAAAATCGCGGCCAAGGTCGACCCGGCGGATGTCGGATACTTCGAGAGCGAGATCAAACCGCTGTTGGACGACCCGCTCGTCGAGTTCATCGGTGAGATCAGCGAAACGGAGAAGGGCGAGTTCCTCGGGCGCGCACGCGCGCTGCTCTTTCCGATCGACTGGCCAGAACCGTTCGGTCTTGTCATGATCGAATCGCTCGCCTGCGGCACACCGGTGGTGGCATTCCGAGGCGGGTCGGTCGGCGAAGTGATCGAGCACGGTGTCACCGGTTTCGTGGTCGACGATCTCGATCAGGCGATCACGGCGGCGAGACAAGTCGAAACACTCGACCGCCGGATCTGCCGGGAAGCGTTCGACGATCGTTTCTCGGCGACGCGGATGACCGACGATTACATTCAGGTTTATTCACGGCTCGTTGCCGGCATGGCCAATGTCCGAGAGTGACCCCTCACAGTTAGCGGATTCGGCGCCGATTCTCGACGAGCAGTTCCCGGTCATCGCCGGCCCCGAACGACCGGTGGTCGCCCTCCGTGTGCTGAAACACGGAGACTGTTTCGGTGTGTTCGATCCGCGGGGCAACATCGTGCCGGGGGAGTCAGGCGAGGGCGGCCTCTACTACGACGGCACTCGCTTCCTCTCCTGGTTCGAGCTGCTGATGTTCGGTCATCCACCGCTCCTTCTGAGCTCGACGCTCGGCGTCGACGATGCGGTGTTCGAGGCCGACCTGACCAATCCCGACGTGCTGCGCGACGGCCACATCGCGATCGCGCGAGGCGAAGTCAACGTGCATCGGTCGCGTGTGCTGTGGAGTCCGTCCTGCGTCGAGCGAATCCGCGTCACCAACTTCAGCCTCTCGCGCATCGAAGTGCCGCTCGCGATCCGCTTCGACGCTGATTTCGCCGACGTCTTCGAGGTGCGCGGGACGCACCGTGCGAAACGGGGTGAACGACTGCCGGACGTCCGCGGACGCGACTACGTGATGCGCTATTGCGGCCTCGACAACGTCGAGCGGCGCGTCCGCATCCGGTGGGGACGCCTGCCCGACAAGATCGAAAACGGACGCAGCTCGTTCCTCCTGGCGCTCGAGCCGCGCGAGACCGCCGCGCTCGAACTGACCGTCTCGTACGAATGCGACGGCGATGGCCCCGCGACGACTCCACCCGGCTCGCTGGCCGATGTCGTGTCACGAACACGGACGTGGCGGGCGCATCAGAGCGGCGCCGCCTCTCGCGTGGTCAGCTCGAGCGCCATGTTCAATCGATGGCTGAATCGATCAGAGGCGGATCTGCAGATCATGCAGACCGACACGCGATACGGCACCTACCCCTACGCCGGCATCCCGTGGTACAGCACGCCGTTCGGGCGCGACGGTCTCATCACCGCGTTCGAACTGCTCTGGATCAATCCGTCGATCGCGCGGGGCGTGCTGGCGTTTCTCGCCGAAACACAGGCGACGTCGGTCAACGACGCACAGGAGGCGCAGCCCGGAAAGATTCTGCACGAGATGCGTGGTGGCGAGATGGCAGCGCTCGGCGAAGTGCCGTTCGGTCGCTACTACGGCAGCTGCGATGCCACGCCGCTGTTCGTGATGCTCGCCTTCGCGTACTACGAGCGCTCCGGCGATCGTGCGTTCATCGATCTGCTCTGGCCTCACATCGTGGCCGCGCTCGACTGGATGAGCAGCAACGGCGATCCCGATCGCGACGGCTTCATCGACTACGTGCGCCGCAGCGATACCGGCCTCATCAACCAGGGGTGGAAGGATTCGCACGATGCGATCTTTCACCAGGACGGCTCGCTCGCCGAGGGACCGATCGCCTTGTGCGAAGTGCAGGCGTACGCCTACGCCGCATGGAAGGGCGCCGCCGAGCTCGCCGGATTGCGCGGCGACCACAAGTCAGCCGCCGACTGGAAAAGACGCGCCGAGCAGTTGCGGGAGCAGTTCGAACTGGCGTTCTGGTGTGAGGATCTCAATACCTACGCCCTCGCCCTCGACGGCCACCGTCGTCCATGCCGCGTACGCACGTCCAATCCTGGCCACGCGCTCTTTGCCGGACTGGTCGCCGAGGACCGCGCCAAACGCGTGTGCGATCTCTTCATGACCGAATCGTTCTTCGCCGGTTGGGGTGTCCGCACCGTCGCGGCTGGAGAACAGCGCTACAACCCGCAGTCCTATCACAATGGATCGGTCTGGCCGCACGACAACGCCATCGTCGCAGCCGGTCTCGCGCGCTACGGCTTCACCGGCGCCGCCACGCGCATCTTCACTGGCACGCTCGACCTGAGCGAAGCGGTCGATCTGCATCGGCTGCCGGAACTGATTTGCGGATTCCGACGACGCGGTCGACAGCCGACGCTCTATCCAGTCGCCTGCGCCCCGCAGGCCTGGGCCGCAGGCGCGGTGTTCATGCTGCTCGGCGCTGCTCTGGGCGTCCACATCGACGCGCCCGCGCGTCGCATCTCATTCTCGCGAGGCCAGCTTCCGGAGTCGATCGACTGGGTGCGACTGAGTGATCTCAGCATTGGCGACGCCCACGTCGATCTGCAGCTCGAGCGGCACCCGCACGACCTCGGCGTGACGGTGATTCGACGCGAAGGACAGGTCGAGGTCGTCACGGTCAAGTAGACGCGTCTCCTCGGGTTCCTCACACCCCGCTTCCTCCGGGAAACTCCTGCCTCGCCCTTGCAGACTCCAGGCGTGGAGGTGCGGTGCATGCTCGAGACACTGATTATCGTGCTCGTCGTTTTGTGGCTGCTTGGCATGGTGAGCTCCTACACCATCGGCGGTCTGATTCACCTGCTTCTTGTCCTCGCCGTCATCGTGCTCGTCGTCCGTCTGCTGCAGGGACGGCGTGTGGTGTGAGGCGAGGTGAAGGGCACACTCATTGCTCCGGTAGCGAGGAGCAGAAAGAGGAGGACAACTCATGAATAAATTGCTCACTCTTCCGGTAGCGATGCTGGGCTTGGTACTGGCCACGAGCATCGCGTGCGCTGAGCGAGCAGGGGCCACGTCGACAGCGAGCAATCCGCCGCGGTCGCCGGAGCAGGTCGGCGCTCAGGCGCCGTCGCAACCGGAGACCGTCAACAGCGGTACTCCCGGCGCGATTCCTGTTGGCCAGGAAATGGATGTACGGCTGAGAACCGGACTCAGCTCTGACACAGCGAAAGTGGAACAGCGATTCGAGACCACGACGTTGGTCGACCTGGTGCAGAACGGACGTGTGCTCGTGCCCGCGGGAACGGTGGTAGAGGGCGTCGTGAGCGGCGTCGATAACGCAACCCGCACCGATCGGAAGGGCTCACTGACGCTGTCCTTCGATCGCATGCGAGTGAACGGAAGGAATCGTCGCATCCGCGCGAGCGCCACTGAGGTGTTCGAACGCGGCGGCGTTCGCGCCGAGGCGCCAACGGCGGGCGTCGGCGCCGGCGTCGGCGGCGTGGTCGGCGGCATCATCGGCGGCGTGAAGGGCGCGGTCATCGGCGCGGCGATCGGGGCCGGGGGCGCCATCGCAGCGACCGAGGGGAAGGACGTGAATCTGCCGGCAGGCTCGATCGTGCGCATCCGAATGGATTCGCCGGTGCAAGTCGGCTGATGCGAGTCAGCACGCGTCGCCCATGTGGCGACGCGTGCTGTTGCGCTCTGTGCGACCTGCATCCATACACGAGGCGATAGAAACCACCCGCGGGAGACGCATCACACTCGAGCCTGGGACGCCTAACGAGCTGTCGGTTTGGCTTCGACCCGCCAGGCGTCGAACTGCCGTTGCGCTTCATCACGCTGGATGCCGTAGCGCGTCTGCAGTTTTCCTATCAGCTGTTCGGCACGTCCCTGAATCTGATCGACGTCATCCTGCGTGAGCTTGCCCCACTGCTCGCGAACCCGACCCTTCAGCTGTGTCCATTGTCCTTTCAACATGTCTTCATTCATGATGGGTCTCCTTGCTGGGGTCTGGGCTGCATCGAGCAAGCGATGTACCCGTTCAGGGCTCATCGTTCATTTGAGTCACAGGGGTTGGTCAGGTTCGCGCTTCTCACGTACGCGCGCTGGCGTCCGACTTGCACATCGTGCGCACATGGCTCGAGCAATCTGGACCGGCTCTCTCTCATTCGGCCTCGTGAACATTCCCGTCGAGGTGCACACAGCCGTACGGGAACATCGGCCACGCTTTCGCATGCTGCACGCGAAGGACAAATCGCCGATCAATTTCCAGCGTGTCTGCCAGAAAGACGGCGAGGAGGTCGCCTGGGAGGATCTCGTTCGGGGGTACGAGTACGAACGCGGGCGTTTCGTCGTGCTGACGAAGGAAGACATCGCCACCGCCGCCCTCGAAAAAACGCGACGGATCGATATCCTCGACTTCGTCGAGGGATCGGCCATCGACGATCGCTTCTTCGACAAGCCGTACTATCTGCTTCCAGCAAAGGGCGGCGACATGGCCTACGCGCTCCTGCGCGAGGCGGTCCGCGAGTCGAAACGCATCGGGATCGCGAAGTTCGTTCTGCGTGACACGCAGCATCTCGCGGCGGTCGAAGTGGTGGGCGAGGCGCTCGTGCTCTCGACGCTCCGATTCGCCGACGAACTCGTCGATGTCGAGTCGCTCCGCCTGCCGCGCACGCCCACGCTCAAGAAGAAGGAACTGCAGATGGCGACCACACTGGTGGAGAACCTCGCCGACGAGTGGCAGCCGGAGAAGTATACCGACGATTACAACGACAACCTGATGAAGGTGATCAAAGCGAAGATGAAGGGCAAGCAGGCGCATCTCATCCCCGAGGAGCGCCCGCGCGATGCCAATGTCGTCGATCTGATGGAACGCCTCCGACAGAGCCTCGACGCGTCGCACGGCAAACGCGGCGGAGGCAAGAAGACCCACGCTGCCGCCAGACATCGAAAGACCGCAAAAGCCACGAAACGTTCGTCGTCACGACGGCGTCACGTAGCGTAAGACGTCCCGAACCAACCGTTCGTCCCCTTCTCTCGTCCAAGGTCTCGGTAACCGAGACTATGAGTAAACCTCCCGATCTGCTGCAAGGCACGCTCGACCTTCTCCTGCTGAAGAT